>WOYI010736009.1_pt1 | contig 10082 bp, 4 predicted proteins | sample 6423411 | NCBI WGS metagenome assembly WOYI01 (sample SAMN13441803, study PRJNA592873) | oil field metagenome | biome: oil field; feature: oil-well bore; material: oil-contaminated soil; isolation source: oil-contaminated soil from oil-well borehole | place: Germany: Wietze | collected 2016-10-18 ...
GACTCTTCGCCGTCGCTCGAGCTAGCCTCTTTTGTGGAACTATTCTTTGCGTGGCCTGTTATTTATGCTAGTAAGCCACGCAAAGAGTTTCCCACATGTCCGACATGTGGGAAACAAAGTCCCGTTTTTATGTTATAATCTCATAAGTTATGGCAAAGAAAAATTCAAAAAATAAAGTGGAAAAAAGTGAACAAAAGTTTGAAATGGAAAAATTATCACCGGAAACAAAAAGTATTATTTGGGGGATTGTTTGTATCGCTTTAGGATTGATTGTTTCGTTTTCTATTTTTGGAAAAGCTGGAGTAGTCGGCAATGGCATCTACACAGGCCTCTATTCCCTACTCGGCTATGGCTACTATTTATTACCGATTGGCCTAATACTGCTCGGTATTTCTTTTTTGAAAAAAGAGAAGCCGAAAATTGCCTGGCTAAACATTGTTTTAGGTCTTTTAATTTTTCTCTCCACGCTCGGAATATTAGACATCATCACTAACAACAATCTAACAGCCGGAGGATATGTCGGCAATGCTGTGGCTTGGCTATTCGTTCGGTTCTTTGGAGCACTTGCTGGAGGATTGCTACTTGCAACAATTTTAATCATCTCATTTACGATAGTTTCAAAAGACAAACCTGGTATCAAGCTGGTCTTTCTAAAGATTTGGAACTTTATCAAAAATATTTTCCGAAAGAAAGAGAGGGGGGGTGAGGAAGAGGATGAAGAAGAAGTGGAGGAGGAGCCAAAAGACAAAGAAGAAGCTGATGAAATTATTGAGCCTAAGACAGTTGTGAGCAAGAAAGAAGAAAAGGATCCAGAGATAGTGGACAAGGCGGTCACAAAAGCTCTCAAACAAGATACTGATTATGTCCCTCCCCCACTATCACTCCTTGAGAAAGATAGGGGTAAGCCAAACATTGGAGATATGAAGGGCAATATGAATATGATTCAAAAAACTTTGATGACTTTCGGCATACCTGTGGAGATGGACGATGTAACAATCGGACCGACGGTCACTCGCTACTCTCTCAAACCAGCCCAAGGGGTCAAACTTTCTAGAATTGTTGGACTGCAAAACGAGCTAGCCTTAGCTTTATCTGCCAAGACAATTAGAATAGAAGCTCCAATCCCCGGCCGATCATTTGTGGGAATTGAAGTACCAAACAAAGAGAAAGCCACAGTTGGACTAGCCACATTATTGGCTGATGATAAATTCCAAAAATCAGACAAGCCACTCACAGTGGCCTTAGGACGAGGGCTATCAGGCAAAGCAATGTTTGGTAACTTAGCTAAAATGCCACATCTACTCGTAGCTGGAACAACTGGTTCAGGAAAATCAGTCACAATTCATTCTATTATCAATTCCCTACTCTATCGTAACAGCCCAGCTGATATGAAGTTTATTATGGTGGACCCAAAAAGAGTGGAGCTCACTTTGTATAATAAAATCCCCCATTTACTTACCCCCGTTATTACTCAGCCCAAGCAAACAATACTGGCTTTGAAATGGGCGGCAAGAGAGATGGATAGAAGATATGATATCTTGCAAGCCGAATCTGTCCAAAACATAGAATCTTACCACCAAAATGTTTACCTAAAAGCTAGAAAAAAAGGTATTGATGCTGAGCGATTACCATACATTATTATAGTCATTGATGAATTGGCTGATATTATGCAGACTTACCCAAGAGAATTAGAAAGCGCCATCGTTAGACTAGCCCAAATGTCTAGAGCTGTTGGTATTCACTTAGTACTTTCTACCCAAAGACCATCGGTTAATGTTATTACCGGATTGATTAAAGCCAATATCCCAACAAGAATTGCTTTGCAAGTTTCTTCGCAAGTGGATTCACGAACAATTTTAGACCAAGGTGGAGCAGAAAAATTACTTGGAGCTGGAGATATGCTTTATGCCTGTGCCGAAAGCCCTACCCCAGAAAGATTACAGAGTGCTTTTATATCTGAAGAAGAGGTTAAAAGAGTGGTGGATTATTTGAAAAAATTATTTATAGACGAAATACCTAGTCAGATTGATTTGTCTGGAAGTATTGATAAAGGCAATAGTTTATTCTCAGACGATTTCGGTGACGAGGGGGGTGATGATGATTTGTATGAGGATGCTAGAATAACTGTTATGGAAGCGGGGAAAGCTTCAACTTCATATTTGCAAAGAAAATTAGGAATTGGTTATGCTAGAGCTGCTAAACTAATGGATATGCTAGAAGAAAGAGGAATTATTGGGGCAGCCAACGGGGCAAAACCAAGGGAGATTTTAGAAAAACCAATGGACCACACAAGTGATATGGGTGAGCCTTTACAAAATAATCAAGAAGAAGATAATTAAAGAGATGAGAAAATATAATCAAAAAAATATAAAATGGTGGGTTGGAACATTTTCTTGTGTAGCTCTTTTCGCCGTGATTATATTTTTTGGTTGGGAAAAGATGAGTTTTATTAGAAACGGAGTAGAGCTAGAAGCTTCAATCGTTCAATCTTCCGACAGTCCGCTTTATATAGTGGAAGGACAAGCTCCCCGAGCCAAACATCTGAAATTGAATGGCCGAGAGATTTTTATAGACAAAGAAGGTTTCTTTAGAGAAGTTTTAATTCCCCAAGATGGATACTCTGTCACCTCTTTATACGCCGAAGATAAATTTGGGAAAATTAGTGAAAAAGAATTTAAGATGTATTTGAATAAAAATTCTTCATCTTTTGCTTTAAGCGAGTAGTTTAGTTTTGGTTTTTATTTATTAATTATAATTATTTAGATATGCAAAAAAAGACAACAAAAAAAGCTCCAAAAGAAAATGGTGGAGCAATAGAGGATACAATAAAATCTATTCAAACAAAATTTGGAGAAGGAGCTATTATGAAGATGGGTGATTCCCCGAAAGTTAATATTGATGTTATTCCAACGGGTTCAATCGGGCTTGATATGGCGCTCGGTGTGGGAGGAGTGCCACGAGGTAGGATGATTGAAATATTTGGACCAGAATCTTCTGGAAAAACAACATTGGCTTTACACATAGTGGCTGAATCACAGAAAAAAGGTGGAGTTTGCGCTTATATAGACGCCGAGCACGCTATGGATCCTGATTATGCTAGAAAATTAGGAGTTGAAATTAAAGAACTTTTAATTTCGCAACCAGATAATGGTGAGCAGGCTTTAGAAATAACAGAAACATTAGTGAGATCAGGCAAAATAGATGTCATTGTGATAGATTCTGTCGCGGCTCTTACCCCCCGCGATGAAATAGAGGGCGACATGGGGCAATCACATGTGGGGAAACAAGCAAGATTGATGTCACAAGCCCTAAGAAAATTGACAGCTATTGTCGCCAACTCTAAAACGGTTATCATTTTCATCAATCAGATTAGGATGCAAATTGGTATTATGTTTGGCAATCCAGAAACAACGACCGGTGGAAAGGCTTTAAAGTTTTACACAACAATTAGATTAGACATTAGAAGAATCGCTCAGATTAAGAAGGGAGATGATATTGTGGGAAATAGGACCAGAGTTAAGGTGGTTAAAAACAAAGTGGCCTCCCCTTTCAAGCAAACAGAGTTTGATATTATTTATGGTGAAGGTATTTCTAAAGAAGGCGAATTGATGGCTCTCGGAGAAAAATTGGGTATAATTTCTAAATCAAGTGGAGCTGTTTATTCATATTTGGGAAATGCAAAGCAAAGAGAGAAAGGAGATTTTGAAGAAGTTAAATTGGGTAGAGGTTACGACGCTGCTAGAACATTTTTGCGAGATAATAAGAAAATAGCTGATGAGATACTAAAAGAGGTGCGAACAAGATTTAGTGAATTGCAAGTGTCTAGTAAGGAAGAATAGGGTTTTGGGGAAAGAAATTGCCCGACAAGCGAAGCTTGTCGGGCAATTTTAGAAATAAAAAAAGGGCGACTTCACAGCCGCCCCTGGACCCTTTTGTTTAACCTAATATATATCTGGAGAGCATTCTCTGCTGTCCTTGGGCAGAACGCCCTAGCCAGAAGTTAGAACAACTTCAATTTAATTGTATAATGAGTTACTTAATTAGTCAAGGGAAGGTGTGGGGCCACCTCGTATAAGATTTTTCTCTATTATTTTTCTTCTATAACCATATCTATAACACTAACAATGGCTTCTTTCGTGTCTGTTGGCTCTGATCCTTCTTTATAACAAGTCATATAATAAATTGTTGTCCCAAGAGGCGAATCCTCTAAGCTTCCATTGGAATCCGAAGAATTAATGGTTGATAAATTTTCTACATTATCATCTATACTGAGCCTTTTCTCTAATAAACAATAATCTACTCTATCCTCTTCAAAGTTCCAACTAAGTGTTGTGGATTGACCCTTAAATATAGTTTCTGGCTCTGCTTTAAAATAATTTATTTCCGGTTCTTTAATAACACAGGTTCCACTTTCTGTATCCCATTCTGTGTCATCTACACAGACTCCTGGAATATTTTTTTCTCCTATTAAATCTGCTCCATCAAATATTTTAAAATGATTATCTCCGTGGGAAAGAGTTACATCATTTAGAGTTTGCTTTCTATCGTCCCCTACTAATCCTTCTCCGTTTACTAATTTATTTTCTGGGTAGTAAAACTTAAAATCATTCATGTCTTTTCCGGGAGGTATATTATCAAGCCACCAAGAGGCTTCGGTCTGACAAGAATTTTCTCCTAGTGGGATAGAACAAATTGTAACATCAATAGAATTTTGCATAATTTCACATGTCCCCGTTGTCCCGTCTGGTGAAAAAGTCCAAACGGTGCCAGGACGACACCTAGCATAAGCACTAGATGATTCAACTTTAACACCATCGTTGTATAAGAAAAAAGGAAAATCTCCAACTCTTGGTAAGGAATGATTAACTTGCCCTATATTATTTGGCTCAACGATATCAACTACCGTTGTGTTGAAGACAGGAATGTTAGCTGTAATAGCCCAAACCCCATCCAAAGAAGGAATCTCCCAATTAATAGCGGCCTCACACGAGCTTTTCCCTGTTTCTATAACACAATCACTAGCAGAAATACCAGGAGCAACACAAATACCTTCGTATAATTGTTTTCCTTCTGGGCAATATGTTGTGATTGTCATTTTGTCAGAATCTGCTTCGGCGATGGTCACCACATCATTTCTACATCTTATATAATAACCAAAACTGCCAAGATATCCTCCTGGTAATTTATGATATATGCCGTTTGGTTCATTCAAATTTACACTTATCCAAGTATCATCTTGTGGTTCTAATTTATTCTTATCACTATCTAACAACCGACAGCTAACATGATTTAGATACTCAACATTCGGAGAGCTATATGGTACAAAAGCAAAATTATAATCACTACTTGGTAAAGCGGTGTCAAAACTTTTTAGCAGACTAACAGACACCGCAACAGCGTTGACAATTATCTCTTCTGAAACAGCAATAATGTTATGGTTATTCTGATTGCGACATTGTATGTAATATCCATAACTACCAGATGAACTAGGAGAAGTTAGAGTTATTGGGTTATCTGTTTCATAATATTCCGCTAGGGGTAATTTTTCATAATCCAACAATCTACACTCTGATGGAGAAAGCGAACTGGATGTCGTATAAGGAATCGTGATAATTGTGTTTGGGGTCGTATTGTAAATTGAGGAACCTTCAACAGATGCGTCCACCCAAACTTCTATAAAATTAGCGGTGACATTTTTGTCTTCATCCATTAAAACAGTGCAGGTGTTTCCACTTACTTCATCACAACCAGACCAAGAAGAAAACATAGAATTATCTGCTTCTGTTGCCGTGGCAGTTAAGGTCACCCTAGACCCGTGAGCATAAAACCCAGAACAATCTATCCCGCAAGAAATGCCATAAACATCAGAAGTAACAGTGCCTGCTCCGTTCCTTGAAACTATTAATTCTTTGGGGCCTTCGCAACTAGAGCCGAGCCAACTTGTTCCTCCCTCACAAATAGGACTGACTGTAACTTGACCTAATAGTTCTCCGCTATTGTATAAATAAAATGTTCTTCCTCCATGCTCTACGGGATAAGTCCCTGACCCAGAATGACCGGTAAAAATAGTTTGGTTCACGGGGGTTGTGACAGCGGTGGTAGATATAGGATTTTGAACAGACCAAGCTAAAGTTGTATTACAGGAGCTTTGCCCTTCTGCTATTTCACAAGGATTGGGGTTAGCAGTAATTATGCTGGTCATTTCATTCCACATTGCAAACAAGGTCATATTGCTATTTACGGTTATAGACTGACGGTCTGAGTAATATGTCCCTGTGCCTCCAGATGAAGTATTCCAGCCTGCAAAAGTTGCGCCTATGTTAGCAAAAGTATTGGCTGTTAAATTTTGAGGCACACTTTCGGTGAAAGTCTGAGGCGACATTGTGCCTGTTCCCCCGTTGGCATTAAATGTGACGGTATAAGTTTCAGGATTTACTGGTATTATCTCCCACTTAGCATACAAAATCATATTGCTACTTACTGTTATAGATTGTCCATCTGTATAAGATGTTCCTGTCCCACTAGATGAAGTATTCCAGCCTGCAAAATTATAGCCTGTTCTTGTAAAATTATTAGTGCTTAAATTTTTACCCACACTTGCCGTAAAAGTCTGAGGCGACATTGTGCCTGTTCCCCCGTTAGCATTAAATGTGACAGTATAATTTTGTTTACAAACTCCACTTACTTCTGTTGTGCCTGTGGTACAACTTGCCCAAGAAAGATCACTAGCTAGGTAACCATCTGTCTTACCAGAATTATATAAAAAGAAATATCTTGTTCCTTCGCTAAGCGACAAAGAGTAGGTCGTAGACCCCGAGTGTTCATCTCCCACCTGTTCATGGTCTGGAGTTGTTACTTCTGAGGTAGAACCATCACTATAATTGACGACATTCCAAGAAATATTTGCCGAACAAGAACTTTGATTTGCCGGCACATAACAAAGACTAGCATAAATTGTTCCACCTAATTCTCCTTCTGCTGTAAAATTAGCGGTGACATTTTTTACGCTACTCATAGTAACTGAACACGAGGTTTCGCTAGAAGAGTCACAGCCAGACCAAGAAGAAAAAGTATACTTGGTTCCAGCCTTGGCAGTTAAATTAACTTTAGTGTTATAAGGATATGACTGGCTACAATCTGTCCCGCAACTTATACCAGACGGAGAAGAAGTGACAGTCCCTATTCCGTTTGTTGAAACAGTTAAATCATAAGTATTAAGACTAAATGTGGCTGTGATAGTTTTTGCTTCGTCCATTAAAACAGTGCAGGTATTTTCATTTACTTCAACACAGCCAAACCAAGAAGAAAATGTTGAGCCGGTAGAGGCGCTAGCTTCTAATTTCACAATATCCCCGTGTACGTATGTGTAGCAATCCGTTCCACAAGATGTACCCGGCGGGGTAAAAGACACGGTTCCAGTTCCAGTCCCCTGTCTTGAAACAGTTAAATTATGAGTATTGAGATCAAATGTGGCTGTAACATTTCTTGCTTCGTTCATGGTGACGCTACAAGTTCCCGTCCCAGAACAATCTCCAGTCCAACCAATAAATTTTGAGCCGGGAGAGGCAGTAGCTTTCAGAGTTACAGAAGTTCCATGATTGTAAGTTGTGGAACAGCTTGTTCCAATTCCACAATTTATAACTCCCGCACTAGGAAAAATAGAAAGTACGTTCCCAAACCCATCACCATCAATAATAACACTCAACTGATGTAGGGCTGGTGGGTCCACATTAACCGTAATTTCACTTGTTACTACCGCTTCAGCTATTTGTAAATCGGCCAAAAAACCGACAGAAAAAACTGCTAGTAACGCAAACAATGTTATTTTTAAACCTTTAAGCATCTTTTATAAGACTAATACTCTGTTTGACTCCCAGTTATTTTATCAAAATAAACTGTTTTTTCAGCGGTGTCTTCTTTTCCATTCCTGTCATAACAGGTGAGAGAAAGTTCTAACTTTCCAGGGGTTCCAGAGTGATTTTGTTCCTTGTGTCCCGAAACTAATCCGTCAGTATCTATCGTATATTTAATTCCTGAAGACCCAGGCTCTCTAACCTCAATATCCCCACATCTTTGAAACTTATGTGACGGGTTAACTACTGCACTCCACTTAACTATAAAACTTCTTGCAGTTAATGGTGCCCCCTCATTAATATCAACACCATCTAATCTTTTTGCATCAAGAGAAACAGATATCGTTGAAGGCTGAGAAGGATTTAGGAAGCACTCATATTGTTTATCTTTTGTCTTCGTAAAATAATCTGTTCCATCTGCTTTCTGACAAAACATCCCTTCTTCTTGATTATAATTTTGACATGTTCCAGTAATGGTTAGTTGGCCAACTTCTTGTCCTGGAAGAATCTCACACTCCGAAGTTTGTTCATATGTCCAATAAGGAGTCTCTGGTTCTTGGTAATCTGGTTCTCCGGGGCAAACTTTTGGTTTCAAACATGTTTCAGATTCGCTATCCCAATACAAACCAGTATCACAAACCGCCCAAGCACGAGAGGAAGCAACTTCACCCCCATCTACTTTTAATTTTATGTCACTAAAAGGATATCCTATCTCTAGATTTTTTTGCCCACTTCCACTTTCAAGAGCCATCTCGCTTTTATTTGTAACTAGAGAAAGTAAATTATAAATACCTGAAACTAACCAACCAAAAGGTTCTTCTGTTTGACAGCTAGATTGATCTTGTCCAACATAACAACCTGATAATTTGGGGGTTAGACTAACAGACATCGTATTACACTTAGCATTTTCTCCTCCGTATAAACCAGCACATGTCCAAGCCCAAGAATTATTTTCCTGTTTTAATACTTTTCCTGATAATTCTCCTTGTTCACATAAATTTGAAGCTGGCTCTTGGGTAAAAAATAGGCCATTAGACGAACCACAAACTCCATTAATTGGATCTTTAACCGGAGGATCTACTGGAGGTTTACCTGGGCCCTCTAGAAAACAATAGTCAGTTTCTCCTTTTTCGCTACCTAAACACTGCCAGTAAGAATTACCTTTTTCATCAGTTGTTACACTTGTTTTTTCTCCAGACAAACATTCTCCGAGTTTATCTGCACATTGACCATCTATTATTATATCCTCCCCGTTATCATCGCCACCACCATCATCATCTGGATAACATGTTGAAATATTTTTATACAACCCATCTGGAGTTCCTCCATTAACCCCCTGACATTTCCAGCTTTGGACAGTTTCATCAGACCAATAGTTGAGACTTCCTTCAACAAAAACTCCTTTGAAACATTCCCCGGGCTCATCTCCACATATCGCTGAAGCGTAAATAAGTTTACTACAATTATCCGTCTTTCCCCCCTCTTCGCCAGGACAATCCCAGTAAACAATTTCTTTTTCGTTGTCTACGCGGTGATTGATTGATTTAACCCCTTCTCCTTCACATAAAAATATCTTTCTGGGATCATAGGAGCCGCTTCTTGGGTAATAATCTTCAATATATTTACACTGTCCATCTTTCGGCTTGTAAGAACATTCTTTAATTGGATCCCCTAATGATCCGCGACATTCCCATGTATAAGTATTTGATTCTTTGTTGTAATTTTTTTCTGCTGTATAACCACCATCACAACCCCCTGTCCAATTACTTCCGTCTTTATATGAAAAATCTCCACAAGTTGGCATTGGGTCTTCACAACCCTTAGTCTCACCATCTAACTCACAATTCCAAATATATACAAACTGGTTTGGTCCTTCTGTGGTTTTCTTGTTAGTGGGATTCCCTCTTTCGCATTGATAGGTTTTTTGGCTACAGACAGGTTTTTCGTCATTTTCGTCATCATCGCCGGGGTCTTCCACAAGCACAGTTATTGAATCAGAGACAGTTTTGGTTGCTGTGTCACCAGTGTTCTCATCACCTGTATAATCATCATTCGTGCTGTCATCACTACTGCCACCCTCGGGGACTGTTCCCGGTATCCCTCCTGCTGTCCCCCTTGTTCCTGGTATATCTTGTTCATTAACAGAATATTTTAAAGTGTCGTCTTCTTCGCGAGCACTAACAATTAGATTAGAGCTAAAAAATAAACCGGAAGATATAAATAATAAAG
>WOYI011318329.1_pt1 | contig 10080 bp, 9 predicted proteins | sample 6423411 | NCBI WGS metagenome assembly WOYI01 (sample SAMN13441803, study PRJNA592873) | oil field metagenome | biome: oil field; feature: oil-well bore; material: oil-contaminated soil; isolation source: oil-contaminated soil from oil-well borehole | place: Germany: Wietze | collected 2016-10-18 ...
TGCGCCCGCCAGTGCCGCCAGAAATGGGATATTTGGCATTTCTGCATCCCTTAGTCCTTGGGCGCCGGGCAGGGGGCCGCATACAATGCCCCGTTCTGCCCAGGCAGGCGCATTGGCGCTCGCCTCTGGCGGTTTTTCTGAATTTTGACCATCCATTGTGGAGTCCGTCCGTGTTTATTTCTTCTGCTTTCGCCCAGACCGCTCCTGCCGCCGCCGCTGGTGGCGGTGGCATCATGTCCTCGCTCACGGGCATGCTGCCTCTGGTGCTGATGTTCGTGGTGCTGTATTTCGTCATGATCCGCCCCCAGATGAAGCGCCAGAAGGAACATCGCGCCATGATCGAAGCCATCGCCAAGGGCGATGAAGTGGTCACGGCCGGCGGCATCATCGGCAAGGTCACGCGCCTGTCCGAAGGTTTCCTGTACATCGAGATCGCCAGCGGCGTGGAAGTGCAGGTCCAGCGCAGCGCCGTGACGCAGGTGCTGCCCAAGGGCACGGTCAAGTAAGTTGCCAGGCCTGCGGGCTGGCCGCGGCGGGCATCAGGCCTGCCGCCCTTTGAAGCTGTCTGTGAGATAAGAGCGCGATCATGAACCGTTACCCGGTCTGGAAATACGCGATCCTGGTGATCGTGCTGCTGGTGGGGGCCCTGTACACCCTGCCCAATTTCTTCGGCGAGGCGCCTGCGGTGCAGGTCTCGTCGGCCAAGGCTACCGTGAAGGTGGACGCCGCCGTGCAGCAGCGGGTGGAAGAGGCGCTCAAGGCTGCGGGCGTGACGCCCGACTTCGTGGCGCTGGAGGGCAACTCGGTGCGCGCGCGCTTCGACACGCCCGACACCCAGCTCAAGGCCAAGGATGCGATCCAGAAGGCCCTGGTGCCGGACGCCAACGACCCCTCGTACATCGTGGCGCTGAACCTGGTCTCGCGCTCGCCGCTGTGGCTCAAGGCCCTGCACGCCAATCCCATGTACCTGGGGCTGGACCTGCGCGGCGGCGTGCACTTCATGCTGCAGGTGGACATGCAGGCGGCCCTGGCCAAGAAGGCCGAGGCGTACGCGGGCGACATCCGCACCGCGCTGCGCGACAAGAACATCCGCCACGGCGGCATCAGCCGCGACGGCCAGGCCATCGACATCAAGGTGCGCGACGAGGCCACGCTCACGGCCGTGCGCAACGTGATCGCCGACCAGTTCACCGACCTGCAGGTCGCCAGCATGCCCGAGGGCAGCGAGTTCCGGCTGCGCGCCACCATCAAGCCCGTGGCCACGCGCCGCGTGCAGGAACAGGCGCTCAAGCAGAACATGGTCACGCTGCACAACCGCATCAACGAACTGGGCGTGGCCGAGCCCGTGATCCAGCAGCAGGGCATGGACCGCATCGTGGTGCAGTTGCCCGGCGTGCAGGACACCGCCAAGGCCAAGGACATCCTGGGCCGCACGGCCACGCTGGAAGTGCGTCTGGTGGACGAAGGCGCCGAAGCGCGCTCGGCAGAAGCCGGCCGGGGCCCCGTGCCGTTTGGCTCCGAGCGCTACCTGGACCGCAGCGGCCAGCCGGTCATCGTGAAAAAGCAGGTCATCCTGACCGGCGAAAACCTCACCGACGCGCAGCCGGGCTTCGACGGCCAGACCCGGGAGCCCACCGTCAACCTCACGCTGGACGCCAAGGGCTCGCGCATCTTCCGCGACATCACGCGCGAAAACATCGGCAAACGCATGGCCATCGTGCTGTTTGAAAAGGGCAAGGGCGAGGTGGTCACGGCCCCCGTGATCCGCAGCGAAATCGGCGGCGGCCGCGTGCAGATCTCGGGCCGCATGACGACGGCCGAGGCCAACGACACGGCGCTGCTGCTGCGCGCCGGCTCGCTGGCCGCACCCATGGAGATCATCGAGGAATACACCATCGGCCCCAGCCTGGGCGCCGACAACATTGCGCGCGGCATCCACAGCGTGGTGTGGGGCCTGGCGGCCATCGCCGTCTTCATGTGCGTGTATTACCGGCTGTTTGGCGTGTTTTCCACCCTGGCATTGTCGGTGAACGTATTGCTGCTGCTGGCCATCCTGTCGATGCTGCAGGCCACGCTCACGCTGCCCGGCATCGCCGCCATGGCCCTGGCCCTGGGCGTGGCCATCGACTCCAACGTGCTGATCAACGAGCGCATCCGCGAGGAACTGCGCGACGGCATGTCGCCCCAAGCGGCCATCCATGCGGGCTACGAGCGCGCCTGGGCCACCATCCTGGATTCGAACGTCACCACGCTGATCGCGGGCCTGGCGCTGCTGGCCTTCGGCTCCGGCCCCGTGCGCGGCTTTGCCGTGGTGCACTGCATCGGCATCCTGACCAGCATGTTCTCGGCCGTGTTCTTCTCGCGCGGCCTCGTGAACCTGTGGTACGGCCGCCAGAAGAAGCTCAAGAGCGTGTCGATCGGTCAGGTGTGGAAGCCCGAGCCCGACACCGCCGTGGCCAAAACGAACTAAAGGACTGCGGCCATGGAATTTTTAGCTCTGGCATCACATGCGCGTTGCGCATATGCGCCCTCTCAGAAAACTCCGGACAAGGAATAAAGATCATGGAGTTTTTCCGCATCAGAAAAGACATCCCCTTCATGAAGCACGCGTTGGTTTTCAACGCGATTTCCTTCATCACCTTTGCGCTGGCCGTGTTCTTCCTGCTCACGCGCGGCCTGCACCTGTCGGTGGAGTTCACCGGCGGCACAGTCATGGAAGTGGCCTACAGCCAGCCGGCCGAGCTGGCCAAGGTCCGCGAGACAGTCTCGGGCCTGGGCTACTCCGACGTGCAGGTGCAGAACTTCGGCACCGCGCGCGACGTGATGATCCGCCTGCCCGTGCAAAAGGGCGTGACTTCTGCCCAGCAAAGCGAGCAGGTGATTGCCGCGCTGAAGGCGGCCGATCCGGCCGTGACGCTGCGGCGCACCGAGTTCGTGGGCCCACAGGTGGGCGAGGAGCTGGTGCATGGCGGCCTCATGGCGCTGGCCATGGTGGTCGTGGGCGTCGTGATCTACCTGGCGTTGCGCTTCGAGTGGAAGTTCGGCGTCGCGGCCATCATCGCCAACCTGCACGACGTGGTGATCATCCTGGGCTTCTTCGCGTTCTTCCAGTGGGAGTTCTCGCTCTCGGTGCTGGCCGGCGTGCTGGCGGTGCTGGGCTACTCGGTCAACGAGTCGGTCGTGATCTTCGACCGGATCCGCGAGAGCTTCCGCAAATACCGCAAGATGAGCACCCACGAGGTGATCGACCATGCCATCACCAGCACGATGAGCCGCACCATCATCACCCACGCCTCCACCGAGGCGATGGTGCTGTCCATGTTCTTCTTCGGCGGCCCGAGCCTGCATTATTTCGCGCTGGCGCTGACCATCGGCATCCTGTTCGGCATCTATTCGTCGGTGTTCGTGGCGGCGGCCATTGCGATGTGGCTGGGCGTGAAGCGGGAAGACCTGGTCAAGGTGACCAGGAAGGACGAAGACCCGAACGATCCCAACGCAGGGGCCACGGTCTGACGCACTACTATCGATGATGTATGTCCGCACCCCTTTCCGTTCCTCAGCGCCGCCTGGCCCGCCAGGCGCGCCAGAAGTTTGTGGAAGGAGTCTGCGCCGGGCTGCCTGACCTGGACAAGACGGTTCTGGATTTTCTGACCCAGCTGATGTCCCAGACCGGCACGCAACGCGAGATGCAGTCGCGGCGCGATGCCTGGCAGCTGTACCAGCAGCACCACAGCGACTGGGTGGCGCACATGGACAATGCCCTGCACGAGGCATTGGCCCCCCATATCAGCACGGCACGCGACACCCGAGCCGCTGGCGGCGAATTCGAATTGCTCAGCGACGACGTGGTGGAAAACAAGATCGCCGCCTCCCGCATGGCGCTCACGATCACGGAACAGGTCAGCCACCAGCTCGATACGGTACGGCAGCGAACCCAGTCGCTGGAAGGCCAGGACCTGGGCAGCAATGACATTCTTCGCCCCGAATCTGTCTGCCTGATCGTCGTCGAGCAATGGTGCAAGGCCGGCCTGCCACGCACGGACCTGCTGACCGTGGTGGACCCCCTGCAGCGCGACCTGGCCAACCTGTTGCAAAAGCAGTACCAGACCGTGAACGCGTTCTATGTGGAGCAGGGCATCACGCCACAAAACGACCTGCGCGCTCGCGTGCGCCGGACCGAGGGTGGTGCAGTGACAGGCAGTGATGCCGGGACGGGCGGGCTTGCATCGCAGGCATTGGCGCAAAGCCGGCAGGCCATGGCCGCAGCACCTGCAGCGCCGCCGAGGCAGGCACAGCAACAGGGAATGGGAGCCGTCTTTGCCCCCGGCATGACGCCCCTGTCGCGTGCACGCCAGCGGGCGCAGGGCGTCATGGGGCAGTTGCGGCGGCTACTCACCCAGCCCGCCACCGGCTTTGACCTGGTCAATGCACCGCCCGTATCGGCGGCGCTGGCGTATGCCCTCACGGCCTACCGCATCCAGGCGGACACCTGCTACAGCGGCATGGCCACGCTCATCGAAGACTACAGCCCTGCCGCGGTGGTGCAACTGGCGGGCACGGTACGGGAGCGCTCCACCGAGTTGAAGAAGAAGGCCGCCACGGCAGGAGAAAAAGCCATCATCGAGGTGGTGGCGCTGATGTTTCAGAGCATTCTGGCCGAGGACCGCATTCCCCCGGCCGTGCGCGTGTGGTTTGCACGCCTGCAGGTGCCGGTGCTGCGCGTGGCACTGGCGGAGCCAGAGTTCTTCAGCAACATCGCCCACCCGGCGCGCCAGCTCATTGACCGCATGGGGGCGTGCGTCATGGGGTTTGATGCCACCACGATCAATGGCAGCGCCCTGCAGGCGGAAATTCGCCGCGTGGTGCAGGTGATCGAGCAATACCCCGAAACCGGGCGGCGGGTCTTTCAGCTGGTGTACGACGAATTCGAAAAATTCCTGTCGAAGTTCCTGACCGAGAAACAGGCCACGTCGCGTCTCGTGAGCGTGGCGCAGCAGGTGGAGCAGAGGGAAACGCTGGCCATCCAGTACACGATCGAACTGCGCACCATGCTGCGCGACATGCCGGTGCGCGAGGAGATTCGGGAGTTTCTCTTCAAGACCTGGGCCGAGGTGCTGGCCCTCTCGGCCGTGCGCGAGGGCCCGCAGCACGCCGACACCGTCACTTACAAGCGCACTGCGGCCGATCTGGTCTGGGCGGCCAGCGCCAAACCCCATCGCAGTGACCGGGCGCAGGTCATCCAGAGCCTGCCGGGCCTGCTGCAACGCCTGCGCCAGGGTCTGGCGTTGATGGGAATCGACGGAGCCGCGCAGGACGCCCAGATCAAGGTTTTGACCGATACCCTGGCCGATGCCTTCCTGTCCAAGACGGCTTCGATTCCGCAGTCCCACATCGACGCCATGGCCAAGCGCCTGGCCAACCTGGAAGACTTCATCGGGGATGCCGCGCTGGGCGACATGCCGCTCAATGCCGACAACATCGAAATGATGCTCGGCATCGATGCGTCCTCCATCCACGTCATCGCCGACAACGGGGCGCCGGTGGACGATGCCATGGTGGCCTGGGCCCAGGAACTGCAGCGGGGCACATGGTTCACCCTGGACCACAATGGATCGTCGGCGCAGGTGCAATACGCCTGGCAGAGCCAGCGCAAGCAATTGCACCTCTTTGCCGCCACGAACGGCAGCAGCTACCTCATCCAGCTGCGCCGACTGGCGGCCTACCTGCAATCCGGGCTGCTGGTGGCACAGGACGAGGAAGGCATCACCCTGCGCGCAACCCGCGACGCGCTGGCCAAGCTGGACGCCAATCCGGAGCGGCTGCTGGGCTGACCCGGGCTGGCCCTGGCTGACCCTGGCAGTACGCGGACCAGCCCGGTTCAGGCGCTGCCCATGCGCTGAAACAGGCCGCCCGGCAGCCGGGCCACGACACCGGCCAGCTCCAGCTCCAGCAGCTGCACCTGCATGGCAGCGGTGTCCATGCCCGTGCGCGCCATCAGGGCATCGAGCCCCACCGGATCAAACCCCATCGCCTGGAGCAGCGCACTTTCGGGCGGTGCGGCCGGGGCCGTGCCGGGGGTGGCAGGCTTCGGCGCAGCACCTGGCACGGGAAGCTGGAGTTCTTCCAGCACGTCCTGCGCCGACTCCACCAGCTTGGCGCCCTGCCGTATCAGGGCATGGCATCCGCGCGACTGCGGCGCATGGATGGAGCCCGGAATGGCGAACACTTCACGCCCCTGCTCCGCCGCCAGCCGGGCCGTGATCAGCGAGCCCGATGCCAATGCCGCTTCCACCACCAGCGTTCCCTGCGAAAGGCCTGCAATGATGCGGTTGCGCTTGGGAAAATTCGCAGCCAGTGGTGGTGTGCCCAGGGGATATTCGCTGACCAGGATGCCATGGGCGGCGATGCGCCTGGCCAGCCCCAGGTTCTGGCGGGGGTACACCCTGTCGAGCCCCGTTCCCACCACCGCAATCGTGGCGGGACAGGTGGCACCTGCCACCGCGCTGTCCAGCGCCCCCTCATGGGCTGCTGCATCCACCCCCAGCGCCAGTCCGGACACGATGGTCAGCCCCGCCGCATGCAGTGCGCGCGCAAACTGCCGCGCGTTTTCAGCGCCCTGCGCGGTGGGATTGCGGCTGCCCACGATCGCCAGGCACCGGCCAGCGGGAAAAGGGTTGGCGGCCCATATCGCTTCAGACCCCATGCCATACAGCACCAGCGGAGGGTCTTCCGTGTCGAGCAGGGCCTGCGGGTAGCGCGCATCGCCCAGCGTCAGGAAAACCCGTGCGGCCCCTTCGGGCGCCGGGCCCTGGAGCCACGTCCAGGTGGCCTCCAGTTGCTGCGCGAAGTCCGCCGGAAGCTGCCGCAGGGCCTGCGCCTGCGCGGGCGTGACGCACTGCGCCAGCGCGGCCTCGGACTGCTGGAAAATGGCCGCAGGAAGGCCAAAGGCCGCCAGAAGGCGGCGGGCGGTGCCGTTGCCAACGCCCGGTGTCAGCGTCAGACGCAACCAGCCGGCGAGTTCATCGCGGTCGATGGCTGGGATGGGGCCGAGAGGGGCTCGTCCCCCAGGCAACCGCACGGGCTCCGATTCCATCCTTATTCGGGGTTGACCAGGCGATCACCCACCCGCACGCCGGTGCGGATTTCCAGAATCAAGGCGTAGGAAACACGGTCGAAGGTGCGGAACACCATGACATGGCCATTGCGCTCGCTGGGCAGCTTGATCACCGTCTTCGCAGCGTCCGTGCCGTCCTTCATATGGTCGCCCTTGGTCAGGATATGGAGCACCTGGCCGGCCTCCATGCCGTCCCGCGTGCCCCGGTTGATCGCGATGACCTGGTTCTGCGCCGCGTAGGACACCGAGTTGCCGCCATAGATCGAGACCACCCGCGCATCGACCTCCATCTGGGGGGCACGCGGTGTATAGCTGACAAAGGCGCGCGCCGGTGCCGGCAGCAGCCGGTCGCCCGCGCGAACCTCTTCCTTGGTCGCCGTCAGTTCCACGGTGGCGGGCACATAGTCGTAAGCAATGCCACCCTTGCCATTGGCCGTTTCTTCCACCGCCTCGCCCCGCACCAGCTCTGCCTTGCCGACATACTGCGCTTCGTAGCCCAGGATTTCACCCGTCAACGGATCCTTGAGGGCGATGGCATCCCGGAACACCCGGTAATGGCGGGGCGCCCCTGGTTCCACCCGCAGCGGACTGGAGGCATCGCCCCGGGCATAGGCCCGGTCGCCGTCGGCCATCAGCACGCGCTCGTCCACCGTGGCCACGATGCGCGGCGCGCGCTGCAGCAATTCGGCGTCCACCACCAGCGGCTCCGCCAGGAAGGGCTCGATGAGGTGGGGCTTGAGCGTCGGCAAGGCGCTGTCGGCCAGGCTGTCGCTGCGCACGCGCGGCGACACCCGCACCGTTTCAGGGGCATCGGAGGCGCTGGTGCGAAGGCGTGCATAGCCGCCGGCCTTGTCCAGATACAGCATCTGCCCCGGAAAGATCAGATGGGGATTGGGCAGGGCCTTGAGGTTCATGCCCCACAGCTCGGGCCAGCGCCACGGGCGCTGGAGGTACATGCCCGAAATACCCCAGAGCGTGTCGCCACGTTTCACGACATAGGTGTCGGGCGCCGACGGCGCCAGTTCAGAAAGAGGAACACCACGCTCGGCCACCTGTTGCGCCGTGGCCCGCTGGCCACTCAAAACCGGGTAGTTCTGCGCCTGGGCCGCAGTGGCAAGCAAAGCGCCGGCCAGTACTGTCGATGCGCCCAGGGCGGTTCGCCACACGCTGGTGGATGCCGTCATGCTGTTCCTTTTTTGATGCATTGTGAAACGCCCCCTCTCTGGCGCCGCGGTCGATTGGGCAATGCAAGCCGCCAGGCAGATACGTTACTGGGACTTACGCAAATAAGGATGCCACAGCGGGAAGTGCCTTTTTGACAGGCGGCTTGCCTGAGCCCGTTTTGCGTAAGTCATGGTTACAAACGATCTGAGATTCTCTGCTCAAGCCCTTGATTGGGCAACGAATATTGCGGCCGGTGGCTGCAGCGCGGGCCAAAAGTGGCGAAAATAGCGACAGCTTTCACCCATATCCATGGCAATTCTTCCCATTCTCTGCTATCCGGACCCCCGTCTTCACAAGGTCGCCCAACCGGTTCAGACCGTGGATGCCCGCATCCAGGCGCTGGTTTCGGACATGCTCGCCACGATGTACGACGCCCACGGCATCGGCCTGGCGGCCACGCAGATCGACGTGCACGAGCGGCTCGTGGTCATCGATGTCTCCGAGGAACGCAACGAGCCGCTGGTGCTGATCAACCCCGAGATTGTCTGGGCCAGCCCGGATAAGCATGTGGGCGACGAGGGCTGCCTTTCGGTGCCTGGCATCTACGACGGCGTCGAGCGTGCAGCGGCCGTGCATGTGCGCGCCCTGGACGCCCAGGGGCAGTCACGCACCCTCGAAGCCGAAGGCCTGCTGGCCGTCTGCGTCCAGCATGAAATGGACCACCTCATGGGCAAGGTGTTTGTGGAATACCTCTCGCCCCTCAAGCGCAACCGCATCAAGACCAAGATGCTCAAGCAGCAACGCGAGGCACATGAATGAACACCCGCACATTACGCCACTTGCGGGCCGGCGCCGCTGCGCTGGCCCTGTGCGGCCTGTTGTCGGCCTGCGCCTCGCCCGACCGGGAAAAACCCGGCGCCGCGCGCGCCGAGGTGGTGGCGCGGCTGGGCGCACCATACAGCGCCACTGCGCTGGAAAGCGGCGGAGAACGCCTGCTCTATTCCACCCTGCCGGCCGGCCGCCAGGTATTTCACCTGGACTTTGATGCCGCCGGCCGCCTTGAACGCGTCGAACAGGTGCTGACCTTCGCCCGTTTCTCGGGCATTGCCCTGAACCAATGGAGCCGGGCCGACGTGGAGCGCACCTTCGGCCCGCCGACGCTGATCGAGCGGGTGGCCCGCTTTGACGGCGACGTCTGGACCTACCGGTTCATGGACGACTACGAACCGCGCCTGGCGCATATCCACATCGACCGCGCCGGCACGGTGCGCCAGCTGGTCTTCACCGATGACCAGCCCCCGGACGACGACAGGGATTTCTGACCGCCGCCGCCCGGCCCTTCTTCATGAAAATCATCTTTGCCGGAACCCCCGAATTCGCCCGCGTCGCATTGCAGCGCCTGCTGAACGCCGGGTTCACCATCCCCCTCGTCCTCACCCAGCCCGACCGCCCTGCGGGCCGGGGCATGAAACTGCAGGCCTCGCCCGTCAAGCAATATGCGCTGGAGCATGGCATTGCGGTGGCCCAGCCCCGCAGCCTGCGCCTGGACGGCAAGTTTCCCGAAGACGCCGCAGCCGCCCGTGCCGCGCTGCTGGCCGCACAGGCCGATGCCATGGTGGTGGCGGCCTACGGCCTGATCCTGCCGCAGTGGGTGCTGGATGCCATGAGCGCCGCACGGCCGCCCGAAGGCGCGAAAGCCCCCTCGGGGGGCAGCGAACCACGCGCAGCGGGGAGCGTGGGGGCCCTGATGAGCGCCGCACGGCCGCCCGAAGGCGCGAAAGCCCCCTCGGGGGGCAGCGAAC
>WOYI010943900.1_pt1 | contig 10077 bp, 9 predicted proteins | sample 6423411 | NCBI WGS metagenome assembly WOYI01 (sample SAMN13441803, study PRJNA592873) | oil field metagenome | biome: oil field; feature: oil-well bore; material: oil-contaminated soil; isolation source: oil-contaminated soil from oil-well borehole | place: Germany: Wietze | collected 2016-10-18 ...
GATTGTGAAAAAAGAACGAAGCAGAGAAATTTTTCGAAGGCAAACCTCAAGAAAAACGCCTCCTTCGAACCAGGGGCGTTTTCAGTCTAGCAATCCAATCCTTTTGAAAAGCGGGCGACGGGATTCGAACCCGCGAATATCAGCTTGGAAGGCTGATGCCTTACCACTTGGCCACGCCCGCATTGCCACTCTATTTTACGCGAATCAACCTGTCCGGTCAATGCCGGGATCAGTTCTCGCCTTTCAGGGCTTTCTGCAGCAGCTCCCGGCTCAGCTTCGGGTCGGCTTTGCCTTTCGTCTCGCGCATCATCTGGCCCATGAACCAGCCGAACAGCCCTTCCTTGCCGCCCCGGTAGCTGGCCACTTCATCCGGGTTGTCCGCCAGCAATTTATCGATCACCTGCTGCAGGGCCGAATCGTCGCTGACCTGTGCCAGGCCTTCTTTTTCAACGATCTCTGCCGGTGTTTTGCCAGTCTCCTGGATTTTCGCCAGCAGGCTCTTGCCGGTGGCATTGTTGATCGTCCCAGCCTCCACCAGCTTGATCACCGCGGCCAGGTGCTCCGGCTTGAGAACCAGCTCATCTGCGCTGAGAACCAGGTCATTCAGCATCCGCAGGATCTCGTTCATGATCCAGTTGGAGACTACCTTTGGGTCGTCGCCGTAGGCTTTCACAGCCGCTTCATAATAATCTGAAATCGGTTTATCGTTGGTCAGGATATCCGCATCGTATTCCGGCAGGTCATACTCGCGCATAAAGCGTGCCCGGCGCGCCAACGGCAGTTCCGGCAGGGATGCCAGAACGTCATCCCGCCATGCCTCGGTTAACTCCAGCGGCAGCAGGTCCGGCTCACGGAAATAGCGGTAATCCGCTTCGGTCTCCTTGGAACGCATCATGGTCAGCTTGCCTTTGGCGTCATCCCAGTCCAGCGTCCAGGCTTCTATCCGGCCGCCCGACTCGACCACTTCGATCTGCCGTTCAACTTCCTTGTTAATTGCAGCCCGTACAGCCTCAATCGAGTTCACATTCTTGATCTCGGTCTTGGTGTTCAGCGTGGTGCTGCCCACAGGACGGATGGAGACATTCGCATCACAGCGCAGGTGACCTTTTTCCATATTCGCTTCTGAGATGCCCAGCCAGCGCAGCAACTGCCGCAGGCGGATCAGGTATTGCGCGGCTTCATCGGCAGAGCGTAAATCGGGCCCGGTCACCATTTCCACCAGGGGCACGCCACAGCGATTGAAGTCCACATAACGCCGCCCGCCCTCGTATTTCGTCTTGCCGGCATCTTCTTCCAGGTGTAGTTTGGCGATGCTCACCCGGCGTGTGCTGCCATCTGGCATCGGCAGGTCCATGGTCCCGCCCTTGCCAAGCGACAGGTCAAACTGGGAGATCTGATAACCTTTGGGCAGATCGGGATAGAAGTAATTCTTCCGGTCAAAGAAAGAAGTCAGCCGGATTTCAGAGTGCATGGCAGCGGCCAGCAGTGCGCCTTTCTCAACGGCTGCCTCATTCAACACTGGCAGGACACCCGGCAGCCCGGTGCAGACCGGACAGATGTTGGTGTTCGGCGGTTCTTCCCATGAGTCAGCTTTGCAGCCGCAGAAGATCTTGGTGGTCGTGTTCAGTTGGATATGGGTTTCAAGCCCAATAACGGTTTCGTATTCAGTCATCGTTTCTTCCCGTTTATCTCAATACCATTGGCTTTATCTTGCGCCAGGCTTCATCTGCGGTCGCCTGTTCATAAGCGTGACCAACCTGGAAGAGGGTTTCTTCCATAAAGTCAGGGGCCAGAAGCTGAATCCCGATCGGCAGCCCATCAGCGGCGATCCCGCCCGGCACCGAAATCCCGGGGATGCCGGCGTGGTTGGCCGGGACGGTTAACTGATCGGCGTACTGCATCAGGACCGAGTCGCCATAGACATCCGCCATCTTGAAAGCGGTGGTTGGTGTGGTGGGCGTCAGCAGCGCATCCAGCTTATACACGCCGTCCGCATTGAAGACCACATCAAAGTCTGAACGGATCATGCTGCGTACCTGCAAGGCACGGGTGTAATACTGCTCGCTGTACTGCGCGGCGCTGACGTACATCCCCATCAGGATGCGCAGTTTCGGCTGGAGGCCAAAGCCTTCCGCCCGGGACTTGCGGTACAACTCCCGCAGCTCATGGTATTCACTGGTTGTCCGGTAGCCGTACTTGACGCCATCATAGCGGTGCAGGTTGGAAGCGGCTTCCACCCGGCTGATGACGAAATAAGCGGGGATGCCGTAACTCGTATGGGGCATCGGGACGTCTTCCACGATTTCAGCGCCCTGTTTTGCCAGGACCTCAGCCGCATGGAGCGTCGCCGTCCGAATCTCTTCCGGCAACACCTGACGGACCAGTTCGCCCGTCTCAGGGTCGGGGAAGGTGATCTGCATGTAGTCCGGTGAAAGCCCGACCCGCAGCCCCTTCACGCCTTTTTCCAGGCTGTCAAGATAATCCGGCACTGTCACGGTCGCCGCCGTGCTGTCCCGTTTATCCGCGCCGGCCATGGCGGAAAGCATCAGGGCGGCATCCCGCACATCGCGGGCTACCGGGCCGGGGCAATCCAGCGAGGAACCAAAAGCGATCAGCCCATAACGGGAGACCCGGCCGTAAGTCGGCTTGAGGCCGACCACACCGCAAAAGGCGGCGGGCTGCCGGATTGAACCGGCGGTATCCGTCCCCAATGAGAGCGGCGCTTCACCCGCCGCGACAGACGCCGTGGAACCACCGGAAGAACCGCCCGGAACCCGTGAGGTGTCCCAGGGATTGCGGGGAGAAGGCTGGAAAGCGGAGGATTCGGAAGAAGAGCCGTAGGTAAACTCGTCCAGGTTGACTTTACCGAGGGTGATCGCACCGGCGGCTTCGAGCCTTTCGACCGAAGTCGCCGTATAGGGCGCTTTGAAGTTCGCCAGGATCTTGGAAGCAGCGGTGGAAGGCGTATCCTTGACGGTGAAGATGTCCTTGACCGTCAGGGGTACCCCCGCCAGCGGCCCAACCGTTTCTCCGGCTTTCACTTTGGCGTCCACGGCCTCCGCCTGTTCGCGGGCCCGGTCAGCCGTCAGGGTGATGAAGGCATGCACCTTCTTTTGGTCTTCTTCGGTCAACTCGCCGGCGTCCAGAGTTCCGGGACGTCCGTCAACCGCAGCGATCCGCTCCAGGGCGGCATCCAACACTTCCACGGCAGATAGGTCACCCTGCCGGACGCGTTGCGCGATTTTAAATGCAGAAAGTTCCATCAGTGTCATCGTTTAGTCCAGCTTCGTATGCGGAATATCGGGGACGATAATATAACCATCTTCCACCTGCGGGGCCTGGGCCAGGATCTCCGCCGGGTTCTCACACGGCTCCCAGACATCTGAGCGGAGTCCGGGGCGGGTATCGGCAGTATAGGGCACGCCATGGGAGGCCAGCGGTACATCCTCTCCGACCGGCACCGCTTCAAGCTGGTGAACGGCTTTCAACTGTTTGTTGAGTTCCCGGCGCAGGTAATCCGCTTCCTCCGGGTTGAATTCAAAAGCCGCCAGTTCCACCAGGTGTTCAAAGAGTTCAGTTGTAATTTCTTCTGTCATAAGACCGTCCAATATCATCAAAGGGTCGTGTTTTTTTACATTGATATATGATACCTTAAAGTCGGTGGGATAAAGAGTTGATCCAATAAAGATAAACATCACGTTGAAATTAACAGCAAGACACAACGATATACTTTGGTGCGCTCAATCTCCCTGCGGGTGGCAGGCACCGGAGCGCACCCTTCACTTCTGCATTGGTATGATGAATCACCCATTTTTAGATCAAACTTAGGGTGCGTTCCGGGGTTGAACACACCACCAAGGGAAATTAACTAATGCAACTTACAAAGGAATAAACAGCCCCTGGTGGGTTAATTATAGATTCTCATTTCGAGGATACAAAAATTTATGAGAGTCCGGAGATGGCTTCGTTGACCCTTCGGGTCGTCTCGCAGTAACAAAGGGGGCGTAGGGTGGATTGCCAATCCATCCTACAAGCTAAGAAATAAATAGCTCTATTTTCCTATTTACACTGTGACCTTACAACTGTGACCTTTCACTTTCAAAGTACAGGCAAACTACAGGTATAATTTCTGCATAACCCTAAACTTACTCACCATTTTTCAGAGGGAGCTATGTCCAATAAATTAAACTGGATTGACGAGGAACTCGATAACCTGAAGGAGTCAGGCCTCTACAACCGCATCCGCACCTTGAGCTCACCCCAGGGCGCCTGGCTGGTTGTGGACGGCAAGCGTGTTCTCAACTTTTGCTCGAACAACTATTTGGGATTGGCTAACCATCCCCGCCTGGTCGCAGCCGCCAAGAAAGCCTGTGACGACTACGGCGTTGGCCCCGGCGCAGTCCGCACCATTGCCGGTACGATGGATTTGCACCTGCAATTGGAACAGCGCATCGCCAGGTTCAAGCGAGTGGAAGACGCCATCACCTTCCAATCCGGGTTCACCGCTAACCTCGGCACCATCCCTGCCCTGGTCGGCAAGGAAGATATGATCTTCTCGGATGAACTCAACCATGCCTCGATCATTGACGGCTGCCGGCTTTCCGGCGCGCCGATCAAACGATACACCCATGCCGACCCCACCTCATTGGAAGCGGTGATCCGCGAGAACGAAGGACAATATCGCCGTGGCCTGATCGTGACCGACGGTGTGTTTTCCATGGATGGCGATTTCCCGCCGCTGGACAAGATCACTGAAATCGCTGAAGCTTATGACCTGATGCTGATGGTGGATGATGCCCACGGCGAAGGTGTTCTGGGCGAAGGCGGCCGGGGGATCGTGGACCATTTCCACCTGCACGGCCGGGTGGATGTGGAAGTCGGCACCTTCTCCAAGGCCTTCGGCGTGATGGGCGGCGTGGTCGCCGGCGACCCGAAGATCGTGGAATGGCTCCGCCAACGCGGCCGTCCGTTCCTGTTCTCCTCAGCCGTGACCGTCCCCGATGTGGCTGCAACGATTGCCGCGATCGACCTGCTGGAAGAATCCACCGAATTGGTGGACCGCCTTTGGGCAAATGCTGAGGTCTTCAAGAAAGAAATGAAACAACTGGGGTTTGACACCGGCAAGAGCATGACCCCCATCACCCCGGTGATGCTGGGCGAAGCCAAACTGGCCCGTGAGTTCAGCCGCCGCCTGTATGAAGAAGGCGTCTTTGCCATGGCGCTGGGTTTCCCCACCGTCCCCAAAGGCCTGGCCCGGATCCGGGTTATGATCTCAGCAGCGCATACCGATGATGACCTCAAGCAATCATTGAAAGCCTTCGAGAAGGTTGGAAAAGAACTGGGCGTGATCTAAGGCTTACGATCCTATCCCATATAAATATAGAACCACGGAATTTGCCAACACAAATTCCGTGGTTGTTCATTAACAAGGTTTTAACATGTTCTTGTGAAGATTGGTAAACTAATCCCATCCACTTGGCAAACGACAATTTTTCACATATCGGAGAATAGTGATGACAGACAGGATTGACCAGACAAAAGCATTCTTGTTGCAAAGGTTCAATGAAAGCCTTTATTATGCTGATCACAAAGCGGAAAAGGATTACCGTTTGGAGCATACCATGCGGGTGGCCAATCTGGGTGAAAGTATTGCCAGGGCGGAAGGGCTGGATTGTAAGGTCCTGGTGATTGCCTGCCTGCTCCATGATGTGGGCTATTGTGAGGAATTTAAGAGAGAAGACGATTGGCTCAATCACGGAAGGCGATCGGCAGCCATTGCCAGACCTTTTCTTGAATCACTGGGATTGGAACCGGAAAAGATTCAGGAAATCTGCTATGGGATTGCCATTCATGTGGATGATAAAGCGGATTTTGAGGGTGAAAGAACGCCGTTTGCCATCTCAATCGGGGATGCGGATAACCTGGACCGTTTTGACGCCTACCGTATTTATGAAACCCTTGAGGCAAAAGCGTTCAGCAAGATGTCTTTAAATGAGAAAGAGGAAACGGTTACAAGGATTCTGGAAAAACTTGATCGATACATAAAAATGGAACTGGGAACCGACTTCGCGACAAGCCTGTGGGTTGAACGAATAGGGTTTTATCAGACTTTTTATCAAAAATTGCTTGCCCAGCTTGAAGCAAGTGAATATCCAATTGCAGAGTAAACATTCACAACCTGACACAGGAGGAAACTTTCAGAGCTATTATCATGCTATGAAAGCAAGTCATACAGCCTCTGAAAGACTGGCATGATAAGTAAATCAATGATTAAAAATACCCGCTGAAAAGGTTTTTTCATCAGCGAGTTCACTTATTAGAATACATCCATACCGGACAACCGAATTATGCCGGGCGAGCTTCTTCCGGTTCCTTGAAGGGGTCAAAACCAGGGTTCGTGCCGGACCAGCAGCAACCCGGCTGCGTTAAACTGTTGCAGGCCAGGCCGCGTGAGCAGCGATGCGCCAGAATGCGAGGCGTTTGCTCCGGCAAATAGGTCGCCGGGTAAGCAATGTCAGCTTCCAGAGCGACTTCTTCTCCGGCATGTTCACAATAAGATACTTTGATCACTTCCCAATTTCGATAAGCCATACATCTACCTCCATTTGTGATCCATCAAACCGATAAAAGGGTATTCGGATTATAACACATGGTCAATCTAACGCAAACAACCTGGCAATAAACTCAGTGACGGGTAATTATGCTTCCGGCCGCTCATACATTTTTTTCCTGCGCCAGTTGATCAGCGGAGCAGCCAGTTTGCGCAGGTAGTATTTGAACACGATGGGAGAAAGCCAGCCCCCCCCATCCCGGTAATGCACCCGCAGCATCTCTGGCCAGCAGCGTGAGTCGGCGGCAATCGTTTTTGCGTCCCCATGCAATCTGAACCCCGCCCAATTCCGACCCGGCAGGTATACCAACGGCGCTTCTCCCGCTAATCGTACCCACAGGTCATAATCCATCGCAAAATAAAAGCTGGGGTCAAGCGGCCCGACTTTTCGCCACAGGTCCGTCCGGAAAAAGGAAGCCTGCTGCGGCACATGCACGTAGCCGCGCCGCAAACGTTCCTCGTCCGTCTGGGCCGCGGGGAATTGCCCTATAACCCGGTCCTCCGTATCGATGAACGCACAATCGCCGTAAACCATACCGATTTCGGGATGTGCTTCAAGATATTCAACGGCTTCTTTGACCGCACCGGGCTGGTAAACATCATCCGAATTCAACCAGGCCAGGTATTTCCCATTCGCCCTGGCAAAACCCTTATTAATCGCGTCCGTCTGCCCCTTATCAGGGTTTGATTCCCAGTACGCCAACCGGTCCGCGTAAGATTCAATGATCGCCCGGCTGCCATCATCCGATCCCCCATCGATAACAATATATTCCAGGTTGGGGTAATCCTGAGACAGCACAGACTCCATCGTCCGGCGCAGGAACCGCGCCTGGTTGAAGGATGGGGTAATAATCGATACGAGAGGTAATGTATTCATAGTCTCCATAAAAAAGCTTCATCATTATACTCCACATACAAATGGCATTGAGCCGCGCTGGTTCCCTGACCCAAAAAGGGTCAAAAAATAAAGCCATCGCTCGCACCCTTGAAATCAATGCGTAAATTTATCACATGATATAATTCCGAAATCACCGAAAAAAAGGATCGATATAATGTCTGAAAAAAATAATCCGGGAACAATTGATTTTGTGGAAACAATGAACAATCTTTTTCGCCGTTGGTGGCTGATTGCAGTATTTGCCATTGTTTTTGGGTTGCTAGGTTTGGCTTTTTCTGCCCTCAAGCCCCCCAAATATGAGGCTGAGGCGATCTTTTCAGCCAGCATTGACTACCGGGACATCAATTTCGAGAACCTGGTGGACGAAACGGAATCGCCCCTGACCTTTTCGCAATACGATATCGATATGGCGCTTTCTGCCGTTCAAACGGCCCTGTTCCAGGTCAGAGACGAGGCTTTTGCCTATGCGCAAACGCTTGATCCTTCCCTGGATGCTGAAACATTCGAAAATAATATGTTGATCGAGAGGCAACTTGGGCTGTGGTATTTGCGTTACCGGCACGAGGATGCCCAAACGGCACAATCGATTGTTAACTATTGGGCTGAGTTGGGATTTGAGGCAATAAAAGCCGGACAGGCAGCCGAGACCATCGAACCTTTTGTCCTCGTTGATCTGACCGCAAAAGCCAGCCTTCCCCAGAGTCCGGTCTATCAAAACAGAAATACATTGGTCCTTGCCGGTATCGTTGCCGGTTTCGCCCTTGGGATATGGGTGGTGGATATCAATTACCGGTTTTCCCCGCGAAAAGAACAGGTGGCTTAGGATCATGTCAGCCAAAATCTATAAATCAAGGGCATACCAAATTCTCTGCACGGTCCTTTTCGGCCTGGTCCTGATCGGCCTCCCGCTGACCAGCTTCCCACCGCTCAGGCGGGTCGCCGGCTCATTGGTTGCGCCCTTCTCAGCCATCCCCCTGGCCGGTATCATGCTTATCTGGCTGGCGCCCTATTTGCTTAAGCGTGGGAAATTACCGGCTGAAATTGTCCCGATTTTTTATTTTGCGATCTTCGCCTTGTTGATTTCTGCCGCCTCATTTTTCCTGGACGGCTTTTATATCCGGGACAGGGATTTCCTCGACCAAACCATTCGGGCCTTGATGACATTAGCGATCGGCCTCAGCTTCTATATCACCCTGACAGCGTACATCCGTAACCAAACCATCCTCAATCAAGCGCTGCTGTTCCTCTATATTACCGGAGGGCTGCTTATCCTCTGGTCTATCCTCGAAATCTTCCTGATGCAGAAGTACGGCACGGTTGGCGGTTTCCCGGAATGGGTGCAAAGGTTGAAAGCCGCCCTGGTCTTCCAGCAGCCCGGGCTTAGCTATACCAATCGGATCACTGCGTTTGCTTATGAGCCTTCCTGGTATGTTCTGGTTTTTGACCTGATCCTTTTCCCCATCTGGTTATCATCCGTCTTCCAACGCAAATCATTGCTTAAATGGAAACTATGGATATTCCAGCTTGAAGACCTCCTCCTTATTATCGGGCTGGGCGTGTATGTCTTCAGTTACCCGCGGATTGGTCTGATCGCGTTGATGGTCATGCTGGCCTATCTTGGGATCCGATGGGTCAGCCGGTTATATCGGAAGATCCTCACCTGGCTCACCAGTCGTCCGAAGCATAAACTTAAAGAGACCTTCCTATTGAAGATAATACTGGTTCTTGCTTTGATGGTCTTCTTTTCCGTCGTCGTCATTAGTGCGCTGGCTGTATTTATTATCTATGCCAGCCGGCAAGATGCCCGGTTCCAGCTCATCATCAATCAGGTTACCACTGGCCAGTTGTTCGATATCTCCTTCTCAGAAACAAGCATCATCCTCCTGGCACGACGCCTGGCGTTTTATGAGCGGACCATTTTCTGGTTCGGCGGTTGGAACATTTTCGCTGATTATCCTTTTGGCGTCGGTTTGGGTAACGCGGGATTCTACCTGGTCGAACGAATGAACAGCCTCGGTTATGGCTCCTTTGAGATCCGCAACATCCTCTATCAGGCAACAAGCCTGATGAACACCAAATCCTTATGGGTCCGGCTGCTCTCTGAAACCGGCATAATTGGTTTCACTTTGTATATCACCTGGTTCTTCATGCTCTGGCGAAGCGCTGGATTGATCCAAAAAAGCGAGGATAAGGTGATGAAGATCCTTGGACTGGCAGGAAAGTTGTTCCTCCTGGCAAGCTTTGTGGATGGATTTAGTGTCGATTCCTTCGCCATCCCCTATCAATGGGTCGGGGCCAGCCTGATCTCAGCCGGAAGGTGGATCGTCCAGAAAGAAATGACAGGGGAAAACTCACCTTCAACATCCGTTGACGAAGCGGAGGTAGCATCCTGATTAATTATATTTAGGGGGGATTAATCCATTCAGACCAAGAACGGCTTGTTGAGCTTCCTGTTATTCACCAAGAAGCCGTTTTTTCTTCTTTGCGAGGTAGCGGTCTCTCATTTTATCCAGTTTAAAGGGGCTCAGCAGCGCAAACCCAATCCGCCGCCAATCCTTGAGCACGGCTG
>WOYI011293891.1_pt1 | contig 10074 bp, 5 predicted proteins | sample 6423411 | NCBI WGS metagenome assembly WOYI01 (sample SAMN13441803, study PRJNA592873) | oil field metagenome | biome: oil field; feature: oil-well bore; material: oil-contaminated soil; isolation source: oil-contaminated soil from oil-well borehole | place: Germany: Wietze | collected 2016-10-18 ...
GAAAAGAAATGGATTTTCGATTAACGGAAGAACAAAAGATGATCAGGGATATGACCCGGAAATTTGTAGATGACGTCGTTGAACCACGGGCTGAAGAGATGGAAAAGACAGGGGAGTATCCTTACGATATCATGGATCAAATGGCTGATCTGGGTATGATGGGCATCCCTTTTCCCGAGAAATACGGCGGAAGTGGCGGCGATTGGGTTGGAATGCATCTTTGCATTGAAGAATTATCCCGTGGTGATGCCACCCTCGGGGCTTTACTGGACGTTACAACCAGTGTTGTTGCCCAGGAACTTTACGAATTTGGCACGGAAGAGCAAAAACAAAAATGGCTGATTCCAATGGCTCAGGGCAAAGAAATCGGTGCATTCGGTCTTACCGAGCCGGGTGCGGGCTCTGACGCCGGCTCTACCAAAACCACGGCAGTGCTCGACGGCGATGAATGGGTTATCAACGGCACCAAGCAGTTCATTACCAATATCGGACTTAAGAATGCATCGATTGTTATTATTACAGCCGTTACTGCCAGGGCAGATGATAAAAAGAAAGGGAATATAATAGACACCTTTATTGTTCCCAAAGGCACTCCCGGTTTCACACTCAGTAAAAAATATGACAAGATGGGATGGCAGCACTCTGCCACGCATGAATGTGTTTTTGAGGATTGCCGTATCCCGAAAAGCTATCTTCTTGGCGAGGAAGGCAAGGGGTTTGCCCAACACCTCGCCGTTCTGCAAACGGGCCGTATCAGCATCGGAGCCGTCAGCGTTGGTCTGGCCCAGGCATGTTTCGAAGCCTCCCTCAGATACGCGAAAGAACGTGTTCAGTTCGGAAAACCGATCTACAGTTTTCAGGGGGTTTCCTTCAAGATAGCCGATATGGCCATGAACATTGAGCTGGCAAGGAACATGGTGCTTAAGGCGGCATGGATGAAGGATAATGATATGCCCCATACACTGGAGGCGGCATATGCCAAGCTCTTTGCGTCGGAGATGTGTGAAAAGGTTGCCAGCGATGCCTATCAGGTGCATGGAGGTTATGGTTTCATGAATGAATATGCCGTTTCCCGTTACTACAAGGCATGTAAAATCCTGCAAATTGTGGAGGGGACATCGGAGGTACAGCGGATGGTTATCAGCCGGAATCTGGAATAAATGTATGGCAGATGTGTGCAGTATACTATCATAAGTCTGGTTTGCTGGATTCAAAAGAATTAAGAAAGGGCGGTGTGAATGATGTCTGTTGGTGCGTTATCAGGTATTCGCGTTTTTGATTTATCACGTTTATTGCCGGGCCCATACTGTTCCATGATGCTGGGCGATCTTGGCGCTGAAGTGATCAAGATAGAGGAGCCTGGCAGGGGAGATTATATAAGAGATTTCCCCCCGAAATTCAAGAAGGAAGGCGTCTTCTTCCTCGCCGTGAACAGAAACAAGAAGAGTATAACCCTCAATTTGAGGAGTGAGCGTGGTAAAGAAGTCTTTTTTGACCTTGTTAAAAAGGCCGATGTCGTGCTGGAAGGTTTTCGTCCCGGCGTTATGGACAAATTGGGGATCGGTTATAAGGATCTTGAGAAGATAAATCCCCGGATTATTGTCTGCTCCATTTCCGGTTACGGTCAGGATGGACCCTATGTCAATAAGGCGGGCCATGATGTAAATTACCTATCCATTGCCGGTATTATGGGGTTTACGGGGACAAAAGAGGGCAAACCGATCATACCAGGCATACAGATCGCCGACATCGGTGGCGGTGGCATGCTGGCAGCATATTGCATTCTGGCAGCCATTATAGGCAGGGAGAGAACAGGCAAGGGACAGTATATTGACATATCCATGATGGATGGCGCCATGGCGTGGTTATGCATGTATGCGGGAAAATACTTTGCCGATGGAAAGAGCCCAAGACCATCTTCTGAACTATTGACCGGACAATTTGCCTGTTACAATGTTTACGAGACGAAGGACGGCGGGTATATGTCTCTGGGCGCACTGGAGCCGCAGTTCTGGTCAGCCTTCTGTAAGGCGGTAGATAGGGAAGACCTGATTAAGGTTCAATTTGCGCCGGGCAAAGAAGCCAGGGAACTGATTGCCGAGGTGGAAAAGATATTCTCGGAACGAACGAGAGAAGCGTGGGGAGAATTGTTAAAGGATGTTGATTGTTGCTGTGAGCCGGTGAATAATTTCGATGAAGCCTTTTCCCATCCTCAGGTGGTAGCTCGCAACATGCTTTGTGAAATGGAACACCCCACAGAAGGAACAATCCGTCAAATCAATTTCCCGGGCAAATTTTCGGACACACCGGCCCTGATGAGATCGGTTCCTCCCACCCTGGGCCAGCATACCGGAGAGATATTAAAAGAACTTGGCATGACCGATGGGGAAATAGCTGATTTGGCAAAAGAAAAAATTATATAGAAAGGAGTGGTTCCTCCCCGCTATATATGTTAGCGGCAGATGGGACCTTTCAATGAAAAAGCAAGTGATCTTTAGTGCTTGAAAAATAAACATAAGGAGGGAAAAATGGATTTTGAATTATCGGCAGAAATGAGGATGTTGAGAGACATGGCGTACAAGTTTGCTCAGGCAGAAATAGCGCCATTCTCAAAAGAGTGTGACGAAGAGGAAATTTACACTCCGGAAATCCGGAAAAAGGGAGCGGAAAACGGTCTTGTATGTGCCTGGGTTCCTGAAGAATACGGCGGAGCAGGCGTCGGAATCCTGGGCAATGCCATCGTTACAGAAGAATTGTCGAGGATAGACATGGGAATCGGTCTCAACATCTATGCCGCCGGATTTGGTTGTGAAGGTGTCTTCTTTTTTGGCACGGAAGAACAAAAAAAGAAATACATATCCCCCGTTTGCAGCGGCGAGTGGGTAAGCGCCGGGGCATTTACAGAGCCGAATGCGGGTACGGACGTGGCCGGATACCAGACAAGAGCCGTAAAGGACGGCAATGACTATGTCATCAACGGAAACAAGATGTTTATTACAAACGGGACGGTTTGTGACTGGATGCTCACGCAATGTATCACAAATCCCGATGAGAAAGCACACAAGAGCTTCAGTCAGATCGTTGTACCGGCTGATGCCAAGGGAATCACCAGGACAAAAATCCGTGGTAAGATGGGAATCAGATCCAGCGACACGGCAGAAATTGCCTTTGAGGATGTAAGAGTTCCCCAGGAAAACCTGATTGGCAAGGAAGGGGCCGGGTTCTACCAGTTGATGCACTTTTTCGATGTGACCAGGGTCATGGTAGGCGCTCAGGCGGTCGGGCTTTCCCAGGGCTGCCTTGATGAGTCCATCAAATATTGCAAGGAAAGAGCCGTCTTCGGCAAACCCATCGGAAGCTACCAGCTCAGCATGAAAAAGTTGACAGAAATGGCGATCAAGATTGAATCCTTAAGGAATCTCGTACACAAAGCCGCCTGGCTAATCGATGAAGGAAGGCCGGACTACCACCTCGCGGCAATGGCTAAATTCCTGGGTGGTGAGACTGCCGTATTTTGTGCCAATGCCGCTGTTGAACTCCATGGAGGCTATGGCTATATCGATGAATACAACGTCCAGAAATGGTACAGAGACGCCAAGGTCCTCGAACTCTATGAGGGTACCAAGGAAGCGGAAATCATGACCATCGGCAGGGTTTTGATGTCCAAGTAGCAGATCTGGGAAAACCGAAAAACCGGATAGTAGTGGAGTGGCAGCCCCTTGATTGCATCGGGGCATGCAAGCATGCTCTCCGCAGGTCGGGGGCTCCACTCACCTCAGCGATAAGTACAAATTACTACTTCTGGTTGGGGTATCACCAAACGGATTTTCGAGGAACAAGCTGTATAAAGATGGAGGCAAGGAGGCTCCTGTTATGAGTAATGGAAAAATTTTTAATCTAAAGATGGAAGGAGATGTGTCCATCGTCACATTTGACATGGTTGGCGATGTTATGAACACCTGGACCGAAAAGGCTTTTGAGAGCTTTCATGAAATTCTTAAAATCCTGGAAAAAGATGAAACAATAAAGGGAGCGATCTTTATTTCGGGCAAGCCGAACAACTTCTTTGCCGGCGCCAACCTGAAGATGATAGAGGGGATGAATGAGGAGAAAGAGATAACAAAGATGCTTGATCTTTTTCATGATTCTTTCAGGAGGTTAACCAAGTTGAAATATCCAACTCTGGCAGCCATTAATGGTCATTGTCTCGGTGGTGGGCTGGAATTTGCCCTTGCCTGCACGGTACGGATAGCAAAAGAATCGAAAACGACCGTTATCGGTCTCCCCGAATGTAATGTAGGGCTCTTTCCGGGAGGCGGCGGAACACAGAGACTTCCAAGGTTAATTGGATATCCCGCCATTGAGCTAATCCTCAAGGGCAGGATGCTGCCTGGAGCAAAGGCTTATGAGGCCGGGATCATAGACAGGCTAGTGCCTGCAGATGGCGATCTTCTTGAGGAGGCAAAATCATTCCTTCAGGAGATTATTTCCGGAACGGCAGAATTGAAGAGACCGGAGCATGACTTCTCCCAGGTTGATGCGGCGGCGGAACAGGCCCGTCAGGGGGTTCTGAAGGCTACCAGGGGTCGTGAACTCCCGGCCCATATGCTGGCCATTAAATCCATTCAGGAAGGGTTGAAGGTTCCTCTGGATGATGCATTGGAGATCGAAAAGAAAAATTTTGTTAAAGTTGCCCTTTCCCATGAAGCAAAGGGGAGTATCAACACCTTTTTCATCAAAACCATGACCGACAAACCCAGGTCGATGATGAACAGAGGATTTGTGCCGAAACCTTTGAAGAAAGCCGCTGTCCTGGGTTTCGGAACAATGGGGCGTGGTATCGCTATCGAGATACTGAGAAATATGCAGATACCTGTCATCATCAAGGATATTCCCGAGGCCCTTGATCCCGGCAAGGCTTTCTTGAGAAAGATATTCGATGGAATGGCTGAGAAGAAGAGACTAAAAGTGCCCGTAGATGACCTGATGAATCTTATAACGACTACGTCTGAATATACTGATGAATTCAAAGAAGTAGATATTGTTGTTGAAGCGGTATTCGAAGACATCAAGGTTAAAGAACAGGTCTATGGGGAACTCTCTGAGGCCGTTAAGGATGACTGCGTGATTTCGAGTAATACATCTTCAATCCCGATTACGACCATGTCCCAATACGTTAAGAATCCTGAAAGATTTGGTGGGACACATTTCTTCTCTCCTGTGTGGCTGATGCAACTTGTGGAAGTAATAAAAGGTGAAAAAACAAGTCAGGATACTATCGATAATCTCCTGAATTTCGCTGGTATGATCAGGAAGAGGCCCCTTGTCTGTCGTGACAACCCGGGATTTGTCGTGAATGCGCTGTTGTTCCCATATTTTCTCAACTCTATAAAGTACATAGAAGAAGGAAATGCGATAGAAAAGGTTGACAAAGCCCTGACGAGGTTTGGCATGCCCGTAGGTCCTGTCAGGCTTGATGATGAAGTCGGCATTGATGTACCTTACAAGGCGTTCATCGGTATGGGTATCGAACAGAAAACCATGAAGAACATGGTGGAAGATGGGCGTCTTGGTCTGAAGAAGTCAGGGAAAGGATGGTTTCTGAAGGATGGTAGCGTTGATCCTGACGCCCTTTTACTTATCGACAAGAAGGAGCCGAAAGAAAGGAATGAAGAGGAGATTCAGATGGAACTTCTGACGGAAATGGTAAAAGTGGGTAAGGACCTGCTCGATAGGAAGATCGTTGAGGATCCGCGGATGATCGATGTGGGAATGATATGGGGTGTCGGTTTTCCGCCAGACAAGGGTGGTCCGATGAAATGGTCGGATCTGATCGGCCTGAGTCAAAAACTCTTCGGAAAGAATTTTTATTGATGGCTTCCGTAAGTCGATTTATCCGTGGGTTATCACGGGTATGTTTATTCATTTTTAAGTACTGATAAGGAGGGTACACAAATGATTTTAGCATCGCAGGAAATGATTAAAGAATGGACGGAAAAGGGGGCATGGGGAAAGAAAACATTAATCGATTATTTTAAGGAAAATGTCAGTAAATATCCGGATGAGGTGTGTGTCGTAGATCCTTACGATAAGGAAGATCTGGTGGGTTTCAAGCCTGAAAGACTGACATACAGGGAGTTTGACAAGGCGGTTGATGCCACCGCGGAGGGTCTCCTCAAAATGGGCATTCAAAAGGATGATATCATTATAGTGCAAATACCCAACTGCTGGGAGCTGGCCATGCTTTATCTGGCAATTACCAGGGCGGGAGGTCTTATATCTCCCATGCCGATGCAGTGGAGGGCATCTGAATTCGAGTATATCGCCGGATTGACAGAAGCCGGGGCATTTATCACCGTCGAAGAATTTCACGGTTTTAAACACAGGGAGATGGGGGCAAAACTTCAGCCAAAGCTTCCGGATTTAAAGCATATCCTCACCCTGCCGGAGATCAGAGAGATGTCTAAGGGTGATGTAACCGGCAAGCTGGACAGCATCCCTTTAGATGCCAACGATGTTTTCACACTAAACTGGTCATCCGGCACGGAGGCCCGGCCGAAGGGATGTCCCGCAAGTCATAACAATTGGGTCATCATGGCTCAAATGCAAGTGGATTCGACGGGAATGAATCACGAGGATAATTTTCTCACGGCCGGACCACTGGTGAATATGGCCTCTGTCGGGACAATATTCATCCCATGGTTGGTATTGGGAAACAAGATGGTTTTGCATCATCCCTTCAACCCGCCGCAGTTGATCGAACAATTTATAAAGGAGAAAATTACCTACACTCTTCTCGTTCCGGCAGTTGTCAATATGTTGCTGAAGCATCCCAGGGTAGACGAATTTGACCTGAGCAACATAAGAATGATCACTATTGGCAGCGCTCCCCCTTCCCTCTGGTCCGTTCAGGAATTGAAAAGACGCTGGGGTATCGAATTTGGAAATATATGGGGCCAGAATGAATCGACAGGTATAGTTTCAGGTCCTTTTGATGTTCCCGATGCGGAAAAACGTGTCGATAATTTTCCTCACTGGGGGAAACCGGGGACCAAATGGCGTCCACAGGCAGTGCAACTTTTTCAGACAAAGATAGTGGATCCCGCTACGGGGGAGGAGTTAACGGAAGTCGGCAGTGTGGGTCAATTGTGGTATCGGGGACCTAATGTCATACCGTGCTACTTTAGAATTCCCGATGTTACGGAGAAATCATTTGATAAAGATGGTTACTTTAATACGGGTGATCTCTTCCAGATAAAAGAGGGAGACTGTATCGGATTCTTCGACAGAACGAAAGACATCATCATCCGTGGCGGTTTCAACATAAGCGCCCAGGAGATAGAGAATATGTTGCTCGGTCATCCCAAAATAGCCGACGTAGCGGCTGTTGGTTATCCTGATGAGATCATGGGTGAAAAGACCTGCGTTTATGTGGTCCCTAAAGAGGGAGAGAAGATTACTCTGGATGAGGCCACTTCATTCATGAAAGATCGGGGCATAGCATCCTACAAGCTTCCGGAACGGTTAGAGATCATAGACGCGATTCCAAGAAACCCGGTAGGTAAGATTATCAAAAAAGAGTTGAGGGAGGATATAAAGAAAAAGTTGAACTCGGAATGAAGCTTTTGAGGGAGGTGTTGCAGATCTTATGTAAATTTGGGACAAACAACAAAAAAAGGAGGAAAGATTATGAAGATTGTAAAAGGATTTCCATCAACGATGCAGGATGATTACCAGTTGAATATGACCAATATCATAAAGCATGGCGCGAGAAGTTTTGCCAGGCAGGAAATTGTCACAAAGAAAGCGAGTGGAATATTCCGGTACACATACAGGGATGCCTATGAAAGAATACAGAGACTTGCCAATGCTTTAGATGATCTGGGTGTAGGGATTGGTGATCGTGTCGGGGTGCTTGAATGGAACACAAACAGATATTATGAAATGGACTTTGGGATTCCGGGCACGGGGGCCGTCCTTCTCCAGATGAATTTGAGGTTATCACCTAAAGATTTGAGCTATGTTGTCAATCATGCGGAAGCAAAATTTATCTTTGTGGATGAGACATTGATACCTATTGCTGAAGCCATAGCTCCTATGTGCAAAACGGTAAAAGGCTATGTCATCCTGACAGACAGGGATCTTGCTGATATCAAAACGAAGCTGAGCCCGATATACAGTTACGAAGAACTGCTCAAGGAAGCGAAACCTGAGTACGAGTGGCCGAACCTTGATGAAAAATCCGCCTATGCCGCCTGTTACACCACTGGAACAACTGGAGATCCGAAGGGTGTTTTTTATTCTCACAGGAATGTCTATCTTCATTCCATGGCAATCGCTATGAATGCGGAGTTGTCATACAGAGATTGCTTGTTCCAGGTCGTTCCGATGTTTCATGCCATGGGGTGGGGTGCTCCCCAGGCGGCAACCATGGCTGGATCAAAGCTTTTGCTTCCGGGAAGATACGAATTAACAGATCTGGGTCCATTCGTTGATCTGATGGTGCAGGAGAAAGTGACAGTGGGGGATGGTGCCCCGGCCATTTTCCTGCCCATGCTGAGGTACATCGAGAAAATGGAGAAAAAACCGGATCTAAAGGGCGCTCGCTTTCTCTCCGGCGCCACTGAACCACCAGTAGCCTTGATGAAAGGATTATATGACTTAACAGGCGGTGAGATTGTCCATGCATATGGCGCTACGGAGACCACCCCTCTTGTTACCATAAACAGGTTGAAACCGTGGCTGGAAAAACTTTCAGAAGACGAAAGGTGGGACCTCAAGAGAAAACAGGGTTTTATCGTCCAGGGTCTTGACGCCAAAATAATAGATGACTCGGGAAAAGAGCTGCCTCACGACGGTAAATCTGTCGGAGGGTTCTGTGTGAGAGGCCCGTGGATTACCGGCAAATATTACAATGCACCCGGAACTGAGAGTCAATTTACGGAAGACGGTTATTGGAAGAGCGGTGATGCCGCGACGATAGATGAAGAGGGCTACATGAAGATAACAGACCGGATAAAAGACGTGATAAAAAGCGGGGGGGAATGGATTTCCGGCACAGATATGGAAAATGAAATAGTATCCCATCCGGCAGTCCTGGAAGCTGCGGTCATCGGAGTAGCCCATCCCAAGTGGGAAGAAAGGCCTCTGGCATTAGTAGTCCTAAGAGAAGAACAGAAGGGAAAAGTTACCAGAGAAGATATTCACAAACATCTCAGCAAGAAATTTGCCAAGTGGCAGCTTCCGGATAAGGTGTTGTTTGTTGATGAAATTGCCAAGACCAGTGTCGGCAAGCTCAATAAACAGGCAATGAGAGAACAGTACAAAGATACTTACATGGAAAAGTAAGCTCTGATTGCAAGATACCCCGCCTCCACATGGTGGGGTATCTTGCAGGCCTTTGGAAAAAATACATTTTTGGTTATGGCGTGCAGATGAAAACTTGATCCTTTATACTGCAGGGACGACCGGTCTGCCCAAGGGTAGTGTTCTCACTCATAAAAATTCCCTTTTTAACGCTATGTCGATGGTAATGGATTACGGGCTCAGGAATGGTGATATTTGTCAAATTATCCCACCCCTCTACCATAGCGCTTCCCTGAATGGCTTTGCGGTTACCTCCGTGTTGTTAGGCGCGAAAATGGTCATCCACAAACAGTTTAATCCTCAGGAGATGCTCCGTGCGATTCAGGATGAGAAAATTACGTGTACCTGGGGGCCTGCCACCATATGGCGGATGGTAATCGCATAAGGCAGGCCCTCTTTTTTGCTTCGCTCGGGTTCACCCTTCGCTGACGACCGCGTCAGCCCCCCCCGCGCACCGCCGGTCCCCCCTGATACGGGACGCGATGGCGAATCTTCGTGCACCTCCTTTCCCCCGGGGCCGGTCGAATGCGCCCGGAACGGTTTTGCCGGGGTTTGAACCGCGGCCTTCAAAAACCGGAACTTTGCCGCCTATGAACAGAATCGGAGGGCGTTGTCAAGGCGTGGAATGAACCTTGATCCACTTGGCGATGAACCAACACGATCATGAAACGGCTGGTGTTGGGAGGTCCTTGGGCATCCCGGCGGATG
>WOYI010014105.1_pt1 | contig 10072 bp, 9 predicted proteins | sample 6423411 | NCBI WGS metagenome assembly WOYI01 (sample SAMN13441803, study PRJNA592873) | oil field metagenome | biome: oil field; feature: oil-well bore; material: oil-contaminated soil; isolation source: oil-contaminated soil from oil-well borehole | place: Germany: Wietze | collected 2016-10-18 ...
GAGGATCCACAGGCTGATGAACAGGTCGTAGGCGCTGCCCTGGTCCCATAGGATTTCCGGTTTTGCAGACAGTGGTCACCTCGCTGGCGTGCGGTCACGCCGGTGGTGGAAAAAGGGCCCTTGCCCGACGGCAAAGGGCACGAGGAAGCGTTAATCGGCTCGATAATTAGATAATAATCTAACAAAGAAAACATGTCAAGCATCAATGTCATGGTTATCGGGTCTGGGGCAGACCGATGTGATGATGGGGTGAGAGTCAAACTCAGAACTAGGCGGTTTATGAAGTTCATTCTGGTATGCCACGCCCTTTTATTGCGTGAAACCCGGATTGCTTCATTTCGTTCGCAGTGCCGAGATGTGGGGCTTGCGTCATCGCCCACAAAAAAAGAGGGCCGACGGAAGCCGGCCCAAAGGGGGTGAAGGTGTTTTAAATTATCAGATCACACGGTCGCTGCCGCCGTCAACGGGCACCTGCGCGCCGGTGGTCTTGGAGAAGACCGGGCCGAGCATCTCGCAGACCAGTTCACCGATGTCATGGCTGGTCAGCTCGACCTTGAGCACATTGCGGGTTTTGTATTCCTTGACACTGATGCCGTATTTCTCCGCCCGGCTTTGGAGCACTTCGTCGGTCCAGATGCCGGTGTCAAAAACGGCATGGGGGTGGATCATGTTCACCCGGATGCCGTCCCCGCCCCATTCCAGTGCGGCGACCCGGGCAAGCTGAGTCAGCCCGGCTTTGGAGGTGGAATAGGCCGCAGCGCCCGGCCCGGGGGCGGGCACGTTGCGGGACGCGTTGACCAGTATACGGCCCTTTTCAGGCGCACGCTTGAGCAGCGGATAGGATTCCCGCAGGATGGTCACGTTCGCGTCCAGGTTGATGTGCATCACCCGCTGCCACATCGCCAGGTCCAGGTCCTTGACCATCTGGCTCTTGGGGAAGATGCCGGCGTTGAGCACGACCATGTCCAGGCCGCCAAAGGCGCGCACGGCTTTTGCAAAGGCGGCTGCCGTTGCGGCTTCGTCGGTCAGGTCACAGACCAGGCCCAGGTAATGGGGCGAATTGGAGACCTTTTTGATCTCTTCGCTGATATCGAGGCCGATCACGGCGGCGCCGCGGCCCAGCAGTGAGAGGGCGCAACCGCGGCCGATGCCGGAGGCGGCGCCGGTCACCAGGGCGATCTCGCCGACGAACATGGTGTCTTTGTTGTGCTCCTCGCGCCGCAGGGTTGCGCGGGTTTTACCGGCCTGTACGGCTTCCCGGGCCAGCGTTCCTGCCTCGGCAGCCAGGCTCACCGCCTGCAGCGTCCTGGCGACCAGGGCGAGATTGGCCTCCAGCTCGTCCGCCGTTTGGGCCGTAACGGCCAGCCCGAGGGCCGCGTCCAGCAGGGCGTTGTTGGCGGGCAGGCTCTCCGGCAGCGAATCCGCTTTGAGGAAGCCGCCGCCGAAACTGTCGGCCTGGGCGGCCGTCAGCGGGCCGGCTGCCAGCAGCTGTATCACGGGCGCATTGCCGGCAAGCGCCTGCAGCGCCGGGTTGCACACCGTGCGCATCAGCAGCGGCGCACCGGCGGCCTGGGAAAGTGCCTTGCGCAGGTCAGCCAAGGCTTCACGTTGTCCTGCAGCTTCGTTGGCATCGGCTTCATCCGCTGCCAGGTCGGGATAGGGGGAGCTCACGTTGAAGGCTTTTTCCGCTTGCGAGGTCAGGGAGACCAGGCGCTTGTAGACGGTCTCGGCGTCATCGCCAAAGATGAACAGCCCATAGCGATGGACATACAGGGCGGCCGGGGAAGAGCCAAACTCGATCTCGGCTGCAGCCTGCAACAGGTCAAGCCCGACGTTGGCCTCCAGGAAGCGGATCACTCCGCCGAAGTTTTCCTCAAAGGCCTGGCCGGCGTCCTCGCGTAAGTCCAGCGCCAGCATGGCGGTGGGCAGGCAGAAGCAGACCACCTGGTTGGGGATCAGCGCGTGCACCACGGCTGCGGGGTCCGGCAGTCCGCAGTCAGCCCGTAGCCGGGCCTGGCCCAGCGCGCGGTCCATCAGGATGGGGCTTTTGACCCTCGGGACGCGCTTGAGGGCGGAGACCAGGAAGGGCGTTATTTCTTTGGATGGACCGAGATAATGCAGTATCCCCGCCGGCTCTCCAAAGGGGTCCAGTCCTTCGCTTTTCAGCGAGAGGCTTCCGCCGATCCCATTGAACAGGATCTCGGGCGCGTCGCCGATCAGCTGCTGGAGATGTTGGAGTTGGACGAGGGCGTTGTTGTGAGCGTCGGCGGGCACGCTTTGCCATTGGTTTTCCATAAAAAGTCCTTCGTTACGTATCAGCAGGATTAATGGAGGCGGGTTGAGATAGGCCAGGGTGGAGGCGTTTTGTCTTCACCCTGGCCGGTTGATTATTTTGCGTTGCTCTTCATTGATTGGTAAAGATCGTAGGCATCTTCGGGGGTGGCTTCTTCGTGGATTACAGCCCGCAAGGCGGCTGCCACGCCGGCCGGATATTCATCCTGCCAGATGTTGCGGCCGAGGTTCACACCTGCGGCGCCGCGCTGCATGCCGTCGTAAACAAATTTGAACACTTCAAGCTGCGAATCGGTCTTGGGGCCGCCGGCGATCACAACCGGGACGGGGCAGCCTTCGACGACCTTTTCGAAGTCCTGGCAGTAATAGGTCTTGACCACGTCCGCGCCCGCTTCGGCGGCGACACGGCAGGCCAGCGAAAGGAAGCGGGTCTGCTGCTTCTGGTCCAGCTCGCGGCCGACGGCCGTCACGGCCATCACCGGGATGTCGTAGGGGCGGCACATGTTAATGAGGTCATACAGGCCCATCAGGGTCTGGTGCTCGTTGGGGCTGCCCAGGTAAACGGAGTAGCCAACGGCGCTGGCGTTCAGCCGGATGATGTCATCGATGGAGATGGTGACATCTTCGTTGGTGAGGTCTTCCGAGGCAATGCTCTGCCCACCGGAAACGCGCAGGATGACCGGTATCTCGAGCGTCGGCGGGACGCTGTAGCGCAGGCTGCCGCGGGGCACGAACACAGCATCAGCATATTGCGCCAGAGGCGCCAGGGTTTTGCCCACGTCCTCCAGGCAGTGGGTAGGGCCAAGGAAATAGCCGTGGTCCATGGCCAGGTAGAAGCAATGGCCATCGGCTTTGATCAATTTCGACATACGGTTGGTGAATCCCCAATCCATATTACATCCTCCTTATCAATAAAATGCGGGGTGATTAAGTTTTCTCAACTGGCGATCTGGCTGGCCTCAGGCGGGTTTGACGACCACGAAACCCTGGTCGTTCAACCAGGCGTGGAATTCGTGGCAGCTGTGCAGGCAGTCGGTCTTGCAGATCTGGCGGATAAACTCATAGCGGTCTGAGCCGCGTTCTTCCTGGTCGAGCAGGGATTGCACCGGGCACTCAACCGCGTGGCAGAATTCACGGCGTTGGTACTCAACGTATCCCTCAATGGAAGCCATCGTGTTCCTCCTCATTACTCAAAACGGAAAAAGTGTTATACAGGGTATCGACGAAGGAAATCCGCATTTTCTTGGTCAGCCCCAGTCCTGCGCATTAACCTTAACCTTGCCAGACTTGCAAATATTATTATAAAGTGCAATAATGTGCATGAACAACCCCATTATAGCAAATGCTTAATGGAGTGTCAATGACATTCTAATGATAGTATTTCTTATTCGATTGAAAGGGCGCAAATGAAATTAGGGTTCCAGCAGATCACGATAATCTTGCTCATCCTCTGGTTTTTGATGTTTGTGGCCGGCAAGTTCCAGCAGGGACGGATCAAGAAGCAGCTGCTCCAGCGGATCCGCGAGGGTGTTGGCCCTGCTCTGGAAAAAGACCCCGGCCTCAGCTTGAGCGCCTATTATGACTGGGTGTTTGGGGGTTGGGAGGGACTGGTGAAGAAGAACGCCTGGTTCGTTTTAGGCCCCAATGAGCTCTACCCCGTCTCAGCCGACCCCGACCATATGCGGTCCCGGATGAACCTGACGCCGGCCTGGCTGGGCGCTTACCTGAAGCTGGGCGGCGTTGAGCTGGCGATGACCGAAGATGAGCAGGTTGCCGTCGATGCTATTGTCGCGACGGTGCCACCAGAGCAATTAAAAGAATTCCCAAGCCTATAAATTATTCCAATCATCAAATCGGATATTGACAGTTTATTTACAGTTTGATAATATGAGTATGCAATTATTTGCAGGCCGTAAGAGAATTTGCACAATTGTGCAATCTGAGATCGAAAAGGAATCTCATTGAAATTAACCTCATTGGCTTGTGGTTTTTTGGATGTATATTGCGATGATCTATGAAAAAGCGTCTGGTGGAGATTACGCTCTTTCGTTGTTCATACTCAAAAGGGGATCTTCATCGCAGGGGCCGAAAAGGAGGTGGTTGACGGAAGCATAAAATCGGTTCAGTCCCCTATGGGTAATTTATGCAGATTTTGCAGTTGTTCCTTTCCTAATTCTTATTTTTCTCAGGAGGATTAAGTATGGCTCTACAAAATGTCATGCAGGCCCTTTCAGATGTTTTTAACACCTTTGGGTCCACCATCTTTGTGCCTGTAATGCTGTTTGTGATCGCCCTCATTCTGGGTGTGGATCTCAAAAAAGCGTTTTTCTCAGGTTTGAATGCGGGCATCGGGCTTGTGGGCTTTGGCTGGCTGACGGGTTCATATGCCCCCATTATTGTTCCGGCGGTCAACAATTTCGTTGCCACCACCGGCCTTGATTTGCCCATCGTCGACATCGGCTGGCAGGCGACCTCGGTGATCGCCTACGCCACCGAAGCCGGCATGATGTTCCTGGGCTTTGGTTTACTGTTCCAGATCATCCTGTTCCTTACCCGCATTACCAATGTCTTCATTCCCGGTGACCTGTGGAATAACTACTCCTACATGTTCTGGGGCTCGATGATCTACGCCACCACCAATGACATTTGGCTGGCTCTGGCATTGATGTTCATCCAGGTGCTCTACAACGTGATCTTCATCGAGATGAACTCCAAACGCTGGTCAACCTACTATGGCTATCCCAACGCCACCATTCCTGCCTTGCACATTGCCCCCGGAACGCCCTTCGCGGTGGCTGGCAACTGGGTTCTTAACAAACTCGGCGCCTACAAAATTCGCTGGCGCCCTGAATCGATCCGCAAGCGCCTGGGCTTCCTGGGCGAGCCGATCGTCCTCGGCGCCATCCTCGGTTTGCTGATCGGCTTCCTGGGCAACCTGCAGCAATTGGGCACCCTGGCAGCCTGGGGTAACATCCTGACCGTAGCGATCTCGACTTCCGCGATTATGGCCATCTTCCCCCGGGTCGGGAACATCTTTGCCAGTGCCTTCATGCCCCTCACGGAAGCAGCGCGCAGGCGCGGCACCAAGGGCGTGGAACAGGGCGGCGACCTCTACATCGGCATCAACGACGCCACAGGCTATGGCGAACCCGCCACGCTGATCTCCGGCCTCCTCCTGATCCCGATCATGCTCGGTTTGGGTGCCATTCTCCCCGGCAACCGCACCCTGCTGCTGGTTGACCTGATCGCCATCGGCTACATCATCCAGCCGTTTGTCGCTGCAACCAACGGTAACATCTTCAAGACCGTTATCCTGAGCGCCATCTGGTTCTCCATCGGTCTGTATGTGACCACCATCAGCGCCCCCGTGTTCACCGAAGTGTATTCACGCTTCGCTGCTGAACCGCTGGCGGAAGGCTCCCTGGTGACCGCCGGTATGATCGCCAATAAACCGATCGTAGGTGGCATCCTGTGGGGCTCCGTGAACAGATGGGGTTGGCCCGCTGCAGTGATTTTGTTCGTGGTCTGGATCCCGCTCTACCTGCTCTGGCGCAAGAACAAGGTTAACGTGCATAACTTCATGGAAGAACAAGCCGCACTTGATGTCGCCGTTGAGGAAGAGTAATCTTTACGTTGGAGTCCTTTTCACATAGTATCACCATTGAAGAGGACCCAGTAGATGAACCGACGGGGCATCAGGACACCCTGGTGCCCTTTCGTTTTTAGACAAGGCAGAATGACAAATGGCAGAAGTGATATTATCCGAAGACCTGGTCGAATTAGGGATCACTGAGACAAAAAAAGAAGCCGTCATCAAAATTTTGGCCGACAAGATGAAGGCCAAGGGTTTGGTGAAAGACGGCTACTATGAGAACGTGGTCAAACGCGAGGAAGACTTCCCGACCGGGCTGCCGACCGTGATCCCTGTGGCGCTGTGCCACACAGAAGCGAAGTATGTGAATCAGAGCGCCTTGGCCGTTGGCACCCTGGTCCAGCCGGTGGCTTTCCACGAGATGGGCACCCCCGAACGGGATATCATGGCGGAGATCATTTTCCTCCTGGCCCTCAAGGACCCCAAAGATCAGATCACCTATCTGAAGAAAATGGTCACCGTGTTCAAAAGCAAGGAAACCCTCGAAGCGATCCGGGACGCGACCGATAAAAAAGCATTGGTTGCTTTACTCAAAGAGATTTTTTAGACTATAATGGGGTGTGCAAATTTTTGCACGCCGCACTCAGATTATTATTCTGGAGGAATAACGATTATCATGGCGAAACGAAAACTCACTGTGCTGGCTGTATGCGGTTCAGGTGTCGTCAGTGCCTCAATGATCGCTCAAAAAGTGGAAGAGGTCCTTTCATCTGTGGGCATTGATGTTGAAGTGATCGGCCTTTTGCCGACCTCGGTTGAAAGCTATGTTGAACGCGGCGGGATTGACTTTGTGGTGACCACCAGCCCCATCCCGGGCGAGATTGCAGTCCCCGTCATCAAAGCTGTTGCACTGCTCACCGGTTTTGGCGAAGATGCCGTCATCGAAGAGATCAAGCAGACTGCACAAGATATCCTGGCAGCAGATTAATTCACAGATAACGATGAAGCCCCGTTGTCTGGTCGTTCAACGGGGTCTTCTTATTAAGTCATTATCAGTTTAACGTGGGCATAGGCCTCACAGCAGACGCTTGGCTTGTCCTTGCCGCTCATTCAATATTTCAAATTTAAGGGGAGTGGATTCCGATGCCAGATCAGGAAAGGTTGGAACTCATAGCTGAGGTGGCCCGGCTTTATTATCAGGAGGGGATGAGCCAGGCTGAAATAGGATCGCTTTTTCATATTTCACACTCGACGGTCTCGCGCATGATTAAAGAAGCGCACCAAGAGGAGATCGTTGAGGTGATCATTCGGTACCCGTTTGAAACCATGCCTTCCCTGGCGCAGGCGCTCAAAGACCGGTTCCCGCTGAAGGATGCCTTCGTCATGCCCAGTTCGGGCAAATCCTACCGCGAACTCATCAATAACCTGGCCCAGCTGGCAGCCCGGACGCTTGAAAACCGGCTGCAGGACGGGATGACCCTCGGCATTTCGCTGGGCATGGCCGTCGCTGCCACAGTCCGCCAGGTGAAGATCAGCCGGCCAATGCACGTCAAAGTGGTCCGCTTGCAGGGCGCGACCGAGAACGAATTGATGGAAGGCACCGACCTGGCGCAGATCCTGTCCGCTCAATTGGGCAATGACTCCATGATTATCCCCTCCCCCTGGATAATGAAGAGCATTGAGGCCTGTCAGCTGATCCTGCAGGAACCGAGCGTTTCCGAGGCGATCCGGGTGGCAGAGCACGCCGACATTGGCCTGGTGGGGATGGGCGGTTTGACGCCGGAGATTTCCACGATCCTGCGCAACGGACTGACCACGCTGGACGAGCTGCAGGCGCTGCGGGAAGCCGGCGCGGTGGGCGAGATTTGCGGGAAACATTATGACATCGAAGGCCGGATCCTCGATGTGGATTTCAACAAACGCACGGTCTCGATCCAGATCAGGAGGCTGTCGGGCTTTGACACCGTCATCGGCGTGGCCGGCAGCGCGGATAAGGCGAAATCCATCCTCGGTGCGATCAACGGGGGCCTGATCAATGTCCTGGTGACCGATTCCGATGCGGCCCGCAGGGTGCTGCAGCTGGCGGATGAAGGCTAAGGACCATCCAATCGAAGCACTCGTAAAGATAGAATGAACGCCAACACCTGAGATCTTAAAAACCCCCAGGTGTTTTATTTTGATTTTGATGTTGGCAGGATTGTCTGTTTGAGTATGTGTGGGTTTCTTATGGTGTGAAAAAATGATGCGCCGGCACAGCACCCATTCGGCATCCAAGGAGGGCGGTTCCTGCACGATGGTCATTACAGATAAGAATCGGCAGGGGGTGGCCGCGGAGGACCGCCCGAATCTCCCGCCGACGGGGACTTTGCTCTTTAAATCCGGGGTGTTAGAATCAAAATGAGTCCCTCCCCATCGTTTGGAGCATTTTATGGGTTTTTTCGAGAAGCTAAAACAGAATTTCCCCAAAGACTGGCCCACCCGGATTGTCCTGGCTGTGCTCCTGGCCGGGGCCCTGGTCGGCGCGGTCTATGGCTATCACCTGGTGGCACGTCTGGTGGGCAGCACCACGGCCTTCACCCTGTCGGGCGACCCGATCCTGCCGGCGGAGACAGGCGCAGCCACCACCGAATCCGGCGGGAGCCAGGCCACGACCGCGCCCGCGGCGGAACTGCCGGCCCCGGACCCCTGGGACGGGGTCAGCCGGGTGAACCTCCTGGTGATGGGCCTGGACCTGCGGGGCGAAGAAGGTGAGGAGGCCGCGCCGCGTTCGGACACGATGATCCTGCTCTCGCTTGACCCGCTCCATAACACCGCCGCGGCGATCGCCATCCCGCGCGATATGTGGGTGGCCGTCCCGGGATTTGGCTATTACAAGATCAACACCGCCTTTCGTTTTGGCGAGCTGTATAACCTGCCCGGCGGTGGGCCGGAACTGGCCTCCCGGACGGTGGAGGAATTCCTCGGCGTCCCTGTCCATTTCTATGCCCAGGTTGATTTCCAGGCCTTTGTGGACCTGATTGACCACATCAACGGCATCAAGATCACCTTCGACGAGCCTTATACGATTGACCGGCGGGGCAAGTGGAACACGGTCACCCTGGAGCCGGGCACGTATGTGCTGGACGGCGAATATACCCTGGCCTATGCCCGCGACCGCAAATCCGAGGGGGATGATTTCGACCGGTCCGCACGGCAGCTGGATGTGATCCTGAAGATCAGGGACCGCATCCTGGAATTCGACCAGCTGCCCACCCTGGTCAGGAATGCCCCCGCGATCTACGAGGATATTTCCACGGGCATCCGCACGAATATGAGCCTGGACCAGATCATCCAGCTGGCCTGGAAGGCCATGGAGATCCCGCTGGAGAACATCCAGATGGTCGTGATTGGCCCGGAATACGTCAGCATCGAGACCTCCCCAGAAGGTCTGGACATCCTCCGGCCGATCCCGGACCGGATCCGGCTGCTGCGGGATGAGGTGCTGGGCGACGGGGCGCTGGGGCCGGTGGCCGAGGGCGATCTGGCGAGCCTGGTGGCCGAAGAAGCCCCGACCGTCCGGCTCGTCAACGCCAGCTACCAGCCGGACCTCGCTGAGCGGACGGCTGCCTGGCTGCGGGAGCAGGGGTTTGAGGTCCTGGAAAACTCGGCCGCTGAGGAAATCACCGTTTCTTCAGTGACGGTCCAGGGCCCGGCGCCTTACGGCCTGCGGCTGATCGTTGAGGCTTTTGGCATGACCGCGGGCCAGATCACCCACTCGTTTAACCCTGACCGCAGCGTGGCGGACCTGGTGCTGGTGCTGGGCGATGACTGGGCGGCGAATAATCCCTTGCCCTGACTGATCTTCAGCAGACGCGCTGTGTTCATAGCCAAATGGCGGCGATCATATCATTTAGGTGATGCCGATCTCGCCGCCTACGATTTCCCCTTCCGGGGGCTTCAGCACAAAGCAGAGGTATTGCCCCTGGTGGTCGCCGGCCATCTGGGTGCTGCAGGCGGTGAGCGCCTCACCCATCACATCCCAGGCTGGGTCTTCCACGCTGGATGATGGATGAAGCGGCTGTTTCTTCCGGCGCCTTGTGGCGGGTTTGGCAGGTTGAGTGTATCGTGTTCGGCGGGAAACCAGGTGATATGTATCCTAATATACTCTTCTTCCTATAATTTGCTTTTCAAAGCCGAAGGGTTATAATG
>WOYI010496467.1_pt1 | contig 10072 bp, 7 predicted proteins | sample 6423411 | NCBI WGS metagenome assembly WOYI01 (sample SAMN13441803, study PRJNA592873) | oil field metagenome | biome: oil field; feature: oil-well bore; material: oil-contaminated soil; isolation source: oil-contaminated soil from oil-well borehole | place: Germany: Wietze | collected 2016-10-18 ...
CAGCATCGGGATAATTTTTGTATCGTTTAGTTTACTCATTTTGTGTATTTTTTAGTACCTTATCTTTTAAATTGATGTATTTTTTGGCATAATATTCAATAGCAATAAGCTGGAACCAGCACCAGTTCTTTAATTTTCTGAGCCATAATGATGGTTTCTTTTCCGATTTTGGTGAGGTAATATTTGTACGAATCGGCAGCCTTTTTTATTAGCCCGTGTACCCTCAACCGTTTAATCAGCCTGCTGGTCGATGAAATAAAAATAGTAATGCAAACATTTGCCCGTGTCCGGTTTTAAAAATGTTTTCCCCGTTGTTTTGTCGTGCCACGGTTTATAAGTATTGTATGTTTCCATTGCTGAGATAATATGCACAATGCCGGGATGATTGCCCCGCTTTTCAATCTTTTCCGAAATGATTGATTCTTTTCTGACTCCTGCTTTGCGGATGAATTCAATTTCCACACCGTGCTCTTTGGCTATCCGTTCAGCATTTGCCCGGATGGCTTCTTTAAATGGTTCGGCAAATTTGGGATAGTCAAATATTTTGATCCCATTATCATACATATATCTTGTCATTCCCTGGCTGTAAGATATCTCTGGCATTGTTCCGCTGAGAATTAACCTGTCGAAACATGAAAGAACGCAGGATATCTCGCTTTTGTATGTTTCTGTCAATAGTTCCATCAAGTAAAGTTACGCCTTTTTCCTTTTTGGTTCTGGCTTGTCCAGCTTAGGGCTTGTAGTATTAGTTGTTTAAAATTAAGGCAAAAAATAGAAAACTCCAATCGTTTTTTTCTTTTTGAATAGATTGCAAAACAGGGTGTTAGGGTTGCGCGTGTTATTGTGCATATGGTTGGTGCAAAATATAAGGATCCGATCTTTTCAAAAGATCGGATCCTTGTTTTATCTTGAAAATACGATCAGCAGAAATCAACCTCAACGTGACCGTTTGGCAAAATTGATTTTAATTTTACCCTTCCGAGTTCGTTCACCAATTCTTTTTTATACGGGACCTCTACTTTTATGTAATTTTCGGTAAAACCGGTCATTCTCACATTTTTCTGATTTTCTTCAAACAGAACCGTTTGTTCGCTATCCAGATTTTTTTCGTAGAAAGCCCTGAGTTTCTTTTCCGATAGGTTGATGTACATCTGTGTCCGGTGTTTGCGGTCTTCGGGTTCAACCGTCCACGGAATCTTCAGCGCTTGCGTCCCACTTCGTTCAGAATAGGTAAAAGCGTGTAACTGGGATATTTCAAGACTATTGATGAAATCGTACGATTCCTGGAAATGTGTTTCGGTTTCGCCATTTGTCCCGGCAATTACATCTACGCCAATAAAAGCATGTGGAACAATTTCGCGGATTCGCTCTACCCGTCTTCTGAAGAGTTCGGTGGAATATTTACGTTTCATTAGCGAAAGAATTTCATCGGAACCCGCCTGTAAGGGAATATGAAAATGAGGCATGATTACCTTTGATCCGGCTACCAGTTGAATGATTTCATCTTTTAAAAGGTTGGGTTCGACCGATCCCAAACGAAGGCGTTTCAAACCCTTCACTTTTTCCAATGCCCGCAGCAGATCCAGGAAATTTTCGTCGGTAGATTTGCCAAAATCGCCAATATTTACCCCGGTCAGAATAATTTCTTTATACCCTTTTTCAACCGCTTTTTGTGCTTCGGCCACCGTGTTTTCGATGGTGTCGTTCCGGCTGCGACCGCGTGCAAAAGGGATGGTACAAAACGAACAATAGTAGTCGCAACCATCCTGAATTTTCAGAAAACTGCGGGTGCGGTCGCCCCACGAAAATGAGCGGTGGTAGTTTTTAATGTTTGCCAGCCGGGTAGTTTCTATTTTTGTGGTTTCGTTTTTTTGAAGATCGCCCAGATAGGCCGGAATATGAAATTTTTCCTGGGTCCCGAGTACCAAATCAACTCCTTCAATATGACCCACTTCTTCGGGTTTTAGCTGCGAGTAACACCCCACAACAATTACCGTCGCATTTGGGTTCTTGCGAATGGCACGGCGAATAATGTTCCGGCTTTCCTTGTCGCCCTGGTTGGTCACCGAACAGGTGTTAATCACGTAAACATCTGCATTTTCATCAAACTCAACACGTTCAAAACCAACTTCTTTGAATGAGTTGGCAATGGTCGATGTTTCCGAAAAATTCAGTTTACACCCCAACGTATAAAAAGCAGCTTTCTTCCCCTGATAATTCATCCTAATCTAAATTCTTTCTAAATAGGCTGCAAAGGTAGAAAAAAGCTGCTTATTGCAAAGTGTTCTTTTTGAATCTCTAAGTACAAGGGGCAGGTCATTCCGAACTTGTTTCAAAATCTTTTCGAAATAGATGCTGGAATAAATTCAGCATGACGAAGTCCTCTTGATAAGCTATAAAAGGTTGCTGGCCAATTCTGCCAAATAACTGCGTTCGCCTTTTACAAGGTTAATGTGCGCAAACAAGTCCTGGTTACGCATACGGTCGGTCATATAAGCCAAACCGTTCGATTTCATATCGAGATAAGGCGAGTCGATTTGCTGCAGGTCGCCGGTAAATACCATTTTCGTGCCTTCGCCGGCACGTGTGATAATGGTTTTTACTTCGTGTGGCGTAAGGTTCTGCGCCTCGTCGATGATGAAGAAAGCGTTATTCAAACTACGTCCCCGAATGTAGGCTAAAGGTGTAATATTTAAACGTTCTTCCTTAATCATTTCTTCGATTAGCTGGTATTCGTTGCTGCGCGGATTAAAGGTATGTTTTATCACGGCCAGGTTATCAAACAACGGTTGCATGTACGGGCTGATTTTTTCGGAAGCGTCGCCGGGAAGATAGCCCAGGTCGCGGTTGCTAAGCGCCACAATCGGGCGGGCCAGCAAAATCTGCTCGTACTGGCGGTGTTGTTCAATGGCGGCAGCCAGCGCAAGCAGGGTTTTTCCGGTTCCTGCTTTTCCGGTTAGCGCCATTAGTCTTATATCCGGATCCATCAGCATGTTCAAGCTAAACGTCTGCTCGGCATTTCTGGGTTTTATACCGTAAGCCGAGTTTTTTTCCACCCGGTAAATCCGCTCCGATTTGGCATCGTACCTTGCCAGTGCACTCGACGCGTTCCCCCTGAAAATAAAGCATTCGTTGGCTTCGGGTTTAAATTTATCACCGGCTTCGGCCTTGGCAAAACTTCCCTGGTTGTATAAGGTATCGATAAGGCTGTCGCTAAAATTATCGAAAGTAGTGACTGTTTTATCCAGGATATTCTCGTCGGTTACCTGGTCGGTTTTATAATCTTCAGCCTGGATACCTAAAGATTTGGCCTTCATCCGAAGGTTAATGTCCTTGCTGATAAGAACCGTTTTCCGTTTAGGATAAGCCTTTGAAATATAATCGGCGATTGATAATATCCTGTGATCGGGAATGTCTTCGCGGAAAGAGGTTTTTAATTCATCGGAAAATGGTTTTCCGGTTTCGATCCGCAGATTTCCTTTGCCCTTACCCAGCGATTTGCCGCCGTTAAAAAGTTCGTCACCAACAATTTCATCGAGCAGGCGGGTAAACTCGCGTGCCTGAAAGTTGATCAGATCGTTGCCTCGTTTAAATTTGTCCAGTTCCTCGAGGACTGTAATTGGAAGGATAACATCGTTATCCTGGAACTGGTAAATACAGGTGTGATCGTGTAAAATTACGTTGGTGTCCAGAACGAAAATTTTACTTTTTTTAGTTTTACTAAGCATACCTAATTTGAATTTCTTAAATGTAGATAAATTGGTCAGATATTGAGGGGAGTGCTGTAAAAATTAATAAACTTGCAGTCGTTAATAAATAGATGAGAGTGAACTATAACGAAACACTGGAATATCTTCTTACGCGTTTGCCGATGTTTCAGCGAAGCGGTCCGGCTGCCTATAAAAACAACCTGGATAATACACTGAGATTGGATGAATTGTACGATCATCCGCACCTGAAATTCAGGTCGATACACGTGGCCGGCACCAATGGCAAGGGTTCTGTGTCGCACATGCTGGCTGCTATTTTGCAAAAAGCAGGTTATAAAACAGGACTTTATACATCGCCACATTTAAAGGATTTTCGAGAACGGATCAGGATAAATGGCGTAATGATGCCTGAAGAAGAAGTCGTGAAATGGCTTGAGCATTATCGTACTAACAATGAATTGTGGAAAATAGAACCCTCCTTTTTTGAGCTGACCGTTGCCATGGCTTTCGGCTATTTTGCACGGCAAAATGTAGATGTGGCGGTGGTTGAAGTTGGACTTGGAGGAAGGCTCGATTCTACGAATATTATTACTCCCGAATTAAGTGTAATTACCAACATCGGGCTCGATCATACTAATCTTTTGGGAGATACTATTGAATTAATTGCGGCTGAAAAATCGGGGATTATTAAAAAATCGGTGCCAGTTGTGATAGGAACTACGCAAAAAGAAACTCAGTCAGTGTTTCAAAATAAAGCAGGTATTGAAAACGCTCCTTTGTTTTTTGCCGACCAGGAATATGGTGTAAGTTATGCCATGCAGGGAATTGACGGGAAAAAGTACCTGAATGTTGAACAGTTTGGTGAACCGGTTTACCTGGATATTGAAATGGATTTACTGGGTAGTTATCAACACAAAAACCTGCCTGCCGTGCTTAAGGCAGTGGATATTCTGAATGAAAAGGGATATAGAATTTCAGAACAAGCAATCCGGTGGGCACTGGCAAATGTTACCGGTTTAACTGGCTTGCAGGGCCGCTGGCAGGTAATTGGCAATAATCCACTGATTGTTTGTGATACGGGACATAACGAGGACGGTATTCGGGAAGTGGTGGAACAGGTCAATAACACCCCACATAAAACGCTTCATTTTGTTTTTGGTACCGTAGCTGATAAAAATCCGGACAAAGTGCTGGCACTTTTACCTAAAAACGCACGGTATTATTTTGTAAAAGCGGATATTGAGCGTGCCCTTGATAAAGAAATTTTAAACACAGCGGCACGTCGGTTTGGCTTGGTGGGAGAGTGTTATCCTTCTGTTGCAGAAGGACTTTCCAATGCCCGTAATAATGCTGAAAAACACGATCTGATAGTTGTAGGGGGAAGCACTTTTGTGGTAGCCGAAATTTTGTAATGATTTTTTTACGATTTTTTTGCAGAACTAAAAATAGCTTATATATTTGCAGCGCCTTTCCCGAAAAGGGGGCGCGTTCAGAAACAAGAAATAGATATTCGGGCGATTAGCTCAGCTGGTTCAGAGCATCTGGTTTACACCCAGAGGGTCGGCGGTTCGAATCCGTCATCGCCCACCGAAAAGGCCGATCCGTCATTTGACGGACGGCCTTTTTGTTTTTATTTTGAGTGAATTTCAATACGTCCTTCCAATAAAGAACTTATGGGATTATCACAATACCGGAGAGGTTGGATGCTTTTATCCCAAAGCGTTGCAAATGCAAATGAATGTTGATGTGACATTTCAAAATACAGGCGGGATCCGTACAAGTTTGAATGCCGGTGATATTTCGCGGCGTGAGATTTTTGAAATAGGTCCTTTTAATAACGGAACGGTTATTTACGAGATGACCGTAGCTGATATCAAGAATTTCCTGATGCTTTCAGGTTCGGGGTTTTATTCATCAGGGTGCAATTATACCGTTCGGGCAACGAAATTGTAATGAATAACCCGGGTGGACAGGCTCTCGACGATGAAACAAGGCTGAGGGTGTGAATCAACGATTATTTTCCCGCGGTTTACGAAAGCTTATTTCCCACAATTGTCGATCGGCAGGCGCTTACTTCTGCCGAAACTATTATCGCCTATCTTGAAGAAGTCGATAATCAGGTTGATTTTTTTGGGTGTAATCGTTATTTCAGATACTGAAATCGAGAAGAAACTCGGTGTTGTTTCTGGATTTAAATTGGGTATTCCGAAATATTTAGTCGGTTAAACTGCCTTCCGGTTTTGTTTTATGTATTCGCTGGGCGATATTTTAAACTGATCTTTAAAACAGCGCGTGTAATATGATTGAGAAGAAAAGCCTGATTCGTAGGCAATTTCAGTAATGGTTTTTCCGCTTTTCCGAAGCAATTCGAGCGATTTCTTCAATTTTACCGAAATTACAAATTCGCTAACCGACATATCGGTGAGCTTCTTAACTTTACGGTACAAATGTACCCTCGAGATTCCGAGTTTTGAAGCCAGTTCATCTACGTTTAATTCTTCATTGCCCAAGTGTTCGAGTATAATTTTTCTGAGTTTTTCAAGGAATTGTCGGTCAAGTTGGTTTAGCTCGTCTCCAGGGGGGCCAAAATCGAGTGTGTCGCGATAATGTTCGCGAAGTTTTTTTCTGGATAAAAGCAAATTGTTGATACTCGACTTGAGTAGTGAATTATTAAAAGGTTTTTCTAAAAAGAAGTCGGCGCCGCCTTCCATGCCTTCAATTTTATCCTGAACCGCTGTTTTGGCAGTTAATAGAATAATTGGAATATGACTGGTTTTAGTATCTGATTTTAAACGTCGGGTCATTTCAAAACCGTCCATTTCAGGCATCATTACATCGCTGATAATCAAATCAGGTTCTTTGTCTATTACCTGCTGGATCCCTTCTTTCCCATTTCTAGCGGTATACAAATTGTAATCGCCGTTCAATCCAATACGAATAAACTCCAGCACATCAGGCATGTCTTCTACAATTAAAAGTGATGGAGCATGTTCTGTTTCTGCTTTTTGTTGCACTGACTTCTTGTGTCCCTGAGTTTCTGTAACATCCTCCAGGGCAATGTTTTCTATATGCTCAATATTCTTCTCTTTCACCATTTCTTCTTCAATCAAATGCAGGTTTCCGAGAGGCAAACAAATAAAAATAGAAGTGCCTTCACCTTCCTTGCTTTTAACGCTCATTCTTCCACGGTGAAGTTCTACCAGTTCTTTCGAGAAATTAAGTCCTATACCAGTGCTTTTAATAATTTTTGATTCGCCATTATGGTAAAATCGATCAAAAATCCGTGGAAGTTCCTCTTTTGGTATTCCTGGTCCCGAATCTTTTACTTCAATACAAATTTCTTCAGGGAATAACCCGGGGTTATCAATTTTGCACTTGCTTACCTGAATGGTTATTTCTCCGTTTTGTGGTGTAAATTTAAAGGCGTTCGACAAAATATTGAACATAACCTTTTCTATTTTTTCGTAGTCGAACCAAATACTGGTTTTTTTAAACTCGTTTTTATAGGAAAGCTTAATGCGTTTTTTTTCAGCCAGGGTTTTAAACGAATCAAAAACATCGCGCATAAATTCATCGAGATTATTTTCGCTGGCCTTAATTTTCATCTTTTTATTTTCCACCATTCTGAAATCCATCAGTTGGTTTATCATTTGCATCAAACGAAGAGTATTTCGGTACATGATATTGTACATCTTCTTCACATCAACCGGGTTCATATTGTTTTCAAGCAAATTTTCGAGAGGCCCCTTAATTAGCGTCAGCGGAGTTTTAAATTCGTGCGAAATATTGGTAAAAAAAGTAAGTTTAGCCTGCGTGGCTTCTTCCAGTTCTTTATCGATTTTTTTGAGTTGCTCGTGTTGGCTTTTTAAAAGTGTGTTTTGCTCCTCAATTTCGTTGTTCTTATTTATCAAAACCTGGTTGATTCGTTTCTTACTGCGCAAACTGAAATAAATCATCAGAATGAGGGCAGTAGTTAAGGTCAATACTGAAATCAGGAAGAACAGCACAATGCTTTGTGTTTTATTTCGGGAAGCTTCAATGGTGAGCAGAAGTTTTTGTCTCTCTATTTTATTGTGTAACAGTTCGATTTGATCGGTCTGCGTTTTTAGCATCGGGGCATTTTCTTTGTCGATAGTAATAGTAGGGATAATATTCTGTTTCGAAACTTTTCGATTATTCAAAATATCGTTGGCGGTTTGAATGGCCAGCCCACCACCGGTTTGATACATAAAAGTGGCGTCGAGAACGTTATCGAGCACCATTTGAATTCCCCCATTGTTTCCGGGTAAGCCATCCACGCCCAGTACATAGATATTGCGCGTTTTTCGAAATTGTTGGGTTACTTTTCTCACTTCACGGGCCATTACATCATTGTGCGCAAATACAAGGTCGAATTCGAGTTCGTTTTTTAATGCATTGTTAATGATATAATTGGCACTTTCTTCTTTCCAGTTTCCCGAAACCGATTTGACAATTTCGATCCCGGGATATTTGTCCAGGACGCTTACAAAACCTTCGTGTCGCTCCTTGGCAGGCGACGAACCTTCCAAGCCTTCTATTTCGAGCACTTTCCCTTTTCCGTTTAATATTTTTGCCACATAGTTCCCGGCTTCAACTCCAATAACATAATTGTCGCCGCCAATAAAACAGGAATATTTATCGGTATTTACTTTTCTGTCGATAATAATTACCGGGATTCCTGCATTGAAAACTTTTTCAACGACAGGTGCAATAGGTTCCGATTCGTTAGGCGACACAATTAATAAATCAATGCCGCTACGAAGCAGTTCTTCTATTTGCTGGATTTGAGTGGTCGAATTATCGTTGGCATCTTTCACAATCAGTTGCATGTCGGGGTAGAACGACATTTCAATTTCCATCAATCTTAACTGGGTTTGGCGCCATAAATCAGAGGTAGTGCATTGCGAAAAGCCAACTTTATATTTTGCAGGCGCAGAAATTAACGTTTGCGCATAAAATATAAGAAACAGAACAAGTAGTAAGCCGCGTTTTGTCAAGATAGTTTAGTTTATTAATGTTCTTCAAATGTAAGCGAAATTAGTCAAAATCGGTTGCAATTTTTGTTAAAAATCAAGACAACTAAACTGTCAATTTCACAATAAGTTATCATTATGAAAAGTAAAATTCATGTTTAGGTAACATAGTTGAATGGATAGAAACATATATGAATCCAGGCGATGTTTTGAGTACGATTTGTAACATGTATCTATGGTTTTGTATCATTTGTGATTGATGGGGCAGTTTGCTAACCGTATTTTTGTTAATGGTTCATTATGAATTGAATTAACAGACAGACAATATAAATTGATTTAAATCGGATCTATTTACTAATTTAATTAATAACTATGAAGAATAATCAGCTAAAATTTGCGGTGTTATTTATTTTCTCCGCATTCTTTATGTTCACAACTGCTTTCGCACAGGAAGTTACTGTGTCGGGTAAAGTTGTAGACATGGATTCTCAGGAACCCCTTCCGGGTGTTTCGATTGTAGTTGTGGGAACAACTACAGGGACCATCACTAATTTTGATGGAGAGTATACTCTTAACGTTAATTCGGGTGCCAGCCTGATGTTTTCATACATTGGTTATTCCGATGTAACAAAACAAATAACCAGTGGTGGAACCCTTAACATTGAATTAGCTACCAGTACCGAAGCATTGGATGAAGTGGTAGTTGTTGGTTACGGCTCGGTAAAAAAGAAAGATGCAACCGGCGCTGTGGCTTCTGTAAAAACTGAAGATTTTAACCGGGGTGTTTCTGCTTCGCCAAGCGACCTTATTCAAGGTAAAGTATCAGGTGTAATGATTACTAATTCAAGTGGTGATCCAGGAGCTAACTCTTCCATTCGTATCCGTGGTAACTCATCGGTACGTTCGGGTAATGATCCTTTGATTGTAGTTGATGGTGTCCCTCTTTCAGGTGGATCTACTACCGCCAGCGCCAATATTGGTTTTGGTAACGTTGAGTCACGAAATCCGCTGAACTTTATTAACCCAAATGACATTGCTTCGATGGATATCTTGAAAGATGCCTCGGCAACAGCCATTTATGGTTCGCGTGGTGCCAATGGTGTTATCATGATTACTACCAAAAAAGGTACTGCCGGCAAAAACCGGATTGAATACAACGCATCGTTCAGTGTAGCAAATGCAGCAAATCTTATTCCTGTTTATTCGGCCAGCGAATTTGCGGCTATTGCGCCAAGCCAGAACCATGGTGGCAACGTTGATGCACTCGATGCCATATTCAGAACTGCTTTCTCGCAAAACCACAACGTCGCTTTTACCGGCGGTAATGCCGACATGAAATATCGTTTGTCGTTAAGTGCCCAGGATCAG
>WOYI011080289.1_pt1 | contig 10071 bp, 7 predicted proteins | sample 6423411 | NCBI WGS metagenome assembly WOYI01 (sample SAMN13441803, study PRJNA592873) | oil field metagenome | biome: oil field; feature: oil-well bore; material: oil-contaminated soil; isolation source: oil-contaminated soil from oil-well borehole | place: Germany: Wietze | collected 2016-10-18 ...
ACGTCTTCATCCCGCATCAGGCGAATCTGCGGATCGTGGAGACCATGGCCCACACCCTCGGCTTGCGCGAGGACGCGGTGATCGCCCGCGATGTCATCGATACGGGCAACACCTCCGGCGCCTCGGTGCCGCTTGCGATGGAGCGGCTGTTGCGCGAGGGCACCGCGCACGGCGGTCAGACCGCACTGCTGTTCGGTTTCGGCGCGGGCCTGTGCTACGCGTCCCAGGTGGTGGAGCTCCCCGCCGCCGTGGGCGGAGACGGCGAGTACCACGCGGCTGCCCTGACGACGGTGAGCGAGTCAGGCGCGCTGGTCGCCGGTGAGTGAGCCGGATGCCGCAGGCATCCCGATCGAGAGGTGGCGAAGAGATGAACGAGATGATCGACAACGGCGCAGCCATCGGGAATCCGCATTCCGATGCCGACAGGCGCAGATACTACGCCGACGGCTGGTGGCAGGACCGGGTGCTGTGGGACTTTCTCGTCGACGGCGCAACGGCCCATCCTGAGCGGGTGATGATCACCGACGGCAACAACACGCTGACCTACGGGAGCCTGCGGGAGAAGGGCGTCCGCCTGGCCGCAGGGCTGGCGTGGCTGGGTGTCGGGCGCGGGGACCGGGTGGCCGTGCAGTTGCCGAACTGGGCGGAGTTCGGCGTGGTGGCGATGGCGCTCTCGCGCCTGGGCGCGGTGCTCGTACCGATCATGCCGATCTTCCGAGGGGACGAGGTCGGCTACATCCTGGAGCACTCCGGTGCCGAGGTGCTGATCGGCCCGGCAACGTTCCACAAGTTCGACTACCTGGACATGTACCTGCAGCTGCGCGAGGCGACCCCGACGTTGCGGGAGATCATCATGATCAGGCCGGGCGCGACCGTCGTGCCGGAGGGAGTGCGCGAGTTCGAGGCGCTCTTCGTCGCGGGTGACGTGGACGACCTGGATGCCGGGCTCGGCACCACCGCGGCCGCCGACGACGGCGCGCTGCTGGTGTACACCTCCGGGACGACAGCGCGGCCGAAGGGGTGCTTTCACAGCTTCAACACGATGTATGCCGGAGCGAAGGCCGTCATGGAGAAGCTGCGGGTCACCTCCGACGATGTGGTCTTCAACCCGTCGCCGGTCGCCCACTCCACCGGGCTGGTCGTCGGACTGATCCTGCCGCTGCTGGCGGGTGGAGGATCGCACTTCCAGCCGGAATGGGACCCGGAGGAGGGTCTGCGCCGGATCGAGGCATACGGGTGCACGATCTCTGTGACGGCGGCCACGTTCCTTTCCACGACGATGCAGGCATATGACCCCGAGCGCCACGACGTCAGCGGCATGCGGTTCTGGGGATGCGCGGGAGCACCCATCCCGGGGCCGATCGTGCAGCAGGCGCGTGCGGTCTTCCCGCGAATGAACCTCATCGCGATCTACGGCCGATCCGAGAACTTCGCCTCGACCATGACCGGGCCCGACGACCCCCCCGAGCGTGCCGTCACCTCCGACGGCCGCGCCACGCCCGGCTCCCAAGTGCGGATCCTGGACGATGCGGGCCAGGATGTCCCCATCGGGTCTGAGGGCGATGTCGCCTTCAAGGGGCCCTCCCTCATGCTGGGGTACTACCGAGATCTCGCAGCCATGGCGGAGACTCTCACGCCGGACGGCTTTCACCTCTCCGGTGACCTCGGGTTCGCCGACCAGGCGGGGTTCGTGCGCATCACGGGCCGCGTGAAGGACATCATCATCCGCGGCGGGCTCAACATCAGCGCGCGAGAGGTCGAGGATCTTCTGGCCGGTCATCCCGACATCCTCGACGTCGCCGTCGTCTCGATGCCCGATCCCCGTCTGGGGGAGAAGGCGTGTGCCTTCGTCGTGCCCCGTGATGGTGCGGCACCCACCGTGGAGTCACTCGGCGAGTATCTGCGCGCTCGCGACGTCGCCGTTCAGAAGCTGCCGGAACGGGTGGAGCTGGTGGATTCCCTGCCGAGGACAGCGCCCGGAAAGGTGCGCAAGAATGTCCTTCGCGACATGATCGCCGACAGGCTCAGAGCCGAGGGTGTCATCCGTGTCTGACTCGACCGACCCCGATCCCGATGCCGATGCCGATGCCGATGCCGATGCTCGTGGTCGGGACGGTGGACCCGCCATGAGCGCGTCGAGCGCGGGAACGGGGCATGTGTGAGCGCGCGGGTCGCCATCACAGGGTTCGGAGCCTTGACGCCGGTGGGAGGCGATGCCGAGTCGTCGTGGGCGGCGCTGACGGCGGGAGAGTCGGGGGTGCGCCCGATCGACGAGCCCTGGGTGCAGGGGATGCCGGTGACCTTCGCCGCCACCGTGCCGGACGAATATCTGGCGGGCATCAGTGTGCCGGAGAGGCGCCGGCTCGATCGTGTGCAGCAGTTCGCCATGGTCGCGGGTCGGGAGGCGTGGGCGCACGCGGGCAGCCCGGGGGTGGATCGGGACCGGTTGGCCGTGGTGATCGGCAACGCGATCGGCGGCATCACGAGCATGCTCGAGCAGGTGGAACGGCTGCGGGAGGGCGGGCCGCGACGGGTTTACCCGCACACCGTGACGATGATGATGGGCAACGGCGCCGCGGCCTGGCTGTCGATGGAACTCGGTGCCCGCGCGGGAGCGCGTGCGCCGGTGAGTGCCTGCGCGTCGGGCTCGGAGGCGCTGCTGATGGCCCGGCAGATGATCCTCGCCGGAGACGCCGACGTCGTGGTCGCCGGCGGGGTGGAGGCCTGCGTGACCGCGCTGACGGTCGCCGCGCTCTCCCAGACCCGCGCGCTGTCGCGCCGAAATGACGATCCGCAGCGCGCGTCGCGGCCTTTCGATACCGCCCGCGACGGGTTCGTCCTCGGCGAGGGCGCCGCGTTGCTCGTGCTCGAGAGTGAGCAGCACGCCCGCGCCCGGGGAGCACAGGTACACGGATGGCTCGACGGAGCATCCGTCACCTCGGACGCGTACGACATCGTCAACGCCGACCCCGAGAACCAGGCCCGCACGATGACGCTCGCACTGCGGTCGGCGGGATTCGAGCCGGGCGACATCGATTTCGTGCACGCGCACGCGACATCTACGCCGGCGGGCGACCTCAACGAGGGTCAGGCCATCCATGCGGCGCTCGGGGCGGTCGCGGTGACATCGACGAAGTCGATGGTGGGACACCTGCTCGGCGGTGCGGGCGCACTCGGCGCGCTCGTGACGACCCGCGCGCTGCGAGAGGGAATGCTTCCGGGCACGATCAATGTCGATGAGGTCGACCCGCGCATCGCTCTCGATGTGGTCCGCAGCACGAGGACCGGTCCGTACCGCGCGGGCCTCGTGAACGCGTTCGGCTTCGGCGGGCACAACGTATCGCTCGTGCTGAGCGCTCCGTGACCGCGCAGCCCCAGCTGAAGCCGAGGCCGTGCTGTCCGTGGTTGCCATCGGGGCGCACTGCGGCCCCGATGATCCGGAACGGCGCGAGGGTTTTGCGTGCGACGTCGTTCATGACGGCGAAGATCGCGTCCCAATCCTTGTGCCATCCTGAACCACTCGTGTTCGCCTGAGCGGTGTCGCGGCAGGCTGGTTCTCGTCCGCGCCGTATGCTGGGCTGGCGCGACAGCTACGCCGGCGTATGAGAGGTCGGATCGAGCCTGGGGGAGAGTCCGTGATGGGGGATTTCGCTCGGCGTATCGACGCGATCTCGCTCGCGAGCCTGCGGGAAACCGGCGCAACCAAGTGGTCTTCGGACGACGGTGCGATCGGGGCGTTCGTCGCTGAGATGGACTTCGGGGTTGATCCCCGTATCGCGGCGGCGCTGCATCGAGCGATCGATGAGGGCATGTTCGGCTACCTGCCGGGACGTCTCGGGACAGGCCTGGCTGATGCGGTCTCCGCCTATGTCGACGACCTGTACGGCTGGTCGGTCGAATCTTCGGATGTGAAGCCCATCTCGGATGTCATCGCTGCCTTCCAGTTCGCGTTGGCGCGTCGGCTCGTGCCGGGGGAGAAGCTCATCGTGCCGACGCCCTCGTACATGCCGTTCCTGCGGGTCGCGCACATGGCCGGCGTCGAGGTCATCGAGATGCCCTTGTCGATCGTCGATGGACGGTACGAGTTCGACCTCACTGCGCTTGAGGGGGCATTCGCCTCGGGAGGTCGCCTGCTGGTGCTCTCCAACCCGTTCAACCCCGTCGGGCGTGTGTTCAGTGCAGCGGAGCTGCGGGACATCAGTGAGATCGTCGAACGCCATGACGGCTCCGTCTTCTCCGACGAGATCTGGGCACCGCTGGTCTATCCCGGACACACGCACGTGCCCTACGCGAGTGTCTCTCGCGCCTCGGCCACCCACACCCTCACCGCGATGAGCGCGTCCAAAGCGTGGAATCTTCCCGGGCTCAAGTGCGCGCAGCTGGTGCTGTCGAACGATCGCGACCGCGAGGACTGGGATCGATTCGGGTCATCGGTGCGCGGACCGAGCAACCTCGGAGTGATCGCGAACACGGTGGCGTTCCGAGACGGCGGCGAGTGGCTCGCCGACACTCTCGACTACCTGACAGGCAATCGCGACCGTCTCATCGATCTGCTCGGCACTGAGCTGCCCTCGTTGTGGATGCCGATTCCCGAGGGCACCTACGTCGGATGGATCGACTTCAGATCTCTGAACCTCGGCGAGTCCCCGGCGGACTTCTTCACCCGGGAAGCCGGGGTGAAGCTCACGGATGGCAGCTCCTGCGGCGCCGCCGGCATAGGTTACGCGCGCCTGATCTTCGGGACCCCTCGACCGATCCTCGAGCGCATCGTCAAGCAACTCGCCGCGGCCGTAAGACGACAGGCGCCCACCAGCAGCGGCGTCGGTTAGACGGAGAACGAAGGCGCCCGGCTCCGCGGGGACCTTTCCCGCCACGGAGCGTTCCGTAGGACGGGGAGGCCCCCCCGGCGCTTGTTGCGGAGTACGCTACGACCATGGCCGAGGAAGATCCGGTGACTACCAACCCGGCGCACTACCGCACGATCTTCGAGAACGAGTTCGTCCGAGTCCTGGAATACGGCGACGAACCCGGGGAAAGCACAACGCCTCATGTGCATCCGAACAGCGTGATGGTGACACTCACCGGTTTCCAGCGGCGGCTGCGCACTGATGCAGGAGCACGCGAAGTCGACATCCCCGCCAATCAAGCGGTGTGGCTTCCTGCCCAGCGCCACGCCGGCGACAACATCGGCCAGTCTGCGACGCACACGATCTTCGTCGAACTCAAAGGCGACGCGGCGGGTGTCGTCGACGACCGCGTCTTGGGGCCCAGCATCTGACCCAGGCGTATTTCCGATTCCGCGGAACCGCCTCGCACGCGGGGGCCGCGTCGTAGCACGGCCGGAGCGCGCTGGATGCTGCTCTATGCGAACGTCGTGGAGCCGACGCACGGGTTCTGAGAACCCGAACCAAGCTCGTCTCCCCGCTTACCGCGAGTTGCTCGACGAAGGCGCTCGCTTGTCCGTAACGGCGACCCGGATGTCACGGCGCACTTCATCGCCAACGGCCTGTTCGGAGTGATCTCGTGGTGGCTGGCGGATGTCGTGGAGCGCAGTCCTGAAGAGATCGCCGCCGCAATCATGGCCGTCATGCCCGCAGACTTCGCCGACTGAGCTCCGTGTCTGCACCCACGCCTGCAACGCCCAGGACGATCATTGCGCCGGCAGCTCCCGACTGCGACTCAGTCCCAGACGGCACGAACCGCATCTGCCACTCGATCGGCCTGGTCGAGACCGGCGACAGCCGACGCCGCACGCGCCTTCGGGTCGAGAGAGTTCTTTCCCATTGCCGACTGAGTCGTGGCGTCTGGCGCCACGATGACTGATGCGCTCGCACCAGTCGTCGTGAGTTGCTCCGCAGGTGTGGTGCCCTTGCGAAGCCCCCTGGTCTGCGGAGCGATGACGACCACGCGGTCATTGCCGGCGGCGAGGTCGACGTTGGCTACCGAGCGGATGCCGCCGTCGAAGTACCGCTGCGCACCGATGGTGACCGGGGGCCACACCATCGGGACCGCGCAGCTGGCCGCAACGGCATCAGTGAGCTCCACTCCGCTGAACGTGTCGAAGACGGTGAACGCGCCCGTCGTCGCGTTCACCGCCGGGATTGTCAGCGAAGTCTCCGGCCAGGCCTGAACGGGAAGCCGCTGTTCGATCACGGCACGCCTCACCGGCTCCGTGACTGTACGAGCACGCAATGCCATCGAGCCGACCTTTGCCAGCGCCTTCCGCTCGTCTTTCGTGCCGCGCAGGGCGACGATGAGTTTGAGCAGTCCGAAGAGCCCGAGCTTGCCCGGCAGTTCATCGACTCGCCCTTCGATCTGCGCTTCGTAGAGCTCTTCGAGCGGCGTCGGCCCGGCCACCTGAGCGGCGACAGCCGACCCGGCTGAGGTGCCGACCATCAGGTCGGCATCACGCAGATGGATGCCGCGTCGTTCGAGGCCGAGCAGGATGCCGGTCTCCCAAGCGATGCCGGTCAGGCCGCCGCCGCCGAGCACCAAAGCCCGCGTTTTGGTCATGGTGCACCCTACTCACCGGAGTCGGCATCGTCCAGGTCCCACGCGCGAAGCCGTCGCAGCAGGGTGCGCTTCTTCTGCGTATGGTCTTGCATCCGGGTGAGGATTCCGGCGAGCATCGAGATCGCGTCGTCGATGAACGGTCCCTTGTTGAGCATCACGCATTCGGCTCGCTCGGCCATCGCCGCGTCGGTGACCTCCGCCCTGGAAGGCAGTCCGGTGCGGGCCATGGTGTCCAGCACCTGGGTGGCCCAGATGACGGGCACGTGTGCGGCTTCGCACAACCAGAGGATCTCTTCCTGCACCTCAGCCATTCGTTCGAAGCCGGCTTCCACAGCGAGGTCGCCGCGGGCGATCATGACTCCGATGTCCTCCCACCGCATCGCCTCCAGCAGAATCTGCGGCAACGACTCGAAGGCGGCGACCGTTTCGATCTTGAGCACGACGTCCAAAGCGTGGTCCTGGACATCGTCCAGGTGTCGCAGCAGTTCCCTGACATCCGCGGCGCTGCGGACGAAGGAGATCGCCACGATGTCCGCGTGCTGCTTCACGGAGGCCAGGTCCTCGATGTCCTGCGCCGTCAACGCGGACTGGGACAGCCGAGTGTCCGGGAGATTGATGCCCTTCTCGGCGCGGAGCCTGGTGCCGTTGACGCCCGCGCGGCGCACCTCCACAGTCAGCTCATCGGCGGCGACGCCCGTGATCACCCCGCCGATCCTGCCGTCGTCCAGCAGCACGCGCTCACCGGGTCGGGCATCCGCGAAGATCGTCGCCAGCGTGCAGCCGATACGGTGCGGGCCGTCGGCGGATACCTCGGCCGGAGTGAGGTCACGGGTCAGGACGAGGATGTCGCCGCGTTGAATCAGCATCGACTGCTCGAATGCCGGGAGCGGTCCGACATGAGCCGTGTCGTCGTCGGCCGCGGATTTCTTGCGGGTGGACAATGCGGTACCCGGGACGAAGTAGACCGTCTTCGGCACCGAGACCAGGCATCCGTCCGAGTCTGCCTTCTCGACGGTGAGGATGCGCCGGGAGCCCCGCGCATCCACCAGGCGGATCTTCTCACCGATGCGGCGTCTCCCGGCCCATGCGGCCTCCTGCAGCGGGATGACCGGCACGACGGGTGCCATCGCATCCGACGGCGGCGCTCCGAGCCACAGAAGTGCCGGCTGCAGCAGGTTTCCGACGGCGTCGCGCGACGGTCTGACCTTCAGTACTGCGGGGCCGCGCTGGATCGGCCCGGTACGGAGCTTGGGCCCGCCGAGGTCCATGGAAATCAGGCAGCGGCGCCCGGTCGCCGCTTCGGCGGCACGGATGTTCGCCACCATCGCCGCCCATTTGTCGGGTCCGTCGTGGGCGCAGTTGATTCGCGCGATGTCCATGCCGCTGGTGAGCATGCTGCGCACGAGCGCCGGATTGGATGCCGCATCGCTCGGCAGCGTCACCATGATTCGCGTGGGTCGGCTGTTCGGCCGCGGTCCGAGAAGACTCGCCGCGTTGCGTGAGAGCAGCTCAGCACCATCGGGAGTATCGGGCGTCCGCGAGAGCGTTCCATCTGCCTGTCCGGCGAGCCGGGTCAGAGTCGCGATCAGCGCATCGACGCCCGCCAGCACTTGCGACTCGGTTCTTCCCAGCGACGAGAGGCCCTCTTCGGACAGGCGTCTCTGGAGGTCACGGATGTCGTGCGCTCGCAACTCCGCGTAGTGGACGAGGTTGGTGGCGCTGTACCGGTGACGTGGCCGAACCGCGGCGATCTGCGCTGCATGCCGCACCTCCGCCGCCAGGATGTCCTGGCGCAGGAGTCGGACATCCTGCAGCAGTGTCTCGTAAGTGCCCGACTCGCTGGTCTGCATTGCTCACCCGCTCCCGTCCGCCGGATATCGCAGCGGCGCGCTGAGGACCATGCGCCATCGTCAACACTCGCACGAAAACCCTGAGGCACACGGAGTGGTCTGACGAGGCAGCCAAGTGTTCATCTCGGCGTCGCGATGAGGCCATGAATCTCGGGGCCGGGTCAGAGCAGTGGCGCGACCCCTGCGTATCCGTCGGGATCGACCGCCGACGACCCGGCGGGACCGCCGAACACGCGTGTAGAACCCGGCGACCCCGACCACGCGGGCCATCCCGGGTCGCCGCCGACGATCAGGTCCGCCGCGGCGCGGTGGGTCTGGTCAGCGAGTGACTGCGGCGGGTTCGGACCGGTCAGCGCCTCGACGTCGATCGAGTCGAGGCAGTCGAACCAGAACGGCACGTCGATGCAGTGCACCGCCGATCCGTTGACCATGCCGGGCTGCGTCGAGCGGAACGCATAGCGGTACACCCAGGTGGGTGCCGCTCCGCGGGCGCGGGCGATCTTCACGACTGCGGTCCTGAACATGCGGTCCGTGATGTAGCGACCGACGACTGCGGCGTGTCCGCGGGCGACGACATCGCGGTTGGCGGCGATGTACGCCCTGCGCTGTGCGCCCTTGAGGCCGGACTTGCCGAGCAGGATGCGCAGCGGGATCCAGCGGAGCTTGTTCTTGGCACCCGCGACGACCATCGAGAACTCGTCGTCGTTCGCACCGAGCACAAGGGGCTTGTCGGCGCCGACTCCCGCGGCGAGCGATTCGATCGTCGGACGGATGATGAGGTCGCCGTCGATCGCCGGGCCCAGGGTCAACCCTTCGTCGAGCACCTTCGTCATCGCGTCCGGCCCTGACATGTCGGTCGCGGCTTTCTGCGCCTCGATGATCCGCTCCTCGGGCACCGTCGACAGCGCTGCGCGCGTCGGCGCGACGCCGGCCCTCGATGCGACATCGCGCCCGACGCGCTGCCACGTCTCGGGGGCGACGTCGGCGATCACACCCGACGCCGTCCACACGCCGTGGAACAGGTGCTGCGCCGACGGCATGCCGAGCAGAGTCAGCACCGCCCCCCCACCCGCGGACTGTCCCGCGATCGTGACGCGTCCCGCGTCGCCGCCGAAGCTCGAAATGTTCTCCTGGACCCACTTAAGTGCCAGCAGCCAGTCGCGCACGCCTCGGTTGGACGGGGCATCCTCGATCCAGCCGAAGCCGTCGAAGCCCAGGCGGTACGAGATCGTCACCGTCACGACGTCGTCGCGGTTGAATGAGCGTCCGTCGTACCAGGGGCTCGCGGGTGAACCGGCGAAGTAGCCGCCGCCATGGATCCACACCAGCACCGGGAGGGCGGCATCCGCCTCCCCCGGCACCGGAGTGAACACATTCACGTTGAGCGTCGACTCGCCCGGGACCGAGGGTTCGGGGATGAGCGTCACGCCGGGGTGGCCGCGCTGAGCGGTCGCGCCGAACTCGAGCGCGTCGCGCACCCCCTCCCACGGTTCCACCGGCACCGGAGCCGCGAAGCGAAGCTCACCGACCGGCGGCTTCGCGAACGGGATGCCCAGGAACGCGGCGCTGCGCGCCTCTGAACCCGGGATGTCGCGCCAGGCGCCGCGGACGCGGCCCACGCGGGTGTCGACCTCGACGAGGGTGAGGGTATCGGTATCTGTCATGCACTCATTCCTATCGCTTGCAGGTGGAGTTCTACCGGACGCCC
>WOYI011271937.1_pt1 | contig 10067 bp, 6 predicted proteins | sample 6423411 | NCBI WGS metagenome assembly WOYI01 (sample SAMN13441803, study PRJNA592873) | oil field metagenome | biome: oil field; feature: oil-well bore; material: oil-contaminated soil; isolation source: oil-contaminated soil from oil-well borehole | place: Germany: Wietze | collected 2016-10-18 ...
AAAGACATAAGTGTTATAAGATAACCACTTTATAAAAATATAAGCAGTGGTTATTTTTACATCAGATCGATTTTCATCGCTGGCTCACCGCAGCACATGGAAGAAAGGAAGTTGAATGAAAGCAGAACATGCCTGGCAGGCCACCATAGGTCAGCTACAACTTGAAATGTCAAAGGCGTCCTTTGATACATGGGTCAGCAGCGCACAATTTCTTGGTTATGATGAGGAAACAAGCCTTTTTACAATTGGTGTTAAAAATGCATACGCCCGTGATTGGCTCGATGACCGCTTAAGCGCCAAACTCTCAAGATTGCTAACAGGCATGATCGGAAAACCCGTAACAACTGAAATTAAAGTTCATTCGACGAATACATCCATTCCAGAATCTGAAGTCCAAAAGGCAGTTGCTCAGAAAGCACCCCTTCCAAATGAAAATACAAATATCAACAGCCGCTACCGTTTTGATAATTTTGTGGTTGGCGCAGATAACCGCCTGGCGCATGCTGCCTGTATGGCTGTTGCTGAAAACCCGGCACGTGCCTATAACCCCTTATTTCTTTATGGTGGTGTTGGATTGGGAAAAACGCACCTTCTTCATGCCATTGGTAATGCCTGCCAACCAGCGAATTTGAATGTTCTGTACGTCTCCTCAGAAGAATTCACCAACGACCTGATCAATGCCATCCGAACGCATACCACGCCAGCTTTCCGTGAGAAATATCGCCAGATTGATGTGCTTCTCATCGATGATATCCAATTCATTGCTGGTAAAGAATCCACGCAGGAAGAGTTTTTTCACACCTTTAACACCCTGCACGGACAAAACAAACAAATCGTCATCTCTTCCGATCGATCTCCCAAAGCCCTTGTGACGCTGGAGGAACGCCTGCGATCACGCTTTGAATGGGGATTGACGGCGGATATTCAACCCCCGGATGTTGAAACTCGTTTAGCCATTCTGAGGACAAAGGCAGAGCGAGCAGGGCGGCAGGTCCCGGCTGATATTCTTGAAATGATCGCCAGACAGGTGCAGTCCAATATACGGGAACTTGAAGGTGCGTTGAATCGCGTTCTGGCGTATTCTGACCTGACCGGTGTGCCGCTAACCTTAGAATTGGCACACAACGCCCTGACAGATTTCCTCCCACAGGGGATGGATCTGCAGCCAGATGATGTGTTGGACGAAGTTTCAAAAACTTTTGGTGTTTCCAACGACCGTCTTTTGGGGCGGGAGCGCACACGGGAGGTTGCCCTTCCGCGCCAGATTGCGATGTATTTGATGCGGGAAGAAGGGGGCGTATCGCTGCCTCAAATCGGCGAAATCGTTGGCGGGCGGGATCATACCACTGTGATTTATGCCTGTGACAAGGTCAACAATTTGATGGAAACGGATGAGCATTTACGCCGGCAAATTTTGCAAATTCGTGAACGTCTCTATGGGCGCGTTAGCGTCGCAATTTAAGATCGATCAAGCAAGTTAATTTTGGAAAATAAGTCTTTTTGAAACACTCTTATTTGGTAATGAGAATTGATGATATTTAATAATTGGGGGATAATCTATATAATTATGACTACCAAAAAAATCAATTAATAAGCAATGAATGATTCAAAGCGTTTTGGGATACTATCCGGTTTTATCGCCGCCATGTTGTTTGGGGCATCTGCACCTCTTGGGAAACCCCTCCTGGACCATTTAAATGACTTCCAGTTAGCTGGCTTGCTTTATCTGGGTGCAGCTTTAGGCGTGAGTGCATTCTTTATAGGGAAACACCCAGCACAAACGCTGCGTCGAATGTCTCGGAAAAATATCTTAAGATTGTCCGGCGCAATATTTTTCGGCGGTATTTTAGGACCTTTATTTCTTATGGGGGGTCTTCGGATTGCAGCGGCTGCCTCAGTTTCATTGTGGTTAAATATGGAAATGGTAGCGACGGTGATCATTGGATATTTCTTTTTTGATGATCACCTATCAAAGAAAGGCTGGCTGGCAAGTTTGGGAATCCTCGCTGCGGCAACGCTCCTGGCATTGGAGGGTGGTGTTGCAGGATTCAAGGCTGCAGGGCTGATTGCGCTTGCTTGCATAAGCTGGGGGTTGGATAACCATCTAACGGCATTGATCGACGGTATATCTCCAGCAGAAAGCACATTTTGGAAAGGATTGGTTGCAGGGTCGGTCAATATGATTTTGGGCCTTCTTGTTGGCTCTTATCATGCCGGTTTTGTGAACACGATCGCCGGACTTGGGTTAGGCGCTTTTGCCTATGGCTTGTCGATCATGCTTTATATCAGCTCTGCTCAACAGCTTGGCGCGACACGCTCACAATTTATATTTTCGAGTGCACCATTTTTTGGTCTATTATTTTCACTTTTGGTTGGCGGCACTTTATCCATTTACCAAATAGGGGCGTTCTTCCTGTTCTTAGGCTCGGTGTTCATCTTGTTCCGAGAGAGCCATGCCCATCACCACTTACATAAAGCATTTGTCCACAGCCACACACACTACCACTCTGATCAACATCATAACCATTACCACCCAGAGGGCGAAGGGAAATCCTATCGTCACAGCCACGAACATGAGCATCAAACCCAGGAACACAGCCATCCCCACTGGCCTGATCTCCATCATCGCCATGAGCATGACTGATGATTAAGTATTTTTTGGATCAGGATTAAAGTTTTTCCATATCTCCCCAGCTGGGGCCGGCTTTAGCTTCAGTGCTGAGTGGAATATCCAGGCTGTAGGCGTTTTCCATCACGCGGGTCACCAGTGCAAGGGTTTCTTGCAATTCCTTTTGAGGCACCTCAAAGATCAGCTCATCGTGAACTTGCAGCAGCATTCGCGCATTTAATCCTGCCTGGTCTATTTCATCCGGCAATTCAAGCATGGCAATTTTGATAATATCCGCGGCTGTGCCCTGAATGGGTGCGTTGATTGCTTCACGTTCTTCACGCTGCCTGATTGCATAACTCGCCCCGCGTTTCAGGTTGGGGAAGTATCGCCGACGACCCAGCAGTGTTTCTACATAGCCCTGTTCTGCTGCAGTCTCTCGAATGCCGTCCAGGAAATTTTTTACACCAGGGAATTTCTCAAAATAAGTGGTGATAAAGTTCTCTGCTTCTGCAAGGGTTAAATCGGTAGCGTTGGTCAGTCCGTATGCGCTCATCCCATAAATAAGACCGAAATTGATTGCCTTGGCATGGCGCCGCATCTCTGGTGTGACCTCGTCCAGGTCAATATTGTGAACGGCCGCGGCTGTTGTGGCGTGAATATCTTGACCGGCATTAAAGGCAGCCAGCATAGCTTTATCCTGTGACATATGTGCGACAATCCGTAATTCAATTTGAGAATAATCCACAGCCAGCAGCTGCCAACCCTCACTGGCAATGAATCCATTGCGTACGCGCCGTCCAATTTCTGTTCGGGTGGGGATATTTTGCAGGTTGGGATTAGAGGAGGCAATACGACCTGTCACTGTGCCGGTCTGGTTGAAGGAGGTATGCACCCGCCCGGTTTCCGGGTTGATTTGCAGCGGCAGGGAATCGACATAAGTTGACCGCAGTTTTTCAAGCTCGCGATAGTCTAATATCCAATCGATCACCGGGTGCTGCCCCTTCATTGCCTCTAAAACAGAGGCAGCCGTGGAATAATAACCTGAGGACGTTTTACGCGCCCGATCCGGAGGTGTTAATCCCAGGTCATCAAATAATGCCTGGGATAGCTGCTGCGTTGAATTCAGGTTGAATTCGTAACCGACTGCATTCTGGATTTTATCTTCAATTTTTCCCAGGCTTTCTTCCAACTCATGCGAAAAATTTTCAAAGAATGCCTGGTCCAGCTTTATTCCCGCTTCTTCCATGGCAGCTAAAACAGGGATAAGGGGCATCTCCATGGTCTTGAAGAGCTCTTCAGCTTTTTGTTTATGTAAATTATTTTTCAACCCAGGGATCAAGCGCAGGCAAATGGCTGCATCTGCAGCGGCATAGCTGGCAGCATCGGCAATGGGAACTTTGTCCATTGTCTTTTGGCTGCTCCCTTTGCCAATCAATGCTTCAATTTGGGTCATTTCATATCCCAGGCGCACCCATGCCAGGTTTTTTAATCCCAGGTTGCGCGATGCAGGGTTGATTAACCACTCTGCAATCATGGTGTCAAATGTAAGGGGTGAAACAGTCAAACCGGCTCGTTTTAAGACCAGGTAATCGTATTTAAGGTTGTGACCTGCTTTGCCAATTTCAGGATCTGTCATTACTCCTGAAAGGGCATCAAAAACGTCCTTGAGCGGCAGTTGTTTGCCTTCTTTATGCCCGACAGGAATGTAGTAGCCGTGATCACGCTTCACTGCCAGGGAGATCCCGACCAGTTTTGCCCGCATCACGTCCGTATCCGTGGTTTCGGTGTCAAAAGCAATCATATCTGCATCTTTCAAGATTTTTATGAGTTCTGAAAGAGCATCGGGTGTATCAACAATGGTTGTGCCAATTTCCCCGGGTGATTCATCTGAAGAAGCTGCCCCGGTGCTCTGGGGGAATAAATCCATTTGTTCTTCGCCCTCAGGCATAATCAGCTTCATCTTCCCCACAAGTCTATTAAGCTGGTCTGTCAGTGTTCGGAATTCTAATTCTCTGAATAGGTCTTCTACTGCTTTGGGATTAAACCGGTCAATGCGTGCCTGTTCGAGATTTAGTTTCACGTCCAGATCCGTCACAATGCGGGACAGTTTTTGGCTGAGATAAGCGACTTCTTTGCTCCCTGCAAGCGCGGATTTTGCACGGCCGGATATCTCATCGATGTGTTCAAAGATGCCGTCGAGATCGCCGAATTCATCAAGCAGCTTCACAGCCGTCTTTTCACCGACCCCTTTGACGCCGGGGATGTTATCGGAGGTATCACCGCACAGCGCTTTAAAATCCACCACCTTTTCAGGTAAAACGCCGAGCTTCTTTTTCACATCTTCAGGGAAGTAGTCCTTGGCATCTGAGAGCTTGCTGCCTGCCAGGTTAACCACCACCCGATCCGTAACCAGCTGTAATAAGTCCTTATCCCCGGTGATGATCTTCACACCCAAACCTTTTTCTTCTGCAGCCCAACGTGCCACGCTGCCGAGAACGTCATCAGCCTCATAATTTTCCATTTCTAAGCGGGGGATATTAAGTGCATCGACGATTTCACGCATGCGCTCTACCTGCGAACGGAGGTCATCCGGCATTTTCGCGCGCGTGCCTTTATAGTCATCAAAAAGCTCATGGCGAAAGGTTTTTCCCTTATCAAACACCACCGCCAGATAATCCGGATTTTCCTGTTCAAAGATGCGTAAGAGGATGCTGGTAAAACCATAAACGCCAGCTGTTGGCTCGCCGCTGCTTGTCTGGAAAGCATTGGTCCGGGTTCCGCCAGCTGTTAGCGCGTAGTAAGCTCTGTAAGCGAGGCCGTGACCGTCAAGAAGATATAAAACTGGTGGCATAAGATGCAGTCCTTTATTCTATTGAATGGATGCTTTCAATTCATTTTAACTCGATTTGGCTTTGAATAAAAGTTTAACAAGAAACGGGCTTTTTCTTTAACTAAAAGAAAAAAGGGCTGCCGTTATCAGCAGCCCTTTATCATCAGATATTATATGCCTCAGTCTTCGATAACGCGGATGATGTTCTCAATGCGTTCCATCACATCATCGGTTAATTTTTCTTTGATCTCAACGGCTTTCATATTTTCTTCCACCTGGGAAACTTTGCTGGCACCGGTAATCACTGTGCTCACATTGGGGTTCTTCAAAACCCATGCCAGTGACATTTGTGCCATGGATACGCCCAGGTCTTCAGCAACTTTTGCCAGTTCACGGGTGACAGCCAGTTTATTCTCATCCTGAACCCGTTTCTTCATCCACTCAAAATCGCTCAGGTTTGCACGACTGCCCTCGGGGATCTTGCCTTCATTATATTTCCCGGTCAGCATGCCGCCGTACAGGGGACTCCAGGTTGTTGTGCCATAACCAAGCTCTTTATACAGGGGCGCGTATTCTTCTTCAAATCGGCGCCTGTGGAACATATTGTATTGGGGTTGTTCCATGGAAGGTGGACGCAAATTGTTACGCCTTGCAAAGTCCGTCGCTCGCATTATCTCAGCAGCAGACCACTCCGAAGTTCCCCAGTAAAAAGCCTTACCCTGCTGAATTACATGGTTGAAGGCAAATACTGTTTCTTCAATTGGCGTTTCGGGGTCAGGGCGATGTGCATATACAAAATCCACATAATCCAATTGCAAACGTTTGAGGGCGTTATTGACCCCTTCCACGATGTGTTTATAAGAAAGGCCGCGATCATTTGGACCTTCGCCGCCCCAGAAAATCTTTGTAGAAATTAGATAATCCTTGCGTGCCCAGCCCAATTCTTTGAGAGCTTTTCCCATAATAAGCTCAGCCTGACCGTTGGCATAAGCCTCTGCATTGTCAAAGAAGTTGACCCCCGCATCGTAGGCTGCTGCCATGATCTCTTTGGCTTCTTCTACGCCAAACTGGTTTCCATATGTTACCCAGGCACCAAGTGAAAGCTCTGATACTTTCACGCCTGCTTTACCTAAATGTCGATATTCCATTATTCCTCCTTGATATTTTCTTTATTTATTTATATGATGCATTGATCCCATATTCGTTACATCAATTATACGCGAAGGGTCAAACTTGCTCAAAATAACAGCAGAAGAAAACGGCCGCACTTTTGTTTGACACCTAAAAAATATTATGTTAATATGAGCATGAAAGCACTTCCGTGAAAGCTGTTCCAAGTAATAGAATTGATTCAATTTATGAACCAAAAAGATAACCGCCCCCCCACCATTTATGATGTCGCAAAGGCGGCAGGCGTCAGTATTTCGACTGTCTCCCGCGTGATCAACGCGAGCTCACATGTGAGTGATCCCACACGGGAACGCATTCAAGATGCCATTGATCGGTTGGGTTTTGTCCCCAAAGCTGAGGCACGGGCGCGAGCGATGAAGGGTTTCTCCCGCATTGGCGTATTGACCCCATTTTTCACAGCACCAGCCTTTGTTCAACGCCTTAGAGGAATTGCTGAGGGTCTGCTTTCAACGCCCTATGAATTGACAATTTTTACCGTTGAGTCAATCGAGCATCTCAACCATTACCTGGCGACCTTGCCTTTAACGGCACATCTGGACGGCTTGATCTTGCTTTCATTGAAGGTCAACGATCAATCTGCTAATAAGTTGAAGCAGCATGACCTTGAAACCGTATTAATTGAATTTCCACGGCCTGACCTGAACACCGTTGAAATTGATGACCTTGCAGGTGGTGAATTGGCAGGAAATTACCTGGCTGATAAAGGACATCAAAGTTTTGGATTCATCGGCGATACTTCAGAGCTGCGGGAATATACAATTCTCCCAATTACGCAGCGCTTACAGGGTTTTCAAAAGGCGCTCCGAGAGAGGAATTTATCCCTGCCATCAGAATTTATCTGTGAAGCAGAATATGATGTACAAAACGCAGAAGAGAAGATCGAACCGATCTTGAAGCAGAAAAATCATCCAACGGCGATCTTTGCTGCGACTGATCTGCAAGCCCTCGGTGTGGTTAATAAAGCCCGTGCTTTGGGCTTGCGAGTCCCGGAGGATTTGGCAGTCTTAGGCTTTGACGACCTGGACATCGCCGGTTATGTCGGGCTGTCCACAATTCGACAATCACTGGAAGAGTCCGGCCGCCTCGCCGTCGAAATTCTGTTATCAAGGATTAAGGACCCTGATCGCCCGCTGCGCCATGTACGTCTGCCTTTGAAAATTATTGAACGTCAAACAACATAAAAAATGTCATAAAACTTTGATCAGGACCTTTACAGTGCATTCGAGAAAATTTTTAAGGGAAATGTTTGAAAAAATTTGTGTGTGCTGTTGATATAATAAGAAAAAAAGGAGAGGTAACCAAATGGCAGATATTGTCACTCTCGGTGAATTACTGATTGATTTTGTTCCAACTACCTCAAACGCGTCGCTGATTGAAGCCCCGGCATTTAAAAAAGCGCCCGGCGGTGCCCCGGCAAATGTGGCAGCCGGCCTGGCTAAGTTAGGGGTCTCATGTGCCTTCCTTGGAAAGGTGGGCGATGATCCTTTTGGAGAATTCCTGGAGAAAACGCTAAGTGATTTAGGTGTCAACACCCAGGGTTTGGTGTTCTCCCACGAGGCACGCACAGCCCTTGCTTTTGTCTCATTAAAGGCTGACGGCGAGCGCGAATTTATGTTCTACCGACATCCCAGTGCCGATATGCTGTACACGCCAGATGAGGTTGACTACCCCCTCATCAAACATGCAAAAATATTTCACTTTGGCTCGATCTCATTGATCTCCGAACCCTCCAGGAGTGCGACTTTGGCTGCCCTGGCGGCTGCTCGTGAAAACGGTGTGCTGATCTCCTATGATCCCAACTTGCGCCTTGCGCTCTGGCCTGATCCATCTGCTGCGAAGGATGGGATGCTCAGTGTATGGGAAAAAGTGGATTTGATCAAAGTCAGCGAAGACGAGTTGACCTTTCTGACAGGGCTGGATGATATTGACGAAGCGGTGAACACCCTGTGGCATGAAAATCTAAAACTTTTGGTGGTCACCCTGGGAAAAGAAGGCTGCCGCTATTACACACCAGGTTTTCAGGGCTTTGTTGAAGGGATCAGCGCAAAAGCCATTGATACAACCGGCGCCGGTGATGGATTTGTCGCTGGTTTGTTAAAAGGTGTGAGTGAACATCCGGAAGCATTACTCAACGAATCTATTTTGAGCAAGGTGTGCCTGTATGCCAATGCGGTTGGTGCCCTCACAACGACCCAACTTGGGGCAATCCCAGCCTTGCCAACCACACAGGAAGTGCGCTTGTTCCTTGAATCAAAAAATATCGATATCCAATGGCTTTAATTTAAATGGATTTTTATCAAAAAGGAAGAAATTATGCCTGATAAGCCCAATCAACCTGATTTTGATATTGAATTAGAATCCAAAAAATCGCTTGAACGATTGATTCCCCGATTGAATGATCATTTTTCTGCTTTCCGGAAATCACATCCAGAAGCGTGGAAGTTATATATTCGTCGGATTCAAGCGCACTTCCCTTCGCTCTTTTCCATTCTTGTGGATTTATATGGTCATCGATATGATTTCTTCTTTCATTTTGAATCTTTGTTAACTGAAATCACGAAAGCCTGGATTGACCGACCTGGTGACTTAAAAAAACTGGACGCTTTGCGTGAGGGACAACCGAATTGGTTTCAGGATCACCGCATGCTTGGCGGCGTGTGCTATGTCGATCTTTTTGCTGGCGATTTATCAGGTATCCGAAAAAAAATTCCATACTTCAAAGAACTTGGTTTGACTTATCTTCACTTGATGCCCCTGTTCAAGTCTCCTGAAGGTGAAAATGATGGGGGGTATGCCATCAGCAGTTATCGAGAGGTGGACCCAAAATTAGGTACGATGGAAGACCTCAGGACCCTGGCAGGAGAACTCAGGGAGGAAGGGATCAGCCTTGTCATTGATTTCGTCTTTAATCACACTTCCAATGAGCATGAATGGGCATTAAAAGCCCGTGCGGGAGAGCAGCGTTATCAGAATTATTACCGGATGTTCCCTGACCGCACGATACCAAATGCTTACGAAAAAACCCTGCGAGAGATATTTCCGGATGAACATCCCGGCGCATTCACTTATTTTTATGATGTCGGGCAATGGGTGTGGACCACCTTCCACTCCAATCAATGGGATTTAAATTACGCTAACCCTGAGGTGTTCAACCAGATGGCTGGTGAGATGCTGTTCCTGGCAAACCAGGGTGTCGAAGTGCTTCGCCTTGACGCGGTTGCCTTCATCTGGAAAGAAATGGGGACCAGTTGTGAAAACCTGCCGCAAGCCCACAGCATCATTCAAGCCTATAACCTGATTGCTCGCATTGCAGCCCCGGCTTTATTGTTTAAATCTGAGGCAATTGTCCATCCTGATGAGGTAGCAAAATATATCCATCCAGATGAATGCCAGCTGTCCTATAACCCGCTTCTTATGGCTTTGCTTTGGAACACC
>WOYI010278633.1_pt1 | contig 10065 bp, 12 predicted proteins | sample 6423411 | NCBI WGS metagenome assembly WOYI01 (sample SAMN13441803, study PRJNA592873) | oil field metagenome | biome: oil field; feature: oil-well bore; material: oil-contaminated soil; isolation source: oil-contaminated soil from oil-well borehole | place: Germany: Wietze | collected 2016-10-18 ...
CAAATAGGATGTTGGTACTCCTTGACTCCCGGTTCTTCAAGCCCTAGGATAACCCTCTCGAGACAAGTAATTAAACCCAAGACGATTTGTTTAGAACCGTCTTCGGCTTTGTTAGGCGAAAGTCCGAAGTCTTGAGCTGGCAAGAAGCGACTTTAATTCTCTAGATTCCAACTTTCGATACTTCTATCCGGTCCTTGATCTCTGCGCACAACTGTAATGCACCACAAGAAAATCAGCTTAAGAGATGACGATGAGTACTTGATAGAATAGTGCTAAGGATATGGAGATCGATTTTGAGGGGTTTTCGTCAGCCGTCAGGTAGAGGTAACTAGCCTTTCTTAAGCGGCAAGAACAGAAGTACACAGCCAACCGCTATTGAGATAACACCTGCCCAAATCGGAATCTGTACAGTTTCTTTCTGCTTCACATCAATCTCCCCTATGCCAAGATCGACAGTGTGAGTGTCTTTAGTGTATGTGAACGCTCCATACACCAAACCCAGAACGCCGGCTACAATAAGCACAATTCCAATAATCCTAACTACACCCATACGATCCCCTCCAGCATTGCCATCAGGCAATTGTCGAACTGTATTATCTTTACATGAATGTTTTGTTGGTCAAGACACTAATAGCTTCCTTAACAATTCACTCATATATATTATATCCTAATAGCCTACATACTGAGTGTCTTTTGATTACTCTCGCATTAGTATGAACTGAAAATCTCGTTCTCTAGTTCGGAAAGCTCAGTAAGGTAAGGTGCTATCGGGATTTCATCAGTATACTCAAGGATTCTGTATGAGGTCCCCCATTTTCTAGAAAAATCAAATATATTCCAAGCAAATGGTCTGCAAAGGTTAGATAATCTCTCGGTTCTAATTCTCATGCGGGGCAACCAACAGTATTGCAAATACCAATGAGGGCACAGAATGATGATCTGTTATCATTGTTGGGGAAAGAGGTGCGTGATGGAGATAAGGAGAATCGACTGCTCATACAAGGATAGAATAATCGAGATCTTCCTGATGTCATTCGAATACTTCGAACCGGAAGAGAGCGAGTTCTTCTTCTCAGATCCTTCCCTCTGGGACTATGTCTGGGGGGCATTCGACGAAGAGAAGTTGGTTGCTGCATACATTAGCTACAAGTATCTCGCGAAAATCCGCACCAAACCTTTTGAATGCAGGTACGTCGAAGCCGTGGCCACGCTGCCCGAATATCGCAAAAGGGGAATAACAAAAGCAATTCTCTTGAGGGATATACAGGAGACTTTGAAAAGCGGAGTTCATATTATCATGCTTGATCCTTTCAAGCACGACTTCTACGTAAGGCTGGGGTTCGGGCTTGGCTTCGAGAGCCTGGAACTGACCTTCGATTTCTCTCTTCTTTCGGATGAACTGGAAGACGACAATCTCAAGCTAGTTTCCGGCAAGCTTCTAAATAATGAAGAGATGAAAACGTTAATTGAAGAAGCCCGGAAAGTCCTTTGGAAAACCTCTCGCTACACCGAGGCGCTGGAAATTGCCGCTTGCAGTCAGGAGATATTCCACAAGAAGGATCTGTTTGGAGTAGTAGCCATCGACGACAAAGGGTCACCTCACGGAATGATGGTCTACAGCAAGAAGGAGAGAAAGATGCTTATAGAGAGCTTCTCCTTCGTTGATCTTGAAGGATTATACGCGCTGAAGAGGTTCATACTAAATCATAGGGACCAGATCGCGACCTTCGAAATGAACAGGATGCCGCCAGATTTTCCAATAGAACTCTTCTTCCATTCGAGATGGCAGGCTGGAAAAGAGCTCAGTATGATAGATGCCTCATCAAGGATGGTAAGAATCCTTCACCCGCTTCCAGTCATTTCGAAGCTCATGGATAGGTCAGTTCGCGGGAGCGTTGTGTTGAAAGTAAAAGACGAACTACTGTCCCAGAATAACTGTAAAATCCTGGTCGGAAACGGAAAAGCAGAGATAACTGAAGCCACAGAGGATTTCCAGATAGCGATTTCGGACCTCGTTCCGCTTTTGACAGGAAGGCTTTCGGCCACCAGGCTCTGGAGACTTGGAAAGCTCCTGACCGGCTCGTGGAAGAACATCCCCTGGGGAATCTCTGAAGTTCCGGAGAAGGTTAACATTCTCGAATCGATCTTCCCCGAAATCATAACGCATAACGCTGTGTAAGACACTTCCAGCTGATTAATCTGAAGAGGTGATCTGAACGAGAGGAAAGCCGGTAATAGTACAAGAATACAGTACTGCTTGGCCTAGATTGTTCAAGGAGGAAGCCGAGCGGATTTCTGCCTCACTAAATGAGCTACAGATGACGATAGAACATATAGGAAGCACGTCCGTCCCGGGGCTTCAAGCAAAACCGGTAATCGACATAATGATTGGCGTATCATCACTTGAACAAGCCGACTCCTGCGTGCCATTCATTGAAAGAACGGGCTATCTTTACAGACCCGAGCACGAATATTCAATGCCAGAGAGAAGATACTTTGAAAGATCCGGCAGTGAGGTTGACTATCACGTACACAAGGTCGTTTTTGGGAGCAAGTTTTGGAAAGAGCACATCTTCTTCAGGAACTATTTGCGTGAAAACCCAGAGGCCGTACAACAATATGCTGCGCTCAAGAAAGAGCTCGCCGAGAAATTCAGAGACAACAGAGAAGCTTATACAAATGGCAAGGCTGAGTTCATTCAGGGGATACTGAAACGGCAGAAAGATTGACGACAGGTTCCCGCCTGCTGAACGACATAGGATTGCGTTCGCCCGTTAAATAAGAAGACCCGCTCTCGCAACTTGCTGATAGATCGTATGCCTCTTTTGGACTTGCTTCCACAACACTCTCTTGTACACTTCGCAAGAAACGCCTTACAGCTATTTTCACGAAAGACGACCAATTTGCCGGTCAATAATACGAGAATCTGCAAAGTAAGGAGGTCACTTTCCTGGATTGATTTACATGATTTGTCATAGGAAAACTCCGGATTTTACCCTAATTCTTTCAAGAATCCAGTGAACTTTACGCTAATGTTAATAATGGAGTCCCCGAGAACGCCGAAAAAAACCCCCGAACGAATCGAGGGTTCTTGGTCGGGGCGACTGGACTTGAACCAGCGACCTTCTGCGCCCCATGCAGACACGCTTCCAACTGCGCTACGCCCCGTACTCGAAGATTCTATCACAGTTGGGATAACCTTTCAAGAGCAGAACGACGCCCAGGGCAACTTTCAAACAATGAACATTGGCTCTGCAGACTACTCCCAGACCTCGAAAGTTAGGAAGTCGATCTCGATGTTACCTTTGTCAAAATCATTCAATCTGAAGTCGTAGAATCCAGCATCACAGGGAGCGGTGAATATTATCAGACCATCTGTCATGCCACCGACGTAAGAATACTGTATGTCATGCAGGTCGTTTTCGGACTCGCTTCCATGTGGAATATCCGAGGAAACGATTCCGATCCATGCGTAAGACCCGAGTCTTGAAGTTCCGAAGAAATTGAGATTGATCTCTTCACCGGGAACGAAAACGATTTTGTCGAGGCTCATATACTTGATTCCAGGGGCAGTTCATCGTCTACAACGTATACCAGACTCTCGATTTCATAAAGATCGAATTCGTAGATTGAACCATCCTTCAAAGTAATAACCAGCAGACCATTCGCAAGCGCCGTAACACACAATGCCGCAATTACCAGAAAAGCAGGAGTCTTTTTCATGCCGCACCTCCTCTATGCTAATTCTCTCGCAACTGTTCAAACGGAAGGCAGTAGTTTCATACCTCCCTCAACAACCTTTGCGCTTCACCACAAATCAGTAAATTGGGATTTCGAAGCCAGAATTGATTCTCATTTGCTTTCAAAACCACTGAACAAAATTCTCTCTCGCGAAAGAGTGACAACAGGTCATAGATGCCAATAAGGTCAGAATCTAGTGTAATTCAGATGCTATAATATATGTTAGATGAATATAGGTGAGGAGGTAGTTTCGTGAAAATCGCTATTCCAACTATTGATAATAACGGTCTAAAGTCCAGAATTTCGGAGCATTTTGGTCACTCTCCGTTCTTTGCATTCGTAACTGTTGAGAACAACAAGATTGTCTCTCACGAAATCGAAGCAAATCCTTTTAAACAGCACGAGCCGGGCGATATCCCGGGCTACGTGAAGAGTAAAGGCGCCGATGTGATAATAACAAGAGGCATGGGCGGTCGGGCAAGACAGTTCTTCGAGACGCTGGGCGTACATGTCATTACCGGTGCCAGCGGGACCGTTGAAGAGCTAGTAAGAACCTACATCGAAGGTGAACTTTCCAGTGTTGAATACGAGCCCGAAGACCGCGGAAAGTTCCACGAACACTAGGAAACTATAGCGGAACCTATCATGAGAAATATGAGGGGAAGACGGATGGGAATGGGCAGGTCATGGATCGAGCTGTATCTGCTTCTTCTTATCGCCGAAAAACCTGCTCATGGTTATGAGCTTTCTTCCAGGATCAACGACTTCGAGATCCCAATCTTCGGTGTCGGTCAGATGGGTAGCCTTTACCGTGTGCTGGGCAGTCTAGAAGAGATGGGGCTTATAACCTCTGAATGGAACACAGAGGACAAAGGTCCTGCAAAGAAGAACTACAAGATTACGAAGGCCGGCCTCGAATACCTGAAAACATCGGAGATCAAAATAAAGAGATTCAGGGAGAACGTCGACAAGTTTCTGGAAAGGCTGAACAACCTGAACAAAATATAAAGCCCTGCGGTGCAGGGCTTTACTTTATGTAAGTGGCAGGATTGTCGAACAGCTTGAACAGTCCGCCAGTGTGAATGAAAACGATTCTCTTTCCCGCGAATCTTTCCTTTGAGATCTGAAGCATTCCTCTGAAGGCCTTTGCCGTATATACAGGGTCAAGGAAGAAGGCTCGCTCCCTCGCAAGACTCTTGATAAGCTCTGTATCCTCTTCCGAAGGCACGGCATAAGCGGGACCCGAGAAGTCGTCGACTATTTCGATCTCTCCGTCGTCTATCGATACATCTATTCCGTACTCTTTCATGTCCCCGATCAGTCTCTTTGTCTTTTCAACGAAGAGCGAGGAAGGATCCTTCGTTACGTTAATCCCTATGACTCCGGTGTTATAACCTAGCGTCCTGAGTCCCGCCAGAATTCCCGCATAGGTTCCAACACTGCCGACAGCTGTAAATACGGCTTCAACATGATCGAGATTTATCTGGCCCGAGAGCTCTTTGACGGCGTCCACATATCCCCTTGCGCCAAGCGCGTTTGAGCCGCCCTCGGGGATCAGGTAGACTTTCCTGCCATTTTTCTCGTATTCTTCCTTGTTCGTTGCGAAGATCTCATCTATTCTCGAATACTCCTCCTTGGTTACATAATGGATGTCGCTTCCTACCATGGTATCTAGAAGGACGTTCCCTTGAGGAATCTCCATCGGCCTTCCCCTGAGGAAGAGAACCGGCTGCATTCCAAGCGATCTCGCCGCCATCGCAGTCGCCCTGCAGTGATTCGACTGAATGCCCCCGCAAGTGAATACCGTATCTGCTTTCTTTTCCAGAGCATCTTTCAGAAGATACTCGAGCTTCCTGATCTTGTTTCCGCTCGTGATGAAGCCAGTCAACTCATCATGTTTGCAGAAGAGTTCGAACGGAAGGTCGAGGTACTCTTCGATCCATTCAAGCCTGTTTACAGGCGTCACACAGTTAATGAACTTCAGTTTCAAGATCTCACCCCCTACTCTTTCTTTCGTCTACATTAGAGACTATTCCGTTCAGCTTTTCAATTCGCTCCCAAGATGGCGGATGCGAGTAATAAAGGGCAGCGTACAAAGGATGCGGGCTGAGGTTCGACAGATTCGACACGGAGAGGTTTTTCAGGGCTCCGATCATCGGTTGCGGATTACCTGTAATCTGCGCCGCATACCTGTCGGCCTCGAATTCCCACTTCCTGCTTATGTACGAGTCTATCCAGTCAAGGACCGTGAAGATTGAAGACAAAAAGATCCCCGCATAAAGCAGAATTGTGTATTTCTCTGAGATTCCGAAGATACCGGTAACGGTGTCGCTTTCGACGATCAGCCACAGAAGGAATATGGCGAAAACCGTAACCGCGTTCGATAAGAGCATCCCCTTGAGTATGTGTTTACGCTTGAAGTGACCGGCCTCATGGGCGAAGATCGCCTCTATCTCTTCAGAAGAATGCTTCTCGAGGAGGCTGTCGTACAGGACTATCCTCTTTGCCCTTCCAATGCCCGTGAAGAAGGCATTCGTGTGGCCGGTTTTTCTCGATGCATCCATAACGAGGATCGATTTGACGGCGAAACCAGATTTCTCGGCAATCGCTCTAATCCTTTTCATAAGGTCCTCATCTTCGAGTGGCTTCAGCTTGTAGAAGAGAGGAAGAATGATTGTAGGGAAGATCAGCTGGGTGAGCAACTCAAATGCAATTACTCCGACGAGCAAGTAGACCCACCAGTACGTGAACGAGTCGATAGCGAGAAGCGCAAGATACATGAGCGGAATTCCGATTACCGCAACTAGAAGCAGCCCTTTCAATTTATCTACAATAAACGTTTTTGGTGTCGTCCGATTGAAGCCATATCTGTTTTCCAAAACGAATGTCGAGTAAATCGAAAAGGGGAGAGAGATTGCGAAGGAAATTGCGGCGATCAAGGTGAAAAAGATGAGGCCGCGCATCGCAAAACCCTCCGCCAATTTCGTCGAAAGAGATTCGATTGCCCTGAATACCCAGAAGATCCCAATACTCAGTGCTATAAGATTCACGACAGAAGAGACCATAACAATAATTCCCTTGGCTCTCGTATATTCCACAGACTTTTCGATGAGATCATCGTTGAAGACGTCTCGCAAGTTATCTGGAAGTGAGACCTTAGAAAGCTTCGCATTTCTATAGTTGAGGGACAGCAAAAAGAGCTCGAAGAAAGCGATTACATAGACAACGAAAAGAAAGATTGTCTCAAAGCTAGTCATCAACTTCTCTCTCTCTCAGATACTCTTCGGCCTCTTCCTTATCCAGTTTCCGAATCTGCCCTTCAGCTACCGGCCTGAATTCCTCTGTTTCGTGAAGCGCTTCTCCCAGAGGGCATCTCTTCTCCGGGTTCTCCATCAGGTAGTTCATCAGCCCGTCTTTGTCCTTGAAAATCTTGTAGAAGACCTTCGCTCCATCTGTGAGTTCGTAGATGCCGCAAGGTCCATTGAATAGCGCTTCGGCTGCCCGGAGGTAAAGCATTGCGTCATTGAAAGAACTGAAGGAGGATCGGGGACCGTGTCTTTCCCGTTCATCGTCCTCCATGCAAATCACCCTGCCACACGTGGAGCAGATATATTGAACATGGTTCGTCAGGCAATCTTCGGGGTTCTTTAGCGGCGTCGCCCTGTTATCACTAGAGTAGCATTCGGGACATTTCAACTCACTCACCTCCAATATACTATTTTACGACATTGTGGCGATCTCTGTAACCCTCTGTTCCGGTGAATCTGTAATGAAATTTCCATTGACTCATCCATCAGTCAGATTTTAGAAACCATAGTACAAGTAGCCCTTATTCGATAGTGATGTTATTATTGTCTCTGGAGGCGATCAAGTGGTAAATCTCTTTGCTGAATGGTTTTCGGCACTTGGGCTTAATGAGACTTTCGACATAGTGTTTGCCAACATTGTTGTCGCGATAATAATGCTTGCTGTGGCCTTTCTCTCGAAATTCCTCTTTGAGAAACTCCTGATCAAGCCCATAGAAATCATAGTTAGAAAGTCCGCGTTCAAGTGGGACGATTATCTAATCAAGCACAAAGTTCTCTATAAGATAGCACTGATGATACCTGCAATAGTCATCGCTCTCTTCGCCCAGGCATTCCCTGCGATAGAGAGCTTGATCTACAAGCTGGTTACAACATACCTGATATTCATTGCGGCTGTCGTTATTGACGCCTTCCTCGACGTCTTCACAAGCGCCTACCAGTCTCTCGAAACCTCCAGAGATAAGCCGATAAAGAGCTATATGACCGTAGTCAAGATCATGATTTACATAGTGGCCGGAGTCATTGTGGTATCCGTACTGACCGGAATCTCTCCATGGGGTATTCTGAGTGGGATCGGAGCAATGACGGCCGTTCTTCTGGTAGTGTTCAGAGATTCGCTGCTGGGACTGGTCGCCAGCATCCAGATTTCAAAGAACAATCTTGTCAGCATAGGCGACTGGATAGAGGTTCCGAAATTTCAGGCCGACGGAGACGTTATAGACATAACACTTACCACGATCAGGATCCAGAACTGGGACAAAACGATCACCACAATTCCCTCCTACGCCTTAATCTCGGAATCCTTCAAGAACTGGAAGGGGATGTTTCAGGCCGGGGGAAGGCGGATCAAGAGATCGGTATTTATAGACAACTCATCGATTCGCTTTCTGGATGACGAATTGTTCGACCGACTCTACAGAATCGAGATTCTGAGGCCTTATCTCGAAAGCAGGAAGAAAGAGATCGATGAATTCAACAAGAAGAACGAGATAGATGTGAGCGAACCGGTCAACGGCAGAAGAATGACGAATATCGGGACCTTTAGAGCATATGTGACCGCATATCTACGAAACCATCCCGGAACCAACAAAGACATGATAATCATGGTCAGACAGCTTCAACCTGCAGGCACCGGCCTTCCACTTGAGATTTACTGCTTCAGCAAGGATACTTCCTGGGTAAACTATGAATCATTACAGTCTGACATCTTCGATCACATCTTTGCCTCCATGCCTCACTTCGGGCTCAGGCTCTTCCAGAACCCGTCAGGGAGAGATGTAAGAGCACTCGGCGATCTCTTTGTGAGCGGCAAGATTTCCGTTCCGCGTCCTGCAAGCGGTGGCAACTCTGCCACAATCAACAATTACGAGGATGGACCGCTTGATCATCAACAGTAGCTAGACTGGTAATCTTCTTACTCCGAGGAAATGCTCTTCTCAATATTCCCGAGCAGCGCATCGACCGAAAAGGCAAGAAGGGCGGCTGGAATGGCTCCTTCCAGTATGAAGGCGGCATTGTCCGACACAAGCCCCGCGGTTATGGGCGATCCAAGTCCGCCGGCTCCGATTGTGGCTCCGACGGTCGCCGTCCCGATATTGATAACAACAGATATCCGTATTCCCGACATAATAACTTTTAGCGCGAGAGGAAGCTCGATCTTGAAGAGCACCTGCCAGGAAGACATACCCATACCGTAAGCCGCTTCGCGAACTTCGGAGGGGATATTCTCGATGCCGATTATCGTATTCCTTAAGATAGGTAGAAGTCCATATAGGAGCAGAGCCGCAACCGTGGGCTTGAACCCGAATCCAAGAAGAGGAACTGCAAGGGCGAGCACCGCAACGGGAGGAAAGGTCTGTCCGAGAGAGCTAAGATTGGAAACGAGAGGCAGATACTGCCTTCCCAGCGGCCTCGTAACGAGAACGCCGATCGAAATACCTATTATAGTTGCGAGTCCGCTTGACACAATCACCATCCACAGGTGTTCTCCGACGAGTTCCAGCAGGGTGCCCCTGGGGTGAAGAACCTCCCTCTCTTCCGGAAAGAGCCATCTTAGAAAGCTCTCCCAGAGAGCCATGTTGGATATGAGCAGAATGAACGCCAGAAGAAATATCCCAAGGACTATCCAGGATATGACTCTACTCTTCTTCTTTGTCACTTTTGGTCAACTCCTGAATTCTGGATAAACTTATCTGGCCAAGAAAACGGCCAGATCTCTCAACGACCGGCAGAGCCATAGTTCCGCTTTCAAGCATTCTTGAGAGCGCTTCCTTTACTGAGCTGTCGGGGCTCAAAATCTCTTCCTCCAGCATCTCAGTCAGAGCTTCTCTGAGAGGAAGCTCCCTGGAATGAGAAACATCTACCCATCCGATGAGTTTCTTCTTCTCGTCCAGTGCCCAGACGAATTCCTCTTTTGTGACACCCAGCTGCTCCCAGCCGCCGTTCACGTCTATCGTTTCGCTTTTCTCTATATACTCAAGAACGGGAATTCTCGAGAGCCTCTTCATAGCCCTGTCGG
>WOYI010504341.1_pt1 | contig 10057 bp, 8 predicted proteins | sample 6423411 | NCBI WGS metagenome assembly WOYI01 (sample SAMN13441803, study PRJNA592873) | oil field metagenome | biome: oil field; feature: oil-well bore; material: oil-contaminated soil; isolation source: oil-contaminated soil from oil-well borehole | place: Germany: Wietze | collected 2016-10-18 ...
AACGTGTGCTTGATCGACCACGCCGTGTTGTACGACACGCCCAATGGCCGGCGCAGCGACAAGGCCGAGATGCCATTCTTGTGCTGGGTCAGCAGGTAGATCGCCAGAACCCACGTGCGCAGCGGCAGCTTGGTCTTGGCGAACAGCGTGCCGCTGCTCAGCGACACCTGCCGCTTGCAGTGATTGCACTGGTACACGTCGCGACGCTTGAGATGACAATGGCTCGTGTGGCGCAGTCAGGGCAGCGCCATCCCTTCGGCCAACGCGCCTTCGCCAGCGCCTCGCGGCACTGCTGCTCGCTAGCATAACGGTCGAGAAAGGTCATCAGGCTCAGGCCGGGTTGAGGCGCTTTTCAACAGCCGCAGACTGGTCAACTGGACTTGATTCTCGGCTGCCATGGGACTTCCTCCTCATCATCAGGAGGTTGCAGCATCCACCCACGACGCATCATGGGATGCGACAGGTGAATCAGGACGGCCTTCGATCACCACCCCGCCACGATCGCCCCATCGGCGAGAGCAATGCGGCCTTCGTCGCCGCGCTGCAGGCGCGCGACCCGCGCAGGGGCCGATCTGGCCGCGGCGGGCGGGTTCAAGTTGCAGCGTGCCGTGCCGATGCGCTGCAACCACCTGTGCATGCTGTACCGGCGCGACGCCTGATCAGGCCACGCATTGGCACGGCTTTCGCGGGACACGCCGGGCCTGCCGGCAGTCCGCCCGTTTCGAGGAATCGCGCCATGACCTGGTTTCTGCCCCTGCCCACCACGCTCAGCGCCAGCGTCGCCCTTACGATGGCGACGCCGCCCCAGATCAAGGCGGTGCCGCAACTGGACATCGCGAAGCTCGCCGGGCGCTGGCACGAAATCGCACGGCTGCCTTCGCCGCTGCAGCGCCTCACCGACCGCGACATCCGGCTGGACATCGAGCCGCTGGGGGCCGATCACTTCCGGCTGCGCCGCACCAGCGCCGACCCGGACGGCAGCGATCGGAGGCAGGCGTTCCGGGGGCGTCGGCGTTACCCGGTGCAGGAACCCGGGCAGTTGCAGCGCTGCACCGCGCCCGCGTGGGCGCGGTGGCCGTCGTCGGCCTGGAAGGACTTTTGGGTGCTCGCCGCCGACCGCCAGCATCAATGGCTGATGCTGGGCGAGCCGCGGCTGCGCGAGCTGTGGATGCTCGCCCGCGAGCCGCAGCTGGAGCGCCAACTGCTGGAAGCGCTGAAATCCACCGCGCGCGGGCTGGGCTACGACCTCGCTCCGCTGATCGTCAGCGGCCAGCTGCGCAGCTTCCAGATGGTGTGACGCGCGGGCGGACTTGGCAGCGCGACGGCGGCCGTCCAGCATCGCCGGTTCGATCCCGCGCCGATCCATGCCCATGGCTTCCACCTACCGCATGCCCTGCCCCTGCGGCCGGCCCGCCGAGTACGGGCAATGCTGCGGCCCGCTGCGCGCCGGCACCGCACTCGCCACCACCGCGGAACAGCTGATGCGCTCGCGCTACAGCGCCTGCGTGCGGCGCGACGAGGCCGATCTGCTGGCCAGTTGGCACACCAGCACGCGCAGCAGCCCCCACCCACCGGGCTGGGGCTGGAGGTGACGCATCAGGCTCCCGATGGCGATCGCGCGGTGGTCGAGCTTGTCGCGCGCCTGCGCCACGGCGGCGGCAAGGCACCACAGCGCATGCACGAGGAGAGCCGATTCGTGCGCGAGGGCGATCGCTGGTACTACGTGGATGGCGACGTCGACGCCTGAGCGTGGCTCAGAAGCCGGCCACGCCGGCTGCATGCAGACGTACTGCCAGTGCCTGCACCTCGGGATCGGCGAAGAACGCGCGCAGCCGCTTCGCCCGGATGGGGCCGATGCCATCCATGCGCCGCCAGTCCGCCTCGCTGCGGGCAACCAGCGTGGGCCAGTCCGGCGCCGGCGCGTCGCCCATCGGCGGCGGTGCCAGCGCCGCCAGCCAGCGGCCGAAATCCGCAGCGCGCGCGGTGGCAAAAGCACGGCTCAACGCCGCTGCCCGCTCCACGCCGATGCCATCGATGGCCGCCAGCTGCGCCGGGGTCAGGTCCATCCAGTCGAGCAATCCGCGCACGCGCCCCGCATCGATGAGCTGCCGCCACAGCGCGGTGCCGACGCCGTCGAGATCCAGCCCGCGGTGCCCGCCCAGCCATACCAGTCGCGCGCGGAACTGCGCCTTGCAGCCCGGATCGGGATGCCAGCAACTCCGCGCATCGTGCTTCGCCTTCGGCGCCTGCACCGGCGCGCGCGCGTGGGTACGCCACACCACCTCGTCCAGGCGGGGGACGGTGAGCCCGGCCAGCGACACGCTCACGCGATCCCCCGGTCGCACGTCGAGCGCACGCCAGCGCTTGAGCGAACCCACGCTCACGCGCTGCACGCGGTGGTCATCGAGCTGTACCGGCTCCAGCTCAAGCACCACGCTGACCCGGCCGCTGCGACCGCTGCGGAAATCCACGCCGCGCACCGTGGCCAGCGCGCGGGCGGCCGGATACTTCCACGCCACTGCCCAGTCCGGCGGCGCGGCCCGCCAGCGGCTGGCCGGCGGTCGGTGGCCCTGGCGCAGCACCACGCCATCGGCGGCAAACGGCAGCGCCTGGCGATACCAGCGCTCCCGCCAGCCCGTCGCCTCCGCCAGCGACGCCACCGGTTGCACCAGTGCGGCGCTGTCGGCCAGGCCCATCGCACGCAGGCCGGCCAGGCGCGCGGGCATGTCGTCCGGCCCACTCGGCCAGTCCCACACGAACAGGCCGATCTGTGCGGCGGTGGCGTCGTCCAGCTCGCCCCGCGCGAGTGCGCCGGCCACTTTCGAGCGGGCGTTGGCGCCGCCATCGCGCGCCTGCACGTGGCCGGGCAGGCGCCACACCAGCTCGCCCTGCAGCACCACGCGCGCCGGCGCATGGGCCAGCGTCCTGGGCACCGCGTCGATACGACGGGCGGCGGCGGTCCAGTCCGAACCACGCGTGCCGTCGCCGCGGCTCACCGCCTGCCGCAGCACGCCGTGCTCGTACAGCAGGGTGACCGCCACGCCGTCGGCCTTGGGCTGGATCCACAGGTCGTGCCCGTCGCGCACATGTATCCACCGCTGCACGGCATCCGCATCGGGCAGCTTGGCCAGTCCGGTCTGCACCACCGGGGCTCGCACGCTGCCGCCGGCATCGGCCAGGTGCGGCAGCTCGGCCGGCGCCTGCGCGGGAAAGCACACGCGCCAGGTGCGGAACTGCACCAACGCCTGGTCATAGATGGCGTCGTCCATCGGCGAGCCGCCCTCCACCCGATAGGCGTGGTTCCACGCGGCAAGGCGATCGTGCAGGGCGGCGAGCTCGGCGCGGGCGCGGGCCGGCGGCCAGTCGGGGCAGTCTGCATGCAGCGGCGCCGTGGCAAGCAGCAGACCCAGGACGATCGCGATCCATCGACAACGCATGACTTGTCTCCCCGGCGCGCTCCGGCGCCGATCGGGCAAGCCTAGCAGCCTGTCGGGCTTTGCTGGTCGAGGCGAGAATTTGGCGGTGCGAGGACCGATTTTCGACGCTTCGCCGGCCCATGGTGGTTCCATGGGCCAAGAAGCGGCGGAAATAGGGGCCGCACAGACGGATTCGCAGCCCGGCCGAGCAAAGCCCGACAGGCTGCTAGCCAGGGTGTCGACGCCACCGGCAGCCGCTTGCCACATCGCCTGTTGTAGGGTCGGGCTGCACTTGCGCTACAGCGTTCGCCGACGCTCCGACTCAGAGGCCGTGCCGAAGCGCAGCGCGGTCTGGCCGTCCGGACGTCCATTCGGACCAAATCGCCGCTCGACGATGCGGCCCGCGCCGCGGTGATCGATCAGCACCAGCGTGCTCGCCCGCGTGCCGTAGCGCTCGCCGCGGATGAAGGCGCTCGACAGCATGCGCTCGCGCTCCAGGCCGATGCCGGTGTCCGGCAAGTCCTCGTCCGCCGCCTGCCGCTCGTCGGCCAGCGCGGCGAACAGCGGCTCGATGGAGTCCGCATCGGTGTCGAGCCAGGCCTGCAGCCGCCCCATCAGCACCCGCGTCTTCGGCCACGGCGTGTTGAAGTCGGCGTTGGACAGGCCGTGCACGCCGGGGTCGATCACCTGCAGCCGTGGCGCCGGCCGGTTGCCGAGGTAGAAGCCGTCGCGCGCATCGAAGGTGAGCAGGTTGAACGGCCGGTAGTGCGCCGCATCGGCGCGCAGTCGGGCCGCATGGGCGGGCGCGTCGTATACGCCGGTGAGGTAGTCCACCGCGAGCAGGCCGCGCGAGCGTCCGTGCGGGGGATCGCGCGGATCGCGCACGTTGGTCACCACCGCGCAACGCCCTTCGTCGGTAACGCCGAGCCAGGTCCCGCCGGCCTCCAGGTCGCGTCCGGCCGCCATCGTCGTATCCGGCCAGCGTGCCAGCGGCGCACTCGGCCGCCCGTGGAACTCGTCACGGTTGCCGGCGAGCACGAGGCGCCAGCGGGGATGGGCTTTCCAGGCGAAACCGATCAGGCACATGGGCGAGGAGTGAGTGAAGAGGAGTGAACGATGAAATACGGCGTGCAGGATGCAGCCAGCCGGCGGCCGCTCATGATGTCTTGCCGCCATCCGGCCAGGGCAACGGCATCACCAGTTGGTGACCCGCATAACCGGCGGGGACGAGGGTGACCTGCTCATAGGCGAGCGCGCCCCGCGCGGGATGCGCGAAGTCGCGGCGGCCGCCTTCGCGCGCCAGCACGTCCTGGCGGCGCCAGCGTTCGGCGAAGTCTGCGCTGGCGCCGCACAGCGCATCGACCAGTGCGGCCAGGCCGGCGTCGTCCGGATGCAGCGCGGTGTCGGCGCGGAACTCGGCGACCAGCCGGGTGGCGCGGGTGTCCCCGTCGACGATGACGTGCCGCGCCGATGCGTCGAGGAACACGAAGCGCAGCAGGCAGTGCTCGCCGCTGTCCGCCCACGGCGCGAACAGCCGCTCGGCCTGCGCGTTCCAGGCCAAGCGCCGCCAGTGGCGGTCCGGCAGGCAGGCCGGCATCGGCATCGCCGGCACGGCGGCCAGCAGTACAGGCGGCGCGGCCTCGTGCCCGGTATCGACGGGAGGATGCGGATCGCGCCGTCGCGCCAGTTCGAACAGGTAGCCGCGCTCGGCCGGCGACCGCGCCAGCACCTCGGCCAGCCGCGCCAGCGCCTCGGCCGACAGCGCGATGTCACGACCCTGTCCCAGCCAGGCGTACCAGGTGGTGCTGATGCCGGCGTGCTGCGCCACTTCCTCGCGGCGCAGGCCAGGCGTGCGGCGACGACCGGCGCCACCCTGCGGCGGCGGCGGCGGCGCCTCGCGGCGCGCGCGCAGGAAGCGCGCCAGGCGCTGGCGCAATGCGCTGTCGATGTCCTGAGAGGTAGCGTTCATACCGGGATAAGCGGGCAACTTACACCCGCCGCGCCGCGGACGCAGAATCGCGCCAGCCACCGCGCGGAGATTCCCGATGGATCCGAACGCCTCCTTTGTCGTCGACCACAACGCACCGCGCGCCGGCGACGACGTGACCAGCGCGGTGCACGCCAGCGGCGCCGACCTCGACCAGGTCGACACCCTGCTGCGTGAACGTCGACCGGCGCGGCCGCGCGATCTCGGCTGCGGTGGCGGCCACGTCAGCGATCGCGCGGCGCCGCTGGCGGCCTCGGTGACTGCCTGCGATCCGACGCCGAGCATGCTCGATGCGGTCCAGGCCGCTGCGCGCAAGCGCGGCCTGCACGGCATCGCCGTGCAGCAAGCCGCCGCTGAGCAATGGCCGTTCGCCGACGACGCCTTCGACGTCCTGGTCGCGCGCTTCACCTCTCACCACTGGCAGGATCGCGATGCCGGCTTGCGCGAAGCGCATCGCGTGCTGGCGCCGGGTGGGCTGGCGGTGTTCATCGACGTGGTGTCGCCCGAGTCGGCGCTGCCGGACAGCTGGCTGCAGACGATCGAACTGCTGCGTGACGTATCGCACGTGCGCAACTACCGCGTTTCCGAGTGGATCACCGCGCTGGCACGCGCCGGCCTCGCGGTCGACAGCCTGACCCCGCACCGGCTGCCGCTGCCGGACTTCGACGCCTGGGTGGCACGCACGCGCACCAGCGCGGAGCACGTTACGGCGATCCGCCAACTGCAGGCGATCGCCCCCGACGCGGTGCGCAGGCACTTCGCCATCGCCGGGGACGGCGGTTTCGCGCTGGATACGGTGACCCTGGTCGCGCACGCGGCGTAGCCGGGACGATCGTCCGGACGAGGTGCACGGCAGTGCGCAGGGACGCGGGCTTGGGGCGCGGCCCGCGTTCCTCGTACGACTTGTTCTCGCCGGCTCGCCCGTAGGAGCCCACCCTGTGGGCGATACATGCAGCGACGAAGCCCGAGACGTTTCGCGCACAGGGTGCGCTCCTACAGCGCCTTTGGTAGGAGCCCACCCTGTGGGTGATACATGCAGCGACGAAGCCCGCGTCGTTTCGCGCGCAGGGTGCGCTCCTACGGGGAGGTGCACCGCTCTGCCGAAATGCACTCAAGCCGCGGCGACGGCGGCCTGCGCCAGCATCTGCGCGATCGAGACGGCGGCCTCGCGGCCGTCGTACACCGCCCGCACCACCAGGTCGGCGCCCCGCACGTTGTCGCCGCCGGCGAAGATCAGCGGGTTGGCGGTCTGCAGCGGCAGCGCGCCGTCGGCGCCGGTGATCACGCGGCCGTTGCGTTGCAGGGTGACGCCATGCGCCTTGAGCCAGTCGGGCGGGCTGGGCAGGAAGCCGAACGACTGGATCACCACGTCGGCCTCGATCTCCGTTTCGCTGCCCGGCACGTTCTGCGGACGCGGACGGCCATGGCCGTCCTTCACCAACTCGGTGGCGATCACCCGCACGCCGCGCACGTGGCCGTGGCCGTCGTCGAGAATCTCCAGCGGCTGGCGCTGGAACACGAACTCCACGCCCTCTTCGCGCGCGTGTTTCACCTCACGCACCGAACCGGGCATGCTGCCCTCGTCGCGGCGGTAGACGCAGCGCACCGCCGCGGCGCCCAGGCGCACCGCGGTGCGCACGCAGTCCATGCCGGTATCGCCGCCGCCGAGCACCACCACGCGCTTGCCGTTGAGGTCGATCGGCGAGGGCTCGTTGCGCAGCAGGCGCTCGGTGTTGGCGATCAGGAACGGCAACGCGTCGTGCACGCCATGCAGGCCGCGGCCGGGCAGCTCGCCGTCGACGAAGGTGTAGGCGCCGGTGCCGACGAACACCGCGTCGTAGTCGTCCAGCAGCTGGCCAAACTCGATGTCGCGGCCCACCTCCTTCTCCAGATGGAAGCGCACACCCATCTCCTCCAGCACGCCGCGGCGGATCCGGATCACGTCCTTCTCCAGCTTGAACGGCGGGATGCCGAAGGTCAGCAGGCCGCCGATCTCGCTCTGTCGGTCGTACACGTCGGCGGCGATGCCGGCGTGGCGCAGGCGGTCGGCACACGACAGGCCGGCCGGGCCGGCACCGACGATCGCCACGCGCTTGCCGGTCTCGGTCACGTGGCTGAGATCCGGCCGCCAGCCCTGGCGCAGCGCCTCGTCGGTGACCCAGCGCTCGATGCTGCCGATGGTGACCGCGCCGAACGCGGTCTGCTCCAGCGTGCAGGCGCCTTCGCACAGGCGATCCTGCGGGCAGATGCGGCCGCAGATTTCCGGCAGCGGGTTGGTCTCGTGCATCAGCGTGGCCGCTTCCATGATGCGGCCGTCCTGTACCAGCTTGAGCCAGTTGGGGATGTAGTTGTGCACCGGGCAGGCATGCTCGCAGTACGGGTTGCCGCAATCGATGCAGCGCTCGGCCTGGATGCCCGCCTCTTGGGTGGCGAAGTCGCCGGCGATCTCGCCGTAACCCAGCACGCGCACGTTGACCGGCACGGTGCGCGGCGGCTGTCGCGGCACGTTGAGGAACTGGAAGGTCTTGTCGGTCATGAGTGATTCCTGCGGCCGATGTCCACCGCCGTCGTGCCGCCTGAGGCATTGGAAGTATGCGCCGCCGTGCCCGCGAAAGCGGGCATCCATTTTGCTCTGGGGCCAGCAGCCTGTCGGGCTTTGCTGGTCGAGGCGAGAATTCGGCGGTGCGAGGACCGATTTTCGACGTTTCGTCGGCCCATAGTGGTTCCATGGGCTGGCGAAGCGGCGGAAACAGGGACCGTACAGACGGACTCGCAGCCCGGCCGAGCAAAGTCCGACAGGCGGCTAGAGCGGCGAATGGATGCCCGCTTTCGCGGGAATGACGGCGTGTGAGATGGCCGCATGAGCAACTTTCGCTGCATCTTCATGCTGCACTCCGCAGCTCGTCGGCCAGCGCCGCCAGGCTCGCGGCCTTCGGCTTGACCAGCCAGAACTTGTACTGCAGGCCGCGGAAGTCACGCAGGATCTGCCGACCCCACTCGCTGCCGGTGTATTCCACGTGGCGTGTCACCAGCTGGCGCAGGTGCTGCATGTAATGCTCCATGCCCTCCGGCGAGATGCGCAGGATGTCGACCAGCTCGTGGTTGTAGCAGTCGACGAAATCGCGCTCGAGGTCGAGCACGTAGGCGAAGCCGCCGGTCATGCCCGCACCGAAGTTGAGGCCGACCTTGCCGAGCACCGCCACCACGCCGCCGGTCATGTATTCGCAGCAATGGTCGCCGGCGCCCTCCACCACCGCCAGCGCGCCGGAGTTGCGCACCGCGAAGCGCTCGCCGGCGCGGCCGGCGGCGAACAGCTCGCCGTCGGTGGCGCCGTACAGGCAGGTGTTGCCGATGATCGAGGCGTCCTGGCTGGCGAACGGCGAATCGGTCGGCGGCCGCACGATGATGCGTCCGCCCGCCATGCCCTTGCCGACGCCATCGTTGGCCTCGCCGACCAGGTCGATGTGCACGCCGCCGGCGTTCCATGCGCCCAGGCTCTGCCCGGCCGCGCCGGTGAGCGCGAGCGTGATCGGTGCTTCGTCCATGCCGTGGTCGCCGTGCACGCGGGCCACCTCGCCGGACAAGCGCGCACCGATCGCGCGATCGGTGTTGGCGATGGCGTAGTCAAAGCGGCCGCCACGCTTGCCGAGCACCGCGTCGCGGGTGTCGGCGCTGATCCGCAAGGCGAGCGCGGCGGGGTCGCGCATCGGGTTGCGCGCCAGCGTGCAGGCCGCATCGACGCTGGCGCCCAGGCCGCGACCGTCGATCAGTGGCGAGAGGTCGAGCCGGTGCTGCACCGGCGTGGTGCCTTCGAGCTGGCGCAGCAGGTCGGTGCGGCCGATGATCTGGTCCAGCGAGCGCGCGCCCAGCCGGGCCAGCTGCGCGCGCACATCCTCCGCCACGAAGCGGAAGTAGTTCATCACCATCTCGGGCAGGCCGATGAAGTGCTCCCTGCGCAGCACCGGATGCTGCGTGGCCACGCCGGTGGCGCAGTTGTTGAGATGGCAGATGCGCAGGTACTTGCAGCCCAGCGCCACCATCGGGCCGGTACCGAAGCCGAAGCTCTCCGCACCCAGCATGGCCGCCTTGATCACGTCCAGACCGGTCTTCAGGCCGCCGTCGGTCTGCAGCCGCACCCGGCTGCGCAGGTCGTTGCGGCGCAGCGTCTGCTGCGTCTCGGCCAGGCCCAGTTCCCACGGCGTGCCGGCGTACTTGATCGAGGTGAGCGGGCTGGCGCCGGTACCGCCATCGTGGCCGGACACGGTGATCAGGTCCGCGCCGGCCTTCACCACGCCCGCCGCCACGGTGCCGACGCCGGCGTGCGAAACCAGCTTCACCGAGACCAGTGCGGTCGAGTTCACTTCCTTCAGGTCGTGGATCAGCTCGGCCAGGTCCTCGATCGAGTAGATGTCGTGGTGCGGTGGCGGCGAGATCAGGCCGATGCCGGGCTTGGCGTAGCGCAGCCTGGCGATGGTCGCGTCCACCTTGTGGCCGGGCAGCTGGCCGCCCTCGCCAGGCTTGGCGCCCTGCGCGATCTTGATCTGCAGCACCTCGGCATTGACCAGGTACTGCGGCGTGACGCCGAAGCGGCCCGACGCCACCTGCTTGATCTTGGACATCTTCTCGGTGCCATAGCGCGCCGGGTCCTCGCCGC
>WOYI010741212.1_pt1 | contig 10057 bp, 7 predicted proteins | sample 6423411 | NCBI WGS metagenome assembly WOYI01 (sample SAMN13441803, study PRJNA592873) | oil field metagenome | biome: oil field; feature: oil-well bore; material: oil-contaminated soil; isolation source: oil-contaminated soil from oil-well borehole | place: Germany: Wietze | collected 2016-10-18 ...
TTTGACGATTCCCTTCAATTTCATGTTCTTAAGGTGTCTGTCGCGATTCCATGCGAGGATATACCATATATAGAGACTTATCGTCATTCCAATAACCGACATGGTCATTGAGACTTCTGCGCTTGAAAAGAAAATTGAAGCGTATGTGAGGAAGCCGCCCAAGAAAAACATATATGGCGGAAGTCTTATCAATTTCTTTCCACCACCTCTTTCGTAAGATCTACTGTGATTGTTCCCGGGCTTCTATATAGAACCATTCCTGGCTTTGCTCCTTTTGGTTTCCTGACGTTCTGAACTTCCGTATAGACAACATCTACCTTTCCTGATTGCCTGCCTTTCGAATACTTTGCAGCCAGAACAGCGCCAAAGTGGATGGCATCGGTAGAAATCTCCATACCTGCTCTTTTAAGTATAACATGTGCTCCTGGAATACCTCTGGCGTGAAACCAGATATCATTCCTGGAGGCGTTCCTCGTAATTTCATCATTTTCAACGTTATTCCTTCCAACTAGATATTTGAAACCGTCTCTTTCAAAGATCCTTGGGCCAGATCTCTTAAGCTTTTTCCTTCCATCTCTTGCATTCTTTGGCTTTCGGACTATACCGGCCTCTTCAAGTTCAGATGAGAATTCACGAATTTCGTCGATTGATTCGGCTTGAAGAAGCATTTCTTTGAGTTGCTCCAAGTATTCGCTCTCCTCATGAAGGACTCTCAGCCTTTTCTTAATATGAAGTTCCTTTCTATGGGATTTGTCAAAGTACTTGAAGAAAAGCTGCGCGTTCTCTGATGGCGTAAGTCTCTTGTCGAGGGAAATCGTTGTTATCTTGCCGGTTTCCCAGTCTTCAAGCTCAACTCTTTCCTGTCTCTCTTTCAATCTGTATAAGTTTGCTACGAGAAGCTCTCCGTTCCTTCTGTATACTTCGTAGTTTTCAAGTTCGGCCAGCTCCTTCTCCAGCTTTTCAATCAATTTGACAAGCCGTTTAGAGGATTTCTCTATTTTCCTGACAATGGAAGTCTTTCGCCTGTCAATCTCAGTTTCAATGCCAGCAGATTCGAGCGCGCGCTTTATCGCCTCGGATGCTCTAAGTCTCTCGCAATGATTCTTGTGGTCGAGAGGGATGGGAGAGATCTCAGTACCATCTTCCCCCTCGAGAATAAAAAGGTGGTTGTCGCTGCTATTTCTGGAAAGATTGCTCAGGAATTCAGCTACTTCCGTAAGCCTTTCCTCTTCAATCATAGCTGGAGGAATATCTTCGAGTTGAAGATAACCGATGATATTCTCGGCCGTCGATCTGGAAAAACCTGTAAAGGACTTTCTGATAGCGGACGAGAGAATATCGGTTGATTCAAGTAGATAGGATGAGATCTCTTCTCTAGACAGTCCTCTAAGAGATTTGCAGGGGGTATCAGGCGAGTAATACTTCAAGCCCCTGGCGATGGTTCTCTTAGAGGTCACCATCTCTCTAAAAGCCTGTACTATCATGTCTTGTTCATCCAGTACAATAATGTTCGAACCCGGTCCGATGAACTCTATGAGAAGCGAGTAATGCTTTTTCTCTCCAAAAGCGTCTCTTCCTTCGAAGTCAAGTCGAAGTATTCTGTCCATTCCCTTCTGCTCCACATTGATCAGGAAGAATCCGTTGAGATGTCTTCTCAAGAAGAGGCTGAAAGGTGTTTCCAATGACGGGGAGTTCTGCTCTCTCTCTCCTTTTACGATGTACGGAGAAGACGGGTTAATCGATACCTCAACTCCCGTTTTCGACAACTTAAAGAAGAACTCCGTCCTACCTATTTGATATATTTGTCTCAGCTGCATTCCTCTGCTATCTGAGATCTCTGCAGTGACTCTCTGAAGAGTCAACCCGTCGAATACCATATTTTATTCAGCTCCTCTGAACTAATGAACCTGTACCTTCCTATTCTGCCTTGAAAAAGTGAGAAGATGGTTGATCCTGATCCCGTCATCATAGTAACGACAGCATTTGATTTCTCCAACGAGGATCTCGAATAATGCTCTTTGATCTCCGCAAAGCGATTGAAGATCGGATTCTGAAATGAATTTAGAGAAAGATTCTTTATGCTAAGGGTATCATAGGCTTTCAGGGCTTTATAGTATTGCTCGGCTCTTCTCTCATCAATGCCAGGAAAGAAATCCCCTTCATCTATTAGTCTGTATGCCAGTACTGTCGAGACCTCAACATCCGGAAAACTCAAATCAACGGAATAGCCCGTCACATCGCCTGGATAACTCAAAATCTCGCCTTTTCCCGAAGCTATGGCTGTCCCGCCTCTGAGAAAGAATGGAACATCGCTACCGACCGTCGATGCCATTTCGATTAGTCTTTCAGTTTCGATCTCAAATGCCTGAGCAAAGAATCTCAGTAAAGAAGCGGCATCCGAGCTGCCTCCGCCCAAACCTCCTCCCGAAGGGATCCTCTTCTTCAATTCAATTCCGATTTTGATTTCTCTCCCAATCTGTTTCTCAACCTCAGCAAGCGCTTTGTGAAGAGTATTCTCGTGATTCCAGGTAAGATGGGTATTGCATCTGAAGCAAGTCTCGTTAACTCCTGGAGTAAGAATCAACTCGTCAAATAAGTCTATTGTCTGGAAGACGGTGCTTATGTTATGAAACCCGTCACTTCTCCTCTTATCTACTGAAAGATATAGGTTAATCTTTGCCGGGCATTTCAACGAGACAGAAGATATTCCAAAACTATTTGAGACCATGTTTCCATCCTCTCCCTATACTTGGAGAGCTTTGCAAGGTCGACCATCTCACCCGTGAATTTTTCCACTTCGTTGAATCCGTTGAAATCCACCTCTGCCAAGTAGACAACTCCCATGTGGACTCTGCTTACAGCCGTCTGAAGGTCATTCAAGATTCCCAGGTAATCCATTGAGTGGATGTCTACTGAGACCTCTTCTCGGATTTCCCGTTCGAAGCCATTCTCAAATGCCTCCCATGGAAATACTCCATCTTCTGGATTGATATGACCCCCGACACCTATTGAATACATATCGTGAAGACGCGCTTCTCCTTGCTTTTTGGTTCTCTTCATAAGGAGGTATTCATTCCCATTCTTGAAGACCACATAAGGTATTATTTGCCTCATTGATTCATCGCGCTCGGCATCGAAACGCGGAGCAAATTTTCCGAAACTCTCAACTCGTTTCTTTATTTCATCTAAAGGAAGAGCCAGCAACCCGTTACGGGTTGCCAGCTCTCCTAGACAAGCAACATCGACTGCGAGAACTCTCTCTTCCAAATCTTTCTCCCTTGCTACCAGACCATCTCAGCAGCTTTGACAACATATGGATCAGTATCGATCTGGGGAGTTATACTGTCATAGTTCATTACTACTACAGCAAAATAGGTATCCTCACTCCATAGTGTCCCATATTTCGATTCAAGAAGCCACGCTTCGGGAACATTTGCCTCTACTCGAAAATCATCGCTTGCTTCAGAAAGATAGAATTCGTTCTTAATGTTGAATATCTGAGTTGCTCTGTAATCCGAACGGTCGATTTTCACAAGATATATTGAAGTGTTTGGACTATCCAGAACAGCCTCAGAAACGTTCAGTGATACTATCCAGTCTCTTACTCTCCATCCTGAATCGAGCCCTGTGAGACTACGCGGTTCGATGCGCATCTTGAATCGGTTGTGAGCAATATCTACAGACTTGAACAAGTTTTCCATGTTTGCAGATACAGATGTCGAAGTGCTGTTTACAACGTAGTCAGCATCACCGTGAAATACAACTTGTGCAGATGGAAGAATACTCTCATTTGCAGGGTACACTCCCCAACGTATTCTGTCGTAATAAGCAGCTGCGTGAAGAGCTTTGCTGAGTTTGTAATATACAGGAGTCCTTGTTGAATTTGATCTGTTTCCTTCCAAATAGTCCTCAAACCACAAGTCAGGCGCATTGAAGCCCAAACTCTTTTCAAAGACTTCAACCAATACATCTGGTATTTCACTTACGTCTTTAGTGATTTCTGAACTGTAGTTCCCGTGTTCTCCACTCACACTGGTTCCGGAGATGCTTGCGGTAATTTTGATTTCGAAGTTTTCGTAGACTGGAAGATAAACGACTGCTATCGAGTTCTTGGTGCTCGGTACTACTTTGACCAGATCGTTTCTGGATGTCCAGCTACCATTTTGAGGTTTGACCTCCACTGACCACTGGTAATTCGACGATGGATCTGGAGTAAACAATAGCTCGACGGCTTCAATAATGACAGGCTTTCCCGGTTCCCATCCAATTTCCTGCTCTAGAATCTCTATGCTTCCACTAACTGGGAAACAAGAGGAAATTGCAAACGCAAGGACTATTAGCACACCCAGCATCACGAACAACTTTGCTCTTTTCATTTCTATCCCCTCCCTTTCAGGTATTTCCTCACATATTCATCTTCCTTATCTTTTGCAAGACCGTCCAGTCTCGCACAGAATAGTCTGTCAAGTACTTCCCTGATCTCTGGTCCTTCATTCATGCCGTACTTCTCTTTTAGTGCAGTTCCATCAACGGTCAGTCTAATTTCGTTCAACCCTTTCAAATAAGCTAGAAACAGAAAATCTTGTTCTTCATCTAGATAGGAATCAACAAAATTCAAAGTTTCCGACTTTCTTGACTTCAACAGCATATGAAACTGAGAAGGCTTTCTTGGCTTCTCAATTACTATTTTACTACCTGTACCTATCGCATCAGTAAGCCTGTCGAGAAAGTTTCTCGTCAGTCCGTAGCGTTCGATACACCATTCAATTGCCTCATTGTCGCTATTTCTAAGCATAATCATCAGGAGAGTGTAGAAGATTCTGTCCTCTCCAACTAGCGAAGCGTTTCTCGCTCTTCTGCTGAAATACCTATCTAGCATGAGGTCCGTTTCTCTATCAAACTTCGATTGTGGGAAGAGCCTTTCTGTTACGCCCAGGCTAGAAAGTCTCCTAAGTGCCTTCAGGGGAAGAGGCTCTTGTAGCGTCTTGATCAACTCATCTCTCAGCCGCTGTCCGGTGACTCTATTCAAATATCCTTCAGCAGCACATAGTTTTAGTAGTTCGGCAGTCCGGACCTCAATTTCAAATCCAAACCGTTGCTCGAATCTTACAGCCCTGAGAATTCTTGTCGGATCTTCTATGAAGCTAAGGGGATGGAGAGCCCTAATTACTCCGTTTGAAAGGTCCTTCCTTGAGCCGAAGAAGTCAATCAGAATACCAAATTCCTCCTGATTAAGCTTTATCGCCATTGCGTTGATGGAAAAGTCCCTTCTGTAGAGATCCTTCTTGATTGTGCTCATCTCGATTTCAGGAAGCATTGCCGGTTTCTTGTAATACTCGGTCCTGGCAGTTGCCACGTCGATTCGCAGACCGTCGTTGAAAAACATCGAGCTTGCCAGGAACTCTCCGTGTTCTACGATCTTAATATTGAAGTATTTCTTGAAAGTTTCGGCAAAGGCATTCGCGTTTCCCTCGACAACGATATCCAGATCTAGATTCTGTTTGTTAAGAAGTAAATCCCTTACAAAACCTCCAACGATATATGTCGGCATATTCAGTTCGCTTCCAACAGCACCAAGAAATCTTAACATTGTTACTATTCGTTTCTCTGTGCGTTCCTCTATGAGATCTTCTACTGGGAACTTTGCGTAATTCGGTTCGCCATGGCTTTCTCCGGGATCAATTATTCTTCTTCTGCCAAAAGTACTCTTCAATAGATCGGTTCTTGTTACTATTCCGCTTAGTATGCCGTTGTCAAGAATAAGAACCGCCGTTGTGTCGTTTTCCATCATCTTGTCGGTTACCAACTGAACGGAATCATCTGCTGAAGCTGTTACGAAGAACCTGTCAATAACTTCAACAATTCTTCTTTCAGATAGCCCGTGACGCACGGCCTTCTCAATATCCCTGTATTTAGAAATGCCCACAATCTTTTCACGATCCACTACTGGAAGAGTGTGATGACCGGTTCGCTGCATGATTTTGAAGACGTCCTCGACTTTCATGTCGACGAGAACGGTTCTAACAGGTGAGGACATAATCTCCCTAACCTTTATCAGGCGTACAATATTGTCTTCGAAGTTTCTTAGTATTCTTTCTTCTGCCTCTACCGCGGAGCAGTTTTCGAAGTAACCTAGAGTGTAAGACCCTCCTCCATTCCTGAGAGTGCCTTCGAGCTCAGCTGTGTCGAGATTCATGTAGCGCGATCTGAGTGTGAAGTAGACCCGGTTATTTGTTTCGAGAAGTACGACTAGATTCTCTACGCCAAGGAATGACCAGAGCTTCTCGACCACAAGACTGAATCCGGTAGGCAGCGAATCTCTCTTTGCAGTAGCTATATTGATTTCCACACCCCTTATCGATGTGCTCTTGAGGCCGAGTATAAGAGACTCAACAAGTCTTTGCTGGGCAGAGCTCAACTTATAGCTCGAGTAGACTCCTAGGCAGTCAGGTTGTGCGCCGACATCTATTAGCCAGGCGGCCGTCCTTAGGTCCTGAGCCTTGGTCGAGGCGTGAGTGAAGTTCCCGGTTTCTCTATAGATCGCTGTAGCGAAGAGTACTGCTTCACTTTGAGTGACTTCTTTCCTCTTCTTTCTCAGTTGATTACACATGAGAGTGGTGCAGGATCCCAGTTCCTTGAAAATTCCTTGCTGTGATTCCGAGAGACTTGTCTTGTGATGATCGAAGAACCTGACTTGGGTGCTCTTGCCTATCATTCGCCGAAGAGCAGAGGGAATCCTCTTCACATCTGAAGTGTCGACAATGATTAGGGAAGAGAGACCGAAGATCTTCAGCTCATTCACATTGTAAAATGACAACAAAAGACTCTTGGATGAAAGGAAGCCCTTCAGTGTGGGAACAAGTTGCCCTCCAAAGACAATCACGTGATCTGGATAGAGCTTCTGAGCAGCTACTGCAGACGCAAATGCATCAAAATCCGGGTTCCGGTGTGTTGTTATTACTTTCAAGGACATTCCACCTCTTCAGCTTTTCGTAAAGCGTGCTCTTACTTATTCCAAGAATCTTTGCCACCTTTGTCTTGTTTCCTTTATGTCGATCGATCAACCACCTAACATAACACTTTTCGAGCTCATCAAGTGTGACTTCCTCGAATTTGAACTCTGTTTCTTCGGGCTGAACCCGCTCGGGGAGAATTGAATGTGAAAGATTGTCAAGCCTGCCGTTCATTGCAAGAATCGATAGGAGTTTGTTTCGAAGTTCACGGATATTTCCTGGCCAATCGTATTCCTTCATCCTTTTGACAAAATTCTCCGGCACTTTGGGGACTTTCTTTAGTCCCAGTTCATCACACAGCTTCGGTAGAAAGTAGTCTATCAAGAGCGGAATGTCCTCTCTCTTCTCCCTGAGCGGTTCGATCTTTATCATAACAACATTCAATCTATAGTACAGATCGCTTCTGAAATCGCCTTTTGCAACGGCCGATTCGAGGTCTCGGTTAGTAGCTGCGACAACCCGGAGATCGAGCTTACGGAAAGAATTACCGCCCAGCCTTTGGCTTGACGACGTTTCCAACACTCGAAGCAACTTAACCTGCATCGCAAGTGGCATCTCAGATATTTCATCAAGAAAGAGTGTTCCTCGGTGTGATTCTTCGATAAGACCAGGCTTCGAATTCAATGCTCCAGTGAAGGCTCCTTTTTCATATCCGAAGAGTTCGCTTTCAAATAGGTTTTCCGGTATTGCACCGCAGTTTATCGGAACAAACTTTCTCCTTCCGCTCTGCTGGTGAATGGACCTTGCTACGACCTCTTTGCCCGTACCGCTCTCCCCCTCAAGAAGGACCGTCACTTTTTTTTGTGCAATTATGGCGATTGTTTCCCTCAGTTGAAGGATGTTGTTGCTGTTGCCGACTATCTCAACAGACGGTTCAGCAATAATTCTTTCAGCGAGACTATCCCTCTCCTGAGAAAGCTCTGAAAACTCAATGGCTCTCTTCACTTCAAGAAGTGCATGAGTTAGGTCGAAGGGTTTCTCCAGGAAATTGAACGCTCCCTTTCTAACCGCATCTATCGCAGTGTTTATATCCCCATGGGCAGAAACGACTATTACGGGCGTATTAGTCGAAGCTTCAGGGAGAATATCGAGTCCTGAACCATCGGGGAGTCTCACGTCCAGAATGAGGCAGTCAAAGAATTCTTCAGATATTTGTTTTTTTGCCTGAGCAAGATTGTAAACCTGAACGACTTCGTACCCCTCTTCTTCCAGAGCGGAGCCTAGCAAACCATTAAAGGCGAGATCATCGTCGACTAACAGAACCTTACTCTTCATCCCTTTGCCTCCTGAAGGTCAATACAAACACGGTTCCCCTTCCTGGAATGCTCCTCATCTTCAATCTTACATCGTTCTCCTCACAGAAATTGTAGACAAGGTACAGTCCCAATCCCGATCCTTCGGACTTTGTCGAGAAGAAAGGTTTGAATACATTCTGCAAAGCGGCAGAATCGATGCCTTTTCCCGTATCGGCAATAATCAGCGTAACAACCTCTTTAGATGCTCTAACTTTCGAGATGATGGAACTCTCTCCTGGTATGCTTGCTTCAACGGCGTTCATGAGTAGATTCTTGAGAACATTCTCAAGCCTTCCGCGCTGAATGAGAACGATTCCTTTGTCAAGAGAAACAACTTTGAACTTTATCTTTTTTTCCGAGAAGATCGAAGACATAAAGGAAGCGACTTTCATCACTTGTTCGGAAAGATCTACTCTATCGAACTCTTCGCCATATCTGAAGATCTGCAGAATACCCCCAATCCTACTCTGGAATGAGTTGAGTTCTTTCGAAAGAGTTTCCATATACTCCGGCCTGTTCGTTCTCTTGTAAAGATCAAGTGCCAACTTAACGTTTGCCAGAGGCTGTTTTAGACCATGTGCGAGATCCGCAACTGTCTGGGCATCCACTGCGTACCTTCTTGTCTTTTCGAGAAGTTGTTTTGTTTTCCACTGGCTGGTCTTGTCCGTTAGAGTCAGCAGAAACCCGCTCTTCTTTTTGTGAGCTATCGATACGAGGTAACGTTTCCCCAGCTTCCTGCTGTAAACTTCGTACTGGCCTTCTTGAAGCGGAAAGATAAGACCCGTTCTTCTTGTAAATCTGTCGATGCGGAGATATCTTCCTCCTTGACTGCCGTAGGAGAAACTCCTAATAAAAGCATCGTTAACGAGATCAAAGTTGCCTTTCTCATCAACCGAAACGACAGGAATGTCAAGAGTGTTTAGAAGCTCTGAGTAATCCCTGTATAGTTTTTCGTAATAGTTTCTCTCTTCTTCTATCTGGAGTGAGAGATTTCTGTAGAAGCCATATATCTCATTAAACTGTCCCTCAAGTTCGCCAATCGATTTCTTTTCGCCAGTGCGGACAAGTCTTATGAGCCTTTCGAGTTGTCTGACTAATGTAAGATATACGGTAATAACCGACGCGACCGCCAGGAGAATCACAAGTAACATTCTTTCAAGACTGAAGCCGTAGAAGAGGGAGAATAGAACTCCCGCTCCCAAGACTACCCCACCAACTATGTAGTGGTAGCCAGGATTGAACAAGCCCTTGTCAGACTTTGACAAGTGTAATGGGTTCCCCCTCTTCAAGAGAAAGGAACTCTCGGGCACTCCCTTTGTTTACAGTGATTTCGAGGAAACCACTTGAATCGAAATGAGCGAGCAGATTCCCCGAATTCACATCATAGTATGTCTTTCCGAATGTTGCCTTGAAGGGTCTTCTCCCCTTCCCAATTTCAAGAACATCACCCTCCTCGAGGTCATTCCCCAGAGCTACAGGGACGTTCGTTTCAAGATTTCCAAAGTGATCATAAAATGCGACTTCGCCAACAATAGTATTTCCTTCCCTGACGGGCTTCTTGAATTTCAGATATTCGAAGTTCATCAGTCTTGAACCCAGCTTTTCCGGTTCCAGTCCGGCGGCTACATGAGCAGCTATGGGAGCGAAAATATCTCTTCCATGAAAGCTTCTGGAGTTCCCCCTGTGATATTCCTTGTTTTCGAGGTCCCGAATCTCGTGAACTCCGTATTCTTCGGCTGCAAAGGTGAA
>WOYI010778717.1_pt1 | contig 10057 bp, 11 predicted proteins | sample 6423411 | NCBI WGS metagenome assembly WOYI01 (sample SAMN13441803, study PRJNA592873) | oil field metagenome | biome: oil field; feature: oil-well bore; material: oil-contaminated soil; isolation source: oil-contaminated soil from oil-well borehole | place: Germany: Wietze | collected 2016-10-18 ...
TGGAGCGCGGCATCGCGCCCACGATTGAAAAGGCCCGCGCCCTGATTCTGTCCGGGTCTGTCAGCATGGATACGCTCCGCATGGATAAAGCCGGCGCGCAGGTTTCGCCGGATGCGCAGCTATCCATTAAAGGAGAAGAGCATCCTTATGTCAGCCGCGGCGGATTGAAATTAAAAGGGGCGCTGGATCATTTTGCGCTGGACGTGAATGGCCTTGCCGTGCTGGATGTCGGCGCCTCCACGGGCGGTTTCACCGATTGTCTGCTTAAGCAAGGCGCGCGGAAGGTGTTCGCCGCGGATGTGGGCTACGGCCAGTTGGCGTGGAAACTGCGCGAAGATCCGCGCGTGGTCACGATCGAACGCACCAATATCCGGCATTACAACGGCGCCGATCTTGATGAGCAACCATTGCTTGCCGTCATTGACGTTTCTTTCATTTCGCTCAAAACCGTTATTCCCGCTGTGCTGCCGCTCGTCGCGGATGACGCGCGGATTCTGGCCCTGATCAAACCGCAGTTTGAAGCGCAAAGGGATGAAGTCGGTAAAAACGGCGTGGTGGAAGACGCGGTGATCCATGAGCGGGTGGTTGCGGAAATCGTTTCTTTTTGCGAATCTCAACAGCTGGATGTGGAAGGAACCTGTACGTCCTCTCTTTTGGGGCCGGCAGGCAATAAGGAATTTTTTATTTTAGCGCGGAAAAGAAACTGAATGGAAATCAAACTGGCCAAAACAGCCGGATTTTGCATGGGCGTGCGCCGGGCGGTGGATACGGTTCTGGACGTTTCCCAGCACGAAACGGGAAAGCGAATCTACACTTACGGTCCCCTGATCCACAATCCGCAAACCATAGAACTCTTGAAAAAACGAGGCATTACGGCCATTAAAAGCATTGATGAAATCAGTGATCGCAACAATGCCTTGCTGGTCATCCGGGCGCACGGCATCGCGCCAGACGAGCGAAGAAAAATAAAGGAAAGCGGCGTTAAAATCATCGACGCCACCTGTCCGAAGGTCGGCTATGTGCAGGCCATTATCAAGAAGCATACGGCGCTGGATTATACGGTGATTGTTGCCGGAGACCGCGAACATCCGGAAGTGGACGGTCTGTGGGGCTATACCGAAGGCCGGGGCATTATCGTTTCAACGGTGGAGGATGCGGAAAAGTTACCGGCGATGGAAAAGGTCTGTATTGTGGCCCAGACCACACAGGATTCGGATCATTACCGCCGGATTGTTCAAAAGATTCAGAAAAAAAGCCCACAGGCCGTTGTTTTTAATACGATCTGTTCCTCTACGGAGAGAAGGCAGGAGGAAATTATCGCGCTGGCTTCGGAAATGGACGCCTTATTCGTCGTCGGCGGCAAAAACAGCGCCAACACCCGCCGCCTGGCCGATCTGGCCGAAAAACAAAACACGCCGACCTTCCACATCGAAACCGCCGAAGAAATAAAAAATCTGGATCTGACGCCTTACCAAAGCATCGGTGTTTCCGCCGGCGCCTCCACCCCCAACTGGATTATCGACCAGATCATGGATAACCTTACGGAAAGACAGGGCCGTTCACATCAAAAAATGGGCCTTCTCCTCAAGATTTGGCTGTGGATGGTGAAAACGGATTTCTATTCCGCACTGGGCGCCGGTTGCCTGGCGCTCACGGGCATGCTGCTGCAGAAAATCCCCGTCCGGTTTTCGTCGATTGCCGTCGCTGCGTTTTTTGTTTACGCCATGCATGTGCTCAACCGGCTGATCAGCACCAGAGAATCCGGATTAATCGGGTCTTTCCGCGAAAAGTCCTATCTGCGGCACAAAAAATATTTTCGCTTGGCGGCCGTCGCATCGCTTGCCATCGCTCTGGTTTTATCGCTTGCGAACAGCAAGCTTTCTTTTTTATTATTATTTATTATATCGCTCGCCGGCGGCCTGTACAATATGAAAATTCTGCCGGGCAACCGGCGATTTCAGAGATTACGGGATATCCCCGGATCGAAAAACTTTTTTACGGCCGTGGCCTGGGGCATAGCCACAGCGATTCTGCCGGCCGTAAGCGAAAACCAGACTTTCAGCGCCGGGATGGCAGTTGCCTTTGTTTTTACCTTCAGCCTGGTTTTTATCCGTTCGGCCATGTCGGATATCATGGACATTCAAAGTGACAAGCTCCTGGGACGGGAAACCATCCCCGTCATCATCGGCAAGGAAAAAACGCAAGTCCTGCTAAAAATCATCCTTATGATATTATTGATTATTTTATTAATATCCCCTACCGCCGGCTGGACCGGACCGTTAAGTCTTTTCCTGGTCTTATGTGTATTATATATATGGATTTGTTTCCGACTTTGTGATAGAAGGTCGGGTCTTTCAGGGGCAACGATTGAAGGGCTTCTGGAAACAAGCTATATCATTGCCGGTTTTGCTGTTTGGGGCTGGTTCGTCATCCGTTGAGTTTATGCCTGCAAAACAAAGGAAAGGAATAAAGATCATGATGAAAAAGTTATGCACTCGATTTCTTCTGGTCATTGCTGTTTTGAGTCTTATCGCCTGCGGCGGATTGCGTTATTCTCAACTCGACCCTGCGGCAAAAGATTATCATCCCAAACGGATTGCCGTTTTTCCGGCGGACGTCGGAACCTACGAAGAAGCCCGCAATCATATTGAGCAGATTGTGCCCGGCGTGCTCATGGACAAAAAATGGTTTACCGATATTACCGACACGGCCACCCTGCACCGCCAGATTCAGGCCAATGATGAATTGCGCAAAATTTCGACGGACTACATTTCCAAACTTCAGACCCTGAACTATTCTGATCCCATGTTAAGCAAAAGAATCGGTGAGATGACCCAAACCGACGGATTTTTGCTGGTCGCCGTTGATTATTGGAATTATACGGTGGAAAAAGACAAAAAACTGGCGAAAGTCAGCGTTGGTTTAAAGTTGATCGACCCGGCCACCGGAAAAATCATGTGGAAGGCAGGCCATCATCTGGGAGAAAGCTATATGCTGATCAAACCGGATCTGCCGGACGTCGCCCGTTCGGTCGTCAAAGAGATGGTCGCTGAAATGCCGCATTGACGGCGCGCGATACAGATCATGAACCTAACATCAATAATGGAGATCATTTATGAAGGAACTAGTCAAAAAAGCGCTCGAAAAGGTTCGTCCCGGACTCCAGGCGGACGGCGGCGATGTTGAATTGATTGACGTTACCGATGACGGTGTGGTCAAAGTCAAACTGACCGGCGCCTGCCACGGCTGTCCGATGTCTCAGATGACCCTGAAAATGGGCATCGAAAAGATTTTGAAACAGCAGGTGCCTTCCATCAAGGAAGTCGTGTCTGTTTAGGCGCAGCTCCGGGTCGGAAGAACGCGAAAAATTTTTAATTAAAGGAGATTTTAAAAAAATGGCATACGTGATTACAGACGAATGCATTGCTTGCGGCTCATGCGAAGATGAATGTCCGGTGGAAGCCATATCCGAAGGCGAGGATAAGTATGTGATTGATCCCAAGTTGTGCACGGACTGCGGCGCTTGCTGCGATCAATGTCCGGTGGAAGCGATTGTTCCCGGGGAAGAAAAATAAACATTCATTCGACTTTTACGTTGGGGAAACGTCCGTCCCGGCCTGCGGATCTTTCCCCTGCTTTTTTTAAAAATGATGCGTCTTTTGCAACCAACGCTTTGAAGATCGGGCGCAGAAGGCTTCATCAACATCCGCAGTCCCCTTGGCTTCGGGAGAACCGCCCGTGAATACATTCATTACTTTTGAAGGGGTCGAAGGCTCCGGCAAATCCACGCAGATAAAAATTCTGGGTGATGATCTGACCGGCAGGAAAATTCCCGTGCTGCTGACACAGGAACCGTCGGGAACCCCGATCGGCCGCAAAATCGGCGACATCCTCTTCAACCGCGGCCATCAGGCCATGCACCCGGAAACAGAGCTGCTGCTCTTTTGCGCGGCGCGCGCACAGCATGTGAGAGAGGTCGTTTGGCCGGCGCTCCAAAGCGGTCAGGTTGTGTTATGCGACCGGTTTTCCGACGCAACGTTCGCCTATCAGGCGGCAGGCCGCGGGCTGAATCCCGATTTCATCAAAATCATCAACGACTATTGCGCGATGGACTTAAAGCCGGCGCTGACGCTGCTTTTTGATCTGCCGGTGGAAATCGGACTGCAAAGGGCCGGCAGACGCGACGCCAAACTCAAAGATCCGTCTTCCGCCGACCGTTTCGAGCAGGAAAAACTTGATTTTCACAATCGGGTGCGACAGGCTTATCTGACGCTTTGTGCGGCGGAGCCCGGACGGTTCCGGGTGATTGACGCGTCAAGGGCGGTCGATGAAATTGCCGCAGACGTCCGCAGACATGTGACGGCGTTTATTCAAAGCCAGAGCTAAACTTCATGGTGGTTTCGTTTCTCTATGTCTTTCGCAAACATTTACGGACATGCCAAGCAGATCGATATGCTCAGGAAAACGATGGCGCAACAGCGCGTCGCCCATTCCTATATTTTCAGCGGACCGGCTGCCATCGGCAAGAAAACGCTGGCGCTGGCGTTCACGCAGGCGCTCATCTGTGAAAACATGGATGAAAAAACCGGGGGCTGCGGCCATTGTGCTTCATGCCGAAAAATGATTTCCGGCAATCATCCGGACGTTCATGTGCTGGAAACACAAGCACAATTTATCCGTATTGATGCTATCCGCGGCATTCAGGAGCAGATGACCTTTAAACCGCTGGAAGGACGAAGACGGGTGTTTCTCATCGACGAAGCGGATAAAATGAATGAGCAGGCGGCCAACGCTCTTTTAAAAACTCTCGAGGAACCGACCGCCGATAATATTCTTCTGCTGGTAACCGCCCGTCCCTACTGGCTGCCGCAAACCATTTTGTCGCGCTGCCGCCACGTGCGCTTAAACCCGCTGCCCGTTGAAACCGTCGCGCGGTTTTTAACCGAACAAAAACAAATGGACCCGTCCAAAGCCTCCGTGCTCGCCTCCCTTTCCGGCGGTGCAATCGGAGGAGCTCTGGATCTGGACTCGGAAGACATGATTGCTTTCCGCGCCGAACTGGGCCGCCTGCTCGACCGGGCAACTCTCAGCAATCCCCTGAGTCTGCTGGCCCTGGCCTCTTTTCTGGGTCAGGACAAAAAAGAAATTCAGCAGGGGCTGACGATTCTCAAGTCGTATTTCCGCGACGCGCTGATCTATAAGGAGACGGCGCTGACCTCCATGATCATGAATGCGGATCATCCGTCCGTTATTGCGTCGCTCGCCCGCCGTTTGGAAGGCGGGCAAATTTTGCATAATATCTCCCTGGTGGAGAAATCGCAGGAAACGATTGCAATGAATGTGAACAAATCGTTGACATTAGAAGCAATGGCATTTAAGCTTCATCTGTAAAAAAAATGCAAAGCAGGGCTCAAACGTGCTGACCAATATCATTGGCGTAAAATTTAAAAAAGAAGGCCGGATCTATAATTTTGACGCGGCCGATCTGATCTTGCACAAAGATGATCAGGTGCTGGTCAACACGGACAACGGCGTCGCGCTGGGCGTTATCGTAACGGACGTCCGCCGATGCGAGTCTCACCAGCTTCCCCCCAATCTCAAAAACGTTCTCCGCAAGGTCACCGGCGACGATCTGCGCGTTCAGGAAGAACTTGCCCTGCTCGAAGAGGACGCCAGAAAATACTGCATGGAAAAAATTGCCGAAAAAAACCTGGGCATGAAACTGATTACCGTGGAGTGCCTGTTCGACAAAAGCAAAATGATCTTTTACTTCACGGCGGAGGCCCGGGTGGATTTCCGTGAACTGGTCAAAGATCTGGTCGTCAAATTCAAAACCCGGATCGAACTCAAGCAAATCGGCGCGCGGCAGGAAGCCAGAATCGTCAAGGGACTCGCCGTCTGCGGCCGGACCGTCTGCTGCGCGGGCATCCTGCAAAATCTTGACCGCGTCACCGTGAAGATGGCCAAAGAGCAAAGCATGTCGCTTAATCCGGAAAAAATATCCGGTTTATGCGGAAGGCTGATGTGCTGTCTCTCTTTTGAGCATGAGGGATACGCGGGGGTTAAAAAATGCGTGCGGGAAGCAAAGGCCGAGCCCGCCCAGGAAGGAAGCGAGCCGCCGCGGCCCGCACAACATAAAATAACCAACGCCCGGGAACCGAACAAAAAGCGAACGGATTCATAAGGAGTTGCAAGCGATCATGTCCAAACCCTATTACATCACCACGCCGATTTATTACGTCAATGCCTCGCCGCACATCGGGCATGCCTATACCACTATTGTCGCCGACGTCCTGGCCCGCTGGGCCCGCATGGCGGGGCGCGAAACCTTCTTTGTCACCGGCACGGACGAGCATGGCGATAAAATTGCCGAAGCCGCGCAAAAGGCGGGCATCAGCCCCAAGCAATACGCGGACGGTATCAGCGGCCAGTTCCGCTCCCTCTGGCCGGAACTGGCCATCACCAACGACTATTTCATCCGGACGACCGACGCCAATCATATCGAGACCGTGCGCTATATTCTGCAAAATGTTTACGACGCGGGCGATATTTATTTCGGCGCGTATGAAGGTTTCTACTGCGTCGGCTGCGAACGCTTTTACATGGAAAAGGAGCTCGTGGACGGCAAGTGCCCCGATCATCAGACCGAACCGGAGCACCGCAAAGAGAGCAATTACTTCTTTCGCATGAGCAAATATCAGGACTGGCTGATCCGGCATATTCAGGAAAATCCTGATTTCATCCGGCCGGAAAGGTATCGCAACGAGGTATTGGCCTTCCTGCGCGAGCCGCTGGAAGACCTTTGCATTTCCCGCCCCAAGACACGTCTGGAATGGGGCATCACGCTGCCGTTCGATGAAAAATATGTCACCTATGTCTGGTTCGACGCGCTGATCAATTACGTCACAGCCATCGGCTATCCCGACGGGACAAATTTCAAAAAATTCTGGCCCGGGGCCCAGCACCTGATCGCCAAGGATATTTTAAAACCGCACGGCATCTACTGGCCCACCATGCTGAAAGCCGCGGGCATCGAGCCTTATCAGCATCTCAATGTTCACGGTTACTGGAATTCAGATCAAAGCAAGATGTCCAAAAGCCTGGGCAATGTTGTCCGGCCGCTGGACCTGAAGGACAAATACGGCCTGGACGCCTTCCGCTACTTTCTGCTGCGCGATATGGTTTTCGGCCTGGATTCCAACTTTTCCGAAGAGGCGTTTGTCGCGCGTCTCAATTCCGATCTGGCGAATGATCTGGGCAATCTGGTGAGCCGCGCCGTCACGATGGCCGTCAAATACTGCGACGGGAAAATTCCCGGACCGCCCGCGGCGGATCTGGAAACCAGCCTGCAGAAAACGGCGCTCAAAGCGGTCACGGAGGTTGAGGCATCTTTCGCCGATATGTCGTTGCATAAAGCGCTGATGGCCGTCTGGGAACTGATCAGCGCCGCCAATAAATACATCGTGGAAAATGAACCCTGGAATCTGGCCAAAGATCCGGCCCATTCCGCAAAGCTTTTCACCATCATGTACCGGATGCTCGAAGCATTGCGCGCCGTGGCCATTTTAATATCGCCTTTCATGCCGCAGGCGGCGGAAAAAATCCTGCATCAGATCGGCCTGGATACGAAACTCAAATACGACCTGGACGTAATCCGTCAAAATGAACTGCTGCCCGCCGGCAACGCGCTGGTTCGCGGCGAATCGCTTTTCCCCCGCGTGACCGCGGAAAAAGAAGCGCCGCCGCAACCGAAGAAAGCCGCTGTGGACCTGAAGCCGGAAATTGAATACGACGAATTTGCCAAAGTGGATTTGCGCGTGGCCAAAATCCTGGCGGCCGAGGCGGTTCCCAAATCCAACAAGTTGATCAAACTGCGCATTGATATCGGAGAGGAACGAACGATTGTAGCGGGCATCGGCAAGGATTACAAACCGGAAGACCTGGTCGGCAAATCCATTGTTGTCGTGGCCAATCTGAAACCGGCCAAACTCATGGGCGTGGAATCACACGGCATGCTCCTGGCAACGGATTCTCCCGCAGGTCTGACGCTGATCGGCTTCGACCGGGAAGCCAAAACAGGCGCCAAGGTAAGATAAAGTTATTCTTTTAACAGCTTTTCAATAACCGGCTTATCGAAACCGGGCACAACCTGCCCTTTGATGTAAAACAGGGGCGTTGCGCGGACGCCGATTTTCGCGGATGCCTCCTGGTGCGCTTTAATCAAGTCTTCGGCATCCTTATCGCTGCAGAGATTGAGCTTGTCATGGCCTTCCAGTTTTCCGCCCAGCGCGTCCGCATATGCCCGGGCCTTATCCCCGGAGCACATAACATGCCGGATGATATTTTCCGAATCCTGAGACAGCGGATGGAAAAAAACATACAGGGTGATCTCTTTCATGCGCGAGGCAAAATAGTTGTAGGACAGGCGGCAATAATGGCAATTCGGATCAATAAATTCCACCACAGGCGTTTTCCCGCTGCCGATTTTCAGGGCTTTATCCAAAGATAAAACGGCCAGCTTGGATTTCATCTTTTGCATGCTGCTTTCCTGAGTGATATTGGCGCCGTCTTTGGCAATCATGCTGCCGACGAACAGGATGTCGCCCTCCGGAAGATAATAATAAATCTGTCTTCCGTTATAGACCTCATAGACGCCTTTGACGGATGTCTGCGTCAAGGTTTCATATTGGTGCTGGGGAAAACTTTTTTTGAACTGCTCTTCAGGCGATATTTTCTGCACCAACGAACATCCCGGAAACAGCCACAGGATCAAAAACACCAGGAATAATAATTTCTTCAAGAGAGCTCCTTCGTGAACGACTATAGCATGAGCTTGCAAAACAAAAAACGCAGGCCTTTTGTAAAAGACCGGATAAAAAATCTTCCGTGTCTTTTATTTATTCCTTATTAAATATTTGGGATAAGCCCCCTGAAGGGCTTTGCGAACCAGATGTGCGGCCGGTTCGTCCAATTTTTTCGGGTTATTTTTCAAATAATCGGCGACAATCTGACACAACCTGTCGGGGGTTACCCCGCTGGGCACCGAGTAGTCGGAAACCGTCGCCTCTGCGGCGCCTTGAACATACCCCAGATAGCTTCCTGCCAGAAAATAATCCGCTTTGGTGTAATCTTTTTCTTCCTTTAAATAGGCATTCATTCCGTCGATCAGATCATGCCCGCTCATGGCAAAGGCAGAATGACAACTGAGAACAAAGACGGCAAACAACACTAATCCTAATCGTTTCTTCATGGGTGATATCCTAAAAATCCTCCGACTTTTTCAAAGGGCCTGAAAATGGCGGAATGAAGAGGGGGGCTGCTCTTTCAAAGAATTCTTTTAACTCCTGAAAGCAGTGGTAAAACCATACACCATCATGCGTCATCCAACATCGGTTTAGAAGATCAATTAATTCTTCTTTGCTGAGTTCCGGAATCGAGTTCATTTCTTTTCCTCCTTACCGTACAATACAGGACTGAGAAAATGTCTCTAATAACGTGTTTTTCTTTTAATATTTTTCTTCAAGAAAAGCAATCGTTAGAATCGATCGGCAATGGATATTTCAGCCAACATGACCCTTTCAACAAATGCTGAATGTCGGCAAATCAGTGGTGAAAAGGGCTGAAACCAGTGCGGTAAATAGCGGCTGTTTATGACGCAAAAAATGCGGAGATTCTTCTGTGAATACTACTTATTGTGTTGATATTTATGGCGACTACTACATATTGATTATTTCCTTGATTTTTTCTGATTACATGATATCATTGCCGTGAAGTTAAAATAAAAAAGATGATTGTCGCTGGAGAACCGCTGCTAATGGCGAGAAAGTTGATGGGTCATCGAAGAGACACAAAGAAACATTTGTAATTGCGTTACAAAAGCCAGGTGGAGCGGTTACAAAGGTTAACAAAATTTTAAACCACCATTGGAAAGGCGGGTCATAAGTGATCCGCCTTTTTTTCATTTAGAAAACATGGCGAGAGGCTGCTAAAGCGTAACAATACAGCTTGATCTTATGTGCTGCAATGTGTTAGTGTGTAATACAAGTAATTCATATAT
>WOYI011264708.1_pt2 | contig 10056 bp, 7 predicted proteins | sample 6423411 | NCBI WGS metagenome assembly WOYI01 (sample SAMN13441803, study PRJNA592873) | oil field metagenome | biome: oil field; feature: oil-well bore; material: oil-contaminated soil; isolation source: oil-contaminated soil from oil-well borehole | place: Germany: Wietze | collected 2016-10-18 ...
CGCCATGCCTGCCTGAGGATTGGAATGAAATTAAAATTCACTATCGGTACAGGGAAACACTTTATCATATTGTCATCCGTCAGAGGGCGGGAGAAACGGATCCTATCGTCATGACATTAGACGGATTGATCATGCCTGATGCGGAGATCACGCTGGTTGATGATCAGAAAGAACACGTTGTCGATGTGGTGATACCGGCCGTGTCCGATAAAAGTTGAATGCGCCGCTTTTGTAAATCATGACGTTGTCTGGCTTCGGGGGGATGTTTAACTACAGATATTCCCTTTTGAGCTGTTCAATCATCTCGTCGGTCAGTTTTTCCGTTTTGCGCAGCCGGGCGAACTTGTCCAGCAGATCATCGACCGTGATCTGATTTTTTTCTTTTTCGGAAATATCATCGATGATCCGGCCCTGGTGCATCATCAGTGTCCGGCAGCCCAAATCAAGCGCCTGCTGCATGCTGTGCGTCACCATGAATGTGGTGAGGTTTTCTTTTTCCACGAACACTTTCGTCAGATGAATAATCTGGGCGGCAGACTTGGGGTCCAGCGCGGCGGTGTGTTCGTCCAGAAGCAGCACGTCGGGTTTACGGATAACAGCCATCAAAAGGCTTACGGCCTGACGCTGCCCGCCGGAGAGTGAGCCGATGATATTGTCCAGCCGGTCTTCGAGCTGCATTTCCAGCCCGGCTACTTGCTCACGGAAAGCGTTCAGACGGCTGGTGGTAAGTCCCATGCGCAAAAGATGTTTCCGGCCCCGAAGCGAGGCGATTAATAAATTTTCAGCAATGGTCATGTCCGGAGCGGTTCCCATAAAAGGGTTCTGAAAGACCCGTGCAATCCCACGGGCGCGCTGATGGTCTTTCTGACGGGTGACGTCCCGGTCCTTGATAAACACGCTTCCCGTGTCCGGGGAAATAGTGCCGGCCAGCAGGTTGAGCAGGGTCGATTTTCCCGAACCGTTCGTGCCGATGATGGTGACAAACTCGCCCTCGCGAATGGTGAGGTCAATGCCCCGCAGCGCATAGACTTCATTTTGCGTGTCGGCGTTAAATTTTTTGTGAATGTTGGCAAGGGTGATCATTGGCTACCTCTTTACCACGGTTGCTTTTTTTAGATAATCGTCCGGGATGATCACGCCATAGCGTGCGGCCAGGGGAAGCGAAACGCCGACGGCTTCGGGAACATATTCCCGGATGGGAATGTTTCCGGGATCTTCACCGTTGATCACGCGGATAGCCATTTTGGCTGTTTCCACCCCCACCTGATAATAGTCGGCCCCGATGGAAAAGAACGCGCCGCGTTCGATGTCGGACGGATCATTGGTAAAGTAAGGCACTTTGTGCTCCTGCATGACCTGTGCGACGGTCGCTGAGGCCAGAATCACGGTGTTGTCGCCGGACGTGAGAAATGCGTCGACGCCGGCGTTGATGACGGCCATCGCCGCGTCTTTGACTTCGTCTGTTCGGGTCACGGTTCTTTCCACCAGTTCAAAGGAATATTTCCGGGCTGCGGCGCGGGCCTCAAGCGTGCAGGCTTCCGAATTGGCCTCGGAAGGATTCCAGACCAATCCGATGCGCTTTGCCTTCGGGAAAACTGCCCGCATTGCGCGGACCGTGGATTCTACGGGCTGGAATGTGGCTACGCCGGTAATATTCGGAATGTGATCGGCGGCGCTTTTGGCAATACCCATCCGGTAGGGGTCGGTGACGGCGCCGAAAATGTGTGGGATTTTTTTGCTGCCGTTGGCCGTTATCTGCAACGACATTGTCGAAGCCGTGATGATGTAATCATAATTCTGCCGGACAATGTCCTGCACAATCGCCTGTCCGGTGCTGTATTCATTTTGGGCGTTTTTCACATCCACCGTAATATGGTGCTTTTTCAGGACGCCACTTTTTTTGAGTTCATCTTGAATGCCCCTGGCAGTCCGTTCCAAAAGGGTGCTGTCGGAAAAGACAAAGAGCGCGAGGCGTTTGGGGGATGCGTCTTTTTTCGCGCCGCCCGTCATCGGCGTGGCGAAGGATCGCAGAGCCTGAGGAAGATTTATCCCCAGCTTTTTGGCGACATCGGGATTGTATCCGACCGTCAGTTTCCGGTACCGTTCAAAGGGAATCCGTGCCGGGCTTTCGCCCTTGAGGATGCGTTCCACCAGACGCGCCGCCTGCGCGCCGCTCTGGGTATAGTCATATCCGCAGGCGGCCAGAGCGCCGGCGCCCAGGCGTTCCACGTCGCTCAGAATGACGGGTATCCTGCGGGCATCGGCTGCCTTGATCACGGATTCCAGCGCGGAAAAAACAATATTGTCCGTCACCAGCACAAACGCGTCAATGCTCTGCCCGGTCAAGGCCAGCGCAGCCTGCTGAACTTCCGATGATCCGGTGACGGTGGCGCCGGCAAAGGTCATTGCGGGGTGTTTGGCGATCTCGGCTTGCAACTGCCGGACATTGAAAACCGCATTGACCTGAGACGGGTCCCAGATGCAGCCGACTTTGATCTTTCCCGGCAGAATCGTGGTCGTCAGTTCAATCATTTTATCCATCGGCACCGCTCCGTAAACGCCGGTGACATTGGACAGGTGATGCGCATCGGATGCGCCGGCGCCGATGAGGAAGGGATTGGCGACGGTCGCAAAGACGACGGGTTTGTCTTTGATCTTGTTGATGGCGGCCTGCGTACAGCCGGTGGAGATGGGCACAACCACATCTACGCGGTCGTGCAGAAATTTGTCCAGGATGCTGTTGACGGTGGCCATGTCGCCGTTGGCATCTTCCAGATAGAGGGTGATGTTCCGGCCATCTTCATAACCGAGCCTGCTCAATTCCCGGATGAAGCCGTCCCGCGTCATATTGAGCACATCATGATTGCTCAGTTGCACCACGCCGATGCGCAGCTTCGGCAGATCCGCGGAAGGTTTTTTCTGGAGCATCGTGTAAGTGAAAACCGAGCCCAGCGCCAGAACGATCAGCAGGCCAAAAGCAATGACCGGCTTCTTCCCGGAAAAGAATGAAGATAGGCGCGACGCAGCAATACCGGCTTTTGCCTGCCTTTTCTGAAGGATTTTCGGCGCGACGAGGATGGCCAGGACGAAGACGGCCGTGATCAGTTTTAGATCAATGGGGTTTAATCCGACATAGAGCGCGAGGGCCACCATAAGACGGAAAATGATGGAACCGGCAATGACACTGAGTGTTTTGGCCCAAATCGACCTCAAAGGCAGGATCGTTTCGCCGATGATGACGGCCGCCAGGCCGAAGACGATGGAGCCGATGCCCATGCCGATGTCGGCAAAGCCCTGATACTGGGCGACCAGACTGCCGGAAATACCGACCAGCCCGTTGGCCAGCGCGATGCCGAAAATTTTCATGCCGTCCACGTTGATGCCGGAGGCGGCCGCCATGGCGGGATTATTGCCGGTGGCTCTCATGGAGATGCCGAAATCCGTCCGGAAAAATAATGAGATGGCAAGCCAGAATAAGGCGATGACCGCGCCGAAAATCAGGCAAAGCCATATTTCATAGGGCAGGCCGGGATTGATGTCTTTAATGTAAGCGATGAGTCCCGGTTCGTTCAGCAGCGGAATATTGGACCGGCCCATGATGTGCAGGTTGATGGAATACAGACCGGTCATGACCATGATGCCGGCCAAAAGACCGTTGATTTGAAAGCGGGTGTGGATCAGCGCCGTGATCGCGCCCGCGGCGGACGCCGCAAGAAATGAGAGAGAAAGCGCGATCCAGGGATTGACACCCGCCACGACCAGGACGGCCGTCATGGCCGCGCCCGTGACAAAGCTGCCGTCCACGGTGATGTCGGCAAAATCGTGAATGCGGAATGTGATGAAAACGCCCATCGCCATGAAGGCGTATAAAAAACCGAGGTTGATTGCGCCGACCCAGAGTTCCACGGCTACACCTCGATTTCCACAAGGCCTGCCATACCGCCCGCAAACCGGGATTGTCCGAGAAGATGCTGAATTTTAAAAACGTCCAGTTCGTTAAAAATACGGGCCAGCTCACCGTCAAAATCCGATATGTTGTTGCTGATGGGCGCTTTGCCGAAAAGGCCGCCATGCAGATGAAACAAATTGTCTCCGGAAAAAAGGTGCTGAAGCGCCCCGGGCAGTTCCCGCGGATTGCGTGCGGCAATGCCTGTTGCGGCAACAACGGCGCTCGTGTACGCCGGTTCAACGGGAAAATCAAACCAGTCGGGGAAAGACCGGTTGCTGAAAATACTCTCCCGCCTTGCCGTTTGCCGGTTTGAAAACGGCGGTTTTCTGATATTCATCCCCCAGATGCCTTTGCTTTCGGCCAGTATCGTGATGCCGACGAGATTGGTTCTGGAAACACTCAAAAAAGCATGGACGAGATTCGTGAGGTCCGATGCCCCGTTTTCGCTTTTAAAGGACAGCAGATAACGGTAGTCGCCGTTTACGGCGAAACCGTGCAGAAACTTATACGTGGCGTCGGGATCGGCGTGCGCATTCAGCATGAAGTCAACCGACGGATGGCGGACGGCGGGGTAGTAAAAAAAGTTGCCATTCACCACCATCGCCTCGCCGAAAAGATTCTGATAATCGTCAAAGCTCTCGCCCAGTGCGGCCAGCCCGCAGCCCGAACGCATCCGGGAAGTCCCGACAGGCACAACGTCCGCCTCCGTATAGGCGGCGTTTTCCATTTTATCCGTCGAACCGATCAGAAAAAGGGAGCCCGGAGGAGCATCTTTTTCGATATACGCCATGGATATCTGATGGGTCCGGACCCGATGCCCGGGGAAGGTTTCCTGCGTGGCGCGGGTTTGTACCCCGATACCGCCTGCGCCCGATGCCATGCGGAAAAGTTGATCGACGCCGCTGACCTTGAAGACTTCAAATACCTGCGGCGTTAAACCCGCGAGCAGCATTTCACCGCCCACTTTTTTCAGTTCTTTTTGCGCCGTGATAAAGACACGCAGCCCCGCACTGCTGATATAATGGATGCCGGAAAGATCGGCGAGCAGGACACGTTCGCCTGCCAAAATCAATTGCTGAAAGACTTTTTGAAGTTCCGACGCGGAAAGCGCGTCGATGCGTCCTTTTGCCTTTATGCATGGGCAGGAAGCTTCCCGGGTCATGGTGTATTCAAACATATTGATACCAGTTCATCTGCGTGAAAGAATGCCGCATCATAGCCGCAGTCCTTGATTTTATTCATCAGGTAGCGGTTGTTTCAGGCCACGCTAAAATCTTTTGCGGATATAGCATAAAACGGGTTCAACGCCAAACAGTTTACTACGCAATACGGCAACGTTTCCGCGGCGTCCATTGGTGCGATCCAACGCGGTCTCCTGACGATCGAGGAGCAGGGTGGCGACAAATTCTTCGGGGAGCCGATGCTGGCGCCGATTGGATGCAGACCGATGGTGAAGGGCGCGGCGTGGTCAATGTGCTTGCCGCCGATAAACTCTATAATTATCCGAAGCTTTACTCCACCTTTCTGCTTTGGATGCTGGCCGAACTTTTTGAGCGGCTGCCCGAAGTGGGAGATATTGAAAAGCCCAAACTGGTCCCGACTTGGGCGGCGCTGTGGGGGATTTGCTGTTCGGACGCACCGGACCGCGCGGCGGAAAAACAGACGGTTTAGTCCAGGCCTCGGCCAAAAGCCTGGCCCGGACCATCGGGTCCTCCATCGGACGGCAAATTGTCCGGGGCATCCTGGGGTCTCTGCTGGGCGGAAAGAAATAGGCGTCGTGTAACGAAAAACCACAAACCCCTCAACGTTGGTGGTTGAGAGGGGCAAAATGCGCTTCCAATCATCCCGTCAGATTATTTTTTTGCCGCTATCTTTTTGACGGCCGGTTTCTTTGCCGCCTTTTTAGGCGCTGCTTTCTTGGGGGCAGCCGGTTTTTTTACGGCCGGTTTGGCTTTCTTGACAATTGTTTTTTTCTTCGGTGCGGAGGCCGCTTTCTTGAGGGGCTTGGGACCTTTGTTCTCCATGAGTTCTTCACAGCAGATCAGTTCGGCCATGGCACAGCCGCATTCTTCATCGACGATGACCGAAAGTCCGCACACCTCACAACTCAAAACATCACCAGGTTTTACTTTTGACATTTCCATTCCCTCCTCGTTGTTAATGAGTTTGATCTCCCGTTCCTGCTTTATCCCATGAATTTTCTTTTAGTTCAAAAATTTTTTTCTTTCAAGCATTGATTGTCGTTTTTTTCACTTTTACGCATGCTCCAAAATTCATGGGGATACATTTTTGACCGAATGATCGGCAAAAGGTTGCATCGGCGAACCAAAGTACGGAAACAAAGGACAGCTTGACTTTACGTGGCGCTTTGGTATGATTTTCAATAAAGGATGGGCGTGGCATGAATCAGAAATTGAAAGCAACTTTACAGATCACACCGCTGAAGATCACCATCTTTGTGGTGTTGATCGCGCTGGCGCTATTTTTGTTTGATTTTCAGTTTTTGCAACTGGTGGAACTCAAAACGCTGGATTTGCGCATAGCGTCACGCGGCGAACTGAAGCCCGGCACTGAAACCGTCATTGCCGTTATCGATGAAAAAAGCCTTTCCGAACTGGGACGATGGCCCTGGCCGCGGACAACGATTGCCCGGCTGGTGACGCAGTTGAAAAAGGGAGGCGCCAAAGCGGTCGGTTTTGATATTGTTTTTTCCGAACAGGATATTAATACCAATCTGAAAACCATTGATGCGCTTTCCGCTGAAATGAAAAAAAGCGGTGTCTCCGATGCCGGCGTCATCAATTTGTTGCGCAGAAAACGAGCCGGTGCGGATACGGACGCGATTCTGTCCGCCGCCATTAAAAAAGCCGAAAACGTAACGCTGGGATATTTTTTTCACTTTCCCCGCAAGGCGTCTGATAAGGAACTGGAGCACGTCACGGCTGAAAAAATCGCCGAAAACGCCGAGCGCATAGAAAATTCCCGTTATGCCATGATCAACTCCACTACGGGCAAGCCCAGCGACGCCTATTTGCCTCATGCTTTTGCGCCGGAAGCGAATATTTCCGTTCTGTCCAGGGCTGCGCAAAACAGCGGCTATTTCAATATGCTGCCGGACAACGACGGATCCTACCGCTGGTCGCCGCTGGTCATCGCTTTTCAGAACAATTATTATGCCTCCCTGGCGGTTTCTCTGGTTCAAGCCTATTATGATTTTCCGGCCCTGACGTTGAATCTGGAGCCCTATGGCGCGAAGAGCATTGTCATCGGAGATATTGAGATTCCAACGAAAGAATCGGGGCAATTACTGATCAATTATCTGGGACCGCCCCGCACATTCCCCCACTATTCCATTTCCGAAATCCTCTCCGGGAAAATTCCACCGGACACTTTCCGGGACAAGATCGTCCTCGTCGGCGCAACGGCCGTAGGAATTTACGATCTGCGGGTGACGCCTTTTTCCTCCACCTTTCCCGGCGTTGAAATTCACGCCACCGTCATTGATAATATTTTGCACCAGAACTTCCTCATTCATTCCTCTTTAATCCGCTTTTGCGACATTTGCGCGATTATCATTTTCGGGTTGATCATCGGCCTTTTGATTCCCCGTCTGCGGCCGGTCACCGGAATGATTGTCGCCTTTGTGATGATCGCCGCTTTTGTCGTCATGAATTTTTTCACTTTTTTCAAGTTCAACACCTGGCTGAATCTGGTCTATCCGGTTTTGACCATGGCAACCATTTATCTGGGCATTACGATTTATCATTACTTCAAGGAAGAGCGGGAAAAGAAGAAAATCCGGGGCGCGTTTCAATACTACCTGACCGCCTCGGTCATCAATGAAATGCTCAAAGATCCGGACAAACTCAAGCTGGGCGGCGACAAGAAAGACTTAACCGTCCTGTTTTCCGATATCCGGGGTTTTACAACCATTTCCGAAAAACTGACGCCGGAAGAACTGGTCAAGCTGCTGAATGAATATCTCACCACCATGACGAACCAGGTGTTCCAGTACGAGGGTCTGCTCGACAAATACATGGGCGACGCCATTATGGCCGTCTTCGGCGCGCCGCTGGATCAGCCGGACCACGCCCGCCGCGCATGTCTCACCGCGCTGGCCATGATGAAGGAGCTGCATAAACTGCAGGAAAAATGGAGAGCGGAAGGGCGTCCCGCTTTTGATATCGGCGTGGGCGTCAATTCCGGCGATATGGTCGTCGGCAACATGGGCTCGGAGATGCGTTTTGATTATACGGTCATGGGGGACATGGTCAACCTGGGCTCCAGGCTGGAGGGAATCAACAAGGAATACGGCACCAACATCATCATCAGTGAGTTTACTTACGAAAAGGTGAAGGACGCCATGTGCTGCCGCGAGCTGGACGGGGTGCGCGTCAAAGGCAAAATCAAGCCGGTCAAAATTTACGAATTACTAGGCGAAAAGCAGGACGAACCGAATTTTAAAGATTTGATGGAAGGCTTTGCCAAAGGCCTGGCGCTCTATCGGGAAGGGAAATGGGATGAGGCGATTGCCGCCTTCCAGAGCGTTCTCGCCTTTCGGCCCGACGATTATCCCTCGAAGATGTATGTGGAAAGGTGCAAAAATTTAAAGGAGAATCCGCCCGCCCAACCCTGGGACGGCGTGTTTGTCATGACGAAGAAATGATGCTGGGAAGCGAACAGAAATACCGCAGCTGGGTGGAAGTGGATCTGGACAATTTTACCGCCAATCTCCGGGAGATCAAAAGATTAATCGGCGGCGGGGTTGATTTCATGCAGACCGTCAAGGCCGACGCTTATGGTCACGGCGCCATTGAAATATCCCATGCGGCGCTTCGCGAGGGCGCGCGGATGCTGGGCGTGGCCAATGCCGATGAGGGCGTTCAGTTGCGTGTGAGCGGCATTGAAGCGCCCATCGTTATTCTGGGGCCGTCCACCTTGCCGGAAATTCCCGATATCATCAAATACAACCTCACGCCGTCCGTTTCCGATGCGGGGTTTGCCGGGGCGCTCGAAAAAAATCTGGCCCGCGCCTCCCGGACATTATCCGTTCACGTGGAAGTCGATACCGGTATGGGACGCGGGGGCACGATGCACAGCGAAGCCATGGACCTGATCCGGCACATCAAGACCCTGCCTCATGTTCATCTGGAAGGTTTGTTCAGTCATTTTGCCGCCAGTGAACGGACGACGCCCTATAACGATCAGCAGTGGCGATTGTTTTCCGGATTGCTTTCCGAGCTTGGGCGGTCGGGCATCGACATTCCCGTTAAGCATATGGACAACAGTGGCGCGATCCTGAACTATCCGGCCTTAAAACTGGAGATGGCGCGTCCCGGGATCATGACCTACGGCATTTATCCCTCGGACGAAACCGAAAACAAAGCAAGGCTCGCGCCGGTGATGTCCTTTAAGACGACCATCGTTCTGGTCAAAGAATTCCCGGCTGGTTACGGCATCGGCTACAACAGCACCTACGTCACCCGGGACAAAACCCGTGTGGCAACCATTCCGGTAGGGTACGGCGACGGATACCCCTTTGTGCTGTCCAATCAGGGCGAAGCGCTCATTCGCGGCCGGCGCGCTCCGGTTATCGGGCGGGTGTCCATGGACATGTGCACGCTGGATGTTACGCACATTCCCGACTGCGCCGTGGGAGATGAAGTGGTTTTGCTGGGCCGCCAGCAGTCCGAATACATCAGCGCCAATGAAATTGCCGCTAAAGCGCAAACCATCAGCTATGAAATTCTTTGCGCGCTGGGCAAACGCGCGCCGCGTGTTTTTCTGCAAAAAGGAAAGACCGACGCCGTGGAACCGAGGCTCAGGAGAATCTTTGTGCCCGGCGAAGAAAAATCCATTGCGCGCATTGACCATATCATCCGCCATTGTTTTCAAACCCGCACCCGCAGCGAGGAGCTGGGCGACGCCATCTACTATGAAATGTTTGAAACCCTGTTCGGCAAGGAAGACCGACAGCTTGAACTGCGCTCCTCTTTCCGCTACGACATCGCCATTGCGCAGCTGACGGAGTCCGGCGAACCCAGGCGACGGACGGACGCTTATTTTCAGTTGAAAACTCATGTCGAATATAAAAAAACGATCCGCAG
>WOYI010112744.1_pt2 | contig 10049 bp, 9 predicted proteins | sample 6423411 | NCBI WGS metagenome assembly WOYI01 (sample SAMN13441803, study PRJNA592873) | oil field metagenome | biome: oil field; feature: oil-well bore; material: oil-contaminated soil; isolation source: oil-contaminated soil from oil-well borehole | place: Germany: Wietze | collected 2016-10-18 ...
CTGCGCATTGACATTGGACCCGGATCTGACCCCAAGGTCAAAGTGGGCGATAGAGGAACCTTCGCGACAAAACTGGCAGTTTTGGGTCCAAGCATTCGTTCCAAGGCACTGGATAACCGGCTGGGTGTCTTTAACCTCATCCAACTGGTCAAACATGCGCCTGAGAATGTCGACCTGCTGGCCGCGTTCACCGTGCAGGAAGAGCTCGGTCTGCGGGGCGCGAAGATCGCTGCCTTTGCCTTTGATCCGGAAATCGGCATAGCCATGGACTCAACACCCGCCAACGACCTGCCCCATTATGATGGCTTCGAAAATACCAGCCACAACACCAAGCTTGGGGACGGCCCAGCGATTTACATCATGGATCGCGGCACCATTGGGGACCAGCGACTGATCAAGTGGCTGATTGAGTCAGCTGAGGCGGAGAAAATCCCCTGGCAGTTCCGACAGCCCGGCATGGGGGGAACCGATGCCGGAGAGATCCACAAAACCCGCTCAGGGGTACCAAGCGTCTCAGTCTCAGTACCGCAGCGCTATCTTCACTCGGCAGCTGGTCTGATCCGCATTGAAGACGAACTAAATACCTTGAAATTGATCCACTCGGCTTTGATACGCCTTGATAAAAGCATCCTAAATCACCAGGAGAAAAAGTGATGGCAAAGAAAAATAATTCGTTATGGACTATTCTACAAACCTTGGTCGAGACACCTGGTCCTTCCGGTTCGGAACACGTGATCCGCGAAAAGATCAAAGCGGAAATCCAGGGGCACACTGATGAGGTCAATACTGATGCGCTCGGGAACCTGATTGCCCGTAAAGGTTCTCTGAAAGAAGGCGGCAGGAGGATCATGATTTCAGCTCATATGGACGAAATCGGATTGATGGTTACACATGTCGACGACAATGGTTTCGCGCGCTTTTTGCCGATCGGCGGCGTTAGCCCCCTGACCTGCCTGGGAGGCAGAGTGTTGTTTATGAACGGTACTCAGGGCGTGATTGGGATGGAACGATTGGAAAAAGACGAACACCCCGACCTGGCGAAGTTATTCATCGACACTGGCGCAACGTCCAAAGCGGACAGCAAAATCGGTGTGGGCGATGTTTGTGGATTTGAGCGTCCATTCCTCGACCTGGGAAAACGCCTGGTCGCGAAATCGATGGATGATCGGGTGGCTGCGGCAATCGTGGTGGAAGCCTTAAAAGAGGTCAATCCAGGCGTAAACGAACTCTATTTCGTTTTCAGCGTGCAGGAAGAGGTTGGTATTCGCGGCGCAATCACCGCGGCTTACGGCGTGGATCCCGAAATCGGGCTGGCTGTGGACGTGACGCGCACCGGCGATACCCCCATGGGCATCAAGATGGCAGTTGCCCTGGGTAACGGCCCGGCGATCAAGATCCGGGATTCCTCCTTTATCGCAGATCCGCGGGTGGTGAAGTGGATGGTGGATGAAGCCAAAGCGCAAAAGCTGCCTTACCAGCTGGAAGTGCTCGAAGCGGGCGGCACAGATGGCATGGGTATTCAGCGTGCGCATGCCGGCGTGCCAGCGGGATGCCTTTCGATCCCCTGCCGCTACATCCACAGCCCCTCGGAAATGGTCGACCGGGATGACGTGGAGAACTCGGTCAAACTATTAGTTGGGCTGCTTGGCAAGCCAATAAGCCTGGGCTAACTTCCCTGGCAAGATGCTTTACAATTGCATGGATGACTGATAGTGTGAAAAAGATCAAGATTTTGCTGGTAGTGCTGATCGTCAGCAGCCTGTTAGGGCTGACTGGCTGTGAGGCTCTGCCGGATTCCTGGAGCCTCCCCTGGCAGCAAGCCTCAAGCGCCACTCCTGGGCAGACCGCGGTTCCACTGCCTACTGGCGTCACTGAAGAAGCAACTGAGGTGGCCGAAGAACAGACGCCCACGCCAGCACCTCCTCCCGAAAAGCTGATTCTCTGGCTCCCTCCTGAGCTGGACCCCAACGGGGAGACGGCGGCAGCAGCCATCCTCAAAGACCGTCTGGACGAATTTGCCTACCTCAACACCATCGAGATTGAGGTTCGCATAAAAGCAGTCTCGGGTGGTGGAGGGCTTTTGGACGCGCTGCGCACAACGCATGCCGCTGCACCATCCATATCCCCGGATGTCGTCGCCCTTTCGCGCGAACATCTCCTCCAGGCAGCCCAGGATGAGGTTGTTTTCGGGAATGAGGGTCTGAAGACCGTGATGGGCGATCTGGATTGGTACAACTTTGGCAGAGAGGCAGGTATGGTCCAGGGCGAGACCTTGGCGGTACCCTTTAAAGGGGTGCCGATGGGCTTGGTGTACAACAGCGTCAGCCAGTTGGTCCCCAGCAATGAGTGGGCGGATACCAGGCTGAATTATGGTTATTTTGGCTTTGCCGCGGATGATCCAAGGGGAACCTTCTTATTGATGCTCTATCTGAGCCTGGGTGGGCAAGTGCAGAATGAACAGGGTATGACGATCTTGCAGGAAGAACCACTTACTGCGGCTTTGCAGACCTTGAAAGACGGTCTGAACACGCGTCATTATAGTGACCTGGCAGTCACAATGCAGAATTCCGAGCAGGTTTGGGATGCATTCAGCACGGGTGCAATTGATACTGCTTTTCTGCCGGTGGATGTAGTGCTTAAAGGGAGGGAAACGACCCCTGAAGCGCCAGATCCTGCTTTTACATCGCCAAGTATGACGTTGACGGATGCCTGGGTTTGGGCATTAGGCAGCCAGGAGCCCCAAAGGCAGGAACTTGCGGTGGCCTTGATTGCGCACCTGTCTGACACGCAGTTCCTGGCCAAATGGAGCGAAGCCCTCAAGGAACTTCCACCCCGCCCTTCCGCACTGGGCAGTTGGGAGGAGACCTCCTTAAAGCCAGCCCTGGAAAAGATGGCGAGTGGCGCAATTCTGTATCCCCCCGATTCGGTCATGAATAACATTGGACCGATTTTGCGTAACGCGACTCTGTTGATTTTGCGGGATAATGCGGATGTGGTAGAAACAGCCAAACAAGCTGTGGAGAGTGTCAAATGAGTGAGGACCAGGGATCCATTAAGTCCAGTGGTTTGTCAATTGCGCTGATTGTGCTTGGCTTTTTGGTGATCAGCCTTCTGGCGCTTGTCGTATTCGTCGATCCTATCACGAACCAGCCTGACCTGACTTTGACCGCAACCCTCGCCACGGGGACACCCCAGCCAACCCCAACCGGGGCTGAACTGCTGCCGTCGCCCGTAGTGAACATAGACGGCATCGCAATCCTTGGTGGAGTGATGGCGCTCTTATTGCTTGCGGCTGTGTACCGGGAAATCCTGATCCACAGGCAGGCAGAGAAAAAGAAATAATCGCTGAAAATCATCAGGCGGGCTGGAAAACCCGCCTGATCTTTTAAGGCTTAAATGATGTAATCCGGGCCGTCAGAATATTCCCAGACCCCATCCGGTTGCAGCTGTATCTGGCTCAGTTGGTCACTGTGGATCTCAAGGCGGGCTTCCACTTCGGTCAACCGTTTCATTAATTCCTGTAGATTGGTCATGACCGCATCGGGCATCTCGGTGTGCGAAAGGTCTGTTTGATGTTCGTCCACCAGGTGCCTGCGGCGGATCACTTGCCCGGGAACCCCCACCACCACGGACTGCGGAGGAACGTCCTTGACCACGACCGCGTTGGCTCCGATGCGGCTGTGACTGCCAATGGTGATGTCGCCCAGGATCTTCGCGCCCGCTCCAACGACCACGCAGCTTTGCAGGGTGGGATGGCGTTTGACCTTCTCGAGTCGGGTGCCGCCCAGGGTAACCCCATGATACAGCGTCACCTCATCACCAACCACTGCCGTCTCACCGATTACGATGCCCATGCCGTGGTCGATAAACACCCGCCGACCAAGGCTGGCAGCCGGATGGATTTCAATGCCGGTGAAAAAGCGGGTTATCTGCGAATTGGCACGGGCGAGCCACTTCAACCCCTTTTTCCACAACCAATGCTCCACGCGATGCGCCCAAATGGCGTGTAAACCTGGATAACAGGTGATGACCACGAAGGCATTCACCGCGGCTGGGTCGCGCTCAAGGGCGGCCCGCACATCTTCCGCCATCAGGCTGAAAATGTTGGGGTTCCGTTCTGCTGGTATGCCGTCGCAGGGCATGCGTTCACTTGCTTCCATTTTGCTCCCTCCTGAGATCTGCGAACAGGTCCGTGCTGAGGTAACGCTCGGTAAAGCTCGGCACAATCACAACTATTCGCTTGCCCTTTGACTCCGGGCGGGCAGCCAGCTGCAGGGCAGCCCAAACCGCCGCGCCCGAGGAAATTCCCCCGGGGATGCCTTCAATGGCTGCCAGTTGGCGGGCTGTGCTGAAGGCAGCCTCACCAGTAACCTGGATGATCTCATCCAGCAGGGAGGTTTGCAGCACCGAAGGGATGAACCCTGCACCAATTCCCTGGATGGGATGCGGACCCTTGGTTCCACCGGAGAGCACCGGGGAGGCGGCCGGTTCGACTGCCACGACTTTCAGGGCCGGGTTTTGCTCGCGCAGGTATTGACCAGCGCCAGTAATCGTGCCGCCGGTACCAACGCCAGCCACGAGCATATCCACCTTGCCTTCGGTATCCCGCCAGATTTCGGGGCCTGTGGTGAGGTAGTGAATTTGCGGGTTGGCGGGGTTATTAAATTGATCTGCCCACCAGTAGCGGCTGTCCTCCGCCAGTAACGACTGCGCTTTTTCTATCGCGCCAGCCATGCCGCCGGCTGCAGGCGTCAAAATGAGGTTAGCCCCAAGGGCACGCATCAGCAGTTTTCGTTCAAGGCTGGCGGACTCGGGCATGATGATCGTGCTGCCGTAACCGCGGGCGGTAGCCACATTTGCCAGGCCGATGCCAGTGTTGCCGCTGGTGGCTTCCAGCAGGATACTGTCCTTGTGAAGTAGCCCGCGCTTTTCAGCATCGTCCACCATGCTGACGGCGATGCGGTCTTTGACGCTGTGGGTTGGGTTAAAGGTTTCCAATTTGGCCAGAATTTCGACCTCAGGATTGGGGTTTAGGCGCGAAACACGCACCAGGGGCGTTTTGCCTGTAAGCTGGGTAATATTTTGATAAATTGTCATGATGATTCTCCTAATTCTCTGGAACCTTAAATAAAAACAGCAGCCATCTCACACCATAAGCGGGGGAGTGCCGCTGCTCTTGACGGGTTCCAGGATGTCAAAAACGCAGGCGGTCAGCTACCCCGCCGGAGACACAAGCAATAAAAACTCATGAATATCTTGCGCGTTTTGAACATGCCACGATTATAGTTGATGCGACGCTTGAGTCAATAGCCTGTGTACAAGCACGAAAATGCTTGCATGGCTATCCAAGCTGGGTACAATACTCTCTAGAAAAAGAAATCTGTGGTGAGGTTGTTAATGAATAAAAGAATCGAAGCTTTGGCGGCTCAACTGGCACTTAGTGGCCTGGAATGGATGGCGCTCAACCCTGGCCCGAGCCTGCGTTACCTGACAGGGCTAAACTTTCACCTGATGGAGCGCCCGGTGGTCGTTTTGGTTGGCAGTAGTGGGCAGGTGAAAGTAATCTTGCCTGAACTGGAGCGCGCGAAAGTGGCAAACCTGCCTTTTGACGCTGAAATCATTCCTTTTGGGGACGACCCGGCCACCTGGCAGGGCGTCTATGAGCGGGCTTTGTCCGAAATTTCGGGCACTCCGCTGCGCGTAGGTGTTGAACCGACGGGATTGCGTTTTTTGGAACTGAATCTGCTGCGTCAGGCGCTGCCTGAAGCTGAATTCGTGGATGGAAGCGCTGCTCTGGCGGGGCTGCGGATGTGCAAGGGAACTGAGGAGCTGAATGCCATGCGCCAGGCAGCTATCATCGCACAGAACGCGTTGCTCAACACCCTCGAAAGCGTGAGACCAGGGCAGAGCGAGCTCCAGATTTCGGGTGAGTTGATGGTGCAGCTTTTCCGGGCGGGGTCGGAAGCAGAGCTGCCTTTCGCGCCGATCGTTTCAACCGGTCCCAACACCGCCAATCCTCATGCCAGCCCAACGAATCGACCCTTGCAGGAAGGTGAGCTGCTGTTGATCGACTGGGGAGCAAGCTTTGGCGGCTACTTCTCGGATATCACCCGCACCTTTTTCTGCGGTGAACCTAACGATGAAATGAAACAGATTGCCGACCTGGTGGCAAAGGCAAACGCGGCAGCCAGGCTTGGAGGAAGAAGGGGTATGCAAGCAGGGGAGGTGGACCAGCTGGCAAGGGATGTCATCGGGGAAGGCGGCTATGGCGAATACTTTACCCACCGCACAGGGCATGGGTTGGGAATGGAAGCGCACGAGCCGCCTTACATCTACCAGGGTAATCCTTTGATCCTGAAGCCAGGGATGGTCTTTACCATCGAACCGGGCATCTACCTTCCTGGTAAGTTTGGCGTGCGGATTGAGGACGACGTCGTGGTGGAGGATGAAGGTCTGCGCAGCCTGACCGACCTGCCGCGCGAGGTGATGCGCCTGAAAGACTTCCTGACTAAAGCTCGGAAAGAGTCGTAGAGAACACCATGACCCTTTCAATACACCTGGCAGTCCTGGGACCGATTGAAAACAACGTTTACTTCCTGGTGGATGAAGACAGCGGCGACTGCGTTCTGATTGACCCAAGCTTTGAGCCGCAGACCCAACTGCGAATGGCGCGCGAACACGGTTGGCAGCTGAGGCAAATCTGGCTGACGCACGGGCATTATGACCATATTGCCGGGGCAAAGACGGTGAGCGAAGCCTTTTCGCCGCCTCTGCCGATCGCCATGCACCCGGATAGCTTCGCTTGGGCTGCCGCTCAGCCAGAAAAGATGAAAATGGGCAGGAGGGTTGACCCCATACCCAGGTTGGATGTTCCTCTTACCCAAGGCATGTGGCTGGACGTGCTGCCCGGAGGTAGTCGTAAGCTGGTGGAAGTGCGGGACGTTTCAGGGCATAACCCCGGTTCGGTGCTTTTCTACATTCCCGATTTAAAGATGGCAGTAGTAGGGGATGCGATATTCAGAGGCAGCATCGGCAGGACCGATCTTGAAGGCTCCGATTATGAATTGCTGCTAAAGAACATCCGCGAGCAGATTTACACCCTGCCGGATGAGACCACGCTTCTGCCGGGACACGGACCGGCAACGACGGTTGGGTTTGAAAAGGCAAACAATCCCTTTGTAAGGGGATAAGGCAAACTTCTAATTGAAATGTCTTGATTCGCACTTCCAGGAGTGATAATGGACATCATCCAGGTAAATGCGCTTAAGCCTTGGTTCTTACGGGCATAACGATCGTGAATTTCTTGTTCACAGCTTACGCTGTTTACAATCAGCGTGATCTCAATATCTAACATTCACCGGAAGATGAAAGAAGAAGCTGCCTCATTTGGCAGCTTCTTCTTTATACCGAGTTTGGTGACTTACTTTGCGTAACTGACCGAGCGGGTTTCGCGGATCACGGTCACCTGGATCTGACCGGGATACTGCATGGTTTCCTCGATCTCGGTGGCGATATCCTTGGCGATGCGGTGCGCTTCGAGATCGTCGACTTCCTCAGGCTTGACAATGATGCGCACTTCCCGACCAGCCTGGATGGCGTAGCTCTGCTCAACACCCTTATGGGCGTTGGCGATGGTCTCAAGGGCTTTCAGGCGCTTGATGTATTGCTCAAGGTCCTCGCGGCGGGCACCAGGGCGCGCGCCTGAGATCGCATCAGCGGCTTCCACCAGGATGGCTTCGATTGAGAGCTGGTCCACTTCGTGGTGGTGGGAGGCGATTGCGTTGCAGACTGCCGCGCTGACGCCGTGACGTTTGGCAAATTCCGCGCCAATCTGGGCGTGGGTGCCTTCCGTGTTGTGGTCCATGGCTTTGCCAAGGTCGTGCAGAAGGGCTCCGACCTTTGCGATTTCCACATTGGCGCCGAGCTCTGCCGCCAGCACACTGGCGATCTTGGACGTTTCCACTGCATGAGCAAGCTGGTTTTGACCGTAGGAGGTGCGGTATTTCAATCGTCCAAGCTTCTTGATGATTTCCGGGTGGAGACCATGCACGCCGGCCTCGTAGACCGCTTCGGTGCCGGCTTTGAGGATATCCTCATCCATCGCTTTGCGTTCTTCGTCAAGGATCTTTTCAATATATGCCGGGTGGATGCGGCCATCCGTCACAAGCCGTGTCAGGGTGCGCCGGGCAATTTCCCGGCGGACGGAGTCAAAGCAAGAGATGGTGACAGCTTCAGGGGTATCATCCACGATGACGTCCACACCGGTTGCCTGTTCGAAGGCCTGGATGTTGCGCCCATTGCGTCCAACGATGCGACCCTTCATCTCTTCATTGGGGAGTGTAACCACCGAGGTTGTTACTTCGGCAACCTTGTCGGAGGCGACACGCTGGATGGCATCGGCGATAAGTTCGCGGGCTTTTTCCATGCCGGTTTCGGTAGCTTCGATTTCATATTGGTGGATGATGTGCGCCATATCTCCACGAGCTTCCTTCTCCACTTCTTCAAGCAAGAGCGTGCGGGCTTCCTCGCTGGTCATTGCAGAAACGCGCTGCAGTTCTGCAAACCGTTCATTGTAGAGGGCTTCAATTTCATTGGCTCGCTTATCCACCGCGCTTTGGCGTTTGTTGAGAGCGGACTCGCGCTGCTGCATCTGGTCAAAGCGGTGGTCCAGCTCTTCACGGCGCTTTACGAGGCGGTCATCTTCCTTGTTGAGTTCGCTGCGCTTGTGCTGGATCTCACTCTCTGCCTGCAAAGTTATTTTCAGGGCAGCGTCTTTGGCTTCCAGCTCCGTGGTTTTGGCAATTTCTTTTGCCTGCTCGATAATGCTTTCGGCGGTTCTTTTGAGTTTTTCATCCTGGTTTTTGCGGATGATTGAGAAAATAAGGTATCCGATCAGGACACCCAAAATAACGGCAAGTCCTATCCACAGAAAGAGCAGGTTAGGACCTTGGCCTGGTTGAAATAAGGTTTTCATTGTGTCAATTGCTCCATAGTTTATTTGATTCCACGGTCTCGGTATGCTGCATCTCATCCCAAAGAGTGCGCAAGGTATCATTGACCGTGGCATAACTGAAACCGCGCCGTAGAAGCGCGTTCCCCAGTCTTTTTCGAAAAATTTCGTAATCGGATGAAAGATAGCGATGCGCCTGTTTCCGCGCGGCTGCCATCGCCAGGGTTGCGTCATCAACCCCGGATTCCTCAAGAGCTGAATCGATGGAACTCTCCGCCAAACCCTTGAAACGCAGCTCTGCTTTTAGCTGGCTTTGGCTGCGCGGGCGGAAGGCGTTGCGGTTCTCAATCCACTCCCTGGCAAAGCGATCGTCGTTGAGCAGACCTTCTTCTTCGAGCCGCGCAAGCACTGCTTTTAGGGTGCCAGGCGCATAGCCCTTGCCTTCCAGGTAGCGGGTCATCTCTGCAACCGAACGGCTTCTGTGGCTTAGTAAGTTGAGAGCCTGATTGAAGCCGACTTCCACTTCGTCGTGCATCTGGAGCTGTTCGATTTCCCCATCGCTCAGTTCTCTCCCAACCTGCAGCCAGGCAGCAGTCATTCGGTCCAATGAGAAAGCATAGGAACCATCCAGGCTGATGTTCACTCGCCTGCGATTGCGCTTTTGCGCACTGATTTCAGTGATCGTTTTTTTCATCCGTACCAAACAGCCATGGTCCATGACCATGGCTGTTGAATTCCGGACTTACTCGATAACCCACTTGCTCAAGATGAATTTGAGCTATTTTCAATTAAGTATTGGCAAACTGACAATCAGATACGATCAATCTTAATAACGTTCCTCTTGAAATAGAAACTCTCCCTGTCTGCTTGCCCAAATGCTAGGGAGGGGCAGAAAGGATGGATTGATCACTCGACTGCTCAAATTATTCATTTTTTCCAATACATAAGTCAGTTTTTAACACTGACGGTTTCCTATCAAGTAAATCGCGCAGCAATTCTCAGCCATAATCGGAGGCGAAATATCCTTTAATGCCTCCTGGACGCATGTGCGATAGTTTTCTTCGCTTCATTATACATGAAATATGTAAAGATTTGTTAA
>WOYI011061956.1_pt3 | contig 10048 bp, 11 predicted proteins | sample 6423411 | NCBI WGS metagenome assembly WOYI01 (sample SAMN13441803, study PRJNA592873) | oil field metagenome | biome: oil field; feature: oil-well bore; material: oil-contaminated soil; isolation source: oil-contaminated soil from oil-well borehole | place: Germany: Wietze | collected 2016-10-18 ...
CTACTGCATATTGCCTAAAACCTTTTAGTATAGGAGTGACAGTATGGGGTCTTGCCATTGCGGAAATAGTAATCCTGGTGATACTCTTCCGCGGGATAGAACTCTGAAGCCTTCGTCACCTGAGTGGCAACCCTCAGTCCCTTATCCTTCAGCAGCCCGATGTATTTCAGAGCTATCTTCCTCTGCTCCTCATTCTTGTAGAATATCTCCGAGCGGTACTGGTCACCTATGTCAGGGCCCTGTCTGCCGACCTGGGTTGGGTCATGTATCTCCAGGAAGAGTTTGAGAAGCTTCTCGTATGATATCTTCTTCGTGTCATAGGTGACCTTTACAGTCTCGGCATGGCCTGTATTACCGGCACTCACCTGACGGTAAGTGGGGTTTTTCACATGGCCACCGGTGTATCCTGACTCCACGGCAACCACTCCCGGTTCCTTCTGCAGGAAGTATTCCACTCCCCAGAAGCATCCGCCGGCAAAAAGGGCTGTGCCGTAGTTGCCGGGGCCGATTACTTCCGGCACAAAATCTATCGATACCGAGTTGACGCAGTGACGGGTGTTTTTCGCGGTGAATCCCTCTCCTTCGAAGACATGTCCGAGGTGACCCCCGCAGGAGGCACAGACAATCTCTGTTCTCATGCCGTCGGCATCCTTCAACCGCTTAACGGCACCGGCGATCTCATCATCGAAGCTGGGCCAGCCGCACCGGGCATCGAACTTGGCGTCAGACCAGAACAAAGCATTGCCGCACTGTTTGCAGAGGTAGGTTCCCTTTTCGTTGAACTTCTCGTACAGTCCCGTGAAGGGATATTCAGTAGTCTTACGGATGATGACCCTCTCCTCGTCGGCTGTCAGGTCATTCAATACAGGCCTCTCCTGTGACTTCATTTCATTTTCTGTTGAAAGCATGGCAAAAACTATAATTATGATATAAACAAGTCGTGATTTCATAACACTCGTTTCCCGAATAACAATCAAAAGGTTTAAAGGTTTTTAAAAAATGCTCATTATCAAATAATATTATGGCATAAATGTTGTTTTAAAAATAAAGTTAATTTTGTGTCGGACTTAAAGGCAGATACCATGAAAAAAATTGGTCTTATAGTTGTTTTTGCTTTCCTGGCCGCGATTGCTCTCAGTTCATGCAACCGTCAGGTATGCCCAGCATACGCCAGCAACGATAAAGACATCACGGAACAGGCAGGCTGACAAAGGCCTCTGTTGGTCGGCCAGTCTTGATATTTGCGTCATCCTGAATATGAGATTTTGGCATCTTATACTATTTCTTTTCCTATTCGCTCCGCTGGCAGCGCAAGGTGATCTTGATCCTCAGGACCGCCTCTTCTGGCGCAATGAGAGGTCTGTAGGTGCCGCACTGAACTCTGACGGCTGGTCGGTGATCTACCGTGACCTGCGACAGATAAAACCCTACCACAGGTATTTTCTCGAAGGCAGCGTTGAGGGCTTCAAGCATCCCAAGGAGACCAGGCTCACAAACTACTATTTCCAGGGCACAGGCTCATTTGTCTTTGGAAAGCTCAACTCAACCTGGACCGCAGGTGCCGGGGCAGGGTATCAGCAGGAAATTTTTAGCAAGCACGACCTGGGTGGTGTCTCAGTAAGCTGGTTTGGTGGTGGAGGTGCGACAGTTCTGTTCGCCAAACCCATTTACTATAAGATCATTGTGTTTCTCCCCGACAACTATTACACCATTGAGGAGCAGAAGTTTGATCTGACAATACACCAACCGCTTGACATCATGAGCAAGTCATCGCCGTTCAAGGGCATCAATGAGATAAAGGTATATCCTGGACTCTACGCCCGCGGCGGGTTCAGCTTCGAGTACAGCAAAAACGACAGGCTGACGCACGCTATTGAAGTGGGTGCCTCGCTGCATGCCTTCACCAAGACGATTCCCATTATGGCCAGTGATGACAACAAGCAGTTCTTCCCTTCAATTTTTGTCAGTTACCGGATAGGCATGATTCTCGATCCTGTAAACCCCGGCTCCATATTCGACCTGCTCCGCCGTCGCCGGGCAGAATAATTTACTCCCCTCTTTGACCTCTTCTTTTTATTTTGTACTTTTGTCCCGCATTTCAATAACCTTATTAATTATTTAACAATGGCAAAGATAAAAGTAGCTATCAACGGATTCGGAAGGATAGGTCGCAATGTATTCAAGCTTGCATTTGACAATCCTAACATTGAGTTTGTGGGGATCAATGACCTCACCGATACAAAGACACTTGCTCACCTTCTCAAATATGACAGCACCCAGGGTCAGTACCCGGGCGTTACCTATGATGATCAGAATATCATCGTCAAGGGTGACAAGATAAAGGTGACGGCAGAAAAGAACCCGGCAGCAATTCCATGGGAATCCACACCAGACATCGTTATTGAGTCAACAGGTGTCTTCACGGTTAAGGAGAGTCCCAAGGGAGGCTACGGCGACCATCTCAAAAACGGCGCAAAAAAGGTTATTCTCACTGTGCCTGCCAAGGATGACATTGACGCTATGATTGTTGTGGGTGTAAATGATAATGCGCTCAAGCCTGAGCACTCATGTGTCTCCAATGCTTCATGCACTACCAACTGCCTTGCCCCTGTGGCAAAGGTCCTCAATGACAGCTTCGGACTCGAGCTCGGCTACATGACCACTATCCATTCATACACCAATGATCAGAGGATACTCGACCTGCCGCACAGGGACCTTCGCAGGGCCAGGTCAGCAGCTCTCTCGCAGATTCCCACCACCACCGGCGCAGCCAAATCGGTCGGCAAGGTGATTCCTGAACTGAAGGGCAAACTCGACGGCATCTCCGTCAGGGTCCCGACTCCTACAGGTTCGCTGGTTGACCTTGTTGCAGTACTTAAGAAGGCAGCCACCAAAGAGGAGATCAACGCAGCCATGAAGAAGGCAGCCGACGGCCCGATGAAGGGCATACTCGAGTATACCGAAGACCCCATCGTCTCCGTGGATGTGGTCCACAACCCGGCCTCCTCGGTCTTTGATGCCCAGAGCACCATGGTCAACGGCAACATGATAAAGGTCCTCTCATGGTATGACAATGAGTGGGGCTACTCAGCCAGGTGCGTAGACCTCATCATGATGATGGGCAAGATGCTCTGAAAAACATAACTTACTGAATAAAATAAAGACGTACGGGCAGGGCGTCTTTATTTTTTTTGGCGGAGGCTGGTCAGTGGCCGGTGCGATCAGAGCACCATCTGAACATCCATATCCACTCCGGCAGAGTCGCGGTAGTGCTCTCCCAGTTCATGCATTGACTCATCATCCTCCTCATAGAGCCACGTGATCCGTACACGGTACTGAGGCGGACGATATCCGCTCAGCATCCTCAGGACATCACGCAGTGCCTTTGAAGAACCGCTGTTAATATACTCAAGAAAGATAACCACCCTCAACTGGTTGAATCTGCCCAGGTGATTTCTGATCCACTCATCAAGAGGATTGTAGATCACCTCGGGTCTCTCGGCTATCGATCTGCCCGTGATGCTGAGAATATCCTCCTCCGGATCGTAGGTAATCCTGGGTATGTTGTTTGAACCTGCCTGAATTATCTCAATGCTCATGGCAATCAGTGTTATTCAGATCCTTTACAATACAATTATACCATATTATCATTCATACCGCAATGCCTCTATTGGATCAACCGACGATGCCTTTACGGCCGGGAAATAGCCTGACGCCACTCCGACGATGAAGCAGGCCAGTACACCTCCGATGACCCAAACCCATGGGACAGTAAAGCTCGAACCCATTCCCAGTGACACGAGGTTGCCAATCAGGATGCCAGCCAGGATGCCAAGCAAACCTCCCAGCTGTCCGATGATCACAGATTCATATAGAAACTGCTGCCTGATGACCGATTTCCTTGCTCCCAGAGCCTTGCGCACTCCTATCTCGCGGGTACGCTCCGTGACCGATACCAGCATTATGTTCATCAGTCCCACTGCAGCTCCGAACAGTGTTATGAGGCCGATGATTGTGGCCGCCATCGTTACATACTTAATGTTTTCCATCAGCATCTGAATGATGGAATCACTCTTCTGGATGTTGAAATCAGACTCATCGCGGGGATCAAGGTTCCTTATTATCCGGAATATGCCTTCGGCCTCGCTGGCCATCATATCGAGACTCACCGACTTATACGGCATAACCCCGATGTTGTAGGTTATGTTGGGACGCGAAAAATACTGCCTGGCAGTGGTGACAGGTATGACAGTGGTCTGGTCACTGCCCATATAACTGCTTCCTTTCGACTTCAGTACACCGATCACTGTCAGCTTCAGTCCCGGCAGGTTTATATCCTTGCCCAGCGGATCCACCCCCGGAAAGAGGAATCTGACTATATCCTGTCCGATGATCACCACGTGCCTGTTGCTGCTTAAGTCATCGGGTGAGAAGTTACGGCCTGATTCCAGTTCATGGCCAGCGAAAGTGAGATAGTTCTCGTCAGATCCGAGGATTGAGATATTCGGATTGGTCTTGTTGTTTTTGTATCTGTACTCGGCCATACCGGAGGCGTTGAAGGATATCGAGACCCATGCTGGCTCCTTAAACTTCTCCTTGAACTCCATGGCCTCCCGGAAGGTGATCTGAGAGTGGTTCCGCTGGCGGATGTGCTGGTTGCCGATCTGCACTCTCATGGAACGCGATGTTATCGAGAATGAGTTGGCACCCATCATCGTAAACTGCTCTGTAATAGTGCCCTTCAGTCCGTCGATCGCCGTCAGAATCCCTACCAGGGCCATTATTCCAAAGGCAATTATGGCCATCGTCAGAATAGCCCTTACCCTGTTTGACCGTATTGCCTTGAATGCAACCCTGATGTTCTCATAAAATAAGGTGACTCTGTTCACGCTCTTCCTCCGGCATTTAATAAGGAACTAAGATACAGCTTTTATTAATTTCTGCTTCCGGGAGTGCTAAAATGATAAACCGGAGGCCACAGGGAGTGTTGACTCCATAACTGACAGGTCTGCCGGTCTGGCCTGTTTATGTCACTGACAGAAAACATTTTTACTGTTCCGGCCGAACGGAAATGGTGTGATATTTAATATTGATAACCTTGTCTGAGCTCTTGCATATGCAATTTTCATTTTTATACCTTTGCCCGTATGAAGACGGGCTGTCTATCCCTCAGCCAGAGAAATGACGCCTTTGCTCTCCTCGGAGGCGCAATGCGTGAAGCTGCTGCCGGCTCTGCTGACGGAATTGCGGGCTCGTTTGCCCAACTGATTGACTCAGTCCATCTCTCCAACCCCTGGTTCACCCCTGAAAATGTGAGGCTGGCCCTCTCCTCTCTCGGCAATGCGCTGATGCCGGAGAAGCTTGACCGCTGGCTTTCTGCCTATCCTGAGCTGGATGAGGAACGCGAACCCGTTACCATAGGCGTGGTGATGGCAGGCAACATACCTATGACAGGCTTCCATGACCTGCTCTGCGTGCTCATCACCGGCAACAGGCTGCAGGCCAGGCTGAGCAGCAAGGATGATCTGCTCATCAGGGCTGTGGCACAGACGCTGACGGATATTGAGCCGGCATTCAAACCGCTTATCCGGCTGACCTCGGACAGACTGAAGGATTTCGACCTGGTCATTGCCACCGGCAGCAACAACACCTCCAGGTACTTCGAATACTATTTCCGGAAAAAACCCTCCATCATCCGCCGAAACCGCAACAGCATGGCAATCATTGACGGAACGGAGACAGACGCTGAGCTGGAGATGCTGGGAGATGACATCTTCTCCTATTTCGGTATGGGGTGTCGCAACGTCTCAAAGCTCTTCCTTCCGCAACAGTATGATGTTACTGCGTTGTCCGGACACTGGGGCAGGTACGCCTCCCTCCTCTCACACGACAAGTATGCTGTGAACCTTGACCACAACAGGGCGGTGATGACGGTCAACAGGGAGCCGTTTGTTGACGGCGGCTTTATACTGTTCAGGGAGTCAGCCTCTCTGACGCCTCCCCTGGGGGTACTTCATTATGAATTCTATGATGATCCCCAAATGCCGCTGAAAGAGGCAGAGTCGCACAGAGATGATCTCCAATGCGTGGCAGGGCACGGTCATCTTCCCTTTGGAACAACGCAACAGCCCGAATTATGGGACTATGCAGATAATATAGATACTGTCCGGTTCGTTCTAAAAAAAAATAGCATTCTGTGAATGTATATTAAAAAATATTAAATTGCACAGTTTGATAAAGTGAGTGATATGGTCTACAGGTTTGTGGTGTTAACTGATGAAGATGAGGCATTTATAAGGGAGTTCGAGTTTCTCGACAGCCAGAATCTGCTTGATTTTCACAATGCCCTCCAGGAAGAGCTCGAGTTCGACAGATCTCAGATAGCCTCCTTTTACATGGCTACCGACAACTGGGAGAAGGAGGAGGAATTTACTCTCTTTGAAATGGGTGCAGGCTCATCAACAATGGAGAACGCCGTTCTGGAGGATATCATCTTCCGCAAAAATCAGAAGCTCCTCTATGTATTTGACTTTTTCAACGACAGGGCTCTCTTCATAGAGTATGTGGGTGAGGTAAAGGAAGAAGATGACAGGGAGTACCCGGTATGTACAGCATCCAAGGGAGTGCCACCCAAGCAGGTTACCTTCGGCAGCGTATCTCACAAGAAGTACAACAACCTTGTTGTCACCGATGATGATGATGATGACGACGATGAGGAGATTGTTGATGACGAGATCTTCTTCAATGCCGACGATGAGGAGGACCTTTCGGATTTTGACAATATCGAAAGTATGGATGAGGATGACATTTAGCACCTCTCCCCTGCAGATCAGATGAAAAACAAGCTTATTGTCCTGCCCGGCCCGACCGGTGCGGGAAAGAGTGAGTTTGCCATAGAGCTGGCCAGCCGTCTTGGCTGCAGCATCATTTCCTGTGATTCGCGACAGTTTTACCGTGAGATGAAGATCGGCACTGCTGCCCCTGACGAGCAGCAGCTCTCCAGGGCAAGACACCATTTCGTATCTTTTCTTTCAGTAACGGAATATTACAGCATCAGTCTCTTTGAGCGTGACGTACTGGCCCTGTTGCCCTCCCTGTTTGCAGAGAACCCGGTAGCAGTCATGACCGGAGGGTCGATGCTCTACATGGATGCCGTCTGCCGCGGCATGGATGACATCCCCGACACTGACCCGGATGTAAGGCGCAAGTATGCAGGCATCTATGAAAAGGAGGGTATTGCCGCCCTGCGCATGGCATTGAAGCTCGTTGATCCGGAATACTACGCCCGGGCTGACCTGCAGAATCCCCGCAGGCTGCTGCGTGCCCTCGAGATCACAGAGAGCAGCGGGATGCCCTACTCCTCCTTTCTGAAAGCCACCGTCAGGAAACGTGATTTCTCCATTGTGAAAGCAGGACTGACACGTGAGAGAGGTGAGCTGCACGGTATCATTGACAGGCGCGTGGACCGAATGATGGAACAAGGGCTGGAACAGGAGGCTGCATCGCTGATCGGTTATCGCCATCTCAATGCTCTGAAGACCGTAGGTTACCGTGAGATGTTCAGCTACCTCGACGGAACCATCACCCGCGAAGAGGCCGTCGGCCTGATAAAGAGAAACACCCGACGCTATGCGCGCAGACAGCTGACATGGTGGAAAAGGGACCGGGATATCACATGGTTTGATGCTTCAGACCATGAAAGGATAATAGACTGGATATCAGATCAGCCCGGCGTCTGACACATGTATCAGACAGGCTCCCTGAGCCTGCGGATCACCTCAACCGGATCGGATGATGAGAAGACGGTGTTGCCCGCAACCAGCACATCCACACCGGCATGCACCAGTACCGGGGCATTCTGGAGGTCTATTCCGCCGTCGACCTCGATCATGACATCGTAGCCGCCCTCATCGATCATGCTTCGCAACTCCCCTATCTTGTTGATGCTTCCGGGTATGAATGTCTGACCTCCGTAACCGGGGTTGACAGTCATCAGCAGCACCATATCTATATAGGGCAGAATATCCTTCAGGAGTATCACCGGGGAATGAGGGTTAAGGGTAACTCCTGCTTTCATACCCAGTTTCCGGATCTCCGTTACGGTACGGTGAAGGTTATGGCAGGTCTCATAATGCACCGTGAGGTTTGTTGCACCGGCGTCCCTGAAACGTTCAAGATACCGGTCAGGGTCAACAATCATCAGGTGAACGTCGAGCGGCTTGACGGAGAGGTCACGCACTGCCTCCACCACCGGGAATCCGAATGAAATGTTCGGAACAAACACTCCGTCCATGATATCAAGATGCAGCCAGTCGGCTACGCTGTCGTTGATCATTTCAACCTCGGAGGCAATGTTTGCAAAATCAGCGGCAAGAAGAGAAGGGGCGACGAGGTGGCTCATATCAGAATAATATTTTCATCTTCACCCCAGGTACGATTTGAGAATACGGCAGCGGGTGGTAAACTGTATGCGTTTTATGGCCTTTTCCTTGATCTGTCTCACCCGTTCGCGTGTGAGCTTCATCTCTTCACCTATCTCTTCGAGGGTGTAGGGATGTTTCATTCCGATGCCGAAGTATAGCTTCAGCACCCTCGCCTCTCGCGGTGAGAGGGTACTCAGCGCTTTTTCAATCTCATAGGAGAGTGATTCATTTATAAGTTTGCGGTCTGGACTGGGGATATCGTCGTTCTGCATTACGTCGTACATGTTGTTGTCCTCCTCCGAACTTATGGGGGCATCCATACTTAGTGTACGACCGTTTGTTCGTATGGCCTCCTTGACATCCTCGGGTGCTATCTCAAGCAGGTCGGCTATCTCCTGTGCCGATGGCTCCCTCTCGTACTCCTGTTCAAGTTTGGAGTAGGCCCTGTTGATCCTGTTTATCGATCCGATCTTGTTGACCGGCAACCTGACGATCCTGGCCTGTTCGGCAAGTGACTGAAGTATGGCCTGCCTGATCCACCATACCGCATAGGAGATGAACTTAAAGCCCCTGGTCTCGTCAAAGCGCTGAGCAGCCTTGATCAGCCCCAGGTTGCCCTCATTGATCAGGTCAGGCAACGTCATACCCTGGTTCTGATACTGCTTTGCCACCGAGACCACAAACCTGAGATTGGCCTTTACCAGCCGTGCAAGCGCGTCTTGATCACCCGATTTGATCCTCCTTGCAAGCGATACTTCTTCATCAGGGGTGATGAGATCAACCTTTCCTATCTCCTGCAGATACTTGTCAAGAGAGGGAGTATCACGGTTGGTGACCTGTTTGGTGATCTTCAACTGACGCATAGACAACCCATTAAGATGTCAATTCTCCTAATTAAGGCAAAAGTTCCGAATTTTACTAAAAAATTCTCAATAAAACAACAGTTGTGCAATTTTTTCACTTTACCTTACCTGCCCGGTCAGGGCAAATCAACTGATCTCTATTTTATTACCCTGCCAATTATTTTGATCCGATTATTTGGAAAATAATATATTTATGCGTACTATTGCACCGGATTACCGGTATTAAACCGGTCTCACAGTCGGAGGGATTTTATCATTCCCCACTTCACCAAAAGAAATCAATCTTACTTAATTTCTCTACACATTTCAAAAACATGCATGATATTCTTGAACTGAGCGAGATGCTTGTTCCCGAATTGCGGGAAATAGCCAAGCAGCTCAAAATTAAGAGGGCAGAGCTCCTTAAGAAACAGGATCTGATCTACAAGATCCTTGATCAGCAGGCTATAGATGCCGCTGATGCCCGCAAATCGGGCAAACCTGCAGACCAGGCCTCTGACAGGCCCCGGCAGCGTCCGGAACAGCAGAAGAAGCCGAGGCCCGACCGGCAAAAGCAACAGCAGACGACAGGCAGAAAATCCCAGGACCAGGCTCCGCAAATGGGCCGTGATCAGCAGGATCAGAAACAGTCCGGGCCGAAACCCCGGGATAAGCAACAGCCTCGCGATCAGCAGCAGAAATCCCAGGGCCAGCAACAGACCCGCGGCCAGCAGCCAAAACCCCGGGATCAGCAAGAGCCGCGCGACCAGCAGCAGAAATCCC
>WOYI010361878.1_pt1 | contig 10044 bp, 10 predicted proteins | sample 6423411 | NCBI WGS metagenome assembly WOYI01 (sample SAMN13441803, study PRJNA592873) | oil field metagenome | biome: oil field; feature: oil-well bore; material: oil-contaminated soil; isolation source: oil-contaminated soil from oil-well borehole | place: Germany: Wietze | collected 2016-10-18 ...
GAAGCCAAAGAACAGAACGCTGCCGAGATTGTTGCCTGGGGAGATGGCTCTCCGACGCGCGAATTCATCTATGTCGATGACGCTGCCGAAGGCATCACCCTCGCCACCATGCGCTATAACAGTTCTGATCCGGTCAACATCGGCTCCAGTTTTGAGATCTCCATCAAAGACCTGACGGAACTGATTGCCCGTCTGACAGGTTTCGAAGGCGAGATCCGCTGGGATACCAGCAAACCCAACGGTCAACCCAGGCGCAAACTCGACACTTCCCGCGCCAAAGAGCGCTTCGGGTTCGAAGCCAAAACTAATTTTGAGGCTGGGCTGCGCCGTACCATTGAATGGTATTCCAATGAGAGGGCACATGGTCGAGGCTAAACCGCTCACCTCCAACCAGGTCGTCACCATCAAACCAGCCAAAGGTTGGTTGGGCATCGATCTGCAGGAACTCTGGCACTACCGCGAGTTGATCTACTTCCTTACCTGGCGGGATATCAAGGTGCGCTACAAGCAAGCCGCCCTGGGCATTGCCTGGGCGATCTTGCAGCCTGTTTTGACCACCGCCATTACCTCGATCGTTTTTGGCTACCTGCTCAAAGTCGATAGCGGCAACTTGCCTTATCCGGTTTTTACCCTGGCAGCTCTGCTTCCCTGGCACCTCTTTCAGCTTTCGCTGCAGAAGAGCAGCATCAGCCTGGTGGGCAACGCCAACTTGATCACCAAGATCTACTTTCCCCGTGTGATTATCCCGCTTTCATCGGTTTTGGCTGTCCTGGTCGATTTCGGGATTTCCCTGATCCTGTTGTTCGTTGCCATGGCGATTTTTAAGGTCTCCCTAACCTGGACCGCCTTATGGCTGATTCCGCTTACCCTGCTTACAGTTCTGGCTTCCTTGGCTGTCGGCTTATGGCTTTCAGCCCTCAATGTCCAATATCGTGACATTCAGCAGATGGTTCCCTTTTTGCTGCAGATTTGGATGTATGCCACCCCGATTGTCTATCCGATCACGATCATACCTGAAGGGATGATCCGCGATATTTACAGCCTCAACCCGATGGTTGGCGTGGTGCAGGGTTTCCGCTGGGCGCTTTTTGGCGGCACACCACCCGATATGAGTCTCTTGTTTTCTTCAATTGCCGTGATTGTGCTGCTCATCAGCGGACTTTTCTTCTTCCGCCGTATGGAAAAAACTTTTGCGGATGTGGTATAGCATGGAAAAAGATACATCCATCTTTGTTCGTGGTATTGGTAAACGCTATCAGATTGGAGCTTTCCAGGAGCGTCAAGACACGCTGCGGGATGTTATCGTCAGCCGAACCCAAAAAATGGGCAATCTCTTCCGCAAGGGCAGTAGTAAAAGTAAGAAGGAAGAAATTTGGGCTTTGCGAGACGTCAGTTTTGAGGTCAAGCAAGGTCAAGCCCTGGGCATCATCGGTCGCAACGGGGCTGGGAAGAGCACCCTGCTCAAGATTCTTTCCCGTGTGACCGACCCAACCGAAGGCTATGGCGAATTGCGCGGCAGGGTAGGTTCTCTGCTCGAAGTCGGCACCGGTTTTCACCCCGAACTGACTGGGCGAGAAAATATTTTTCTGAATGGCGCCATCCTCGGCATGCAAAAACGGGAAATCGAAGCGCGTTTCGACGAAATTGTCGACTTCTCCGAAGTTGAAAAGTTCATAGACACGCCCGTCAAGCGCTACTCATCCGGTATGTATTTACGGCTGGCTTTTGCCGTGGCAGCGCACCTGGAACCTGAGATCCTGGTTGTAGATGAGGTCCTGGCGGTTGGCGATGCCGATTTTCAACGCAAATGCCTGGGTAAGATGGGTGATGTTGCTGATTCCGGGCGAACAGTTTTGTTCGTCAGCCATAACATGTCGGCTATTTCGCGGCTTACCCAGGAGTCGATCGTACTGGACAAGGGTAATGTGCTCTTGCGCGCGCCGTCTTCAGAAGCAGTCGATTTCTACCTCAATCGGGGGCTCTCCAAGATGGGCGAGCGCTATTGGGAGGAAGACGAAATTCCTGCCTCCAGCGCACCCTTCAAGCCATTGACGATCCGAATCATCGATAAAGACGGCCATGTCTCCGATTCCGTCCGCTCGGTCGATCCTGTCACGGTTGAGATCGAATACGAGCTGACCGGAGACATCACCGGCTTGCGCGTAGGTTATTATTTGTTTACAACGCGCGGCGAACCGATTTTTACCAGTTTCGATACCGACTCTGAAGAACTCTTCCGTGAATTCACCTCACGACCCAAAGGCGTGTACGCCAGCCGCTGCATTATCCCGGCGCACACGTTGAACGAAGGTCGGTTTGTGCTCGGTGTGAATGCCAGTTCTTATCATATAAAACGCTATTTCCAGGATGACCAAGCGCTTAGTTTTTCAGTGGATGCCAGTGGGGCTGCCGGCACCCAGTGGCCTGAGCCCCGACCCGGCGCTGTGAGACCTGCCCTGGAATGGAAAATCGAAGAACGAGGTCGGGCATGAATGGAAATCTAAAAGACCTTCTCGGCAAATTGCCTCTGACTGTAGAAGGCTTTTGGGCTCTGCGCGGCAGGAACAAGCCCTGGAGTGCTCATTACGAACTGGAAAGCCTCAAGGAAGTGCTGCCTAAAGCCGTTGAAGATGTTCAAAAACATCAACGCAAAGTGGAACATCCGCGAAAAATATGCGTATTTTCCACGCTGCATTACTGGATTGAGCAATCGATGCTGGTTTCGCTCGCTTTAGCGGGGCAATCTCACCAGATTGTTTTTGGTTGGCTGCCTTATGCGGATTGGGATAAGGAGATCAGCCGGTTCGATTTGCGCCGACACGATCTCTATACCCAGGATGTGCTCCAACCCGCCTCTCAAGTGATGCGCATAGGCAGCTTGCTCAACGCAAGCCTGCAGGCTGGCAGTCAACCTTCGTTGACGCCTGAAATGCAGAAAATTGTCGATCAGGTTTCCGATTATGACACCCAATATACGCTGCAAATCGAAGAGACTGACCTCTCCAGCCCGCTCTACCAATTGCGCAGACTGCGCAATGGACAGGCGGCTCGCGCGATTTTTGATTGGCTGAAGGCAGAAAAACCCGATCTAATGGTCATCCCCAACGGAACCATTCTTGAAATGGGTGTTGCCTATCAGGTTGCTGGTTTGCTCGGAATCGAAACCGTAACCTTTGAATTTGCCGACCAGCAAGAACGCATCTGGCTGGCACAAAATGACGAAATCATGCAGCATAACACGACCGACTTGTGGAACAGCCTTGGCAACCAACCCCTTCCTGGTAAAGCTCATCAAGCACTCATGGGTTTGTTTGGAGCTCGAAAAAACGCTCACCTTTGGGGTAACTTTGCCCGCCAGTGGCAGCAAAACCCCGTAAAAGGTGGTGCCAGCGTCCGGAAAAGCTTGAAATTGGACCTGCGACCGCTTGCGCTTTTAGCAACTAACGTTTTAGGCGACAGTCTCACGCTCGGCAGGCAGCGTATCACCCAGACAATGGCAGAAATGATCGTAAAGACCATTGGCTACTTCATCCGCCATCCGGAATTACAACTGGTGGTTCGGGTCCATCCTGGTGAGTTGAAAACTCACGGCACTTCGATGGTTGACGTTATCAACGAGGCATATCCTGATTTACCGGAAAATATCCATGTCATCCGCCCGGAAGATAAAACCAACACTTACGATCTGATGGAAATCGCTGATTTTGGGCTGGTTTATACGACGACTGTTGGTATGGAGATGGCGATGTCCGCTTTACCGGTGATTGCCACAGGGAAGACTCACTATGCTGGCAAGGGCTTCACCCTCGATCCGCAAACCTGGCAAGAATATGAGCGAATTCTCGATTATGTCAGCCAAAATCCAGCTTCTGCCAGGCTTACCCCCGCACAGGTCGATAAAGCATGGCTTTACGCATACTTATTTTTCTTTGAATTTTCGCTGCCTTTCCCCTGGCATATCCTTTGGCTTCACGACGACTTTAAAAACCGACCCATGAGTTATGTGCTCTCTGATGAGGGGCAACAGAAATACGGGCTGACTTTCGCCTATTTGGCTGGTGAACCACTCGATTGGGCGGCTCGAGGGTTTGCCAGGCTGGAAACACTTCCAACAAATGAGGAGAATCCCTTATGAGCCAGGATTCGATCAAACACGAAATTGGTCAGTTTTACAATGAGATCGGCTGGCAGATGGAAGATGATGGTATCTACCAAAATGCCCGTTATGAAGACCTGCGTCCGGTATCATCAGAATATATTCACAAATGCCACATGCGTGTCAAGCGCCACCTGGCTCTCACCGGAAAATACTTGTTGGATGGCGGGTCTGGTCCGGTGCAATATGATGAATACTTGACCTATTCGGAAAGTTACCAATACAGAGTATGTATGGATCTGTCCCTGGTGGCATTGCAGGAAGCACGCAAACGCCTGGGCGATAAGGGCATTTACATCAATGCCGACATTGCCAACCTGCCTTTTGCCACAGACGTTTTTGACGGCATCGTTTCTCTGCATACCATTCACCATGTACCGGTAGAAGAAAAGGTGGAAGTCTATAAAGGGCTGCAGCGTTGTTTGAAACCAGGGCGGACCATGGTGACGGTGGATGGCTGGTCGCAGGTGCCATTAGCGAACACGATGAACATGTTAATGCGCATAGCAAACAGGTTGCGGCGCTGGACAAACAAAGAAGCCGCCCCAATGCCCAACGGCACTCCTGCCAACCAGGCGAACACAGTCGAAAAACAGTCTACTCAAGAACCTGTGGGCACCTTTGTGCTGAAAACCTCAGCAAAATGGTTTCACAGCGCGATGAAAGACGTGCTGCCGTACGAAATTCGTGTTTGGCGCAGTGTTTCAGTTAAATTCCTTCGTTCTGTCATCCAGCCTGAGTGGGCAGGACGTTTCTGGTTAAAGATTTTATATCGGCTGGAAGAGTGGTTCCCTCACTATTTTGGTGAAAAAGGGCAATATCCCCTCATCATTATTTCAAAAGATGAGCGCGACTTGCGCTAAGGAGAAAGTATGGATTGGCAGAATAAAGTTGTTTTGGTAACTGGTGGAACAGGATCTTTCGGGAAAAAGTTCATTCGCATCTTGCTGGATGAGTACAACCCCGCGAAAGTGATCGTCTACAGCCGGGATGAGCTCAAGCAGCACGACATGCGCGAAATTGGCGGTTTCAACGATCCCCGCATCCGCTATTTCATCGGCGATGTGCGCGATAAGGAGCGTCTCAACCGTGCCATGTATGGTGTGAATATCGTAGTGCACTCCGCCGCACTCAAACAGGTACCAGCCTGTGAGTACAACCCAATGGAAGCGATCAAGACCAACATTCTTGGCTCAGCCAATGTGATCGATGCCGCCATTGAAAATGGGGTTGAAAAAGTACTGGCACTTTCCACTGATAAAGCCGTCAATCCGATCAATCTCTACGGTGCCACCAAACTGGCAGCTGAGAAATTGATGGTACAGAGCAACGCCTATGCCGGCGGACGCAAAACCCGCATCTCCTGTACGCGTTATGGCAATGTGGTCGGCTCGCGCGGATCGGTTGTCCCCTTGTTTCTCAAACAGCGCCCCACTGGTGTCCTGACGATCACAGACGACCGTATGACCCGTTTCTGGATCTCCCTGGAGCAGGGCGCGCGCTTTGTGATCCGCTGTATCGAGCAGATGCAGGGCGGCGAACTCTTTGTGCCGAAGATCCCCAGTATGAAAATGACTGATCTGGCAAAAGCCATGGCACCTGGCGCTGAGATCAAGATCATTGGCATTCGCCCGGGTGAAAAACTACACGAAAGCCTTATCTCCGAAGACGAAGCCCGCAACACGCTGGAACTATCCGATATGTACATAGTCCAGCCCTCTGGCGCCGAACTCTGGTTTGGGCACGCCTGGAAGGAAAAAGGGGTTCCAGTGCCAGAAGGTTTTGTTTACAACAGCGGCACCAATAGCCAGTGGCTGGATGTAGAAGGCATTATGGCGATTATCAAACCGATCGAAGAAGAATTGGAAAAGGCGAAAAAATAAGATGACACGTTTGTTGATCACGGGTGTGAGTGGGTTGCTGGGTATCAACCTGGCACTTGAAGCCGTCCAAAATGGTTATGATGTTGTGGGCTGGACCAACAGCCGGACCCTGAAAAACACACCATTCCAGCAAGCGACTGTCGCCTTGGAAAATCTTGAAACCCTGCCTGCAGCCCTGCAAAATGCCCGCCCCGATGCGGTCATCCACTGTGCTGCCATTGCCAACCTCGATGTGGCGGAGCAAAACCCTCAGCTTGCAGACCTGGTCAACGCCCAGGCTCCTGGTGTTTTGGCACAGACGGCAAAAACGATGGGGATTCCTTTCGTGCAGATTTCAACTGATGCTGTTTTTGACGGCAGCAAGGGTAATTACAGTGAAGATGACACGCCCAACCCCCGCAACACCTATGCGCAATCAAAACTCGCTGGCGAAGAGTCTGTGCGCCAGGCTTATCCAGACTCCCTGATAGCTCGCGTCGTATTCTATGGATGGTCTCTCAACGGCAAACGCAGCCTGGCAGAATTTTTCTTTAACAACCTCAGCCAGGGTAAACCCGTCAATGGCTTCAAGGATTCGATCTTCAGTCCTTTGTACGTGCGCGACCTGGCAGATCTTCTTTTGGAAGCTATGTCAAAAAGACTGACCGGCACCTACCACTTCTTCTCAAAGGAAAGCCTCAGCAAATACGACTTTGGCGTGGCATTGGCAAGACGTTTTGAGTTGGATGAAAATCTGATTGAAGCAATGCAGACCAGCCAGGGCAACCTGCTGACCAAACGGTCACTTAACCTGAGCATCAACACCGCGAAACTACAAAATGCGTTAGGGCATGACCTTCCAGGGATAGCTGAAGGTGTTGAACGCTTGTTTGACGACTATCAAAAAGGCTTACGCCAACAGCTGGCAGCTTTTTTGGCATAATAGGAGCAATGATGGAACTGAAAATTGGTAAACACCTCATCGGGGACCAACACCCCACCTATTTCATAGCAGAAATTGGCGCTAACCACGACGGCAGTCTGGAGCGCGCGCTTGACCTCATCCACCTGGCAGCCCAGGCTGGCGCTGATGCCGCCAAGTTCCAAAACTTCCGCGGACCAGAGATTGTATCGGATTACGGTTTCAGCCATATGAACGCCCAGGTCTCCCACCAGGCAAAGTGGAAAAAGAGCGTCACCCAGGTCTATAACGAGGCTTCAGTACCCTTCGAATGGACACCGGTTCTCAAGGAGACTTGTGACCAGGCTGGTATCGATTATTTTTCCTCTCCTTACGACTTCGAAGCTACCGATATGCTCGATCCTTATGTGCCGGCTTACAAAATCGGCTCAGGAGACATCACCTGGCTGGAAGCCTGCTTGCGCATGGCGCGTAAAGGCAAACCAGTGCTGCTGGCTACAGGCGCCTCTTCCATTGGCGAAGTTCAGCGCGCGGTCGACGCCCTCCTGGCGGTCAACCCCAACCTGATTCTGATGCAGTGCAACACCAACTACACCGCCGCTGACGGCAATTTCGATAACATTCATTTGAACGTGCTGAAAACCTACCACCAAATGTGGCCAGATCTCATTTTGGGGCTCAGCGATCATACCTATGGGCACGCTACCGTGCTTGGCGCGGTTGCCCTGGGAGCGCGTGTGGTTGAAAAGCACTTCACAGACGACAATAACCGTGAAGGTCCAGATCATGCTTTTGCAATGAACCCGCAGAGCTGGGCTGATATGGTTCAAAACACACGCCAATTGGAACGCGCACTCGGTTCCGGCAACAAATTTGTAGCGGATAACGAAAAACAAACCGTTGTTGTTCAGCGCCGCTGCTTGCGGGCAGTTCGTGACATCCAGGAAGGCGAGACCCTGACTCGCGGCATGATTGCTGTTTTACGCCCGGCAACCCCTGGGGCGATTGAACCTCACGAGATTGAAAACGTGGTTGGTCTGAAAGCGCTCAGGGATATCCCGCAAGGGCAGGAACTGCGTTGGACTCAACTGAGCGATTAACCTATGCGCATATTGTATCTGACCCGTTCGGATTCTGTTCACGACCAGCGTTTTTTACAGACGCTGGCGCAGAGCGGGCATGAAGGTTTTGTCTGGCGCTTGAATTCCGGGAAATATCCTACCCCTGAGGGCGTGACTGCAATTGAATGGTCGGGGGTTGAAGGTGGCTTGCAATCCTGGAACCTGCCTTTTGCTCTGAAAGAACTCGAAAAGGCGATCCAGAAAGTCCAGCCAGACCTTGTTCATGCTGGTCCCCTGCAAGATTTGGCTTTTCTGGCAGCCAAGACCGGTTTTTCGAACCTGTTGGCAATGAGCTGGGGTTTTGACTTGATGAAAGACGTTTGGGTCGATAAATTGACCGAACATCGCACTCGCTTTGCACTCCAACGCTCCAAACGTCTGATCACCGATGCACTTTGCTCTGCCGATAAAGCAGTCGAGCTGGGTTTCCCTCGTGGGAAGATTTGCATCTTCCCCTGGGGGGTCGACTTGAAGCATTTTTCTCCTGCCGACGCTCGCCAGGCAGGCCTTTCCTGGCGTGAAGAAATGGGCTGGGAGGATAAGCGGGTGTTTCTTTGTTTGCGCAGTTGGGAACCCAACTATGGGGTCGACGTGTTGCTGCAGGCTTTTGAAGCAGCGGCTGTGATTGATCCGAACTTGCGTCTAATTTTGTTGGGAGATGGCAGCCAGCGTGAAGACTTCATGGAAAAGTTAGAAGGCGAAAAGCTAAAGGATAAGGTTTTTGTCGGTGGTCGTGTGCCGAATGAGGATTTGATCCAGTACTATGGTGCCGCCGATGTTTATGTCACACCCAGCCATGTGGATGGTTCATCCGTTTCTCTGATGGAAGCCCTGGCTTGCGGTCTGCCCACCATCGCCTCGGATATCCCGGCTAACTTGGAATGGGTGTACCATAATGATAACGGCTGGATTTTCCCTGATAACGATATTGACGCTCTCAGGGAAACCATTCTGAACTGCCATCCTACAGAAGAAATGGCAGAACACGCCAGGACGACCGCTGAACGCAAAGCCGATTGGCAAAAGAATCGGCAGGTTTTGTTGGATTGCTATCAACAATTGCTGCCGAATGAAGGAAAATAAACATGAATAAAAAGATAATCTTGCTCCTAATTGTGACGCTGCTCACTGTAGCGTCGTGCAATATACCTCTTCGCAAAGTGATTCCAACCCCGACACCTACGCCCACGCCTGATTTGAGCATGCAGTGGTACTATGGCGAGGGCATGCAAATCATGCTTCCGCCCAGCTATATTGCTGAGGACATTAAAGATCAACTTCCGGCCATTATTGAAACGATAACCAATCTTGTGGGCACATCGGATGGTTTTGCTGCCGACTTGGTCAAGGATCTGGAAGGGAATGTCGCTTGGTATGGTTTTGACGGAGGCACTCCGGCTGTCTATCCAACCCGTCTGATCGTGGTTAAGAACAAATCCTTAGCCGGTCTTCCAGTAGGTATGATCGCCCTGGGTCTGGAGCAGGTGCTTGGTCGCGACAATACACAGGTCGACCGGGATACCCTTACACTCGATGGACGGGAAGTCACCCGCTTCACTTATTCCAAGGATGCCAACGCCTGGGCTGCTTATATCTTTAAGGAAGAGGGCTGGCTGTGGATTAACGTTTTCATAACCACACCGGCAAATATGGCGACATCTTTGGATGATTACGACACCAGTATCGGTTCGATCCAGATCGACCCGATTAACGAGTAATACGAAGGAATCCGGTTGAAAAAAGTAGCAATCATTCAAGCCAGGCTCAGCTCAAACCGCCTCCCAAGCAAGGTGCTTTTACCTGTTGACGGTCAACCGATGCTCGCTCGTGTGATTTCACGGGTGCGCCAGGCTCAGCTCATCGACGAAATTATGGTCGCTACGACCAGCGATCCAGCTGACGAGTTAATTATGCAATATTGCCAGAAACAAGGCGTTGCCTGCTTCCGAGGAGACCTTTACGACGTCCTGGACCGTTATTACC
>WOYI011313944.1_pt1 | contig 10044 bp, 4 predicted proteins | sample 6423411 | NCBI WGS metagenome assembly WOYI01 (sample SAMN13441803, study PRJNA592873) | oil field metagenome | biome: oil field; feature: oil-well bore; material: oil-contaminated soil; isolation source: oil-contaminated soil from oil-well borehole | place: Germany: Wietze | collected 2016-10-18 ...
TTCTCGGCAACGCTTTTCTTGCCGTCAAGCATTATCGCGTTGATGAACTTTGCGATATCCGGGTTTCCGAACTTTGAGTCCGGCTGATTCTCGCGAATCCTGACATGTCCCTTTCTAGGCATATCCTCGACACTCTCCCTAGTCTATTTCGGGCGCCTTGCGCCATATTTGGAACGGCTCTTCCGTCTGCCTTCAACCCCGCCGCAATCGAGGGTCCCCCTGACGATATGATACCGTACTCCCGGAAGGTCCTTTACGCGCCCTCCCCGGACAAGGACTACCGAGTGTTCCTGAAGGTTATGCCCTACTCCCGGGATGTAGGACGTGACCTCGAACCCATTGGTCAAACGGACCCTGGCAACCTTGCGAAGAGCCGAGTTAGGTTTTTTCGGAGTCACCGTGTAAACCCTTGTACAAACACCTCTCCGTGCAGGATTGCCCTGGAGAGCAGGCGCCTTGGATCTGACTCGCTTATCTTCGCGCCCTTTTCGGATCAACTGGTTAATGGTCGGCAAAAAGCTCCCTCCTTCATATGTAAGCCTTTCATGCATCCCCGGAAGACCGGAGAGGACTGTCTTCCCACAGCACGATCCCGGCCGCGGCTGCCCCCCGGCTTATGGCACAGGCCCGGCCCAGCAGGATCATGCTTTCAACGCTTTCTACAGGGACTCCCGCTTTTTTCGCGGCCTCTTCAAGCCCTGAAACAAGCGATCTCCTGGCGTCCCCGGCCAGGAAGAGTTTCTTCAGTGTGCCGGCAAGTAACGCTTTCTTTACCGAACGGATACCTACCACTCTGTTGACAACAGCCAACTCCTTCAAGGGCACGCAAAATCCCTCCCTTGAAAAGGACACCGGAGAATAATAACAACCGCAACAGGCAGTGTCAAGGAAAATCTCTCAACCCGCCGCGCTATACAGCGAGGGGAGACTCCTCATCAGGAGTGCCGAAAGCTGTTGGTGGTGACACTTCGACAAGATCAAAATCTCTGTATGCCTCAAAAGAGGTCCCGGCAGGGATCAGGTGACCGATAATTACGTTTTCCTTCAACCCCTTGAGTTTGTCCACGTCCCCTCTGACGGCTGCCCCTGCAAGGATCTGGGCCGTCTGCTGGAACGAAGCGGCACTAAGGAAACTGTCTGTCGCAAGCGCGGCCTTGGTTATTCCGTGGATGACCGGCTTCCATGTCGGCTCTTCCCTGAGCCTTCTTACAAAACTGACGCGCTGAAGAAGGCGTTTTGTCTCCGACTGCGTAAAGATCGGCCTCAGGACCAACTCTTCGGGATCGGCCGAAACCAGAGCATCAAGAACCTGGCTGTTGACCTCACTGCCAGCTCCGGCAACCTCTTCTCCGAGGCTGTTCCTCACAGGCTCGAGAAGGACTTTGGTGTAGGCGGTATCAGACAGGACACCTCGAAGTACCGCATCCCTTGAAAGTATCTCGCCGTCTATTTCGACCGCTGCCAGTTCGCGTTCCACCAGACCCCGAACCACACTGCCGTCGATAAGCTGCGGAATGTCCCTTACCGCATTACCCTCGGAATCTATGGCCTGAACCAGAGGGCGGGCCCAGTACTGGTCGATGAGCACCTTCTGTATCGCGTCTGCAAGAGTGACTGTTTCGGGTGATCGCCATATTTTTATCGACTCGACGTTGCTCTCCCTGATGGCGGAGGCAGCCTGATCGTCGATGACCCTGTCCGCTGCGGCAATGACCTTCCCTTCTGACACAACATCTTCCGCGAGGTACGCCGTCCCCTTGAGGTCATCAATGATCTCCACGTCCCTGACCAGTATGCTTATCGGCTTTCCACCGGTGATCCGGGCCATGTGGCTGGAATTGAGGATGGTCCCTGATTCGATAACTTCTCCCTCGGGTATCTCCCGGCTCTCTATCAGCTCCAGGCCCGACATGCTGCGCCTGAAAGACACCTCGCCGACAATGATGCGCAGAAGACCGGACTCGTCCTCAAGGATCAGGTCCGAAATTCCGGACCCCGGTCGCAATATCTGCCGGATCCCGTTTTCGTCAAGTACCTGCCCCTTGAGGGACAGCGCCGGGTCGATGTTGCCGTGTCCGCTCGCATCGGCCAGTTTTTTCCCGGTCATTATGCCGTTGGCTTCCTCGAGGAATCGTTCATTATCCGAGACTATCTCCCGGATCTCTTTCCCCAGATCCGCGAGCCATGCAAGTTCCATCGACACGAAGGAGCTGTCTCCCTCTTCGAGCACCCTGACCCTGTTGACGGGGGCGACCTTGCGCAGGATCACCTCTATATGCTTGTTGCTCACTGATACGCCCTGGGACAGGTACACCGACTGTATCTGGTCAACCAGGTAGTTCTGGACCGCCTCGAGCCCTTCTACCTCAAGCAGCTGCTGGGGGTCCAGATGCCCTTCGGTAAGGGGCTGACCTTTCTTGACAGAATCCCCCTCTTCGACCAGAAGCGGCTGCGAAGCAGGAATATTGTTGGATGACCTTGATTCAACCCCGTCATCAGTCGAAGAGATGAAGACCTTTCTCTTGCCTTCCATCTCCCGGATCTCGGAGATAACGCCGTCCCGGTCTGAAAGGAACGCGACCTTCTTCGGGCGTCTTACCTCAAAAAGCTGTTCGATCCTGGGAAGGCCCTGGGTTATGTCTTCACCTGTGATCCGGACCCCTCCTGTGTGGAATGTTCTCATAGTGAGCTGTGTGCCGGGCTCCCCTATGGATTGGGCCGCCACTACCCCTACAGCCTCGCCCACCAGGACCTTTTGCCTGGAAGAGAGATCCATCCCGTAGCACTGCCGGCAAATACCGTCCTGAAGCGAGCATGTGAGGGGACTCCTCACCCATGCTTCTTCGAGGCCGGCCTTCTCGACCAGCCCGGCTTTCTCGGAATCGATCATTTCCCCGGCGGAAATTATGATCTCTCCGCTTTCCGGGTGGCATATGTCCCTGAGAGCAGTTCTGCCGGTAACTCTCTCTCCCAGTGAGATTATCAGCTTACCATCCTGGATGAGCGGGTGGATGCGGACCCCCTGATCGGTCCCGCAATCCTCGGCGGTAATTATAAGATCCTGGGCGACATCGACCAGGCGCCTGGTGAGATATCCCGATTTGGCGGTCCGCAATGCGGTGTCCGCAAGACCTTTCCTTGCCCCGTGGGTGGATATGAAGTATTCGAGCATGTTCAGGCCTTCCCGGAAGTTCGAGACTATCGGGTAATCGATGATCTTTCCCGAGGGATCCGCCATGAGTCCGCGTATCCCTGCCATCTGGGCCACCTGGCTCTTGCTGCCCCGGGCGCCTGATTCCATCATCATTTTGATCGGATTCGAAGCGTCCATGTTGTCGAGTATCGCGTCCGCGGCCTCTCTGGAGGCCTCAGACCAGAGAGTCTCCTTCTGGCGGAGATATTCGTCTTCTGTTAGAACTCCCATCTGATACTGCGTAGTGAGGACTTCCTCCTTCGCCAGGGAGTTGTCGACGATCTCCATCTTCTGGGGAGGTATCAGAACATCCCCCAGACCGAAGCTGATTCCGCTGATCGTCGACCAGTGGTAGCCGAGAGTCTTTATCTTGTCGAGCATCTCGACAACGGCCTCCTGGCCGACCCTGTCGAATGCGGCGTCTATCAGGGATCCGAGCGATTTTTTGCCCAGCTGCTTGTTTATGTAGCGGAGATCAGGGTGAAGGATGCTGTTAAAAAGCGCCCGCCCCGGGGAGGTCGTGATCCACTCACCCCGGAATTTGAGGCGGATCCTGCTGTTTACGTCAACAACATCATGATCGAGTGCGGAGAGCACATCATCCACGTTCAGAAAACTCATTCCTTCTCCCGTCTTGCCTTCTGACATCGCCGTGGCATAGTAAATGCCGAGCACGATGTCCTGGGTGGGTGTTACCACCGGCCGGCCGCTTGCCGGAGAAAGAAGGTTTTTTGCGGAAAGCATGATCGTCTGCGCTTCAACCCTGGCCTCTATCGAAAGAGGAAGGTGGACAGCCATCTGGTCACCGTCAAAGTCGGCATTGAACGCCGTACAGACCAGAGGGTGCAGACGAAGGGCCTTCCCCTCCATAAGGACGGGCTCGAAAGCCTGAATGCCAAGCCTGTGCAGTGTCGGCGCCCTGTTGAGGAGAACCGGGTGCCCCTTGATCACTTCCTCAAGTATGCCCCAGACATCCTCCCTGCCTCTCTCTATCGCGCGTTTTGCGCTCTTGACGTTGGGAGAAAGTCCCTGGCTTACAAGTTTGTTTATTACAAAGGGCTTGAAAAGCTCCAGCGCCATCTGCTTGGGTATTCCGCACTGATTGAGTTTCAGGTTGGGGCCGATGACTATTACCGACCTCCCGGAGTAATCCACGCGTTTCCCGAGCAGGTTCTGGCGGAACCTCCCTTTTTTCCCCCTGAGGAGGTCCGAGAGGCTCTTGAGGGGCCGGTTCCCTGCACCGAGAACAGCCTTGCCCATTCTTCCGTTGTCTATAAGGGCATCGACCGACTCCTGAAGCATGCGCTTTTCGTTCCGGATTATTATTTCGGGAGCCCGGAGTTCCTGCAGTTTTCTCAGGCGGTTGTTTCGGTTTATGACCCTCCTGTAGAGGTCGTTCAGGTCGGATGTGGCGAAGCGTCCGCCGTCGAGCTGCACCATCGGCCTCAGGTCGGGAGGTATCACCGGAAGAACCCGGAAGACCATCCATTCGGGGTTTCCGTCGCTCTTCCTGAAATCCTCTGCCACCTGAAGGCGCTTTACAAGCTTGCGCTTCTTCTGGCCTGTCGTCTCGCCTATCTCCTCCCGGAGAGTTGCTGCCAGCTCGTTGAGGTTCATCCTTGACAGCAGTGACAGGACGCCGTCGGCGCCTATGCCGGCCTCAAACTCCTTGTCGTAGGCCGCACAGAGGCGCTGCTCTCTCTCGAGAATTATGTCGCCGCGTTCAAAAGGAGAATCTCCACCGTTGACCACTATGTAGCAGGGATCTTCTATGGTCAGGGTCTCACCCTGCACTGAAAAGCGTCCCGGGTATTTCTGGAAAAAGAGCTGGTATTCACTGGCGGAGATTACATCACCCTTTTTGAAAGGAAGATGCGCAACTGCCGTTACAACAAAACCCTCTTCGCTGCCCGCCATGGCTCTCTCCGTCTGGAGAGAATCGTTATCGGCCAGTGCCTTCTCCCTGCCGGAAGCGGAAAGAACCTGCCCCTCGGAGTAAAGGCCATCCTTAGACGCCTCGACCACACGGAAAGCCGGCTCAACCTTGAAAACCCTCTCGCCGAAGTCGCGCTTGAATGTTCCGACCTGGCTGGCGGTGATCACATCATCTTCGTTTACAGATATGTCATCTACATGGAGGACCCTGTGGGCCTCCTCTGCCTTGAATTTGTGATCGTAATGCCTGTGGACCCGCTCCTCGCAAGCCGAAACCAGATCGCCGCGCTTCAGCAGGTCTGTCCTCTTGCCTTCGATGACTACCTTGAAAACCGCCTCCCTGCGTCGGGTCGGCGCGAAATAGACCACCTTTTCAAGATCCTTGGTTGCCGTGCCCAGAAGCAGGCTAAGGCGGCTCGGTATCCCTCGAAGGTACCAGATATGTATAACAGGCGCGGCCAACTCGATATGCCCCATACGTTCACGCCGGACACGGTTGTCGGCCACTTCGACCCCGCAGCGGTCACATACCACGCCCTTGAATTTGGGGCCGCTTCTCTTGTATTTTCCGCAGGCACACTCGAAGCTCTTCGTCGGACCGAAGATCCTTTCGCAGAAGAGGCCATCTTTCTCCGGACGAAGAGTCCTGTAGTTTATTGTCTCGGGTTTCTTTACCTCGCCGCTGGACATCTCGCGAATTCTTTCGGGGCTGGCGAGCTTGATCTTTACCCCGGAAATCCCACCTCGGTTCATTTATACATCAGCCCCCTCTTCCGGGTCTCTCTTGCTGGAACCGTCTCCGGGCAATGCAGAGGAATCTGCCGGATCATCATTTACAACCGGCGGAGGATTCTTCTCCTCGAATACTTCCTCGACATGTTTCATGGAAGATGACCGTACCTCTTCCCGGGGCTTATGCCTGGTCGGGGTGAAGGATGGTTCGTCGTCCTCCTCCAGAAGCAGTTCGCCCATCGATCCGTCCTCATAGGCAATTTCGACATCAAGGCCGAGACCCTGGAGTTCCTTTACGAGAACCCGGAAGCTCTCCGGAACACCCGGATCCGTGAGGTTGAGCCCTTTGACTATCCTCTCGTAGGTCTTCAGGCGTCCCCTGATATCGTCGGATTTTACGGTCAGCATCTCCTGGAGAACGTGAGATGCGCCGTAGCCCTCCAGGGCCCATACCTCCATCTCACCGAAACGCTGACCTCCGAACTGGGCCTTGCCCCCAAGAGGCTGCTGGGTGATAAGGCTGTACGGTCCGATCGATCTGGCGTGAATTTTGTCGTCCACGAGGTGGATGAGTTTCATCATGTACATTGTCCCGACTGTGACAGGGCGCTTCATGGGCTCGCCGGTTCTGCCATCGTAGAGCAGGATGCGTCCGTCAGTCGTCAGATCCGGGACTCCCTCTTTTCTGACTTCATCAACCAATGAGAGGATCTCGTGTTCCTTTGCTCCTTCAAAGACAGCCGTAGAAACATGCCAGCCCTTCCTTGTCGCAACGAAGCCGAGTATCGTCTCCAGGACCTGTCCCAGGTTCATTCGGCTCGGCACCCCTATCGGATTTAGCACAACGTCTATCGGGGTACCATCCGGGAGATAGGGCATGTCCTCTTCGGGAAGGATCCTCGAAACGACACCCTTGTTCCCGTGGCGTCCGGCCATCTTGTCTCCAACGGTGATCTTCCTGATCCTGGCGACATATACCTTTACGACCTCGTTCACCCCGGGGCTCAGTTCGTCCCCGTTTTCGGAGCGGCTCAACTGTTTCACGGATACGACCTTGCCGCCTTCACCGTGAGGGATCCTCATCGAGGTGTCGCGAACCTCCCTGGCCTTCTCTCCGAAAATGGCCCTCAAGAGCTTCTCCTCGGGAGACTGATCGGATTCCCCCTTGGGCGTGACCTTCCCGACAAGGATGTCGCCGGCCACAACCTCGGCGCCGACCCTTACAATTCCTGTCTCGTCAAGGTCTTTCAGAGCATCCTCCCCGACATTGGGAATATCGCGTGTGATCTCCTCGGGACCAAGTTTCGTGTCCCTCGCTTCCACCTCGTACTCTTCGATATGTATTGAGGAGAAACGGTCCTCCTTGACTAGCCTGTCACTCAGAAGGATAGCGTCTTCGTAGTTGTACCCCTCCCAGGAAACGAATGCCACGAGGACGTTGTTCCCGAGAGCCAGCTCCGCGTTCTCGACAGACTGCCCGTCTGCGATTATATCGCCGGAGCGCACCTTGTCTCCCTTGAACACCAGCGGTTTCTGGTGGATTATCGTACCCTGGTTGGATCTTCTGAATTTCACGAGATTATATTTCTCTGCCTGGCTGCCTCCTTCAGGGATGATCTCTATCTCCCTGGAGTCGACCTTGACAACAGTTCCCGATGAGCGGGCGGCTACGCATGATCCGGAATCTCTGGCCACCCTGGCCTCTATTCCGGTCCCGATCACGGGAGCTTCCCCCCTGATGAGGGGGACAGCCTGTCTCTGCATGTTCGACCCCATAAGGGCACGGTTGGCATCATCATGCTCAAGAAAGGGGATAAGCGCGGTGGAGGCAGAAACGATCTGCTTTGGGGAAAGGTCCAGGTAATCAACCTCCTCGGGCGTTACCTCGGCAATATCTCCCCTCGACCTCACGTGGACATGCTTTTCCGCGAAGGTCATGTCATTATTGAGGAGAGTGTTGGCTCTCCCGACGAAGAGGTCGTCCTCTTCGTCCGCTCCCAGGTAGACCACTTCATCGGTCACCCTGCCGTTTTTGACTTTTCTTTTGGGTGACTGGAGGAAGCCGTATTCATTGATCCTGGAGTAGATGGACAGTGATGTCACCAGGCCGATGTTAGGCCCCTCCGGGGTTTCAATGGGACAGACACGCCCATAGTGCGTGTAATGGACGTCCCGGGCTTCGAATCCTGCCCTTTCCCTGCTGAGTCCGCCGGGGCCAAGCGCTGACAGTCTCCTGCGATGCGTCAGCTCGGCAAGCGGGTTTGTCTGATCCATGAACTGCGAAAGCTGGCCGGAACCGAAGAATTCCCTCAGGGCGGCGGAAATGGGCCGGACGTTGATAAGATCCCTGGCGGTGGCTCCAGTGAGGTCGGGGATCGTCGTCATCCTCTCGCGGGCGATGCGCTCCATCCGGAGAAGTCCCACGCGAACCTGGTTCTGGAGCAGTTCCCCCACGGCCCTGACCCTTCTGTTACCCAGGTGGTCTATGTCATCCGTCCGCTCGTTACCATCCCTGAGAGCCATAAGTTTACTGACTATCTGCACGATGTCCTCGATCATCAGCAGACGCTTTGACTCGGGGATGTCCAGACCAAGACGCCGGTTCAGCTTGTATCTTCCTACACGGCCGAGGTTATATCTCCGGGAATCGAAGAAGAGACCGTTAATGTATTCCCGGGCGTTCTCCATCCTTGCCGGTTCGTTGGGACGAAGTTTGCGGAACATCTCCATTACCGCCTCATCCCTGTGGCGGGTCCCGTCGCGTTCCATCGTTGCCTCCAGAGCCGGATCGGCCTTCCAGACCCAGACCCTTGTTCTTCCGAGTTCCCAGAGTTTTTCTAGTATTTCCTTGGTGATCCGTTCGTTCTTCTTTACAATGGCTTTTCCCGGCCCGTCCGAAATAGTCTCTGCGATGAGTCTGCCTCTGGCCTCATCCTCAACGAGATCTATCTGTTCCTCAACTGCTCCGAAGAGTTTGAGGATCTCGTCGTTGTTCTCGACCCCGAAGGCCTTCAACAGAACTGTAACGGGAAGTTTTTTCCTGTTGTCTATGTTCACTGAAAGGACTTCGCCAGGGGTCATGTCGAACTCAAGCCAGGCTCCCCTGTCCGGAATGACCTTGGCCGAATAGCGCTCCTGTCCCGGGGTTGACTCCTCCGAGGCGAAATAAACACCCGCCGAGCGGGCAAGCTGGCTTACGACAACTCTTTCCGTGCCGTTGATGATAAAAGTTCCCCTGTCGGTCATCATCGGGAAATCCCCGAGATAGACCTCCTCTTCCTTGATCTCCTCGGTCTTGCGGTTCACAAGACGGATCGTAGCCTTGACCGAACGGGACCATGACAGGTCCCTCTGGCAAGCCTCTTCCTGGGTTATCTGAGGTGATTCGACAAAATAGTCCACAAATTCCAGGGCAAATGACCCATCGTAGCTTTCGATCGGGAAGATCTCATTGAAGAGTTCCTGGATGCCATGGTTGGATCTCTCATCCACATCGGTAAGTTCGCCCTGTTCGCTGAACTGGAAAAACCACCTGAAGGAATCGCGCTGGTTGGAGATCATGTCTGGAATTTCGACAAGATCCCGGGCGCGACCGAACGTCAAACGCTGTCTCTTGCTGTTGATCGTAACGAATTCTGCCATGGGAGAAGCACACCCTCCCTGTCTTTGGGGGATTTGGAAGAACTTGACGTGACAAACTGAAAGGATAACGAAAGGGCCGCGCTGTGTCAATAGGCACAGCACAACCCCTTCTCGGTTTTCCTTCCACCGGAACCAACGTTTCACCCCATTTCTTAAGGGGTAGAACCGCAATTATGGTGGGGAAGGGGGGATTCGAACCCCCACACCCTCGCGGACACTGGCTCCTGAAGCCAGCGCGTCTACCGTTCCGCCACTTCCCCATTGGTTTTGCAAATCAACGGCGTTGATTGTAGCAACGCCGTGTTTTTTTTGCAAGGACTACTCTTGTGGCGCAAATGCCGTGAGTCGTGAATCGTCAATCGTTAAAGGCAATAAGTCAACGATCAACAGCCAGCTGTCCCATAATCGAGGCGAAGGGAACAACAAAACCTCTCGTCCGTCGGTTGGCAGGCAAGGGTTACGATTCACGATTCACGATTCACGATTCACGATTTACGATTCACGATTCACGATTTACGATTCACGATTCACGATTTACGATT
>WOYI010523282.1_pt1 | contig 10040 bp, 7 predicted proteins | sample 6423411 | NCBI WGS metagenome assembly WOYI01 (sample SAMN13441803, study PRJNA592873) | oil field metagenome | biome: oil field; feature: oil-well bore; material: oil-contaminated soil; isolation source: oil-contaminated soil from oil-well borehole | place: Germany: Wietze | collected 2016-10-18 ...
CCGGCGTGAAGCCATAGTCCGGCACCGCATCGATGGTCTGCAAAAGTTCCCCCCATACATGGGAAGAGATGGTGAGGTTTAGGAATCCCTTGATCACATTGTATTCGGAGATCACGGGCGACTTCTCAGCCAGCCAGGCGCCAATCTCTCCTGCCGTCTGCTCAGGGTTTTTCCCTGAGATCGTGAGCAGCGGAAAAGTGACCAGCGTATAGTGCCCCTTGAACTCTTTTTTTGTTTTCTGCAGCGTGATCTGCGAAGGCTCTATATCGGTCTTGTAAAGTGCTTTTATCGCGGCAATAACGGCTTCCTGAAGAATATTTTCGATTTGCATAATTGAAGTTGCTGATTGAAAGCGCAAAGGTAAGAAAAATGTCTGTTTCGTCAATTATTGCGAAGTGATAAAGAATAAGTAGTTACCCCGCAGGAAGCAGGGATCAGATACGACTCACCATATCCTGTATCACTAGGCCCGCCAAGGTGAAGCCAAAGACGGCGGTGACCTGCACCATGGTACCGTTGATGCGTGCTTTTTTGAAACTACTTTTTTCGTCTGCCATCTTTAATGCCTCCTCCCCTTTGTTTGTGAGCATCTCCTCGCTATATACACAGAGGATTTTTTTTGCAGGTTTTTCTCCTTTTTTCATATGTTGCCGCAGTGCCGATGCCAGCTTGCAGCCGCGCACTTTCCAGAATTCAGTTACCCGTATCTGTTGCGGATCCAGCTTGAGCGCCGCCCCCATGGAGGAAAAGACGGTCGCCCCCGTACGGGAGGCTGCATTCAGCAGATGTGCTTTATGAGGAAGTGAGTCGATGGCATCGATGATGTAATCGTACTGCTCCAGGTGAAACGATTCAGCGGTGGACTCACTGTATATCTCCGGGATCGCGGTGATCACGGCATGGGGATTGATCTCCTGCAGTCGTTTTTTCATTACCGCTACTTTCATTTCCCCGATAGTTTCAGTGGTAGCCGGCAACTGCCGGTTGATGTTAGCTGCTGCCACCCGGTCGGAGTCGACCAGTGTCAGGTGCATGATCCCGCCGCGGATTAAGCCTTCGGCGCACCAGCTGCCAACTCCGCCCACGCCAAAAAGAATGACTTTCTTCGATGCAATCTGCTGCATGGCCGCTGGCCCGATCAGCAGTTCTGTGCGGGAAAAGAGTTCGTTGTATTCCATCGATTACATTTTAGTTGTCTTCTAAATCCGGCAATGCATACCACAAGCACCATCCGAGAAAAATTTGCTGCAAAAATAGTCTATTTTTCCGGAAGCGGAAAAGTCATATCACGAATTACTTTTTGTCCTGTGGAATAGACACAACTCTATTTCTAAAGGAAAGCAAAATATCAGTTTTTATCAACAATCAGATATCGGGAACAATTAAACCTGGATTGTCCGGCATAAAAAAGCCGACCCCAATCTTTTATTGGGAGTCAGCTGTTTATTGAGTCCTGCCTCTAAGTTAGAAGTAAGCTTCGTTTTTCGGCTCGAAATAAGCTTGCGGATGCAGACAAGTCGGACAGTTTTTCGGCGGTTTCTTGCCTTTAAACACATATCCGCAGTGACGGCAAATCCACTCGATCTCCTCTTCGCGGGCGAATACCGTACCGTTGGCAACCCGTTCCAGCAGTTTCAGGTAACGTTCTTCGTGCACTGATTCCGCCTGGGCAACCATGCGGTACATGGTGGCAATCTCCTTGAAACCTTCCTGTTCGGCTACTTCGGCGAAGTGGGGGTAAAGATTGGTCCACTCATCTTTCTCACCTTCGGCAGCGGCCTTCAGGTTTTCGGCTGTGGTACCGATCACTCCTGCAGGAAAAGCTGCCGTGATTTCTACCATACCTCCTTCAAGGTATCTGAACATTCGCTTGGCGTGTGTCATCTCCTGGTCGGCCGTTTCCTGAAAAATAGCGGCAATCTGTTCATATCCCTCTTTTTTCGCTTCTTTTGCGAAAAAAGTATAGCGCATGCGTGCCTGTGACTCTCCTGCAAAGGAGTGCATCAGGTTTTTTTCGGTTTGGGTTCCTTTCACACTATTCATAATGGTTGGTTTTATTAATTAAGTTCAAATTATCTCTAATGCTTACAAATATAGACAATTTCCAGGAATCTGAAGAAAGAGTCGGCTTACTGTTATTTAGTGCCTGAAAGAAAACTAATCTTTCTAAATTGGGCTTATACCTGCTCGCTGAGTTCCAGCCAGCGCATGGTTTTCTCATCGATCAGATTTATGATCTCCGATAGCCGGGAAGATTTTTTCATCAGTTCTCCGGAAGGAAGATTACCGGAAGAGAGCATTTCGGAGATGGCAGTTTTCTCTGTTTCCAGCAGTTCAATTTCCGCTTCCAGTGCTTCGAACTCGCGTTTCTCCTTAAAGGAGAGCTTCTTTTTTTCTTCGGGTGACCGATTTCTTCGTTGCTCGGAGTCCTGTTTTGTGGTTTTCAACTCCTCCGCCTGTTTTTTCTGCTCCAGCGTTTTCCATTCACGGAATTGGCTGTAATTTCCGGGAAAATCCTGGATCCTGGCGTTACCATGAAATACCAGCAGATGATCCACTACCTTGTCCATAAAGTAGCGGTCGTGTGAGACCACGATAAGGCATCCCTTAAATCCGGCCAGGTAATCTTCCAGGATATTTAATGTAATGATATCGAGATCGTTGGTCGGTTCGTCCAGCACCAGAAAGTTGGGATTGGTGATGAGGACAGTGCAGAGATAGAGCCGCCGTTTTTCACCGCCGCTGAGCTTGTAGACATAATTGTATTGTTTTTCGGGAGGGAACAGGAAATGTTGCAGGAACTGGGAAGCGGTGAGCTTGTTGCCATTCCCAAGGTCGATCACCTCGGCGATGTTTTGCACCACATCGATCACTTTCATCTGCTCGTCGAACTGCAGGCCCTCCTGGCTATAATAACCGAAGTTCACTGTCTCGCCGATCTCGAAGCTGCCGCTGTCGGGGGGTTCTTTATCGAGTAACATCCTGACGAAGGTCGATTTGCCGGTGCCATTATTTCCCACAATGCCCATTTTTTCGTACCGTGCGAAGATGTAATTGAAGTCGTCGGTGATGCGGATATCTCCAAACCCCTTGCTCACATGTTTTGCCTCAAAGATCTTCTTCCCGATATAGGCTCCCCGGGCTGCCAAACGAATATTTCCTTCTTCGCGGCGCTGCTGTGCCCGCTCTTCCAGCGAATAAAAGGCGTCGATGCGCGATTTTGCTTTGGTGCCCCGCGCCTGTGGCTGGCGACGCATCCAGTCCAGCTCTTTTCGCATCAGATTTCGGGCACGCTCCGTCTCCGTATTTTGTGCTGTCACCCGTTCGTCTCTTTTCTCCAGGTAGTAGGAGAAGTTGCCTTTATAGGTGAAGAGCTGTTTTTCATCGATCTCCAGGATCTGCGTGCAGATGCGGTCGAGGAAGTACCTGTCATGTGTGACCATGAGCAGGCTCATCCTGTTCCGGTTGAGATGATCTTCGAGCCACTCCGTCATCTCCAGGTCGAGGTGGTTGGTAGGCTCGTCCATGATCAGCAACTCCGGCTCGCTGATGAGCACATTGGCCAGCGCCACCCGCTTTACCTGTCCTCCCGAAAGCTCACCCATCTTCTGGTGAAAATCGTTGATGTTGAGTTGAGAGAGGATCTGCTTAACGCGTTGCTCGTAATCCCACGCTTTGTGCAGGTCCATCTGCAACAAAAGTTCATCGAGTCCGGCCTGATCACCGGAAGAGATCTTCTCCTCGTAGCGGGCGATCAGCTTCACCGTGTCGTTGTCGCTGGTAAAACAGGCTCCGAGCACTGTCAGCTCCGGATTGAACTGTGGCGACTGTTCCAGATAAGCAAACCGGATATCGTTGCGAAATACCACCCTCCCGTCATCATAGCTCTCCTTCCCCGCGATGATGTTCAGCAGGGTAGTCTTGCCCGACCCGTTGCGGGCTATCAGACCAATCTTATCGCCTTCGGCAATGCCGAATGAGATATCGCGAAAGAGCAGCAGGTCGCCGAAGCTTTTGGTGAGCGTGTCTATTTGCAGGAGAGGATGGGGCATACATTTCGGAATTTGAAACCAAAAGTACAAAAAACAATCGAGATAAGATTAGAACTTCCAGCGCAAATAGAAGTAGAGATCGGTTCTCCGGTTGCCGTCGATTTGCTCGGTGCCGCTGCCGATGGTGTCGCGGTTGAGATAATGGGTATGCCCTGCTTTCACGGAGAAGGTGAGAGCCTGCGTGACCGCATACTTAGCCGATAGCGCCAGCCGGGTTCCTTTTCCGTAGAACGAGGGCATATAGAAGGAGTTGAGCAGATTACGCTCGTAGGAGTAAAGGCGTACATCGTAGGTGTCCGCATCAAAAAAGGCCAGATAACAATCTCCGGAAACGGGTCCTTTTCCCCGATAACCGATGTTTTGTGAAACCATATAGCCGTTATCCGCCGGGAAGTGTTTTTCCCTGTAATGTGCCATGTCGGCAGTCGTGCGGAATTCCCAGCCGCTTTTGGATGCATATGCATGGCGGATCCTGATTTTATGGGTGGCATAAGGCAGTACGGAGGTTGAATTTTCATCGGGCCAGGGCATGTTCTTCTCTTTTTGTTTGTACTTGTACCGAATGTCCAATGATGATAGGCGGGAGAAGGTATAAGTGCCCAGGAAGTAAAAGTCCAGGGCTTTTGAAGGGGTGTCTACGCCAAATTTCGGCCAGGGATAGCGCACCATGTCCAGATAGGTGTTCACGGTGAACCTTGGGAAGGGAGTGAACAGGGCACTCAGAAAAAGTCCCTGTTCATTCTGCACGCTGCTGCCTTCGGAAAATGCCTGTGCGTAAAGGGCATTGTACGAGATGGGGTAGTATCGATGCACTACCGAGAAAGAGAGGTTTGAAGAGGGCCTGTATTGCAGGGTGTTCAAGGTCGCCACCGATCCGTTCTTCGAGATCGCAGTCTCCCCTGCAAAGATAAATCCCGGCAACTGGTAGGAATAGTCGATGCTCGCATTCACATTGGAGGAGTCACGCAGATAATAGAGATTGTAATTCTGCAGGCTGGGATTATACATCCTGCTGTAGGTGTGGTACAATCCGCTGATCCCTGCCTGGAACCGGTTTTTCCGGTAGTTGATGTTTCCTCCCGTCACCTGTTCCCGGGTGTTCTTTTTCTTCTCTATCTCCGAGGGTGTACGATGCAGTCCGTCAGTTTTGAATGAGGTGATCATCCCTTCATCCGACAGGTTGGCGTCGATCCCTTTATTGGAGTAGAAGGCGGTGACGGAGACATTGCCTGTTCCGGCTACGGCCGCTGCACCTCTGAAGAAGCCGCTTTCGGCAGTAGAGAAATGACGTTTCGGCTGCTGCGTCCGGAGGACGATATTCTCAGAGCTCCACGATTTGCTGACCATGAAATCGTTGTTCAGGATGAGCCCCTGCCCGAAAGAGAGTCGATAGTCGCCAAGGGCCACCGTTTGCAGCATCCCGATATCCCGGATGATCAGGTGCAGGCCGTAATGGTCGTATCCCCTGGGATAACCCTGTTTGAAAAAAGGCTCACCGGCATCCTTCTCGGCCGTGAACCCCATCTGTATCTTATCGCGGTAACGGAATGCGTAACGCAGGGAGGTATAAAAATCTTCACCCCGGTATTTTCGGTTGGGGTAACGCGCGAGGATGCTGTCGGAAAAATCACCGTAGCCGGCACGGGGAGTGACGGTTTTGTCGAAACGAAACTGCACCTCCTGCTGCCCTCTTTGCAGGATGCCGGTCGTCATCATTGGAACCTCCTGTGTGTAGCTGTCACCTGCATAAAAGAACGGGAGAATCCGCTCTACTGTTTCCACATCGAGATAAGGTACGTTCCGCAACTCGAAAACGGTATACAAGGGTCGGTTTTTCTCCAGAAATTCGACGATGGACGTGATCTCTGCCACCGAGAGCAACGGAAATCGTTCCAGCTGATCCCGTGTAACTGTGTTCAGGTTCAGGGGATTATTTTCCAGCTGAAGCAACTCCTGGTACATGTTCTCAAGGGTGGCTTCATTCATTCCCTCTTCTTCGGCCAGCTGCTCCACAAATTCACGCCAATGGGCATCCTGTGCTTGCAGGCCACTCACAAAACCGAAAAAAAGCAGAAAAGATCCATATATTACAATGCATTTCATTTGTGTTTGTTTCATCACGGTTACCTTTTTCGGGGACAGATGGATATCGCAAAAGTATGCCTTTTTTTTATTTCTCCCAAATAAATGATTATAAAATAGATACCATTGTTGCTGTCACTGCTTTTTTATATCTTTGCCCCCAATAAAGATGAAGGAAAGAATGCATAAAGTAACCTGGATATTATTGCTCCCTTTGTTGCTGTTCGTCTCCTGTCAGGAATGGGGAAAGCAAAGGAGGGAGAAGTACGATTTCCCCCAGATCCTTCGGAGCGATACGCTGCGCGTCCTCACCCTCAACACCTCCACCTCTTACTTTATCTATCGCGATCAGCCGATGGGATATCATTACGATATGGTCCGTGATTTTTGCAGACAACACGGCCTCATTCCCAAAATCATTGTGGCCGAAAATGCCGGTAGCATGCTGAGGATGTTACACCAAGGCATCGGTGACCTGATTGCGTACAACATGCCAGTGACCAACACATTAAAAGATTCGGTTTTTTACAGCGGACTTCAGCAGATCTCTCATCAGGTGTTGGTGCAACGCGCGTTACGGAACAACACTCTTCTCACCGATGTGACCGGCCTGATCGGCAAGAAAGTAACCGTGCTCAATGCTTCCAAATACCGGGATCGGATGGAAAACCTCAATAACGAACTTGGAGGGGGGATTCAACTCGAAATAGCCGATAGCGATACCCTTGTGGTGGAAGATCTCATTCGGATGGTCTCGCGTGGGGAGATAGCATATACGGTGGCCGATGATGATCTTGCCAGACTCAACCAGACCTATTTCAGAAACCTGGATGTGACACTTCCGGTCAGTTTTGATCAGCGTTCGTCGTGGGTGGTAAGGAGAGACACGCCCATTCTGGCAGACTCGCTGGACAGCTGGTTTGGAAACAGGACTGCCAAGCCCGATTTTTTGCACATTGTCAAGCGTTATTTTGAAGAGACAAAAGGATATCTTGAAAGTGAAAGACCCTCCTATGGCGATATCCTTGGTCCGGGGATTATCTCTCCCTTTGATACCTGGTTCAAACAGCAGGGGCGACGTCTGCAGATTGACTGGCGATTGCTCGCATCTGTTGCCTGGCAGGAATCTACCTTCGATACGGAAGGGGAATCCTGGGCAGGTGCCAGCGGATTGATGGGATTGATGCCGGTCACAGCTGCATCACTCGGTGTGAGGGGAGATCAATTGTTCGATCCTGAGATGAACATTCGCGCTGGGGCGGAATACCTGCGCCAACTTCTCAATGCCTTTGCCGATGTGGCTGATTCTGCCAACCGGTTGAAACTTGCGCTGGCAGCATATAACGGTGGATTGGGGCATGTGTATGACGCGAGGGCGCTGGCCGAAAAATATGGTGACGATAAAGACGTGTGGGAGGGCAACGTGGAAAAATACATCCAGCTGAAGCGTTTGGAACAGTACTACACAGATCCGGTGTGCAAAAACGGATACTTCAGGGGCGATGAAACGATCAGTTATGTTCGAAATGTCATCAGCAGGTGGGAGTACTACAAGGATAAGGTAAAAGAATAAGATTTAAATTTGTCCATAGCTCATTTACCTTTACGAAAAAGTTCACTAAAGTTAGACTTTTTCTCGATATGGCTATAGACAAATTTATTTGTCTATAGCTCATTTATCTTTACGAAAAAGTTCACTATCTTTGTGTTTGTGTCAAAATGAGACGAAGAAATTAACAGAATACAGGAAATCAGTAGAATACTATCAAAATGTCAGTTACTATTCACAAAGTCACCACCAAAGATGATCTCAGGAAGTTCATCCAATTCGGCATCGACCTGTACGAGGGAAATGAATATTTTGTTCCCCCGTTGATTTACGATGAACGGGCCACACTCAGCAGAAGCAAGAATCCGGCATTTGAACATTGTGACGCTTCCTATTTTCTGGCTTACCGGGATAAGGAGATCGTCGGGAGGATCGGCGTCATCATCAATTACAAAGCGAATGAGATATGGAAGGAGCGGAACGCCCGTTTTGGATTTGTCGATTTTATTGACGATGACGAAGTGGTAGATACGCTTTTCGGTGCAGCTGAAAGTTGGGCGCGCTCCCGGGGCATGGAGAAGATACACGGACCTCTCGGTTTCACCGATCTCGATCACGAAGGCATGCTGGTGGAAGGATTCGACCAGATGGGTACCTTTTCCACCATCTATAATTACCCTTATTATGCGGGTCACCTGGAACGGTTGGGTTACGTGAAGGATCAGGACTGGGTGGAGTTCCTCATCACTATTCCCCAGGAGATGCCCGAGCGGTTCCTGCGTGCGTCGGAAATAGTGAAGAAACGTTCGGGACTTGCGGTCAAGCACCTGCAGAGTAAGAAAGATGTATATCCTTACGCCCGGGAGATATTTAAACTGATCAACCGCTCCTATAAAGATCTGTATGGTTTCGTGGAGCTTTCCGAAAAACAAATAGATTATTACGTTGAGATGTATATTCCCATGCTGCGCCTTGAGTTTCTCACACTGGTAATCAGACAGGAGGATAACAAGCTGGTGGGTGTGGGAATAGGCCTCCCCAGTATCGCCAAAGCATTGCAAAAAGCAAAAGGACGTTTTTTGCCTACCGGCTGGTATCATCTTTACCAGGCACTGAAGGGAAAGGACAATAATGTGCTGGATCTGTTGCTGGTAGCCGTAGATCCCGAATACCAAGGCAAAGGAGTGAATGCATTGTTATTCAGTGAATTCATTCCGGCTGCCATCCGTTTAGGTTTTACGTATGCCGAGAGCAATCCGGAGCTGGATCTGAACCATCGTGTAAAATCTATGTGGAACGATGTGGATGCCAGACAGACAAAGAGGCGCAGAGCCTTCATCAAACAACTATAGAGGAGAGATAAGCAAACGTGAACGAAACAGAAAGAGAATTACAGATACTGCAGGACAATTATCAGGAAGAAAATATTGTTACACTGGAGTGGCAGGAACATATCCGCCGCCGCCCCGGGATGTATATCGGTAAACTGGGTGACGGTTCATCGTATGACGACGGTATTTATGTGCTCTTGAAGGAGGTACTGGATAACTCCATCGATGAATATATGATGGGTTTTGGAAAAACCATTGAGATCACCATCGAAAACCGGAATGTCACCGTTCATGATCACGGACGGGGCGTACCATTGGGAAAGGTGAAGGATGTCTGCTCCCGGATGAACACCGGCGCCAAGTACGATTCCAAAGCATTCAAAAAATCGGTCGGGTTGAACGGCGTCGGCATCAAAGCGGTGAATGCACTTTCCTCGTACTTCTATATGGAAAGTTCCCGTGACGGACTATCCAAAACCGTGGCATTCCGGCAGGGTATCCTGGTGAGCGACGGAGAGACAGTGCCCTCTGTGAATTCCAACGGGACAAAAGTAGGCTTCACCCCCGATGCGGATATTTTTGGAGAGTACCACTACCGGGATGAACATATTGAGCCGTTGCTGAAAAACTATGTCTTCCTGAATAACGGGCTGACGATTGTCTTCAACGGAAAAAAATTCATCTCTAAAAACGGCCTCGAAGACCTTTTGAATGAGAATCTTACCTCAGAAGAGCTTTATCCTATTATTCATCTCTTTGGCGTCGATATAGAAGTGGCCATCACGCATACCAATCAGTATGGAGAAGAATATTATTCGTTTGTCAACGGGCAGCATACCACCCAGGGAGGCACGCACCTTGCTGCTTTCCGTGAAGCTACAGCCCGCGTGATCAAAGAGTTTTACAACCGTAACTTCGAATATTCCGATATCCGCAACGGCATGGTCGCTGCCATCAGTATTAAGGTGGAGGAGCCCGTTTTTGAATCGCAGACCAAGACCAAGCTCGGATCGAAAGAGATGAGCC
>WOYI011442681.1_pt1 | contig 10037 bp, 13 predicted proteins | sample 6423411 | NCBI WGS metagenome assembly WOYI01 (sample SAMN13441803, study PRJNA592873) | oil field metagenome | biome: oil field; feature: oil-well bore; material: oil-contaminated soil; isolation source: oil-contaminated soil from oil-well borehole | place: Germany: Wietze | collected 2016-10-18 ...
CGATAAACCTTCACAAAAAATAGGAAAGTTTATAACCCTGATCAAACAAACCATCTGTTTGAGCGGGTGTTTTTTGTTTTAGCATATTAAATACTTTGCTCCACCCATTATAAAAGCTTTTAGGTTATTATTTTTAAAAATAACAGTTAATAGAAGAATTAGAAGATTTATTTGTACAAAAAAGGAAAATCAAAAAACACCCCAGTTTTTGACAGTGTCATTATCTACCCGTTGGAGAGGTATTCATGTTTATTGTTTGGGGATTTTCTTGAGGTCCATGATCCATACCAGATTATATAAGTCTGCTATGGTTTCTACGAATTCGGTATACTGATTCCATACTCCGATGGCTGTTTGTGAGATAACGCTTCCCTCCTGGAATTTACTGAATACTAGGAGCATTTCTTTTTTGTCTCTGATTACCGCTTTAATGTAAGGTATCTGAAAAGTCTTTATTTCGCAATCCAGTTTGCTCAATTCAGTGGAAATATTTATTTTCTCTTCATCGGTGATGCCGTAGGGAGCTGAAATTATCCTGGTCTGAACACCTCTTTTTAAGGCTTTTTGTAGGCTTTCATTCAACTTTGGAATTTCATCATGGAACATTAGTCCAGCGGCTATATGGAGCGAGTCCTTAGCCCGTGATATGATTTCAATTTCTTTTTTCACGATCTTTTCTGTGCCGTAGATCAACCATATCGGGGCTTGAAATTGAGGTATCTGGTTTTCATAGATGGTTTTGACTTCTGATTCCGCTTCATCAAGCTGTTCTTTTATGTTTTGTCTTGACTTTTCAAAAACATCTTGAGGCGGGACCACATTGTATTTCAAAGGTTTACCTCTTGTTACATCAATAAATCCCTTTTTTTGAAGGCTTTTTAATACGTCATAGGTTCTTGAACGTGGAACACCAGAGACATCACTGATTTCAAATGCATTTGCAGATATCAATGAAGCTAATGATAAATACACTTTAGATTCATAGTCTGTAAGCCCCATTATTTTAAGGGCATTAATTGTGGCTTGTTTTACTGGAATTTAAACCCCTCCTTAACTTTCTGATTTTATATTGTTTTAGTGACAAAATATTTAAATATTGTTATTGTCGATCTCAATAATAGACTGGAATTAACTGAATTAAACTTTCATAACGATACGTGTTCAAAGTGTGAATTATGTAATAAATCCTGTCCAATGGGAATCGAAGTCAAACAAATCGCCCAGAAAAAAGGCCCAGGAAAATAAAAAAAAACCTGGGAAAAATGATAAAAGTTCAATAATTGATGTAAATTGCATATTATGTGGAGAATGTGCTCTAAAATGTCCGAAAGATGCTATAAACTATTCTTTAAGATTATGAAATAATTTTTTTAAAACCACGAATCTTTAAAATCTAAATGCTAAAAAATTTGGGAGATTTAACGAATGAATAAAGAAATAGCAGAAGATAAATCCTTTCAAACAGGAAGGAAAAGTGGGTTGAAATGTCCGTTTTCCCCGGATATGATGGATAAAAAGTCTTCTTTAAGGCAAATAGTATGTAAAGGCTGTGGAACAATGTTTAAAACCAATAAAAATTCTAATTATTGTTTAGAATGCGAAACTCTATTTTACGATGAGCCTTAATGTTTTACGTAAACGATAGTTTAGTTTGGAAAATACCGAATAGGATGATCTTAAACTACAACATGTAAAGTCTTTGGAAGATGAATCTGTAAGGAGTTATAAATGGTTAAGAAAGTTGATGAAGATAAAGCATTTGAACAAGCATTAAAGGGTAAGATGGGTTGGAAATGTTCATGTTCCCTGGATATAGTGGATAAAAAATCTTCACTGAGAGAAGTTACCTGCAAAGGTTGTGGTAAATCCTTCAAAACAAATAGAGACACTGATTATTGTTTCGATTGTGAAAAAAAACATTAACCCATTACTAATCAATAGATTAATTAAAAAAAACTTGAGGTGATATTATGGCACCGCACTGCGATACTATGGACGGCCCGGTGGTTACTGCCTGTAAAAAGGCTCTGGAAACTGGAAATGTAAATTATATACTCCCATTCGCGCCTAAAAAAGCAGAAGATGAACTAACCCAAGCATTTAATAAAACTATTAAGGCCAGAGAATTAGGACAAGATGCTGCAGAAGTCGCTGATTTATGGTTCTTTGAAACTGCAGTACGTCTACATCGTGAAGGTGAAGGAGCGCCCTATACAGGACTTAAGCGCGCAGGTTTGGATTGGGGACCTGTAGTTCCCCGAGCGGAAAAAGATATAGAGAAAGGAGATCCTACAGATACGATAGAATTCTTGAAAAGAATAGTTGAAGAAGAGATGAGAAAAAGGTTCGATGAAGCCATGTCCACCAAGAATTATGATTTAAATGATGTGGATGCTGCCAGAAAATACACAGAAGCAATGCTTCATTTTGTACTATCTTCACATCATATCTATAAATATATAATTTCTACTGGAGAGCACTAAAATTTGAAATTTTCTTTATCCATTTCTCCTTTTTTTCAATATATCAAAGGTCATAGAATCAATTAATTTTCCTCAAACATATCGATAGATACATAATAATATTTAAAACTAGTTATAGAGCTGGGAGCAACTGATGCGAGAAGAGTGTTGATTCTCTCAAATTTTTCTTTTGTCTAAAAAATAATTGAAAAGTTTGATCTTTCCCAAATATGAAGCGGAGATGGTCATCTCATCATCTAATTGTGTTTTAATGTATATATAAATTTAATTTCACGTTGAATGCAAATGTTCTTCCAGGATTTTCTTGCTGCTGTAGTTGAGTTTTGCATCAGCTTCATTTAATTCCTTTTCGATCTCACCTATGTTGCTGTAAGATTTGAGGAAAAGTACATGGTAACTTTCAGTTCCGGTTACATTTAAAATAGCTATTTTTTCACCTTCGGCTATGGTTTTATCCTCAATTGATGCTTTGTACTGTACAAATGGTCCGTATTTTTCCGGTAATTCTTCATATTTAAATATGCCAACCAGGGTTGCTATGAACATAAAAACTACACCTCAAAATCCTTTTTATTTTTAGTTATATCGGTGGTGTAAATGATGTATGTCTTTAAACGTATTTAAAAAGTAGCATTAAATGAAGGGGCGCTAAAATAGATTAATCCATTGATGTGTTATTTCATTTAAAAAAGATAAATAGAGGGGGGAGAAGTTTTATTCTCCGCCGGTTATTTCATCCAGTTTAGCCAGGGCAGGATCTGCGCTTATCTGGTGAGCATCTACGGTGATATCTTCAGCAGTTAATCCCATGGCCAGTCCGTAAAGCTGTGCCAGGTGGAACACTGGTATGCCGTAGTTGGTTCCGTATTTCTTATTCACTTCGGTCTGTCCCACATCGAATTGCAGGTGACAGAATGGGCAAACGTTGATTATGGCATCAACTCCAGCTTCCATCATGTTGTCCAGTTTTTCCCTGGTGAAGTCCAGTGTTACATCCAGGTCACGGGAACGTAGACCTCCGCCTGCACCGCAGCACATCATCTTATCCTTGTAGTCTATGGATTTTGCACCGGTTATTTCCACCAGTTCGTCCAGTATGGTTGGTTTCATGGGGTCGTCTAGGCCTATGGCGGCACTTGGTTTGAGGAAGTGACAACCGTAGTGGACTGCGACGTTAAGGTTTAATGGGGTGGTTACTGCTTCTTGGAGTGTGTCCAGTCCTACATCGTTGTAGAGGATTTCTGCAAAGTGTCTTACGTTTACTTCTCCTTTGTATTCCCTATCCACTTCGGATAGTATGGTGTTGATCTTTTCTTTTTGATCTTCGTCTTCGTGTAACAGGTGGTTGGTTTCGTAGAGTGATCCGAAGCATCCGTTACATTCGGTCATGACATCCATGCCCATATCTTCTGCTATGGTGATGTTACGGGCTGCTATGGATTGTTGGGTGGTTAAGTCAAATGATCCGAATACTCCTGGTGCTGGGCAGCAGGATGCTCCTTCCATGTCCTTGAGCTCTATGCCCAGTTTTTCGAACATTATCCTGGTGGCCTTTTCTATTCCGGGGTATCGGTTGTTCATTATACATCCTAAGAAATATGCAAATGCCATTTTTGATTCCTCCTTATTCTAATTCTCCTGATTCCCAGTTGTATCCTATTAAACTGTCAAATTTGGTGGTCTTGAGTATGGTCTGTACTTCTTCCAGTGCTTCTGGGAATTCATGAGTGGTTGGTGGTAGTTCATTTAATCCCACGCTTTTTCTTAACGCTTTGGTCGCGTCGTTTATTGGTACACCATGTCCGGTTTTTATAACAAAGGATCCAGTCATTTTGTGGGCTTTGGCCATGTGTCCTGCTTGGGATGCGTAATTCCTTACGATTTTTATGATGTCTACTATTTTAATTCCCCGTGGGCATCTCTCCTGACATTCGTAGCAGGTTGTGCACATCCATAGGCTGTCATCTGCTATTACTTCATCTTTAAAGCCCATTAAAGATTTTCTTACTATCTGTCTTACCCGGTAGGGTGTTCTTCTTCCAGATGGACATGCACCGGTACATGTACCGCACTGGAAACATATGGATAATGTTTCTGCACCAGCATCTATTACTGCTTGTTTAAAATCATCAGTAATATCGCTTCGGGTTAGAGTATCTACTTCTCTTCCTTCAAGTAAAGTCATACTATCACTCCTTTTGGTTTGGGGTTTTTCTTCTTTAGCTTCAGTTGTTTTTTCGACTGGTTTTTCTGATTCAATTGGTTCTTCAGTTTTTTCGGCTTCTTTAGTTTCCTCATCAGGTGTTTCGGATTTGGCTTCCTTTTCAGGTGCGGTTTCGGCTGGTTTTTCTGATGGTTTTTCTTTTTCTGTTACTACCTCTGGATCTGACTGTGGCCGTTCTTCTTTTTCTGCTACTTTTAACTCTGGATCTGGCTGTGGCTGTTCTTCTGTCTTCTCTTGCTTCTCTGATTTGTCTCCCCCACTTAACATATCTTTTAAGCGCTTTAGTTGTTTCATTCTCTTTCACGCCCTGATGGTCAATACCAGTCTGTGTGAAAACTTGTAATTTTCATATTTAGGTGTGCTTTATGCCCTATATAAACGTTGCTAAAAATTTGCTTAGTGTAACCTTTTAGGTGACACCTCTGGGATTAGACGTTTGTAAATCATCACCTGCATCTATACATGAAAGGTCAGATATTTATCTAAAATGAAGGACGGATATTTTATCTAAAAAGGACGAATAATTAATCCAAGTTAGGATCATGAAATTACAGAAACTTCTCCCCTCAATTTTAAGCAGTCTAAGGATCATCCTGGCATTTGTACTGTTTTACAGCTACCTAAACCAGATGATGGTATCTTCGGTTATCATCTTCATAACCGCTCTATCCACCGACTATCTGGATGGCTTTATCGCTCGAAGGTGGGATGCGATTACCGACTATGGGGCGTACCTGGATACCATCGCAGATTTCATCCTGGTGGCCACCGTCTTTTTAGCCTTTATAATTGTGGGAATATACCCCTACTGGTTGTTAATACTTATCATATTCATGTTCCTGCAATTCATCCTGACATCCGGGATTAAAAAACCAATTTACGACCCAATCGGGAAGTATTACGGGGCATTACTTTTTGCCTGTGCCGGGATAACTCTGATATTACCCATAATTTATATCATATTACCAGTAAGTTACATCACCAGTACACTACTGATTTTAATCGTTCTCTTCAGCTTCCTATCCCTTTTAACCAGGTATTACTCCTTATATAAAAAGAATTAAATCTATTTACATGTAAAAAGGTAAAATATTACTATAAAAGGTGAAATATAAATCATTACCATGAAACGTTATATTACATTACAAAAATTAAAAATTAAGAGTTCAGATCCATGCTAAAGATAAGCTTACACGACGGCCCGGCCCGGCTGGGAAAATACGATGGGCAGGAAACACCAGGCATATTACCACCAGATATTCCCATTCCATTTATCCCAGATGAACCCATGCCCTACAACGTGCCTAAACCACTGGCAGAGTTTTCTGTAAATAGAACCCTGGAGAAGGCCGCCGAAAGCTATGAAACTGGCATAGCAGTTATCCATGGATCTAAATATCCCGAACTACGCGTGCGCTGTGCTTTAGAACTTGAAAAACTGGGCAATGATATATTACTGGTTGCCAACCCGGAAGAGCTTTTAAATCGGCCCATGGACCTAATAAAGATTCTGGTAAAACTCAGGGAGAACATCAACCCCAACACCGCCCTGCATTTCCCCTTCATTAAGACTCCATTCATCCCACTCCTGACATATCTGGGAGTTGATTTCTTCGGAGCTGATTCAGGCAATTTATATGCACAATTAGGACATATAACCACTCCCCACAGGATATATGACCTGAAAGACTATGAGCTATACCGGTTCAATCAGGAGGAGTTGAGAGATTATAACCAGAACGCCCTGGACTTCGTGTTACGGGAAGTCAGGGAGAACATCCGGAACAAGACCTTACGAAACCTGGTGGAAGAAAGGTGTTGCTCCTCCCCGGAGACCATGACTGCTTTAAGAATCCTGGACCGTGACTATGGGGACTATCTCAGTAGATATACTGCCCTTTATTAGGAAAAAGTGTTGATTTTTATATTAATCAGGAAAAATTAAGGTTAAATTTTATTTCACTTCTTATTAATCCCTTTAACCAGATGATGGTACGGTCCCACCTCTGATGCTGAAACTGGTTCAAAATTGTACTGGGTGAGGATATCCTCCACATCCTGCGGTGCGAGTTTAATATCAAATGGCGGTCCTCGTGATCCCTCAATTTTCTTAAACTCAACCACTGCGAAAACACCATCCTGCTTAATAACCCTACCTATCTCCTTCATCACTGCTTCCACTTCATCGTTTTCTACAAACCCGTGCATGACGTTGGCCATAACACATATGTCAATGGAATCATCATCTAAGGGGATTTTATCGGTTAAATCAGCGACAGCTACATCCAAATTTTTAATACCCTTCTCTTCTGTTTCTTTTTTAATATTGACCACAGACTCAGGGTAAACATCCATAGCATAGACTTTTCCATTCTCGCCCACCACAGCTGATGCGGCGAAGGATATAAATCCATCTCCACTCCCTGCGTCCAGGAAGATATCCCCTGATTTTAAACCAGCAGTGGTTAATACTCGTTCGGCGCTTAAAATATCCCTGGTTGTTTTACTGTGGTGGACATGGCCGTGTTTTTTAGCAGACATTTTTTTTACTAACCTCACATCAATCTAATAACCATAATTTTTAAAAATAATTCTCAATTTTTAATCTAAATTTTCCAATTTTTTAATCTAATTTTCTGCTTTCAACCTGTTCTTGGAGAACAGTACCACCCCAATGGCAAAGAGTATCACCGTCAAAACCACACTAACAGCTACTGAGTAGGATATATCGTTCCATCCCTCACCATAAGTCAATAAAGAACGCAGGGCTTTCAGTATATGGGTCCAGGGTAAGAAAGCATTGAATGGGACGCCGAATATCTCCACGTCTGGAAGCGGGAAAAAGGCTCCCACCAGGAAACTCGCCGGGACAGTGATCAGGGTCCCCAGATTAGTAGCCTGACTGACACTAGTAACAAAGGCCGCAATTATCATCCCTAGTGCAATAGAGGCTATACCGCCAATTACACCCACTAAGATGGCCAGGAGTATGGAATTAAGACCGCCCTGCCAGTGAAATCCTATGGCCACCGCCACTACTAGGAGTATGATCACCTGGACAATCACCACCAGGGACCAGGGTATAAGGCCGCCGAACATTAAGTCGAATCCTTTCATCTTGGATAACTTCAGCCGGGCCAGGGTTCCAGACTCCACCTCCCTGGTGAAGTTGGCTGCCACCATGGTGGCCAGGAGTAGTATGGCAAATACGATCATCCCTGGTGCAATGAAGTCGAAACTGGTGAAGTTCTGCGTCCCCTCGATGGGCTCCACCTTGGAATTTAAAAACACAGTCGGCTGAGCCCCGGGTGTTCCCCGGATAGCGTTTTGGGTCTGAATTACTATTTCATCCTGATACTGGGCCAGGACACCAACCAGGATACCCTGGGACACTCCGAAGTTAATAAATCCCGTGTCACCACGGATTATTAGAGTAGATGTTATATCTGGTGAGGTTGATTGGCTGGCTGCCAGTGGGTTGGTGGTTGTCATGATGGTGTGATCTATTAATGCCAGCACCGACTCTGAAAAGTTATCCGGGATAATCAACGCGGCATCGATGTCCCTGGTCTTTAAAAAAGCGTCAGCCTCACTTTCACTTATCTTGGTCACGTTGAAGAGGTTAACGTCACTATTTTCATATTTAGCCTCTTCTAAAAGTTGAGTAAGGTTATTTCCAAAATTGATGCTTTCACCAGTCATAGGGATGGTGACTGGCTCATCATAATTTACAATGGCCAGTTTATAGGGGGTGTTGCTCTGCCCCATACCCCCGAAGGCGAATCCGAAGACCAACATGAAAAATATGGGGAAAACCAGGATGAAGAAAAGCCCTTTTCTGTCCCGTGCCAATTCCTTTAAATCCTTAACAGCTAAGCTGGAAAACTTCATTTTTTTACTCCCTCAGCCTGGTTCCAGTGAGATCGATGAACACGTCTTCCAGGGTATTCTGGCGTACTGAAAGGTCGGCCATACACGCTCCTGTCTCTTCAATATCGTCTATGATCTGTGGAAGCTTACCCACGGCATTTAATGCCCGGAGGTTAATAATTCCCTCTATTTCCAGGACGGATAATACATTTCCTGTCTCTTCAATCTTTTTAATTACTTTCTGGTTCATGCTGTCATCAGAAAGGGTTATCTCCACTATGTCTCCCCCTCCAATTTCCTTTTTAAGGTTCACCGGAGTGTCCAGTTTAAGGAGTTTACCGTGGTCAATTATGGCCACCCTATCGGACAGTCTATCTGCCTCATCCATAAGATGGGTGGTAAGAATGACTGTTTTTCTTTCATCACGTAAAGAGAGAATGTATTTCCAGAGCACCTGGCGTGACTGGGGATCCAGCCCCTCTGATGGTTCGTCCAGCACCACTATTTCCGGCTGGTGAACCACTGCCATGGCCAGATTCAAACGGCGCTTCATTCCCCCGGACAGATTCTTAACCAGGGTATTTGCCTTGTCTGTAAGGAAGAGATCCTCCAGTAACTGGTCAACCCTCTGTTTTAAAACATCCTTGGGAACTTCGTACATATCCCCTATCAGATTAAGGCTTTCAGCACATGTGAGATTGTCCCATAGAACTATTTCCTGGGGACAAACACCGATAGCTGCCTTGTCGAACTTCTTCATATCCTGGCCGTCGATTATCACCCGTCCACTGGTGGGTTTCAGTAACCCCACCATTATGTTGATAGAGGTGGTTTTGCCGGCTCCATTGGGACCTAAAAAACCAAAAACCTCCCCCTTCTTTATCTGTAAACTCAGTCCATCCACCGCCTTAAAGCCATCGAATTCCCTGGTGATATCCTGAGTTTCTATGATGTAATCAGCCATATTCATCCGCCGTTTTACTTACTCCAAATTTTAGATTCTTAATTTTAGTGGATGATCACTGCTATTATATTTTGTTCTATGATGGAAATTGCCAGTTTCAAAGTAAAAAAAATCCAAGTTATAATTAAAAGAAAAGATAAAATAGTAAGAAAAGGGTGTCCAGATGATGAAGATGATTGAAAAAATCGAGATCACCATGATGAACGAAACCGTCCACAACTTCCGCAAAGGCGAATTCGGAGTCCAAAACATTGAAATAGATGAAACCAGAGGATTTATAGAAATTGAATATGGTGTCCAGGAAGGTGGGGAAAAGAATGTTTTAATTCCTTTGCAGAACGTAGAAAAATGTGAATTCTTGGTGAAGAAGGCGGAGGAAACTAAAATTAACCAGGAACAGAACCATCCGAATTTAAAAAAAGAAACCTTCAAAAAAACCTAATCTTAAAAAGAAATCCTAGTTAATGATAATTCCTCACAATCAACTCGTTGATCT
>WOYI010597585.1_pt1 | contig 10033 bp, 9 predicted proteins | sample 6423411 | NCBI WGS metagenome assembly WOYI01 (sample SAMN13441803, study PRJNA592873) | oil field metagenome | biome: oil field; feature: oil-well bore; material: oil-contaminated soil; isolation source: oil-contaminated soil from oil-well borehole | place: Germany: Wietze | collected 2016-10-18 ...
TTTGGAAAAAGCCGGAACATGACAGTATGCGTTTGTATTTCTGGATTCAGATTAAGAGGTACCGTCCACTGCTTTCGAAAAAACCTTTTTTACACAACTGACACAATATTTAATGCTGAAATCCGTTTGCATGCTAAACGGTTTTTTTTGACATCGCGGATTACATATTTGCTGTTGGCTGTTGCCTTATTCCCGGTTTCCTGTGGTAGGGTGAAACTGGATGATGCGAGAGCGCAATATCTGCGGGGGGAGTATTATGCAGCAAGTGAAACCTATCGGAAACTGTACCGCAACGCACCCCGTGAAGAGCTTGCATGGCGTGGCGTGATCGCTTATGAGCTGGCGGAGAATTACCGAAAGCTCAACCAATCTGCACACGCCGTGGTAGCATACGCCAATGCCATTCGGTTTGGTTATCCCGATACACTCATGTATCTTTCTTATGCACAGATGCTTCACAGAGAGGGAAAATATCAGGAGGCGGCAGCGGCGTATCGCAATTTTCTGCATTGGCAGCCGGGGCATCCTCTCGCAATAAACGGACTTGAAGGCGCTGAACAGGCGCAGCGTGAAGATCCATCCCGATATGTGGTGCAGCGAATGGACTTGTTTAACTCCGCACGTAGTGAATTCAGTCCGTTGCTGGCTCATGAGGATCAGGTGCTTTACTTCAACTCATCGAGAGATGAAGTTCCCGGAGAGACGAAAAGTCCGGTGACGGGAATGAAGTACAACGATCTGTTCCTCTCCGGGAAAGATGTAAGCGGTGCTTGGAAGAAGCCAAAACGTCTTTCGGACGAAATCAATACCGGGTTTGATGAGGGTACGCCTTCCATCACCCGCGACGGGGAATGGATGTACTATACTTTCAGCGGGACTGATTCCTGCCACTCCACCGGAACAGCGATTTATTACTCGAGAAGAGTCAATGGCGCATGGACAGCCGGTCGTCCTCTTCAGCTCGTGAAGGGTGACACGTTGTCGCTCTTCGCCCATCCGGCCATTTCCCCATCCGGCCGGTACCTCTATTTCGTCTCCGATATGCCCGGCGGACAGGGCGGTAAAGATATCTGGCGGACAAGCATAACACCAGACCATGAAACGGGTGTGCCCGAAAATCTTGGCCCCCCGGTCAACACGGCCGGCAATGAGATGTTTCCCTATCTGCGTACCGATTCCACCCTTTATTTTTCCTCCGACGGACATCCCGGAAGGGGAGGGTTGGATCTGTTTGTGGCTGTAAAACAGAAGGCTACCCCACACTGGGAGGTTCACCCCATGCCGGTGCCCGTTAACTCTTCTGCTGATGATTTCGGCATCACTTTTGTGCGGGATGCAGAAAAGGGTTTTTTCAGTTCCAACCGCAACGATGTGCGCGGTTACGATCATATCTACTCATTTGTCTACCCTGAGACAACCATTTGGGTAGAAGGATTTGCCGTGGATCCGGAAGATGCGTTTATTCCCGGTGCGGAAGTGAGGGTGGTGGGGAGCGATGGGTCACATCAACGATTTATCACCAACCTCAAGGGTGAATACCAATTCAAGGCAGCCAGGGGAGTGGATTACCTGTTGATGGCGAGCGCTGATGGTTTCCTCAATCAGAAACAATCTTTGCGGACTACCTCTGAGGAAAAAGATACCCTGTATTATGTCGATTTTGAAATGATTCCTTATGAAAAACCGATCGTTCTGGAACATATTTTTTATGATTTTGACCGTGCCTCACTCCGCCCTGAGTCGAAAAAGGAGCTTGATACGCTCATTAACCTTCTTGGTGTACATCCGGAGATTTCTATTGAACTCTCCGCGCATACCGACCGCAAAGGCAGTACCGCTTATAACCGGGATCTCTCTTTAAGACGGGCGCAGGCGGTGGTCGATTATCTGATGGCGAACGGCATCCGTGAAAACAGGCTCACTGCTACGGGACGTGGAGAAGAAGTTCCGAAGCGTGTGGGCAAAAACATCGCTTCCAGGTATCCTTTCCTGAAGGAGGGTGATGTACTTACGGAAGATTTCATCGGGAAGCTGACACCCTCACAGCAGGCGATTGCTGATCAGATCAATCGCAGGACAGAATTCCGCGTGATTGAGCCGACATTCTTTACTCCCTGAAAACAAATTATCCAAAATAATGCGTATTTTTGCCTGTGGAAGTCACAGGGTGGTTATATCCCTAAAACGACAGTTAATCACGGAATGAGGATATCTCTCAGGTATATGTGTATTGCGATGATTGCTGCGGCAGGAGTTTTCTCTTTGTCCGCACAGGAGCTTAATGCCACGGTAAAGGTGCACAGCAACCTGATTCCGGGCACCCACAAACAGCTGTTTGCCTCACTCGAAGAGGCACTGCATACCTTCATCAACGGACGCAGATGGAGTGACCTCCCCGGCAGGTCAAATGAAAAAATAGATTGCGCATTTACGCTCATGATCACAGAAGCTCTCTCTCCCGGCTCATTTCGCGGAGAGCTGTATGTGCAGTCACGTGTACCGGTACACAATGCCACCCTGGAAACGCCGTTGCTGAATATCCGCGACAAACAGTTCGAGTTCGATTACGCGGCCTATCAACCTTTGTCATTCGATCCCCATTTTGTGCAGGATAACCTCACGGCTACCGTCGCTTTTTATGTTTATCTGATCCTTGGCCTTGCTGACGACGCCGATGCTCTTTTGGGGGGAACACCCTCCTTTCGTGCGATGGAAGAGATTGCTGCCAGTGTGCAGTCCTACGGCTGGAGGGGATGGGAGACGGACAGACACAGCCGGAGCCGTTCCGTCATGGCAGCCGCCTTCAACAATGGGTCGGGGGAAGGGTTCCGGAAAATGTGGTATAACTACCACGCTCTGGGGCTTAATCTGCTATCTACAAACCCTTCCCGGGGACTGGAAAATGTGGCTGCTTCGGTACCGTTTATTTCATCACTTCATGCGGAGCAGCCCGGCTCGGTGTTGATTCAGATGTTCGGCGACGCGAAGCTCGAAGAACTGTCACAAATCCTTTCGAATAGCAGCCCGGAGAAAAAACGGGACGCTTATCAGTCGCTCAGGGAGATTTATCCCACACGCGGCACAGTGCTTGACAAGTTGAGATAAATTAATATGTTAAAATCGTTATCCATCCAAAATTACGCACTGATCGATTCGCTTCATATCACGTTCGACAAGGGGTTTTCGGTCATCACCGGTGAAACGGGTGCCGGTAAATCAATTATCCTGGGCGCACTTTCCCTTGTTCTCGGACAACGTGCCGACGCTCGCCACATTAAACAGGGTGAAACCAGATGCGTGATTGAAGGTGTTTTCGACATCTCCACCTATCACCTGCAGCCTTTCTTTGAAGAACATGACTGGGTCTTCGACGGAGATGAATGTATCCTGCGCCGCGAAATCTGGGAAAACGGTAAATCTCGTGCTTTTGTCAACGATTCGCCAGTCTACCTGAACCATCTGAAAGAATTCGGCGACAAACTCATCGACATTCATTCCCAGCATCAGAATCTGGCATTAAATGACAACCTTTTCCAGCTGAATGTGGTGGACTTGCTGGCAGATACCGTGAAAGAGCGGTTGGAATACACAGCGGCTTTCTCCGAATATCGTGCAGCCGAGCAGATGCTGAAAGAGTTGCATCTGCAGGCACGGAAAAACAAAGAGGAGGAAGATTATCTGCGGTTTCAGCATACAGTGTTGTCGGAGGCAACATTGCAGCCCGGTGAGCAGGAAAAGTTAGAGACGGAGCTGGAGGCTGTCACCCATTCGGAAGAGATAAAATCGGGACTCTTCACGGTCACTGAATTGTTGTCAGGCGATGAACAAAACGTGGAATCGATGCTGCGGACAGTTAGAGATACGTTACAGCAAGTGCAGATAGTCTATCCCAAGGTAGCTGAGCTGGCTATGAGAGTAGCCTCCGCTTATATCGAGCTGAAAGATGTGCGGGAAGAGGCATCTCGCTTCTTTGAAGAAATTGATTTTGATCCAAACCGCCAACAGCTGTTGGAGGACCGGTTGAGCGTGATCTACGATCTGCAGAAGAAGCATTCCGTTACTACGGTGGAGCAGTTGATCGCATTGCGCGATGAGATGGGGGCAAAGCTTCAAAATATCGATTCGCTGGAGGAACGACTGGCTGCCCTGGAGAAGGAGGTGGAGATCAGGCGATCAGTCATGCTCGAAAAAGCGCGGCTGTTAACCCAAAAAAGAATGGCGGCTGCACCTGCCATTGAAAAGGAGCTGACAGAGAAGTTAACCTTTTTGCGGATGCCTCATACGCGCTTCCGTTGTGAATTTACCCCCAAGAATCATCCTGATGCTACCGGGGCCGACAATGTGCAATTTCTCTTTTCGGCCAATAAGAACAGGGAGCTGCAGCCGGTATCGCAGATCGCATCGGGAGGTGAAATATCGCGGCTGATGCTCTGTCTAAAAGCGATGATCGCCGGAGCTACCGCCCTGCCTACCATCATTTTCGATGAGATTGATACCGGTACTTCCGGAGAAATTGCCGATAAGGTAGGTGCAATTATGGCAGAAATGAGCAAACGGATGCAGGTGATTGCCATCACCCATCTGCCACAAATAGCCGCTAAAGGGCATACCCATTTTGTCGTGTACAAGAAGGAAACGAACGATACGGTCACCACACAACTCAAAGAGCTGTCACCCGACGAACGGGTAACTGAAATTGCCCGGATGCTCAGTGGTGCCGAGATCTCGGTGCAGGCTGTTGAGAATGCCCGGGTGATGCTGAAGGGTTGAACCCGTGAATAAGAGAGATTAAAAATTCAGAAATAAGTGCCCAGATGCAAGAGAAAGAGATGATTTTTGGCATTCGTGCCGTGATGGAAGCGGTGGAAGCCGGGAAGGATATCGACAAGGTAATGGTGAAGCGCGAGCTGTCTGGTGATCTGTTTATGGAACTGCAACAACTGCTTCGTGCCTATGAGATACCGATGCAGCGGGTGCCTCTCGATCGTATCGACCGTATTACCCGTAAGAACCATCAGGGCGTAATCGCGTTTACCTCTGCCGTCACCTATCAGAAGCTGGAGCATATTGTGCCGATGCTTTACGAAGAAGGAAAGAATCCTTTCATCCTTGTTTTGGACGGAATTACAGACGTACGTAACTTTGGAGCCATTGCCCGTACGTGTGAGGTGGCGGGTGTGAATGCCATCGTCATCCCGTCGCGGGGGAGCGTCACGGTGAATGCCGACGCTATCAAAACATCGGCCGGCGCTTTACATACCATCCCTGTCTGCCGCGAGCAAAACCTGAAAGACGCCATTGTCTTCCTCCGGAACAGCGGCATCAAGGTGGTGGCGGCAACGGAAAAAGCAGCCGGTTTTTATACCGACTCCGATTTCACGGTGCCATCAGCCATCGTAATGGGAGCAGAGGACATGGGGGTTGCCACTGAGCACCTGCGTGTAAGCGACGAGTTGGTGAAAATTCCCCAGTTTGGCCGCATTCAGTCGCTCAACGTATCCGTCGCGGCGGGCGTGATGATTTATGAGGTTGTACGACAAAGAAGAATGATGTGATGATATGATGATTTGATGAAGTGATGATGTGATGATTTGATGAAGTGATGATGTGATAATGTGCCGATAGCTGATCGACGTGAAACGAATATCCCGCAATGCGGGAGCACTGATCGCTGAAAACTAATAAAACAAATAACAATGAAAAAAAAAGTAATATCTACAAACAACGCGCCTGCAGCTATCGGGCCATACAGCCAGGCCATTGAAGCAAACGGCATGCTTTTTTTATCGGGGATGCTGCCGATTGAGCCTGCTACCGGGTATTTGGTTCCGGGCGGTATCAAGGAACAAACCACGCAGATATTTAAGAATATCAAAGCTGTATTGTCTGCCGCAGGAGTCGATGTCACCCATATTGTCAAGACAACGGTATTCCTGGAGGATATGGCCCTCTTTGAGGGGATGAACGAAGTGTATGCCGCTCAGTTTAGCGGCACATTCCCGGCTCGTTCGGCACTTGCCGTGAAGGCGCTGCCCAAAAATGCGTTAGTAGAGATTGAAGTAATCGCGGTAAAGTGAAAACGAATTCCTTTTGGCAAGAAAAGGTTATTCATTCACGTTTTCTAAGGAGTGCGTCTTTATTCAAACACGGCAGGCAGGTTGTCATCTTCCTCCTCTTCAGCGGGGGGCTCTTTCTTCACGACAATGGCGCTGATTTCCCACAATGCATAGAGGGGCAGAGCCACAACGAATAAAGAGAAAGGATCCCCCGAAGGAGTAATGAAGGCTGCCAGCAACAGAGCACCCACTACTGCATGGCGGCGATATTTCCGGAAGAAAGGACGATAGACCAATCCCAGCATGGAGAGCAGCCAAAAAACCAATGGCAGTTCAAAGACCAGCCCCATAATCAGGATAAGGGTGTAGAAGTTGCTCATGTATGAATCGAGGGAGATCATGTTCTCAATGGAGTCACTCAGCTCAAACGTGATGAGGAACCTGAATATGAGGGGAAATACAATAAAGTAACCTACCAGACATCCTATTATGAACATGAAACCGCCGAATCCGAAGGCGGTCTTCACCCCTTTTGCTTCATTCTCATAGAGCGCCGGGCTGATAAATTTCCACAATTCAAATAAAATAAAAGGGATGGTGCACAACACGCCAAACGCAAGTGACGTAGTGAGATAGGTCATAAACTGCGTGGTCATGTTGATGTTGAGCATCTTCACATCAAATGATTCTGCTGAAAAGTCGGGTAGGAAGGGGATGAACTGACCTGCTTTTTCCATAAACCGATAGGTAATGAAATCGGATGTACGGGGAGCAAGGATAACGCTATCGAAGATACCGGGAATAATGATAAATCCCACAATCGAGAAAACAAGCACAGCAATGATAATACGGATCAGCGTCCATCGGAATTCCTCCAGATGATCCCAAAAGGACATTTCTTTCTCTGCCATGTATATCTTGCGCTATAGATTTCAATTCCCGAAAACAACCCGAACAGGTCGGGTCGTGATCGAGAACATAACGGTGTAAAGTAAGACAAATGTATTTTTGAGGTATGTCTTTTTATATTTTACTTATTGCCGGTTGAAGTTGAGTTGTGTTCGGTAGGATCTGCTTTTATGTCCTCTTCAATGTCATTCAGGCCTTTCTTAAAGCTGTTAATGCCTTTTCCCAGCCCTTTCATGAATTCGGGTATTTTTCTGCCTCCGAAAAGAATCAAAATGACCAGAACAATGATGGGTATCTCCCAACCATTTAAGTTAATAAGAAGTGGATTCATAGTTTTTTTATTTGAATATTATACTCTCCGTATGCTACGAACTACAAATGTAGCATGAATTTGTGAAAGAATCCAAGTATTTTAATATAAAGTTCACTAAAGTTACCCATAAAACACACAGTTTACTGCCGTACAATCAAATCTGTATAAACAGGCAGGTGATCGCTGAATCCTCCCAGGTATCGCGGACCCAGATGGGTGCGGAATGGTTTTTTCCCAAAATACCGGACATCTTCTTCCAACAGGAAGGCTGCTTTGAAAAGGTGTGCTTCATTTTCTTTTATGCAGATGCTGTTGGATTCCATCAGCAAATTTCCGCTTACGATGAACTGGTCGAACACTTCCCATCGTCCCTGATACTTATAACTCCCGAAGTCACGCTCCTTCATGCGGTGATAGAACAGATTATACAACCCTTTTTTGTCGGGTAGTGCTGACACGCGCTGTGCCCGCAGCGTGCGCGAAAGGCTTTTGTTGTCGGGATGATCGTTAAAGTCGCCCATGATGAGGATATGGGTGTCTTTCCGCTTCAGGAAGAGGCTGTCCGTTTTCTCCCGCAGGAGTGCTGCTGCCGCTATCCGCAAGGGTTCGGTTTCACGTTCTCCGTCGCTGCGCGAGGGAAAATGACAGACAAATACATCGAGCGTGTCACCATTGATGAGTTTTCCCACGGCATGGAGGATGTTGCGGGTAGGGTGGTTGTTTCGTTTGCCAGACCCTATCTCATGCTCCTTGCTTTCCAGTAGTTTAAATTGATGACGTTGGTAAAGCAGCGCTACGTCGATGCCCCGTTCATCGGGTGAGTCGGAAACAACGTAGGCATATTCCTGTACCCTCAGGGGGGAACGTTGGGTGAGATCGAAGATGACGCTGTCGTTCTCAATTTCGCACAATCCTACCAGCGCGGGCGACTGCATACCGCCCACAGCCGTGATAACGCGGGTTATATTACGCAGTTTCTCCCAATATTTCCAGGGTGTCCAGTGCATAAACCCTTCCGGCAGGAAGTCGTTGTCGTCTTTCAGCGAATCATCCTTCGTATCGAACAGGTTCTCCACGTTATAAAACATTACACGAAAAGGGTTCTGTGAGACGATTCCCGTAACAGATACCGCCCACAGAAGACTCAATATGACAAAACGAGGCATCAACACAAATTATGATGTAAAGGAGGGGCCACGCAGGCAGCCCCTCTTAACGAACCATTATGCAACTGTACGTCTGCACAGACTGAGGAAACCGGACTATTCCGTTGTTTCGGCATTTCCGGCCGGTATCGCCTCTAATATCTTTACCAGGAAATCCCAAAATTTGCCCACGGAGGAGATCTTCATCCTTTCGTTCGGCGAATGTACATCCATCATGTCGGGTCCGATGGAGATCATGTCGAGGTTGGGATATTTTTCGAGAAAAAGGCCGCATTCCAAGCCGGCATGAATGGCTTTCACCTTTGCATTTTTGTTAAAGAGCGATTGGTATTCTTTTTTAGCCAGCTTCAGAAGTGCAGAATCGGGATTTGGCTGCCATCCCGGGTAACCTTCGTTGTGTTCGACCTTGGCTCCGGCCAAATCGAAGACCGATGACACCATATTCACCACATAATCTTTCTGTGATTCTACCGAACTGCGCTGGCTGGTGCCAACTTCTATCAGGTGATTGGGGAGCATTTTCACCGATGCCAGGTTGGTGGAGGTCTCTACCAGACCTTCGATATCGCGACTCATGCCGATGACGCCATGCGGGCAGGCATACAAAGCGAGAATAAGCTTTTCGGCTGTACGCCTGCTGATGACCTTCGAGGGTATTTGTACCGACTCCAGATGTATATCAATATTGGGCTCAATATCAGTGTACTCGTGTTGCATTTTTGAGAGGAACAGGTTTAATTTCACCCTGATGTCTTCCTTGTATTTTTCCTTTACCCCCATAATGGCAAATGCTTCCCGCGGAATAGCATTGTGCAGGTTCCCGCCGCCGATCTCCGATAAGATCATGCCATACTTCTTCCGGTTGAGAGAATGCAGAAAACGGGTGAGGATCTTGTTGGCATTACCGAGTCCTTTGTGAATGTCGCTCCCCGAATGTCCACCGCGAAGTCCCTTTACGGTTACCTTAAACCAGAAATATTTCTTCGGAGCATCTTTCGCCTTGTATTTGAAATAGGCTTTGGTACCTTTTCCCCCGGCACAGCCGATGTATATCTCTCCTTCCTCCTCGGTATCCAGGTTGATGAGCATATCGCCGGTAAGAAACTCTTTCTCCAGTGCATATGCACCGGTAAGCCCCGTCTCCTCATCTACGGTGAAGAGTGCCTCAATTTTTCCGTGCGCGATGTCATTGGCAGCCAGCACAGCCAGTTGTGCTGCTACACCGATACCGTTGTCTGCTCCCAATGTTGTTCCGTTGGCCTTGACCCAATCCCCGTCGATAAGGGTCTCAATAGGATCATTGTCAAAATCGAACGTTACGTCTGAATTTTTCTCGCAAACCATATCCACATGCGATTGTAAAATGACGGTGGGTACATCCTCCTTGCCTTCGGTTGCCGGCTTGGTAATGAGGATGTTGCCTGCTTTGTCCTGCTTTGCTTCCAGATTGTGTTGTTCCGCAAAATCGAGCAGCCAGGCAAGAATCCGCTCTTCCTTTTTCGATGGGCGGGGTATCTGTGTAATGTCGTGGAAATAGCCCCAGATAGCGGTAGGCTGTAAATCTTTGATCGTCATAATGCCTAATTTTT
>WOYI011423281.1_pt1 | contig 10033 bp, 9 predicted proteins | sample 6423411 | NCBI WGS metagenome assembly WOYI01 (sample SAMN13441803, study PRJNA592873) | oil field metagenome | biome: oil field; feature: oil-well bore; material: oil-contaminated soil; isolation source: oil-contaminated soil from oil-well borehole | place: Germany: Wietze | collected 2016-10-18 ...
TCATCAGAAGGAGAAGAAAAGTGTCTTAGCTACTTGTATTCTAGCAAAAGCAAGGGTAAATAACTTGACGATTTCCCTACGATCTCCCTACAAATGCTGAACGATTCGGTGATTGCCGCTATTTTTAGCCGTAAAAAGCCTGCGGGAAGCGTAAATGGGCTTCCCGCAGGCTGTGAAATCTTTATTCGTACCGCAGCGCCTCGACGGGGGCCAGGGAGGCCGCCCGATTGGCGGGGTAGTAGCCGAAGAAGATCCCCACGGCCGCCGAGAACAACGTCGCCAGCAGCACCGAGTTCAACGTCACGCTGATATACAGCGGCGTTCCCGATTGCATGGCGATCTGGCTGACGACCAGGGAAATGACCCACCCCAGGATGATCCCAAGGATGCCGCCAATCATGCTCAGCAGGACTGATTCGGTCAGGAACTGAACGAGGATGTCGGCTTTGCGGGCGCCAAGCGCCTTACGCAGCCCGATCTCACGCGTCCGCTCTGTCACCGAGACAAGCATGATGTTCATGATGCCGATCCCTCCAACGAGGAGGGAAATCGCGCCGATCCCGCCCAGGAAGATTGTCATCACGCCAGTGATTGACGAGGCCACATCCAGGATGTCTTGCTGGTTGATGATCGAGAAGTCATTTGGGCTGCGAGGTGGAATCCGGTGGGTCGACCGCAGCACGTCTGTGATTTGGTCAATGGCGGCATCAGCATCTTCTGAACTGGTGGCAGAAACCAGGATATATTGGACGCGGTCCGGGTTACTGCTTCTCGGCAGCCGGGTCTGGCCTGTCGAGAGAGGGATGTAGAGGTTGTTATCCGGGTTGTTGAAGGCGCTGCCGCCTTTCGCCTCGGTCACGCCCACCACCCGGTAGGGATATCCGCTAATGCGGACCGTTTGCCCCACCACGCCGGCATGCCGGCCGATCAGTGTGTCGGCGATACTAGGCCCCAGGACGACCACTGCGCTGCGGCCTTCAACCTGGGATTGGGTGATGAAAGTCCCCTCGGCCATGGTCAGGTTCTGTACGTTCAGATAATCCGGGGTCACGCCCGAGACCGACGTTTCCATCCCCTTGTCGCTGTAGGAGACCTCGCTGGAGTAGGACACCACTGGCGCAACGTAAGCGATCTTATCGGTTCCGCGGGCGGAGTTGGACAGTGCCTCGGCATCCCGCAGCGTCAGGTCTTGCGGGTTGGTCACTTCTTCATTGGCATTCCCGTTGAGGACATAAATCACGTTCGTGCCGATGCTTTCAATTTGCCCGGTGATGGAATTACCCGCCCCTTCGCCAAGGGATAGCAAGGCGATCACTGAGGCCACGCCGATCACGATACCCAGGATGGTCAGGAGCGAACGCATCCGGTTCGCATTCAGACTTTGCAGGGCTTCTTTGAGATTGAGGAAAATGTTCACGAGCGCACCTCCTCATTTTCGATCAACCCATCGCGCAGATAAATAATTCGTTCTGCAATGCCAGCCACTTCAGGGTCGTGTGTGACGAGCAGCAGGGTGGTGCCGCTGTTCTGATTAAGTTCCAACAACAGGTCCATGATTTCATTTCCGGAAACGGAGTCCAGGTTGCCTGTAGGTTCATCCGCGAGAATAATGGCCGGTCTATTGACCAGCGCGCGGGCGATGGCTACACGTTGCTGCTGGCCCCCCGAGAGCTCGTTCGGCTGGTGATCGATCCGATCGCCCAGACCGACGGCTTCCAGGGCTTCTCTTGCCAGTTCTTTGCGATTGCCGTTCTTGCCGGCATAGCGCAGAGGGAGTTCGACGTTCGCCAGCGCGGTTGCGCGAGGGAGCAGGTTGAATTTTTGAAATACGAAACCGATCTTCTGGTTTCGGACCAGTGCGAGTTGGTCTTCATCGAGTGTGGAGACCTTTTCGCCTTCCAGGTAATAGTCACCGCTGGTGGGGATATCCAGACAGCCGATCATGTTCATCAAGGTTGATTTACCCGACCCGGAGGGTCCCATGATCGCCAGCACTTCGCCTTCCTGCACTTGGAAACTGACCCCGCGCAACGCGTGAACCTCAATCTCCCCCATCTGGTAAACCTTGGTCAGGTTCTCAACCCGGATGACTTCTTTTTGTTTTGCCATCATCGGTCCTAATTCCCAAACCCGCCAAATCCCTGGCCGGGATTTGAACTGAAAGGGGTCTCGCCGGTCAGATTGGAAGGTGGATTCAAGACAATCGGTTCGCCTTCCTCAATATCAGCGCTGGTGACTTCACTGTAATTGTCGGAATAGCTGCCCAGACTGACCGGGACAGCCACGAAGGTTCCGTTGCGCTTGACAAACACGGTTTCCTGACCGTCCACCATGACCAGCGCGTCGTTCGGAACGACGAATACATCGGCCTTTTCTTCAACGACGATACTCACAGCGGCAGTCATGCCGGGCTTGATCTGACCATCGCCGTCATTCATCTTGATCCGCACGGTATATTCGACCACACCCTGTGCAATGGAGCCGACCGGCGCGATCTGTGTGATTTCGCCGGTGAAGGTCTCATCAAAATAGGCATCGAAGACCAGTTGGGCTGGTTGGCCGACAGCCACCTTGGGGATATCGACCTCGGAGATTTGCACATCCAGATAGAAGTTTGACAGGTCATCCAGCCGGACAGCCTGGGTACCGGCCTGGACCACATCGCCGGTTTGGACGGGCAGGACGGTGACAACCCCATCGAAAGGCGCCTTGACCATCAGGCTGTCCGCTCTTTTTTGAGCGATCGCCAGTTGGGTTTCAAGGATCGTGACCTGGTCAGGATCGGGTCCATCCGAAAGAGTGTCTACCCGCTTCTGCAGGTCAGCGACTTTGGCCTCACCCAGTTGAACTTTCAATTCCGCTTCCGCAATTTCCTGTTCGGTGAAGTCTGCATTGCAGAAATCCAGGTTGGCCTGAGCCGTGTTGAGCGCCTGAAGCGCAGTGGAATCGCCTTTGAAGGCATAATAACGTTCGGCCTTGGCCAGTTCATCTTCCAGTTCCTCGATGCGCTCATCAGTGCAGCGCTCATAATTCATGATCTGACGGTCGATTTCCAGATCGTCCAGTTCTTCTTCGGCATTCAGCAAATCCAGTTTGGCCTGTGCCAGATCGGCTTCCCAATTTGTATACAGGTCATCGAGGGCGTTCTGAGCATTAATCACGTCCACCTGGGCCTGGAGAATATCAACGGAGACGGAGTCCGGATCAAGGGACATCAGTACCTCGTCCTTTTCCACCGTCTCACCGAGGCTGACGTTCACTTCGCCCACGATCCCACCAGCCGACCAGGTCAGCACAGCGGTCTGGTTGGGCTGGACGGTGCCGGTGCCGTAAATGTTGGCGTCGAGAGTCTGGCGTTGATAGGGTTCTGTCTCAAGGTTGGCCAGGGCCTCGGCTGTGGCTCGGCGGTTGTTCACAATCCGCAAGCCGATCAGCAGTCCGGCGATGACCACGACGGCCCCTAAGATCCACCAGCCCCAACGGCGTTTTTTATTCTTTGTTTGTTTTTCTGTCACGTTAATCCTCCAATAAATAGATCATTCATTAGGCCCGCGGCTCGTTTTTGCGGGTACATTAATCCATTGAAAAATGAATAATCCAATTAATAAGCAAAAACCGAAATAAATTATACTGAGCGACTATAAGAATTGTAACAACGCGTCCGAGGTTGACGGGTAAAGGTTTTGTAAAATATGAAGCCCGGGTTGCGGAACCCCGAGTATGGTGGCTGCGCTCAAAACCAGAGCGCGCCCGACGATTGTTTTCGGATATCAGGACCCCTTTGCCAACTCTCTATTTACTTGTCGAGCTTCCTGCCGGATTAAGAAAATACGCCCCGAGAGGAGAACTCCTTCCGGGGCGTGGGTTGTTTATTTATCCACTTGTTTATTCTTCAAAGGTCACTTCCGCCGTCATGCCCCAGCGCAGGAGCTCATCGCTATCCAACAGCTTGATCCGAGCGACGTAGGTGACATCGCCGTAGCGTTCCTGAGAATACTCGCTGATCGACTCCACCTCGCCGTCGAAGGACTGCCCCGGCAGAGCGTCAAACGTCACAGTGACCAGCTGCCCGATGGCGATCTTCACGACCTCATCTTCGGTCAGATCATTCGTTTCCACATACCATTGCGAGTCGTCGATGATGATAGCGGCCAGTTCACCAGGGGTGGTCGGCGCGCCTTCGGTCAGTTCCATCTGGACGATCTTCCCCGTAAAGGGTGCGGTCAGTTCGGTATAGGCCAGATCGGCTTCGGCCGCATCCAGTTGCCGGTTGGCCTGGTCCAGGTTTGCCTGCGCCAGCGCCAGGTCGTCAGGGTCAGGGCCATTGGCCGTGTCGTCAACTGTTTTCTGGGCATCTTCCACCGCGGCCCGGGCGGCCGCGAGTTGGGCTTCCACCAGGTCGTAGCGATACAGCAGGTCCTCGTATTCCCAGCGTGCTTCGTCATAGGCCTGTTGGGCGTCATCCACTGCATCTTCATAGGATTGGCGGGTGGCGTTATCCTCATCGAGGTCTTCATAGTCTTTGAGGTCATCCTGGGCATCCTGCAGGTCACTCTCGGCATCGTTCATCGCGATCCGGGCATCATCCAAATCATTCTGGAAGTCCTCGGTATCCACCTCGTCCCAGGCCCTTTCAGCCTCCACTAAGGCTTGTTTGGCCTGCACCAGGTCATCCTGCGCCTGGGTGTGCACCAGGTCGGCCTTCTCGTTCAGGTCGTCCAGGGCCTGTTGTGCTTGCAGCACAGCTGTTTGGGCCACCAGGACCTGGGCCTCCGGCGCCTCAATATCCCGCAGCCGGGCAATCGCCGCGCCTTCCTCAACCTGATCGCCTTCTCCCGCCAGGATGTCTTTCACAATCCCTGCCATGGAGAAGCTCAGGCTGGCCGAATCGGCCGGCGCCAGGTTGCCCTCGGCGATCACGCCGCTGACGGTCACCGGGGTGGCTTCAGTGGTCGGTGTGTCGGCAGCACCTGTTGTGCCGCAGCTGGTGAGCAGCAAAACCGATGCAGCCAACGCGCTCAAAATCATCCAATGGGTTTTCTTCATCTTGCACCTCGTCTCTCATCTGAGATCATATTGATAATCGTCAAATCTATGTTCAAAAAATAATACTTATTCATACGCCAGGACTTCCCGGATGGTCAACCGAGCGGCGCTTTTCGCCGGCGCAATGCTGGCGACCAACGATAAAACGCCTACGACCACAAACCAGATCAGGAACCCCGTGACCGTGAAGGTGTAATTGCCCGCCACGCCAAATATCGCACTATTAACGATATAGGACATGAATGAGCTGAGCGGGAAGGCCAGGATAAAAGCGATCACCCAACTCAACAGGCCGATCAGGGTGCCCTCAACGATCACCTGGTTCATTATCTGGCCGTCAGTTGCACCAATGGCGCGCATTACGCCGATCTCCCGCGTCCGTTCCATCACGTTCATGCTCATTGTCCCGGTCAGGCCCACGCTGCCGACCAGTGCGATCAGACTCGACATGATCAGCAGGAAGGTCGTCAAGGTATCCAGCCCCAGGGTGGCATTGCCCACCAGGTCCTCGCTGCTGCTGGTGTTGGTCACGTGGTACCCCTGGCCCCGGAAGTGGGCATCAACCTGGGCTACCAGGTCATCGATCTGCTCATCCTGTTTGACTTGTGAGGTCGCAACGATCTGGAAATTGGACGCCTGGTTGGTGTCACCCGTTACCTCATTCAGGTAGTCCAAAGGGACGTAAACCAGGAACGAGTCGTTGCCAATGAACTGGAAGAACCCGACAATGGTCCAATCCACCTCCCGCTGGTTGACGTAGAGGGTGAGCGTGTCGCCCACATCCAGGTCAGGATAGCGGGAGATGAAGGCCTCATTCAGTACAATGGCGTTCTCGTCGCCCGGCATCAGCCAGCGTCCTTCGACCAGGATCGGCTCGATCAGATCGGATTGCGGCGGCGCCCCCAGCATCTCCACGTTATCGGCGGCCTCGCCATTCTCATTGATCAACTGACAGTAGGCGCCGCCGCGCGGCTCCACCGATTGGACACCGGGGATCGACAGGGCCAGGTTCTCGATTTCATCGATGCGGTAATTCCGGTCAAAATCGATACTGACGTCCGCCAGGAGATATTGCGAGACCTGGTCCACGTAGCTCTCCAGCGAAGCCCGCACGTTGAAAGTGGCAATGAACAGCGCGCCGCCCAAGCTGAGGGTGATCAGCGTCAATATCAGCCGGCTCTTGTGGCGGAAGGTATTACGGATGGCGATCAGCACCGGCCGGGAAAGCTTCTTGATTTTCTCGATCTGGCGGTCAATCCACCCCTTGCCAAACTGGCCGCTTTCGATGCCGGTCTGCGAAATGGCTTCCTGGACGCTGATCTTGGAAGCCTGCAGGATCGGCAGGAAACCCGCTCCCTGGGGCAGGATCAGCCCGATGACCACCTGCAGGATGATCGCGAGGGGCACATAACGGAACCCGCCGCTGACGTAATTTAGCCTTGCCGAGAAAAATTTTGCCAAACCGGCCCAGGCTCTGGCCGCGGTCGGGATGGCAATCGCCATGGCGACGATACTGAAGATCAGGATGAAGACCATATACATCTGCATGATCGTCTTCCGCTGGGCGCCGACGCCCTTCATGATCCCGATATATTGGGTCTGTTGGGCAAAGAGCGCGGCCATAGAGTTGAAGACCAGGAAACCGCTCAAAAATACCGAGAAGAAAGCCAGCAGAGCCAGCAGCCCCGATACCGCCTCGATATATCCCCGGTTGGGGTGCTTGGTAGGGGTCATGTTCATCACCGAGCTGACCGACCGGCCGCTCTGTTCAACCACACCGATCACATCCTGCGACACCTGATCGATCTCGGCGGCGCTCAGGCTGGGGTCCACTTCCACCAGCAGGTTGTCATAACTCTGGTCTTCCTGCAGCCAGGACAGGGAATCGTAGGTCACGTAGCCATAAGCAGGCGCCACGAAATAACTGGTGCTCATCACCCCGATGGTCTGATCCCGCACCGTTCCCGTGACCGGGAGTTCCCGCTGGGTGCCGGAGGGTAACTGGATCAAGACGGTGTCGCCCACATCCAGGTAGGTCTCATCATGGATATCCAGGGCAATCTCGCGGTCCCCGGGCATGGTCCCGCTTTGCAATTCGACCTGGTCAAGCGTTTGTCCATCCTCGGGCATCACCCGCACAAGCAAGTTCTTCCATTCGCCCTCACCGTTGAGGAACTGCCATTGCAAGCGGACCTCACCATCGGCGGCAGTCACGCCGTCAATCCGGCGCACGCGCTCGATCAGTTCATCATCGAAAGGATCGACTATGAATCGGAGGTCGGCCGGGTGGATCGCCTGATAACCCTTTTCCATGTCTGCCAAAATGGTGACGTAGCCGCCCGCGATCATGCCCACCGAGAACAAGCCGATGGTCAGGGAGAGGACCACCAGGACGAACCGGGCTTTGTTGCCCCATAAATCAGCAAAAACTTTACGCCAACGTGGTTTCATTCTGACACGTCCTTTTTCTCTGGATCCGGGTTACCCTTGCCGAGCAGGTATTGGGTGAGTTGATGCTGTAATTGTGATCGAACCTCTGGTGCATGGGTGGTGGCTTGCAGGAATGCAGCGTAGGGCAGCACCCCAATCTGAGTCGGGTCGCCTTTGGCCGTGGCGGTAAAAGGTTTGGCTTTCGGGTCTTCAACCACGTCTTCCCCGGACAGGAACTGCCCGGGATGCAGATCATGGTTGACCCCGGGGTGGGATTGGTCTTTCACACCCACAATACCGGATTCGATCAGGATCAATGCGTTAGCCAAATCAGCACTGACGTCCAGGGGCTGTTTCAGGTCGTAGGTCCGGCGTTCCAGCGCCTCGCCAAGGGTCCGTAATAAGGGAGGCGTCATCCAGTGAAAGGTTTTTGCCAATAAAGGATCGATCACTTCCCCATCGGAGATCAGCACGGTGCGGGAAAGGCGATGTTCGATCTCCGGGTCGTGGGTGATCATGATGATCGTACGCCCTTCCTCTGCAAGGGCTTCGAATTTGTCGTAAACGGACTCGGCGGTTTTCGTATCCAGGTTGCCAGTCGGTTCATCGGCGACGATGATGGGCGGATCGTTGGCCAGCGCCCGAGCGATGGCTGCGCTTTGCTGCTGCCCGCCGGAAACGGCTCCCGGGAGTTTGTCCGCCTCGTTTTCAAGCCCCATCATGGCGAGCAAGTCCAGGGCACGCGGCATGCGTTCATCTTCCTGATAAGTATTGCAGAAATCCATCGGGAGCATCACGTTCTCGACCAGGGTGAGCATCGGCAGCAGCTGGAAGAATTGGAACACCACCCCCAGGTTCAACCCCCGCCAGCGCGCCTGTTGGCTTTCCTTCATGGCGTGGACATTCACTTCATCTACCAAGACCTCGCCCTCGGTGGGCCGGTCGATGCCCGTGATCATATTGACCAGGGTCGACTTGCCGCTGCCGGATTTTCCAATCACGCCGACAAATTCGCCTTGATAGAAATTAAGGTTGATGTCCTTGAGCGCTGTAAAGGAGCCCGCCGCGTTGACGTAGGTTTTGGAGATATTCTTCAATTCAATCAGGGGCGTTTTGTTATTTGTGGGCATGGTTACCCCCATTATCGCTGACGATGGTCCCGTCGGCCAGTTCGATCACCCGGTCCACGCGCTTGGCGAGGCTGCGATCGTGGGAGACCATCAGGATGGTTTTGCCTTGCCGGATCAGGTCTTCAAATATATTGAAGATCGTTTCGGCAGTGGCTGAATCCAGCCGCCCGGTGGGCTCATCGGCCAGGATCACGGATGGGTCATTGGCCAGGGCGCGGGCGATGGCCACGCGCTGCTTCTGCCCACCAGAGACGTAGGCTGGCGGCTTGTGGGCATGTTCGGCCAGCTCCACCTGCGCCAGCAGGTCCAGGGCCTTCTGCTCGGATTTCCTGTGTTGGTACTGCCCGCAGAAATCCATGGCCAGGGTGATGTTGTCCTTCAGGGAGAGCATGGGCAGCAGGTTGAACGATTGGTAGATCACGCCCAGGTTCATCCCGCGCCAATGTGCCAATTCGTCTTCCTTCAGGGTCTGCACGGCGGTGCCGTTGACGGCGACCTCGCCCGAGGTGATCTGGTCAATACCGCTGATCATGTTGATCAGCGTGGTCTTGCCCGCGCCGGATTTGCCGATCACACCGACATACTCACCCGGATAAATGTCCAGGTCAATGCCGCGCAGGGCGTCAAATGGGTCCGATCCAGTCGAGTAGGTTTTTACCAGCGACCGGATTTTGATGAGAGGTTGAGATGTTGGATGTTCTTTCACGTATACGCCTTTGGATATTTAATTTGTCAAACAAAGAGTTATCTTGTATAATGAACGTTGTGTCATTATTTGTACATAACGTTCACCATTATAGGCGCTGGCAAATAAAAGTCAAGGACGAATAACAAGCCCATGTTCACAAATGCACACCTGTTCATTATAGGAGCGATCTATGAATGATCAACAGCTGGACCGGCGAGTCAGGCGGACCCGCCGCGCCCTGCAGGATTCATTAATCAGTCTCATCCTGGAAAAAGGGTATGACGCGGTCACGATTGAAGACATCACCGACCAGGCGGATCTCGGCCGAACGACGTTTTACCTGCATTACAAGGATAAAGAAGAGCTCCTGATGCAGGCCATTGACGCCATCGCTGAAGACTTCATGACCCAGCATGCGCCTGTTTTGGATAACGCAGAGCCGATGGAAAACGGCCTAGAAAAGCTGCGCATGAATCTTGACGAGCGCATTCTCTACCATATTTTCGCCCATGCCCGGGATAACGCCGATCTCTACAAGGTGATGCTGCGAGGGGAGGGCGGCCCCCAGGCCTCCCAGCGGATTAAGGATTTGATCCGCGAAGAGACCGTCAAACGCTTGACCAATTTACCGGCTTTGAAAAGCAAGGTCCCTCCGGAAATCCTGGCTTTATTCTTTTCCGGGACGAGCATCGAGATGGTTTTCTGGTGGCTGGAAAACGATCAACCTTACAGCATTGAG
>WOYI010114656.1_pt1 | contig 10026 bp, 10 predicted proteins | sample 6423411 | NCBI WGS metagenome assembly WOYI01 (sample SAMN13441803, study PRJNA592873) | oil field metagenome | biome: oil field; feature: oil-well bore; material: oil-contaminated soil; isolation source: oil-contaminated soil from oil-well borehole | place: Germany: Wietze | collected 2016-10-18 ...
GGGCAAAACCCTTTCCGAAGTCATGAAAGATATGCGCAGGCTGATCCATGAAGCAGCCTGAGCACGAGATCCGTTTATTACAGGTCGCCGAGGATGATCTGAGGGAAATTATCAACTATATCGCCCTTGACAACCCTGCTGCTGCGACAGACTTGCTGGACAAAATTGAAAACAGCTTGTCGGGCCTTATCTCTTTTCCTTTGCTGGGTAAAATTCCCGCCGAAGAAGCATTGGCCGGCATGGGATATCGCTTCCTCACGGTGAATAATTATCTTGTTTTTTATACCGTTGAAGAACAGATCATCTGGGTGCATCGAATCATTCATGGCGCCCGAAATTACATCAGTTTGCTATGATATAGTGGCTGAAAGCTATCTTCAATAACATGACTATTTGGTTTACATTACAATACAAATATGTATTATATCGTAACCGTATATGAAAACTTATCGTGAAACCTATATCCGCAAGGCGGAGATTGCGCAGTTGATCCTTCTGCACCAGCTTTTTATGCAGAAGGAAAGCCGCCATCTGATCTTTCAGGGCGGCACGGCCATTCGCTGTTGTTATGGCGGAAGCCGTTTTTCCGAAGATCTCGATTTTGTGACGCCGCTTGCGCCCGATGCCGTTGAAAAAATACTGAGCGGGGCCATCAAGGGCATTGAAAAGCTTATGGTTCCTCATTTTGGGCCCGGCACCGTTACTGTGAACAAAAAAAGCGCTCGCGCTGATGCGCTGAAATGCTTTGTGGATTTTCGCCCGGAAGCCGCGAGAGAAAAGATTTCCATCAAGTTGGAATTTGAAGGTTTGGTTGCGGGAAAATTGCCGGATGTCCAAAATCACGTTCTTTCATCATTGAGCGCCGTTGCCAGTCTGATGGCTTCCGGGGAATTCCGCGTGCCTCGCCCCAATGCGATTATCGTCGCCCAAACGCCGGCGGAGATTCTTTCCGACAAAGTGCGCGCCCTCCTGGAGCGTCGCTATCTTAAAGGCCGCGATTTTTTTGATCTCTGGTATCTTTATGCCGTCCTTAAAACACCCGTGGATGTTGCAATTATCCAGAGAAAATTTACACTGTACAGGGCGGCCTTTGTCGCTCAAAGAAACATTGATTTTTTTATCAAGCCCTTAAAGCAAGATGCAGAAAAGATGCGCGAGGCTATCGCGCAAGACTTGCTGCGTTTTCTTCCGCCGGAGGTGATCGCTGTCCATCAGTCTGATGGATTTGCCGCCTTCCTGGAAGCGGCTCGTTCTCTCTTCGGCGAGTTGCAAGCCAAGGGGGTGCGCCTGCCATGACGTCCGTCAATATCCTCCGGCAATTGCCGAATCTCTTTCATTATGCCGATGTGGGGAAATTCACCGGTAACGCCAATGTCTTCCTCACCCGGGCGCTGGCTAAAGGATTTGTTGAACGGGTGACGCGCGGGGTCTATATCAACAGGCTTCGTGAAGGTGATCCCAGTGTTGAAGAGGTTGCCTGCTTTCTGCGGACGCCTTCCTATATTTCCTGCGAATGGGCGCTCAATCGTCACGGCCTTATCCTGCAATCGCCGGTCGTCTGCACGGTTCTGACGCTCGACACGGCAGTCGGCGCTGCCCGGAATATCCGGTTCGGAAGCATTACGATTGAATTCTCGCGCATTGCGCCCCGCCTCTTCAACGGTTTCGAAACCCGCGACGGCTTCAACATGGCGCTGCCGGAAAAGGCGCTCCTCGATACCATCTACCTGCGTCAGCACATCCCGTTTGCTGATGAGTTGGATCTCGACAACATTCAAAAGGATAAATTGATGTCACTTTCTGAATTGTTTCCTGCAATTGTCAGGAAGCGCCTGGAGGCAATGCTTGCATGACTTATCATGCATAGTATGTCGGAAAATATTAGACATACTATGCTAAAATGTGCTTGTTTAGGAGATGAAATAGAATAGTGCGCATGGCGCCAGAAATTACATCAGTTTGCTTTGATAGGGAGGTTCAAGTGAAGATTACGATTACAAAGGGAAGTCTTGACGATGTCAAAACTCAGGCAATTATTTTGGCTTTTTGTGAAGGGGAGAAGACGCTGTCCGGTCCCGCGGCGGATATTGACCAAAAAATCGGCGGAATGCTGAGCGATATTATGAAAAGCGGTGACTTTAAGGCTAAGGCTTCAGAAGTATTCGTGATTTATGCCGGGGGTTTCAAGCCTGCCAAAAGAATTGCGCTGGTGGGTCTGGGCAAAAAAAGCGAATTGAATCTGGAGAAAATCCGCCGGGCTTTCGCCAAAGCCATGCAGCATCTGCGAGGCCTGAATATCAAAGAAGCGGCCACGGCCTTTGACGCGGATCTTCTGCCGGATAAGAAAGAAAATCTTGTCGCGGCGATCGCGGAAGGCGCAAGCCTCGGCCTGTACCAATACACGCCATACAAAACCGTTGGACGGGACGATCTGAAGGATTTGCGGCAACTGGATATTGTGACTAGTCCCGCGGATTATTCCTGGGTTCAGGATGTCGTTCAAAAGGCAAACATCATTACGGACGCGGTTTGTTTTGCCCGCGATCTGGTTTCGGCGCCGGCCAACGAAATGACGCCTTCGATTCTGGCCGCCCACGCGCAGAAATTGGCAAAGAAAAAAAATGTTGCCTGCCGTGTGCTGGAGAAGGGCAAGATGAAAGCGCTGGGCATGAACGCGCTTCTTGGCGTTGCCGCCGGCAGCCATCAACCGCCGAAGCTGATTATCCTCGAATATAATGGAGGCAAAAAAGGCGACGCGCCGATTGCCCTGGTCGGCAAAGGCCTGACGTTCGACAGCGGCGGGATTTCCATCAAGCCCGCGGAAAAAATGGATGAAATGAAAACGGACATGGCCGGCGGCGCGGCAGTTCTGGCCGTCATCAGGGCGGCGGCGGATTTGAAGCTGCCGGTCAATATCGTCGGCCTGGTTCCCGCCACGGAAAATATGTCCGGCGGCGGCGCGCTGAAGCCGGGCGACATTTTAAAATCCTTTTCGGGCCGGACGATTGAAGTGCTGAACACGGATGCCGAGGGCCGGCTGATTCTGGCGGACGCCCTGTCCTATGCGTCGAAATATAAACCGTCGGCGATCGTTGACATCGCCACGCTGACCGGCGCGTGCGTTGTGGCGCTGGGCGAGGATGTCATCGGTATGCTGGGGACGGATGATCCAATGAAAAAGGCCATTCGGGAAGCGGCCGATGTGACAGGGGAATTGGTTTGGGAACTGCCGCTGTGGGAACACTATCACGAGCTGATCAAAAGCGATATCGCCGATTATAAAAACACGGCGGGACGGATGGGGGGCGCGATAACGGGTGCAGCATTCCTGAGTAAGTTTGTGGGCGACTACCCGTGGGTGCATTTGGATATTGCAGGGCCCGCCTGGACAACAAAAGACAGGGGCTATATCCCCAAGGGGGCGTCGGGTGTGACGGTGCGTCTGCTGGTGGAATATTTAAGGCAACATTGTGCAAAACTTGTGAAATGACTAGACAACCGCTTCTGGAAATTCAAAACTTAAAAACGGTCTTTTCAACCGAACGAGGTGTTATTCGGGCGGTTGACGGCGTTTCTCTGACGCTTGGCGCCGGTGAAACGCTGGGCGTCGTGGGGGAATCCGGTTGCGGCAAAACTATGCTGGCGCTTTCCATCATGAGGTTGATTCCCGCCAATGGTCAAATCGCCGGGGGCCGGGTGCTGTTTAACGGTCAGGATCTTTTGACGCTGCCCGAAGAAACCATGCGGGAAAAACGCGGCAGGGATATCGCCATGATTTTTCAGGAGCCGATGACTTCGCTCAATCCCGTTTTGCGCATAGGTGAGCAGATTGCCGAGGCGATCCGCCTGCATCAGCATGTTCCGGACAGGGAGGCGCAGGCCCTGAGCGTGAAGCTTTTGGGGGAAGTCGGTATTCCCGAACCCGAAAGAAGGGTGAAGGATTATCCCCATCAGTTAAGCGGCGGCATGCGCCAGCGGGTCATGATTGCCATGGCCATGTCCTGTCGTCCCCGGTTGCTGCTTGCGGACGAGCCCACCACGGCGCTGGATGTGACCATTCAAGCCCAGATTCTGAATCTGATTTCCGGTCTCAAAGAAAAAAATAATATGGCGGTCATCCTGATTACGCATGACTTAGGCGTTGTCGCGGAAGCGGCGCAAAAGGTGGCGGTGATGTATGCGGGGAAAATTGTGGAAACCGCGGCGGTGGAGAAGCTGTTTGCCCGTCCGCTGCACCCCTACACCCGCGGCCTGATCGAGTCACGCCCCTCCGGGTGCGTCGATGCGCAGTCTGCCGGCGAGGCCTATCTGAAAACAATTCCCGGTGCGGTTCCCAGTCTCTATGCGTTGCCGTCCGGATGCCGTTTTTCCGAACGCTGCGCGCTGGTCGAGGAGGCATGCCGTGTCCGGGAACCGGAGTTGATGGAAATTGAAGAGGGGCATTTTGTCGCCTGCTTCATTGCTGAGAGACTTGCGAAAAGTTAATGACGAATCTTATTGTCGAGGTGTTCATGGCTTCCGTCTTGATGAATATTCAAAAACTGGAAAAGAAATATTCTCTTGGCGGCGGGTTCCTGCAGGGCAAACCCAGGATTGTCCGGGCGGTGGAAGGCGTTGATCTGCAAATATTCGAGGGAGAAACAATGGGGCTGGTCGGAGAATCCGGCTGCGGTAAATCCACGCTGGCACGGCTGTTGATGAGACTGGAGACGCCGGATGCGGGCAGCGCTTATTACCAGGATCAAAATATCTTCGCGCTGTCTTCCGAAGAGATGAAAATTTATCGCCGCCGCGTGCAGATGATTTTTCAGGACCCGTATTCCTCACTCAATCCCCGAAAATCGGCCATCAGCATCATTGCGGAGCCGCTGAAGATTCACCGGATGGGCGGCCGCAGGCAGAACACAGAGAAGGCCCTGCAACTGATGACCAAAGTCGGTTTGAGCGAAGAGCAGGCCAAACGTTATCCGCATGAATTCAGCGGCGGTCAGAGGCAGCGCATCGGCATCGCCCGGGCGCTGGCGCTGCAGCCCGCACTGATCATTGCCGATGAACCGGTTTCCGCTCTGGATGCCTCGATTCAGGCGCAGATTCTGAATCTGCTCAAAGACCTGAAGCGGGATTTCGGATTGACCTACCTGTTTATTTCCCACGACCTCAATGTCATCCGCCATGTGTCCGACCGGATCGCGGTGATGTATCTGGGGCGCATCGTTGAACTGGCGGATAAAAACGATCTGTATCGGGAGCCGCTTCATCCCTACACGCGAATGCTGCTGGCGGCTATGCCGACCTGCCATCCGCGCATAACAAAAAAAGAAATGGCGATTCGCGGAGAAGCGGTGGAGGCGGACGCTTCGGGATGCAGCTTTAAAAGCCGCTGCATTTATAAAATTGCGGTTTGTGAAAAGACGGCTCCGGAACTTCAGTCCTATCCGGGGAGGGGACGATGCGCTTGTCATCGCACAGGTGAGATATGAAGCTTATGGAAGAAAAAGTATTCTGGAAAAACGGCGAGCTGACCGGTGAAGGGTTGTGGCGTAAAATGGCCGGTGATGAAGGCGTGGTGATTTGCCATCCGCACCCGCAGATGGGCGGGTCCATGCACAACAATGTTGTGGAGACCGTCCGGGATGAATTTTTATCCGGCGGCTATTCCACGCTGCGATTTAATTTCCGAGGGGTCGGGGAAAGCACCGGCCGTTATGATGAGGGCGTGGGAGAAAAGCAGGATATTTTGTCGGCCTGCGCGTTTATGCAGTCTCAGGGGATTGAAAAAATCATTCTGGCCGGTTATTCTTTCGGCGCCTGGGTTTGCTGCCGTTTGCTGAAAGATAAACCATCCGTGGCGGCGTCCGTTATTTTAATTTCTCCGCCGCAAAAATACTTTGAGTTTGATTGGCGCGGCCTGGAAAATACTGTGGAACTCATGATTTGCGGAGATGGCGATATGTTTTGCGACGCAAGGGAATTAAGGGAAAATGCCGAGTATATTCACGCAAAATTGACGATTCTCCGGGGAGTGGATCATTTTTATTTTGGTCAGGAGGCTAGACTGGCCGAGCCTTTGCGAAAATATATCCACGAAAAAAAGGCTGAAAAAAAAGCTTGATTTTAATGAAAATGGTGTTATGGTCGGTGCCAATGTTGCAAGTTGAGAGTGGGTTGCACAAGAGATAGAAGGTTTTTTGTCAGGACATTTGTAGTGTTTAGTTTGCTTTGCACAAAAAGAGATTAACCGCAGAGAATTCTTCAATCAAGCAAAGAATTCGTGCGGTTTTTTAGTTTCTGACGGCTTGAGCCGGAAGAAACAAATATTTGAAAGGGGGACTTTTAGCATTGGCAGAAGGCAAAGTAAAATGGTTTAACGAGAAGAAGGGGTTTGGTTTTATTGAGAACGATGAGGGCGGAGATGTGTTTGTACATTATAGTGCCATCGCGGGAACGGGTTTCAAAACCCTTTACGAGGGTCAGAGAATTCGTTTTGATATTGAGCAGGGCAACAAAGGGCCCAGCGCAGCGAATGTTCAGCCACTATAGTCATTCCCATCGATAAACAGAAACAGAAATGCCCCGTTTTCCGGGGCATTTTTTTTAGCCATTATGAAAAATCTGATTGTCATTCTGGGGCCGACTGCATCCGGCAAAACGTCGCTGGCCGTCAAACTGGCCGCCGATCTTCATGGTGAAATCATCTCGGCGGATTCGCGCCAGGTGTATCGCGGAATGGATATCGGCACGGGCAAGGATCTGGCGGAATTTCAGCAAAACGGCAAAGTCATTCCCCATCATCTCATTGATATTCTTGATCCCGATCAGGAATTTAATGTCTTTGAATTTCAGAAGCAGTTTTACGAAATATTCAACGCCCTGCGGGCAAAACAAATTTTGCCTGTCCTGGTTGGCGGCACCGGTCTTTATCTGGAGTCCGTTCTGACGGATTATGTTTTGCCGCCGGCAAAACCCGATGAACGTTTGAGGGAAGAGCTGGAGGGAAAATCGCATGAAGAGCTTCAGAATATGCTTCTGGCCATGAAGTCGGATTTGCATAACAAAACCGACCTGGAAGACCGGGGAAGGCTGATCAGGAAAATAGAAATCGAAATGGCCGGACAAAACGTTTCAGAACGCCCATTCCCAAGGCCTTTTATTCATGCCGCAATTTTCGGCATCCACCGGGAGCGCGACGAACTGCGGCAGAGCATTGCGGCCAGGCTTCAGCAGAGAATGAATGAGGGGATGATTGAAGAGGTGTCCCGGCTGCGCGAGCAGGGGTTGTCCTGGGAGCGGCTGGACAGTTTCGGCCTGGAGTATCGCTTCATCGCCAGGTATCTGCAAAATGCAATCACCAAAGAAGAGATGATGTCCAAGCTTCAGATCGCCATCGGCCAGTTTGCCAAAAGGCAGATGACGTGGTTTCGGCGCATGGAGAAAAAAGGCGTGCCGATCGAATGGGTTTCCGCAAACGATTATCCGGCGCTGCATCGCCGGGTTCTAAAAGTCTTGTCATGAAAAAAGCTTCCCTGCCGGATGATTATCTGAACCGCTACGCAGCGGGGGCTCCCTGGACGCTAAAGGCCGGCAATCTGGAAAACATCGGGCAGGTGGTCGTTATTCCGGCTTACGCGGAAAAAGAGCATCTCTTTGCCACGCTGGCATCCGTCGCCGCCAACCCTGATTCGTCACTGGAAAAAACCCTGATCATCTGTGTGATCAACAATAAGGCCGAAGCAACGGATGCCGACAAAGAAAATAATGCGCAAACCATCGCTTTGTTAAACGCGTTGATCCATAAAAATACCTTTAAAAATTTTGCGCCGGCCGGTGATCTTGACCGCTCATTGTCCTGCATAGCCAAAAGGCCCATAAGACTCGGCTTTGTGGATGCCTCTTCTCCCGGTCTGGAAATCCCTTCCCGCACAGGCGGTGTCGGGATGGCCCGCAAGATCGGCATGGACACGGCTTTCAGCCTGCTTCGAAATTCCGGCGACCGGCCGCGTCTTATTTTCAGCCTGGATGCGGATACGCTGGTTCAGCCGGATTATTTATCATCTGTCCGCCAGGCATTTTCTTCGGGGAAAATCGGGACCGGTGTTGTGGCCTACGAGCATCAAATGCCCGCGGATGAAACCATGCGCAGGGCAATTTGCCGGTATGAAATTTTCCTGCGCTTTTGGGTTCTGGGGCTGCAATTCGCCCGGTCGCCCTATGCTTTTCATTCGATCGGTTCAACGATGGTGACCACAACCGATCTTTATCTTGCCGTGCGGGGAATGAATCGGCGTGAGGCGGGCGAAGATTTTTATTTTTTGAACAAACTGGCCAAGGCCGGTTCCATCCACCGAATTCATGAGACACGGGTCTATCCGTCCGCGCGCATCTCCACGAGGGTTCCCTTCGGCACGGGTGCGGCGGTTGCAAAAATGCTTTCCGGCGCGAGTCCTGATCTGTGCTTTTATGATCCCCGGATTTTTATGATTTTAAAAGATTGGATTGCTTTGATGATGCAATCCTTTCATTTATCCGAAAATCGAATTCTCAGCCAGGCGCGGGAAATTGATCCGGGCCTGGCGGATTTTTTAGCCGCCCGCGGTTTTTTATCGGTCTGGCCGAAAATCCGCGGCAACCTGAATGATCAAAAGACGCTTGAAAGGCAGTTTCATGCCTGGTTTGACGGTTTTGAAACACTGAAGCTGGTAAATTACTTGACAAAAGAATTTTATCCGCGAGTGAATCTGTTTTGCGCAGTCCAAAAGATGCTGGAGATACAAGGAAAAGAATATCCAGGTATGCGCCCTTGCGAAAACGTTTCTTTTCCTGACGATCCCATGGAAATTCTATCTTATTTTAGAGCGTTGACCTGATCTCAAAAAGGCCGGCGAATCAACCACCTCGCAGCAAGCTGCGGCGAATTAACGCTCGTCCCGCGCAAGCGGGATTACGGATAAGTTGCTTGACTTTACAGGATTATTTTGCATATAGTCTAATCACCGATTTACGAGTGTCTGCAATGAATATGGAGGAAATTCATGAATAAATTCTTGATGAAAAGTGCTGTGGCGGTTTTAATGCTTTTGCTTGTCGCAACGATGTTTGGCTGCGGCAAGAAAGATGAGGCTGCCAAAGAATCTCCGGCGCCTGTTGTGCAAAATCAACCGGTGGAATCGCCCGTCGTTCTCAATAAACCAGCCGACGAACCGGCCATGACAGATTCCAAAGAGGCTGCGCCCAGGGATGTGGCGGTCAGTGTTGACGGCGTCGTATTAAAAAAAGAAGATCTTGCCCGAAAAATCAAGGCGCAGATGAATCTCTATAAAGATAAAATTCCCGCCGATAAGAAGAAGGAAGTTCAGTCCGGTTTGAAAAAACAGATCATGGAAGATTTTGTGATGCGCACAGTGCTGGCAAACGAAGCCAACCGTAGAAAAATCACCGTCGCCGATAAAGATATTCAGGCGGCGATCAATCAAATCAAAGCGAATATACCGTCCGACAAAAACATTAACGATTTCCTCAAGGAAAACAACGTGTCCAGGGAAGATATCGCGCTGGGCATCAAAATCAAAAAACTGGTGGAAATGGAAAACGGGGGAAAAAACAAGCCCACGGAAAAAGAAATCAACAAGTTCTATGCGGATAATCAGGATAAATTTACCACGGAGGAAAGTGTTCATGTCCGCCATATCCTCGTGACCATTGACGCCAAAGACGACGAAAAAGTGAAGGCTGAGAAAAAGGCGAAAATAGAGAATCTGCGCCAGCAGGTTCTGAAGGGCGCCGACTTTGCTGAAATCGCCAAAAACAATTCCGATTGTCCCAGCAAGGAAAACGGCGGCGATCTGGGTGAAATAAAAAGGGGTCAGACGGTCAAACCCTTTGAGGACGCGGCCTTTTCACAGGAAATCAACGCGATAGGCCCGATTGTCAGCACGGAATTCGGCCACCATGTCATCCAGGTTCTGGGGCATGATCCGGCAAAGACCGTCAGCCTCGATGAAGTCAAAGATAAAATCGGCCTGTATCTTG
>WOYI010673625.1_pt1 | contig 10014 bp, 7 predicted proteins | sample 6423411 | NCBI WGS metagenome assembly WOYI01 (sample SAMN13441803, study PRJNA592873) | oil field metagenome | biome: oil field; feature: oil-well bore; material: oil-contaminated soil; isolation source: oil-contaminated soil from oil-well borehole | place: Germany: Wietze | collected 2016-10-18 ...
CGAATTCGGCCACCCGTTCGGCGTCCAGCCTGAAGCGTCGGAAGTTGTTGGAAAAATACAGCACCCCGCCCTGCGACAGCCGCGCGATGCATGCGCGCAGCAGGCGCACGTGGTCGCGCTGCACCTCGAAATCCTCCGCGCGCGCTGAGTTGGAGAACGTCGGCGGGTCGCAGAAGATCAGGTCGTACTGGCCGCGGTCGGCTTCCAGCCAGGCCAGCGCATCGGCCTGCACCAGCTGGTGCTGCTGACCGCCCAGGCCGTTTTCCTGCAGGTTGTCCTGGCACCACTGCAGGTAGGTGCCCGACAGGTCGACGCTGGTGGTGCTGGCCGCGCCGGCCACCGCCGCTTCCACGCTGGCCACGCCGGTGTAGCTGAAAAGGTTGAGGAAGCGCCGGCCGCGCGCAGCGTGCGCCATCTGTCCGCGCAGCGGGCGGTGGTCCAGGAACAGGCCGGTATCCAGGTAATCGAACAGGTTCACGCGCAGGCGCGCGCCGTGTTCGCGCACCACGATCACCTCGCTGCCCGCGCCCAGGCGGCCGTACTTGCTGCCGCCCTTGCCGCGCGCACGCGACTTGATCGCGACCTGCTCGTGCGGCACGGCAAACACATTGCGCACCGCAGCCAGTAGCTCGTTGAAACGGCGCAGCGTATCGGCCTCGGGGATGCTGGCCGGGGCGGCATATTCCTGCACGTGCAGGAAGGTGCGGCGCGCGCCGTCGGCTTCTTCGTACACGTCCACTGCGGCGGCGTACTCGGGCAGGTCGGCATCGTAGACGCGGTAGCAGGTCACCTCCTCGCGCTGGCGCCAGCTCTTGAACTTCTTGATGTTCTTGCGCAGGCGGTTGGCCACCATCTGTGCCCCGATGTTCAATTCGGCGGGCGCATCGGGCACCACGCGCTGCGGCGGCGCGATCGGATCGACGAAGATCAGCGCGCACTCGATGGCGCCGTTGAACAGCTGGTATTTCTTCTGCGCGCGCAGGCCGGTGGCCATGGCCAGCTCGGCGCTGCCGCACAAAAGGCTCGCCCGCCAGTCCGGCACCGCCCGACGCAGGGCATCGCCCAGCGCCCGGTACAGCGCCGCATCGGCGGCCAGGCGCTCGTCGTAGGGCGGGTTGCAGACCACCACGCCACGGCGGATCGGCGGCGCCGGCAACTTGGCCACATCGCAGACCTGCAGGACGATGGCGTGCTCCACGCCGGCTTCGCGCGCGCTCTCGCCGGCGGCCTCGATCGCGCGCGGATCGATGTCGCTGCCGAAGGCGACCTGCGCCGGCAACGCGGCGCGGCCGGCGGTTTCGCGCTCGCGCGCCTGCTCGCGCAGGCCTTGCCAGTGCGCCATGTCGAAGCCCAGCCAGCGCGTCGGCGGCAGGCTGCCGTGGCGTTGCAGGCCTGGCGCCACATCGGCGGCCATCAACACTCCTTCGATCAGCAGCGTGCCGCTGCCGCACATCGGATCGAGCAGGCCGCCACCGCCGGCGTAGGACTGGCTCCAGCCGCCGCGCATCAGCACCGCCGCGGCCAGGTTTTCCTTCAGCGGCGCATCGTTGCGCACCCGGCGCCAGCCACGGCGATGCAGCGGCCCGCCACCGAGGTCGATCGAGAGCGTGGCCCGGCCCTTGCGCAGCGAGAAGTTGATGCGCACGTCGGGATCGTCCACGTCCACCGACGGGCGCTCCAGGCCCTGGCTGCGCAGGTGATCGACCACCGCGTCCTTGACCCGCTGCGCGGCAAAGCGCGCGTGGGTGATGACCTCGCCGGACACGTGCGCGTCCACCGCCAGGGTGTGTTCGGGCTTCAGGTGCCCGGTCCACGGCAGCGCGTAAACGCCCGCGTACAGCGCGTCCTGGTCCAGGCATTCGAACGCGCCGATCGGCCACAGCACGCGGCTGGCCAGGCGCGACCACAACACCAGGCGCTGGGCATCGTGCAGGCTGCCTTCGACATTCACGCCGGACACGGTGGCCGTGGCGCTTGCGGCGCCCAGCGCCAGCACCTCCTCGACCAGCAGGTACTCCAGGCCCTTGGCGCAGGAAACGTAGAACTTCACTTGAAACCTCGAATGGAAATGACGCCTGCGCGGGTGCGCAAGCGCGATGGCAGCACGCCGGCGCAACCGGCGCCGGCTGGAATTACAGCCCGGCCAGCAGCTGGGCGAAGGCCTGCGCGGCCGCGTCCACGTGATGGGACAGGCGATGGTCGTCATCGACCAGCAGCAGCCGCGCCCGACGCGCCTGCGCCCAGTCGACCACGTGCCTGACCGGGATCAGTTCGTCGTCCCAGCCGTGGATGATCGACACCGGCACCTGCGCGGCGTCCAGCGCCGGCAGCGAGCCCATCGCCGTGGGCGGGGCCATCAGGAACAGGGCGTGCACCGGCACCAGCAGCGAGACCTGGGCCGAGATGTAGGCGCCCAGGCTGGAACCGGCCAGCACCAGCGGGCCCTTCCTGGCCGCGGCCTCGGCCAGGGTGCGCAGGCGCATCAGGCGCGCGCCGACATCGCCCAGCTGGCCGACCCCGGTCATGGCGTCCAGGTCGGTGTAGTCCGGGCGCTCGTGGCTCCAGCCGGCGGCCTGGGCCACCTGCGCCAGGGCGGTGACCTTGGTCGCTTCCGGGCCGCTTTCGAAGCCGTGCGAGAGGATCACGTGGCCGCGGATCACAGCGGCACCACCGCATCGCCGACGGCAAAGGTGCCGCCCTGGATGATCCGTGCGCACAGCCCGCCGTGGCCGCGCATGGCGTTGTAGCCGCCGGCGCCCAACGCGGTTTCCATGCGCGAGCATGGATCGCAGGGGTCGGTGCCTTCCAGCACGACATCGCCGATGCGGAAGCGGCGCTGCTTCAGCGCGATCAGCGCAATGCCCGAGACCACCACGTTGCGGCGCAGGGTTGCGGCGCTGACCGCCTCCAGCCCGGCCAGCGCGGCGATCACCGGCAGGTGCTCGGACTGGATCAGGGTCAGCCCGCGCTTGCCGCCCTGGTAGCGGTCACCGGTCAGCCCGGCGCCGGCCTTGGCCTGCACGCGCTCGGCGGCGACCATCGGCACCTCGCGCGCGGGCCGCACGCCGATCCATTCCACCGCGCCCGCGCGCGGCAGGGTGGCCATCAGCCGGGCCAGCGGGGACTCGGGGTTCAAGGGCATGGGCGGCACACGACGACGGCGCGGAACGCCGGGGCACGCAGTTTACCGCGGGCCCGCCCCGCGCCCGCGGCGCGTGTAGCATCGCCGGCATGTCGCACCCATCCCGGACCACGCCGCCGGCACCCCTGCAGGTCAAGGCCGCCCCGCTGCCCTACGTGTCCCTGCTGGAGCATCGTCTGCTGACGCAGATCGACCTGGTGGTCATCCACTGCACCGAGCTGCCGGACCTGGCGATGGCGCGGGAATTTGCCGAAACCGTCCGCTACGCCTCGGGCACCGGCAACAGCGGCCACTGGTACATCGACCGCGACGGCCGCACCCAGGCGTGGGTCCCGCCCGAGCGCATCGCCCACCACGTGCGCGGCTGGAACCTGCGCAGCGTCGGCATCGAACTGGTCAACCTCGGCCGCCATCCGCACTGGCTGCATGCCAGACACCAGGCAATGGACGTGCCGTACCCGGATGCGCAGATCGCCGCGCTGGTGGCCCTGCTGCAGGACCTGCAGGCGCGGCTGCCGGCGCTGCGCTTGATCGCCGGGCACCAGGACCTGGATACCGAGCAGGTGCCGGCCGAGGATGATCCCGGCGTGCTGGTTGCCCGCAAGCAGGATCCGGGGCCGCTGTTCCCGTGGGAGAGGGTGCTGGCGCAGGTGGGGTTGGAGCGGCTGGTCCCGTGATTCATGGTTTGCTACGCACGCCTGTGCGTAGCCAGACCCGGCACGACAAAACAACGGCTGCCGGGCCGCAAAGCAGGGCCAAAGCCTGTGTTTTCATCGATTCACAGAGCGCACCGCAGTCCCGATAAAGACGACGAAGAACAGAAGACCTACGCCTCCCACTGCTCCACTTCCGCCGCCGGCAGCAGCACCCGCAGCGCATCGCCGCCTGGCTGCGACAGCAGCTTCTCGGCATCGGTGCGGGCCATGTCCAGGGTCAGGCGCCAGCCGGCCTCGTCGTGTCCTTCGCTGCGCACGGCTTCCAGCGCATGCAGGCGCGCGCGCAGGCGGCCGGCGGTCGGCGGCAACACCACCTCACCGCGGATGCGCTGCAAGCCAAGGCGCCGGGCCAGGGCTTCCTGCAGCAGGTCCAGGCCGACGCCGTCGCGGGCGGAAATCCACACCCGCTCGCGCGCCAGGCCCAACGTGCCGGGCTCGGTGTCGCCGTCCAGATCGCCTTCCGGTGCGTCGTGGCGCGGCTGCGCGCCTTCGATGCGGTCGATCTTGTTGAACACCAGCAGCTGCGGGATGTCGCCGGCGCCGATCTCGGCCAGGACCAGGTCGACCTGGGCGATGCGTTCGGCATGCAGCGGGTCGGCCGCATCGACCACGTGCAGCAGCAGGTCGGCCTCGCGCGCCTCGGACAGGGTGGAACGGAATGCCGCCACCAGCTCATGCGGCAAATCGCGCACGAAGCCGACCGTATCGGCCAGCACCACGTGGCCCCCGGCCAGGTTCACCCGGCGCACGGTCGGGTCCAGGGTGGCGAACAGCTGGTCGGCCGCATAGGCCTGGGCGCCGGTGAGGGCGTTGAACAGGGTCGACTTGCCGGCATTGGTGTAGCCCACCAGGGCCACCCGCGGCAGCTCGCTGCGCACGCGCGCGCGGCGCATCTGGGTGTGCTGCACCTCGACCTTCTCCAGCCGCTTCTGCAGCTGGTCCACGCGCTTCTGCAGCAGCCGGCGGTCGGTTTCCAGCTGGGTTTCACCCGGACCGCGCAGGCCGATGGAACCGCCGCGCTGGCGCTCCAGGTGGGTCCAGCCGCGGACCAGGCGGGTGGCCATGTGCCGCAGCTGGGCCAGTTCGACCTGCAGCTTGCCCTCATGGCTGCGGGCGCGCTGGGCGAAGATGTCCAGGATCAGCCCGGTGCGGTCCAGCACGCGCCGCTCCAGGGCTTTTTCCAGGTTGCGTTCCTGGCCCGGGGTCAGCGAATGATTGACCAGGATCAGATCGGCGCCGGTGGCGTCGGCCGCGGCCTTGACCTCGTCCAGCTTGCCGCTGCCGATGAAGGTCGACGGGCTGGGCTTGTCGGTCCGGGCGGTGACCAGCGCGGCGATGCTCGCACCGGCGGAGCGGGCAAGCTCGGTGAATTCCTCGGCGGCATCCTCATCGCCGGTCACGGCGGCGGCGCCACCGCGCACGGGCTGGATCAGCAAGGCGTGCTCACCCTTGCGGGAACGTTCGAACAACTCGGTCGGCATCTTTCACGGGGTCGGTAAATACGTCCCACCAGCATGGTGACGGCAAGACCCGGGTTCAACCGCCCGGCCGCGGAAAAACGCAACCAATGGGCGTTCGCGCGCGCCGGCAGCGACGCTCAGTCGTCGTCTTCGGCCTCGTCAGGGCCGCTTTCACCGCCATCGGCGTTCTGGACATAGCCGCCGCCCGGGCCCACGCGCACGTTGCGCGCCGGGACCACGGTGGAAATGGCGTGCTTGTAGACCATCTGGCTGACGGTATTGCGCAGCAGCACCACGAACTGGTCGAACGACTCGATCGTGCCCTGCAGCTTGATGCCGTTGACCAGGTAGACCGAGACCGGCACCCGCTCGCGCCGCAGCGCGTTGAGGAAAGGATCCTGCAGGGATTGCCCCTTGGACATGCAAAAACTCCTGCCCATTCTTCGATGGGACTGTTCTTCTAATGGGCCGGCGCGGCCACAGTTTCCCCGAACCGCGCCGGTGAACCGATATTACACAAGCAACGCGGATTGACCAGCCACGCCGTCGCGGTTTTCAGCGGCCCAGGAACAGCGCCAGCGCCTGCTCCAGTCCGGCGCGCTGGCTGGCCGGGTCGAACCAGCGCAGATCGGGCCGCCCGCGCAGCCAGGTCAGCTGGCGCTTGGCCAGCTGGCGGGTGGCGGCGATGGCGCGCTCGCGAAAGGCCGCCGCATCGCCCTGCCCGTCCAGCCATTCCCAGGCCTGCCGGTAGCCGACCGCGCGCACGGCGGGCAGGTCCAGCGGCGCGGCCACCGCCTGCATCTGCGGCATCGCGCGCAGCGCCCGCACTTCATCCAGAAAGCCAGCGGCGAGCATCGCCTCGAAACGTCGGGCGATGCGTTGGTGCAGCACCGCGCGGTCGGCCGGCGCCAGCACCAGCTTGAGCAGCCGCACCGGCAGGCGCTGGCGCAGCGGCGCGCGTTGCCAGGCGCTGATGGGACGGCCGCTGAGGCGGAACACTTCCAGCGCGCGCTGGATGCGCTGCGGGTCGGTCGGTTTGATCTTGGCCGCGGCCACCGGATCGACCTGGGCCAGCTCGGCATGCAGCGCCGGCCAGCCGCGCACGGCGGCATCGGCGGTGATTTCGGCACGCAGGCCGGGATCGGCTTCTGGCATCTCGGCCAAGCCCTGGCTCAGCGCCTGGAAATACAGGCCGGTGCCGCCGGCCAGGATCGGGATGCGGCCGCGCGCGAGGATCTGTTCGATGGCCAGGCGCGCGGCGGCGGCGAATTCGGCCGCCGAATAGACCTGCCACGGATCGCGCACGTCGATCAGATGATGTGGCACCTGCGCCAGCTCATCGCGCGAGGGCTTGGCCGCGCCGATGTCCAGGTGCCGGTAGACCAGGGCCGAATCGACGCTGACGATCTCCCCGCCCAGGCGCTGGGCCCATTCCAGCGCCAGCGCGGACTTGCCCGAGGCGGTGGGCCCGAGCAGGGCAATGGCCGGCGGCAACAGCAGGTTGGACATGGCGGCAGTGTGGCCGCCGCTGCATCTGCCGCCAAGCGCGGCAGGTCCTACGGCACGTACAGATCCACGTAATCGTGCACGGCCATGGCTTCCAGCGCAGGCCGGTCCAGCGACGCATCCAGGATCTTCTGCTGCTGCTCGCGGCCAAAGCGCCGCGCCAGATTGGCCTTGAACTTCTCCACCAGCAGCGGCATGCCTTCGGCGCGGCGGCGGCGATGGCCAATCGGGTACTCGACCGCCACTTCGTCCAGCCGGGTGCCATCGTTGAACACCACCGTCAGCGCGTTGGGAATGCTGCGCTTGTCCGGGTCGTGGTAGTCGGCGGTGAACTGCGGGTCCTCGACGCAGGTGATCTTCGCCCGCAGCGCGTCGATGCGCGGATCGGCCGCCATCGCGTCTTCGTAGTCGGCCGCGGTCAGCCGGCCGAAGATCAACGGCACGGCGACCATGTACTGGACACAGTGGTCGCGATCGGCCGGATTGTTCAGCGGCCCTTGCTTGTCGATGATGCGGATGCAGGCGGCGTGGGTGCGGATGGTGATCGCGGCGATGTCCTCCACGCTGCGCCCCAGCGCGGCCAGCTGCGCATGCAGCGTCATCGCCGCCTCGACGGCGGTCTGGGCGTGGAATTCGGCCGGAAAGCTGATCTTGAACAGCACGTTCTCCATCACGTAACTGGCATAGGGCCGCTGGAAGCGGAACGGCTGGCCCTTGAAGGAGACATCGTAAAAACCCCAGGTCCTGGCGGTCAGCGCCGACGGATACCCCATCTCGCCGGTGGCGGCGATCAGCGCCAGCCGCACCCCGCGGCTGGTGGCATCGCCGGCGGCCCAGCTCTTGCGGCTGCCGGTGTTGGGCGCATGCCGATAGGTCCGCAGGCTTTGCCCGTCCACCCAGACCAGCGAGATGGCATTGATGAGCTGCGCGCGGTCCAGGCCCAGCAGCTGGCCCACCACCGCCGTGGTGGCGGCCTTGACCAGCACCACGTGGTCCAGGCCGACCTGGTTGAAGGAATTCTCCAGCGCGATGCAGCCCTGGATCTCGTGCGCCTTGATCATTGCATTCAGCACCGCACGCATGGGCAGCGGCGGCCGGCCCTGGGCCACGGCCGTGCGGCTGAGCCAGTCGGCGGTGGCCAGGATGCCACCCAGGTTGTCGGAGGGATGGCCCCATTCGGCCGCCAGCCAGGTGTCGTTGAAATCCAGCCAGCGGATCATCGCGCCCAGGTTGAAGGCGGCCTGGACCGGGTCCAGCTGGTAGGGGGTGCCTGGCACCCTGGCCCCGTTGGGCACCACGGTGCCGGGCACGATCGGCCCGAGCAGCTTGGTACAGGCCGGATACTCCAGCGCCTCCAGCCCGCAGCCGAGGGTATCGATCAGGCAGTAACTGGCGGTCTCGAACGCCAGGGCCGAGTCGATCTGGTAGTCGAGCACGTAATCGGCAATGTCGACCATGACCTGGTCCGGCGCCGGACGGACGTTGGTGATGTGCTGGGACACGGGCGGCCCTGATGCTGCAGAGGGGCCTGAAATGCTAGCGCCGCACCGCGCCGGCCATGTCAACCCGACGTGAGCGCCTGCGCCGACCTGGCCCATACGGCGCCGTCCGGTATCATGGAATGCCCTTCTGTTACCCCATCGCGGAGCCAGCCCATGACCCCGGAAGCGCTGTTGACCCAATACGGCCCTCGCGAATCGATGGAGTACGACGTGGTGGTGGTGGGCGCCGGCCCGGGCGGCCTGGCCAGCGCCATCCGCCTCAAGCAGCTGGCCGCCGGGGCCGGTCGCGAGGTGTCGGTGTGCGTGCTGGAAAAGGGCTCCGAGCCCGGCGCGCACATCCTGTCCGGGGCGATCATGGATCCACGCGCGCTGACCGAGCTGTTCCCCGATTGGAAGGAACTCGGCGCCCCGCTCAAGCAGGCCGTGACCGAAGATCAGTTCCTGTTCCTGAGCGAAACCGGCGCCAGGGCGACCCCGCATGTATTGCTGCCCGAGTGCTTCCAGAACCACGGCAACTACATCATCAGCCTGGGCGCGCTGACCCGCTGGCTGGCGCAGCAGGCCGAAAGCCTGGGCGTGGAGATCTTCCCGGGCTTTGCCGCGGCCGAGCTTCTGTATTCGGACACCGGTGCGGTGCGCGGGGTGGCCACCGGCAACCTGGGCCTAGGCAAGGACGGCGAGCCGACCGCCGAGTTCCAGCTGGGCATGGAGCTGCACGCCAAGTACACGCTCTTCGCCGAAGGCTCGCGCGGCCAGCTCGGTCGCCAGCTCATCGCCAAATATTCGCTGGATGCCGGCAAGGATCCGCAGGCCTACGGCCTGGGGATCAAGGAGCTGTGGCAGGCCGATCCGGCCAGGCATCAGCCTGGCCTGGTCGTGCACACCGCCGGCTGGCCGCTGGATGACGATACCTACGGTGGCTCGTTCATCTACCACGCCGAGGACGGCAAGATCGCCATCGGCCTGGTCGTGGGGCTGGATTACAGGAACCCCTGGCTGAGCCCGTTCGAGGAATTCCAGCGCTTCAAGACCCATCCGGCCATCCGCAAGCATCTGGAAGGCGGCACGCGCATCGGTTACGGCGCCCGTTCGATCACCGCCGGCGGCCTGCTCTCGCTGCCCAAGCTGGTCTTTCCCGGCGGGGCGCTGGTCGGCTGCGAGGCCGGCACGCTCAACGCCAGCCGGATCAAGGGCAGCCATGCCGCGATCAAGACCGGCATGCTGGCAGCCGAGGCCGCCTTCCAGGCCCTGGGCGAGGGCCGCAGCGGCGACGAGCTCACTGCCTATCCCGCCGCATTCGAAGCCAGCTGGCTGCACGCCGAGCTCGAGCAATCCAAGAACTTCAAGCAGTGGTTCAAGAAGGGCCGCCGCCTGGCCACGCTGATGACCGGCATCGAGCAGTGGCTGCTGCCCAAGCTGGGCGTACGCAATCCGCCCTGGACGATTCACCGCACCACGCCGGATCATGCCTGCCTGGAGCCGGCCGACCGGCACCAGAAGATCACCTACCCCAAGCCGGACGGGCAGCTGACCTTCGACCGGCTGTCCTCGGTATTCCTGTCCAGCACCAACCACGCCGAAGACCAGCCGGCGCACCTGACCCTCAAGGACCCGTCGGTGCCGGTGAACATCAACCTGGCCACCTACGCCGGGCCCGAGGCGCGCTACTGCCCGGCCGGGGTGTACGA
>WOYI010828435.1_pt2 | contig 10013 bp, 5 predicted proteins | sample 6423411 | NCBI WGS metagenome assembly WOYI01 (sample SAMN13441803, study PRJNA592873) | oil field metagenome | biome: oil field; feature: oil-well bore; material: oil-contaminated soil; isolation source: oil-contaminated soil from oil-well borehole | place: Germany: Wietze | collected 2016-10-18 ...
GAATGGCGAAGAAGGTCTCGAAGCTTTCATCCAATGGTTTTTCGATTGTCTGATAGTAATCCTGCACTGCTTGTTTTAAGTTTTCACCGCTCTCAAAGTAAAATTCTGTCCTCTCCAGCCCATTTGTGAGCACTGGCGCAGGAAGCTGAAATTGATCCTTGACTTCAGCTACTGCAGCTACTGGATTGTTTGAGACAATTGAGAGGGCTTTTTCCAATTCTGCATTGAAGGTCTTGACCCAATTAACATTGGATTCCAGGAAGGATTTTTTAGCGAAGGCAGCAACTTGTGGGTAGCCTTGCTTACTACCAGTGATTTTATTCCATTCCTCAAAATAGCTGGGACCGAGTTTGAAACATGCTTGGTCGCTGAGAGCAGAGACACTGGGTTCGCCCAAAGCAACCAAAACATTCTGACCCTGTTTGATTAATGCAGTAGACGTGTCAAACGGAGCATAAATTGGGGTCACGTCTTTTTTCCATTCCAATCCTGCTTTTGAAACGAAATATGCAGTCGTCTCTTCTAAAGGAGAACCCTCAAACGGTATATAAACTTCCTTACCTTTCAATTCAGAAAAGTCCTTCACTTCGATATTGCACCCTACAAGGTAAGAAAGACCGGAAACGCTGGAATTGAATACCTGAATTGGGACCTGGTTGCGGAACATATCCACACCGACTGATAAGCCGGTGACCAGGACAGTGTTCTCATCTTTAATGAATTGTGCTGAAGCTTGAGCATGGTTGGTAAAAAGGACGAGTTTGGTATTTGGTAAAGTTTTGACAGCCAGGATTAAGGGAATAGAACTGGTTGAAGAAGGTGCAAAAATTGTAATTTCTCTTGCAGATGTAAATTCGGAGGTAGCAACAGTATTCTCTGTTGGGAGGGTTGGAGAGGATTCAACAGGGGCTGGCACCTCGCAAGCGCTAAGCAGAAAACTGATAACCAGGCACAAAAATATTAGTTTTTTCAAAAAGGCTTTCCCTTTGCATTTATTAATAATAAGTAGGTGACTGTTATTTCGCAGCGATTATATCCCACTTGAGAAATTCATCACAAATAAATTGCTTTCGAGGCTTCAAGGTTTGATTATAATCAGAGGAAAAACAAAGGCTTTCTATGAAAACTATAGTCAAGAGTGTAAAAGGAACGCGCGATTTTTATCCGGATGAAATGGCGAAAAGACAATGGATTTATGGCCATTTAAAGACGGTCTCTGAGTCGTTTGGATACCAGCAGTATGATGGCCCATGCCTTGAAACCCTTGAGCTCTATGCCGCCAAATCGGGCGAAGAGTTGGTTAAGGAACAGTCCTTTGTTTTCAATGATCGCGGTGGAGATCTGATTACGCTCCGGCCGGAATTAACCCCCAGCTTAGCCAGGATGATCGCTGAAAAACAAAATGAATTGGTATTTCCCGCACGTTGGTGGTCTTATGGACCATTTTGGCGCTATGAACGGCCTCAGCGTGGGCGCACCCGGGAATTTTTCCAATGGAATATCGATCTGATTGGTTCTGATAGTGTTGAATCTGATGCCGAGCTGGCTGCTGTAGCCTGCAGTTTCATGCGCAGTGTGGGATTAAGCCCGGAGCAAGTAAAACTGCGTTACAACGATCGGCAACTTATGGATCAGGCTTTTTCAGAATTAGGCATTGATTCTGAAAGCAAGAGCGCATTGCTCAGATTGGTTGACCGTATTGATAAACTTCCGGCAGACGTCTGGGAGGAAAAAGTATTGGGATTGGGTTTAGACCAAAGACAGCTAACAGCGCTCAAATCATTATTGGCTGATGTGAATTTGTGGCAGCGATCAGAAAGGTTGGTTAAATTTGTTAGCTTAATGCGCAGCATGGGTCAGGTAGAGTATCTTGAATATGATCCCCGCACTATTCGTGGTTTGGACTACTACACTGGAATCGTCTTTGAAGCTTATGATGTAAATCAGGAATTCCGCGCAATCCTCGGAGGTGGCCACTACGGCAACCTGGTGGGTGATGTCGGCGGCGATCCGTTGCCCGGGGTCGGCTTTGCCATGGGAGACGTGGTGGTGCAATTAGTGCTTGAGCATTTTGGCCTAATTCCAGACATGAAAACCGAAACAGAAACCATTTTTGTGACGGTATTTGATGACCAGACAAACCCTGAATCTCTCCGTATTGCCTCAGATTTGCGTTTAGCCGGGTTCAAGGTAGTAACTGCACTAGGTACAGAAAAATTAGGCAAGCAACTCAAATTTGCCGACCGCATCCGGGCTTCTAAAGCCCTGGTTATCGGACCTGATGAACTGGCTAAAGAAGAAGTGATGGTCAAAGACCTGCAAACGCACAGTCAATCCAGCGTACCCAGGGCTCAATTGGTGAGTTTTTTGCGCAATGAGTGATATTTGGCTTGCAGCCTTAAACTCGCTGTGCTAAAATATGCGCCTACATGGTGCCTATAGCTCAATGGCAGAGTACTTCACTGTGGATGAAGATGTTGAGGGTTCGACCCCCTCTAGGCACCCAGCAATATTTATCTACCCCTGATTTATTAATCTAATTTCTTGCTTAATGCATAAACGAATGCCGAATCTGTGGCATAATTGTGGCGACGCATTGAAAGAGAAGAGTATGTCTATCTCTACCGTAAAGGGAGCCTGAGAAAGTGAAACCAGGCCGGCAAGTAGACTGAACATCACTCTGGAGCAGCAAGCTGAAGCCTTGGCCATTAAGCGAGCCGGAAGCGCACCGATAATGGCGCAATTGCTGAAAAGCAGACTGAGAGCCCGCCAAAACGGGAACCAGGGTGGTACCGCGAGCACAAACTCGTCCCTGATATGGACGAGTTTTATTTTTTAATACTCCCGGAGTTAAGGGAGAGAAGAGGCAGAATGTTCAAACCAGTTACTCCAAAATTTAATGCCCAGGCATTGGAAGAAGGCAAGATCGAATTTTGGAATAAAAATGAAATCTTCAAAAAATCATCCGATCAACGCCGCGATCGCAAACCTTTTGTCATGTATGAAGGACCGCCAACAGCCAACGGCAAACCAGGCATCCATCATGTAATCGGCAGAGTCTATAAGGACATGTTCCCGCGATACAAGACCATGCAGGGCTACTATGTTGACCGCCGAGGCGGTTGGGACACACATGGACTTCCAGTGGAGATTGAGGTCGAGCGAAAGCTTGGTTTTACCAATAAAGCTCAAATTGAAGAATATGGCATCGCGAAGTTCAACGAGCTGTGTAAAGAATCTGCCATGAGTCGCATCCATGACTGGGAGAAGATGACTGAACGCATTGGCTACTGGGTGGATTTTGACAGGGCTTACATCACTTTTAAGAATGAATACATCGAATCGGTCTGGTGGCTGCTCAAACAGATTTGGGATAAAGATTTGCTCTATCAGGGCTACAAGGTTGTGCCTTACTGCCCACGCTGTGGCACACCGCTTTCGGACCATGAAGTGGCTCAAGGTTATCAGGATGCAGATGACCCCTCCGTCTACATTCGTTTCCCATTAGTGGATGAACCTGGCACGTACTTTCTTGTATGGACAACTACGCCATGGACTTTACCAGCTAACGTGGCCATCGCCGTAAACCCGGAGCTGGAATATGCGCTGGTTACTCGCGAAGACGGTGTTGAGGATGAAAAACTAATCCTTGCTAAGGACTTGATTCCAGCCGTTTTTGGCGATACCCCCATGAAGGTGCTGAAAACCTTCAAAGGCAAAGCATTGAAGGGCAAGAAATACAATCCGCTTTACAAGTTCCTACCCTTTGAAAAAGAAGGCCATTATATTATCCTGGCAGATTACGTAACGACGACGGAGGGTACTGGCCTGGTGCATACTGCGCCGGCTTTTGGCGCAGACGACTTTGCGATGGCGCAGAAGTATGACTTACCTTTCCTGATGACCATTAACGATGAGGGTAAATTCCGGCGTGAAATTGGTCCCTGGGCAGGTGTATTCGTCAAGGATGCAGACCCGGACATCACTGAAGACCTGAGGCGACGCGGTTTACTTTTCAAATCTGGAAGAATGACCCATACCTATCCCTTCTGCTGGCGATGTGATACGCCCTTACTCTACATGGCCAGGCCAAGCTGGTTGATCCGCACAAGTGCCAAAAAAGACCGCCTGGTTGAACTTAATCAGGGTATTAATTGGATTCCCGATAACATCAAAAATGGCCGCTTTGGCAATTGGCTTGAGAATAATATCGATTGGGCCTTAGGTCGCAACCGCTTCTGGGGGACCCCGTTACCCGTTTGGGAATGCCAGAGCTGCCATAAACAGCTTTGTGTCGGCTCCGTCGATGAAATGAGTGAGTTGGCCGGTAGAGATTTACATGGCTCAGACCTGCACCGGCCGCAAGTCGATGAAATTACTTTCGCCTGTCCCTCTTGTAAATCCGGAGTCATGCAGAGGGTCAAAGAACTCATTGACGTCTGGTTTGATTCCGGTTCCATGCCCTCAGCACAGTGGCATTATCCCTTTGAAAATCAAGAAGCGTTCAAGAGTCAATTTCCGGCAGACTTCATCTGTGAAGCCATCGACCAAACCCGCGGTTGGTTCTATTCCCTGCTGGCAGTCAACACGCTGGTTTTTGATGAAGCCCCTTACAAAAATGTGATTTGTTACGGACATATCCTGGATGGTGAAGGCAAGAAGATGTCCAAACATCTCGGGAATATCATTGACCCATGGGATGTGATCACCGCCCATGGTGCGGATGCCATCCGCTGGTATATGGTCACCTCCAGCCCGCCGGCTAATTCGCGCCTGTTCAGTACAGATTTAGTTGGTGAGGTGGTGCGCACTTTTATGCTGCCATTGTGGAATACTTACTCCTTTTTTGTGACCTATGCCAATTTGGACGGTTGGACACCTGAGAATGCCTTTATCCCAAAATTCAGCGATCTGGATGATTGGCTTTTGGCGACCTTGAACCAGGTAGTCAAGGATGTCACCAAAGCCTATGAAGAGTACGACGTGACCGGAGCAACCCGCCCAATTGCAGCTTTTGTGGAAAATCTTTCCAATTGGTTCTTAAGGCGTTCACGCAGGCGTTTCTGGAAGAGCGAATCCGATGCCGATAAGGCCGCAGCTTATGAAACGCTATACACAGCATTGAAGACAATTTCATTGTTACTGGCCCCTGCCATGCCTTTCATGGCTGAGGAGCTCTATCAAAACCTGGTGCGTTCCTTCGACAATTCAGCGCCTGAATCCGTGCACCTTGCAGATTGGCCTAAGGTCGATGAAAGCTTGTTAAATGAAAAACTGGTAAAAGAAATGGCCATCGTTATGCAATTGGCATCACTCGGCCATGCTGCCCGCAACAAATCCAGTGTTAAAGTACGCCAACCTCTGGGGGAAGTGGCCTTTGCTCTTGGGACAGCTGAAGAAGCTGAGGTGGTCAGTAAATATTCTGATCTTCTGACTGACGAACTGAACGTCAAACGTGTGCGGTTGCTGAATAATGCCAACGAAGCTGTAAGTTATCGCATAAATCCGTTACCCAAACAACTGGGACAAAAATATAAAGGTTTAGCCCCCAAGGTACGCCAGGCGATTTTGGAACTGCCAGCCGATGAAAGTGCAAAACGATTGCTCGACGGATTGAACCTGGTTGTACATGTAGAAGGCAGTTATTACGAAATAATGCCTGAGGAAGTTGAAGTTCATACCGAATCACAAGCTGGCTTCTCAGTGGCTTCAGATGGTCCTTACCTGGCTGCCCTGGATACCACGATGACTAAGGATTTGATACTCGAAGGCCTATCCCGCGAATTTATACGCCACGTGCAGTCTTTGCGTAAAGACGCGGGTTTTGAGATTTCAGATCGCATCTGCGTGACGTATAAGGCTTCTGAGGACTTAAGTACGGCTGTAGAGACTCACCGCGACTTTATTATGAGTGAGACCCTGGCTCTTAAATTAGAAGCCGGGGAAGGTGACGAACGCTGGGTGCAACAGGATGATGAATTCGACGGCAACAAGCTGTCGCTATTTATCCGCAAACCCGCCGTCTATGGAGATTCCCGATGAAACGGATAGCACAGCGTTTACTCCTACTCGTGCCGATTGCTGCTATTGTCATAGGCTTGGATCAGTGGACAAAAATGCTGGTTCGCGAGGCTATTCCAGTTGGTGGGAGTATTGCGCCTGTCAGCTTCATGGGTGATTTTTTCCAGATCTTGCATTGGAAGAATACAGGTGCAGCTTTTGGGATTTTTCAGAATGCCAATCTGATTCTGATGGTCCTCAGCAGTTTGATTGTCGTGGTTTTAACTTGGTATTACTTTTCGATGAAGGAAAATAACTTGCTCATCCGGATTGGTCTATCACTGGCTATCGGAGGCGCTCTTGGTAACCTCATTGACCGTATAACCCGGGGCTATGTGACGGATTTTCTTTCATTTGGTCGTTTCCCGATATTTAATGTTGGCGATTCTGCAGTTACTGTAGGGGTAGGATTAATGGTATTGGCTTTACTGCTCGAATCCAGAGGTAAGAATGCTGCGCTCGAGGAATCAGTGGCGGCCAAGGACGAAAATGGCTGAAATCCGCGAATTTATTTACTCGGGCGATGAGAGCCCCCGCCTTGACAAATTCCTGGCCGACTCATTGTTGGACTTTTCACGTGTACAGACACAAGGTTTTATCGACGAAGGCAAGGTAACGGTCAATGGCCGTGTCAGGACTAAAGCGGCGCTACGGATCAAATCTGGGGACATTCTCCAGGTTGAGGTACCGGAAGTAATCACTGAGGAGCCTTTGGGCGAGGCTCAGCCTTTGGATATCCTTTATGAGGATGATTCCGTTCTCGTTGTCAACAAACCCGCTGGCATGGTCGTGCATCCGGGTGCCGGCAACCTGACGGGGACCCTGGTGAACGCTGCTGTGGCCCACTTTCCTGCGATCAAGGATGTTGGGGAACAAGGCAGACCCGGTGTTGTGCATCGGCTTGACAAGGAAACATCCGGGGTGATCATCCTGGCGAAAACTGATGCTGCTTACCATCATCTGGTGAGGCAGTTTAAGAGCCGCAGAACTGAGAAGGTCTATTTGACTCTTGTGGATGGAGCTCCCCCAACACCAACCGGCAGGATTGAAGCGAACATCCATCGTGATGAGCATTATCGGCAAAAAATGGCTGTGGCTTATGAAGGTAAAGGACGCAAAGCCATCAGTGAATATTCTACCGTCAAGAATTTTTCAAATCATACCCTTCTTGAGGTAAAACCATTGACTGGCCGAACGCATCAAATCCGGGTGCACCTGGCCTACCTGGGCTCCCCGGTTGCCGGCGACCAGATCTATGGCCGGCGTAAATCTTCAATCCCTGGAACCCGCTTCTTTCTGCATGCTGAAAAACTAAAAATTGAGTTGCCTGGCGGTGAAATACGGGAATTTATAGCTCCTCTACCCAAGGAACTTGAAAAAATCCTGACCCAATTGGAAGGTGAATGATGGCTGAGAAAATCTATGACTTTCGTTCAGATACTGTAACACGCCCAACCAAAGCCATGCGCGCGCTTATGGCGGCTGCTGAAGTGGGAGACGACGTCTACCAGGATGACCCAACAGTCAATGCCTTGCAGGAAAAGTCTGCGAAACTGCTTGGGAAGGAAAGTGCCCTGTTTGTTACCTCTGGTACCATGGGCAACTTATTGGCTGCCCTGGCTTATTGCCAGCGTGGGGACGAAGTTATCATGGGTGAAAAAGGCCATACTTTTTTGCATGAAGCTGGTGGCGTTTCCGCTTTGGGCGGCGTGGTCATTCACACTGTGCCCAACCAGGCAGATGGCACGCTCAGCCTGGTGGACCTTGAAAAAGCACTGCGTAATGAAGACATCCATGAACCTATCTCGCGCCTGGTGATCCTGGAAAATACCCAAAACGCTTGCGGGGGTATGGCACTTTCAGTGGATTACACAAACAAAGTGGCAGCTTTTGCCAGGGAACACAAGCTGGCCTTCCATATCGATGGAGCCCGGGTGTTTAATGCCGCTGTGAATTTGGGTGTGCCAGCCTCCGAGCTGGTAGCCCAGGCTGATTCAGTCACATTCTGCTTGAGCAAGGGGCTCTGCTGCCCGGTAGGCTCGGTGCTCTGCGGCACTCATGACTTTATAGAGCGCGCCCGCAGATTGCGCAAGATGCTAGGCGGTGGCATGCGCCAGGCTGGCATTCTGGCAGCAGCCGGAATTTATGCGCTGGATCATATGGTCGAGCGCTTGGAGGAAGATCACCAGCGGGCAAGCATGCTGGCCAAGGGTTTGGCAGGTATCAGGGGTCTGAGCCTGGCAAAGGGTTCACCGTATACAAACATGGTCTTTGTTAATGTTCAAAATGAATCCAGGTTGACAAGCAGCGAATTAGTTGAAAAACTACTCAATAATGGAATCCTCGTCAATGAATCCGGCAGGAATGAACTGCGGTTTGTCACCCATCATGATGTGGGGGATGACGCTGTGGAAGCCTGTCTGAAAGTGCTGCACACACTGTTATAGTCATGGCATGGGAAGTGCAGCTTTGTCTGTTGGAGGAAAAGCGAAGTGAAAAGTCTGCACAAAGCTTTTATTCTGGTTTTCTTGGCTGGGCTTTTTTACCTGTTACTTGCTTTCTCATGGACAGAAAATCGAATTCAGGCAGCTGGGGTTTCAGCCGATGAACCAAACCAGACTGTACCTGCCCCTGTCGATTACATTCAGTACCTTCCGATAGTCGCCAAAGCACCTCCTCCGCCTGTACCCATTGGCCCAGTCGGCGGCAGTATCACATCGGTTCTGGTTGATCCGTTAAACCCGAAAATAGTTTACGCCGGTTCATTCGGTGGGGGGGTTCTCAAAACAGTAGATGGCGGCAATACCTGGTTCAAAAGCGGCATGGGGATGCCCGGTAATGCCGCTATCCAATCCTTAGGTTTAATCCCAAGTTCCCCTAATATCGTTTTCGCAGGAACAATCGGAGACGGTATATACCGCTCAATCAATTATGGCGATACTTGGACGAAGGTGGGTGAATCTTTTGGTACTAATGCGGTTTATGGGATTACTCCAGACCCAAATCGGCCTAATGTCGTGTACGTAGTTACGCGAATTACGACATCTGAGTGTGACGGTCTTAGGGGAGCTTTTTATCGCAGTGAAGATTATGGTGTCACCTGGACTCTCTTGCGTTATGGAGACATTGAGGGCACTTGTAAAGATTATTGGTACGATGTGGATGTAAACCCCTGGGATAGCAATATTGTGTATCTCTCTTACCATCAACATGGACCTTACCGATCCATAGATTATGCCAGTTCGTTCAACCCGCTACGTAATGGAATTAATGACTATCAGACACGCTCCATAGCAATCGATACGCTATCAAAGAGAATGTATAGTGGTTTTTGGGATCCGACATATGTTTATTTCAGTGATAATTCGGGAGAACAATGGATCAAATCCAATTTTCAAGGAAGCGGAGTCCTAAAGGTTGTACTAGGACCGCTTTATCCTGATTATCAAAGAGTGTTTCTTGCTACATTTAAAAGTGGAGTGGCTTTTTCCAATGATCGCGGGGGCAGTTGGATTACCAGCTCGTTCCAAAATCCACAAAACATCGTTTATGATGTGGCAATTTCAAACACAAATCCCCAACGTTGGTACGCTGGCACACAATTTACAGGCCTGTACATTTCCACAAATTACGGCGCTTCATGGATACAAGCTGGAACTGGCATCATCGCTTCCAGCATTGCAGGCTTAACGACCAGCTCCCAATTACCTGGTGAAACCATTGCAGCGGTTTATGGCCAAGGAATCATGGCAACGTCAGATGGAGGTCAGAACTGGGAAGAACTCAACCAGGGTTTAGACTCGATGAATGTGACTTCTGTCTATGATCTCGACGGCCAACTCTATGCCCTGGCGGATACAGGCGTATACCAGTTTAATGGAACTGTCTGGCAATACATAAGTTTGCCCGCGGTGAACGCACCCAATCTGGAAGCTTACCTGGATTACAGTTCA
>WOYI010209538.1_pt2 | contig 10009 bp, 8 predicted proteins | sample 6423411 | NCBI WGS metagenome assembly WOYI01 (sample SAMN13441803, study PRJNA592873) | oil field metagenome | biome: oil field; feature: oil-well bore; material: oil-contaminated soil; isolation source: oil-contaminated soil from oil-well borehole | place: Germany: Wietze | collected 2016-10-18 ...
CTTGTCCAATCCCTTCTAATGCTTCTCTAATTATCAGGGGGTATAATCGCCTAATATTATTTCGGAGGAATTGATGTCCACTGTTGATCGACCCCAAATCAAGAAAAAGAATAAAACCGGCCGCACGCTGCTGATCATTTTGCTTATCCTGGCGCTGATCGTAGGAGCATATGTTTTGAACCAACGTCGCCTGCGCAGAGCAAACGAAGCCGCCCTCGCCCAACTCGAAACTGTTCCATACGCGCGTGAGACGCTCACTTCCACCATCAGTGGAGCTGGTCCTATTCGCCCGCGTCAATCCGCCACGCTCTACTGGCAAACTTCAGGCTTTGTTGGTGAGAGGGATCACGAAGTTGGTGAAGAGGTTATGGAAGACACCGTCCTTTATCGTCTGGACGATTCCCGCCTGCCTGCAGACATGTTGCAGGCACAGCTCAATTTACTCAACGCACAAACCAGTTTACAGAACCTCGAATCCGATACGGACCTTCAGCGCGTCACTTTGCAAAACAATCTGACCAACGCTGAGAAGACGCTCATCACTCTCGAGCAGAACCTGCTCGCGCTTACCAGCCGCGAATGCACCGACTGGCGTCTGACCAACCTGCAGACGGCTTACGATGATGCCCTCGAGAATTACCAGAACTGGCCAACCGAGACCGGTTGGCTGCAGGTTCAAGCCGCCCGCGCGGACCTTGATTTTTGCGACCCTGCTGTTATCGCCAGCGAAACTGCCTCACTCAACAGCCAGATCGACCTGCAAAAACAGAATATTGCCTCCTGGCAAGCGGATTTGGATAAAATAGCTAACGGGCCCGACCCCGAGACAAAAGCAAAGCTCGAATTACAGCTCGAACTCGCGGAAAAGCAATTGGAAGCCCAGACGATTAAAGCTCCCTTTGACGGCACCATCACCTCCCTGAATTACAACCTTGGCGACATGGTAAGCCCTGGCAGTCCCGCAGCCCAGATCGCTGATTTATCTGAGCTGTTTGTGGATGTGCCCATTTCGGAAGTTGATATCCCGCAGATCAAAGCCGGGCAGGAAGCCGAATTGGTCTTTGACGCATACTTCGATCAAACCTTTTATGGAAAAGTCGTTGAAGTTGCTACCGTTGGCGTAAACACCGCTGGGATTGTCAATTACAACGTCACTATTCAACTCAATTCAGAGCATGACGGCATCAGACCGGGAATGACAGTCGGTGTGAACATCCTGGTCGAAGAAAAACCTAACACTTACACTGTTCCTGCTGAGTCCGTCGTGAGCCGTAACGGGAACTATTACGTTTATGTCCTGCGGGATGGCATACCGGTTGAGGTCGAAATCAAAATCGGCGCCTATTCAAGCCGCAAGATCGAAGTTCTTCAAGCAGACATCCAGGATGGGGAATCCATTCTGCTTTCACCGCCCGTTTCACTGATGGACGCCTTCGTGGGCGCGGGTAGGTAGGAATGGAACTGACCTCCCAGGCTTCCAGGCCTGTGATCGATGTTCGTAATCTCACCAAGGATTATCGCCTTGGTGAGATCATGGTTCCAGCATTGCGCGGCATTGACCTGCAGATTTTTCCTGGTGAGATGGTTGCCATCATGGGTCCCAGTGGTTCTGGCAAGTCGACCTTAATGAACATGATCGGCTGCCTCGACTCTCCCACTTCTGGTGAGTACTATCTCGATTCTTTGCTTGTTTCCGATCTGAAAGATGATGAGCTCGCAATTGTTCGGAATCAAAAGATTGGTTTTGTATTCCAGAACTACAACCTGCTGCCCCGCATTGACGCCCTCGAAAATGTCACCCTGCCAATACGCTACAGCGATATCACCGCCAATATGCGCCAGCGGGCTGAAGCGGCGCTCCAATCCGTGGGGCTTGGGGACCGCATACATCACAAACCTAATCAACTATCTGGCGGGCAGCAGCAGCGCGTGGCAATCGCCAGGGCGCTGGTGAATGAGCCCGCAATTTTGCTGGCAGATGAACCTACTGGTAACCTCGACTCCCAATCCGGCAAAGAGGTCATGGATCTGCTCCTGAATCTCAATCAGCAGGAAAACACCACGATTGTGTTGGTCACTCATGATCCCAAAGTTGCGGCGCAGGCCAAGCGAATCGTACAGCTTTTTGATGGTTTGATCAAAACACCGGAGGAAGCCTCATGAAAATCTGGCAAGCACTGAAAGAGGCTATCGCCAGCCTCTCGGCCAATAGAACCCGCTCTTTTCTGACTGTCCTTGGAATTGTTATCGGTGTTGGAGCAGTTATTGGGGTTCTTTCGCTCGGGCAGGGAGCTGAAGCAAGCATCATTGGGCAAATCGAATCAATCGGAACCAATGTGATTTATGTTTTTCGGGGTAATACCTCTGAAGACGTGACAAATCCTAATTCCCTCACCACGGCAGATGCCGACGCGCTGGCCAACCGTACCCGCGCGCCACACATCCTTAATATCTCCCCGGTTCTGGCGGGGCAGAGCAGTGTCCGCTTTGGGGATGAGAGTACCCAGACTTCCATCATGGGTGTCGTCGAAAACTATGCTGAAGTCACAGGCATCGAACTCAGCGAAGGCAGCTTCTTCACAGAAAGCAACGTTACAAACCGCAGCTCGGTGGTGGTGCTCGGACCAGAGCTCGCTGAAAGACTGACAGGTCGGCAAACCGAATTGGTAGGCACAACAGTGCACATCAACAATTATCCTTTCAGAGTGGTCGGCGTCACCAAAGCCAAGGGTGGAAATCAGTTTTCCAGCCCGGATATGGATGCTTACATCCCAATTACCGCCATGCAGCTGCGTGTAAAGCGCCAGAGTATCCCCAATGCCGTGGATTTCCTGCTCATCCAGGCACAGGATTCACAGTCAATTGATGATGCGATGCAGGAAGCAAAAAGTATCCTGCGCTCTTCTCACCGCCTTAGCAGCCGCCAGCCTGATGATTTTACGATGACCAACCAACAGGATGTACTTTCGATCGCGAACTCGATCACAAGTATATTGACCATCTTCCTGGCTGGAATCGCTGGCATCTCACTATTGGTGGGTGGAATTGGCATCATGAACATAATGCTCGTCTCTGTTACTGAGCGAACACGAGAAATTGGTCTGCGTAAAGCCCTGGGTGCACGCAAGTTCGATATTCAGCTGCAGTTCCTGACCGAATCAGCGATGTTGAGCGTTTTTGGTGGTTTGATAGGTGTCGGATTCGGCTGGCTCCTGGGAGAAATAGTCGGCGCCATCGCTGCCAATTCCGGTACGCCCCTCGTACCGCAGATCAGCCTGAACTCTGTTCTGCTCGCCACCCTCTTTTCCCTTGCGGTCGGCATCTTCTTCGGATGGTATCCAGCTCTGAGGGCTGCCAACCTGGAACCGGTCGAAGCACTCAGATACGAGTAAACGTTTACATAAATAACACTAAGTGCATACACAAAAAAGAGGCGCCGCGGCGCCTCTTAATTTTAAGCATTATTCTTTACTCTCGGGACCCCAACACCACGTCCACATCCAGCGTCTGCCCATCCCGGATAACCGTGAATGTGATCGTATCACCCGGGTTCTTGTTCACGACCATGTAACTCATTAGATCGCTGAAATCCTTGATCGGCTGACCGTCAACTGCGATGATCAAATCACCACCCTTATAGAGCCCCTGCAACGAGGTCGGTACTGTGCCGCCCCGGATCCCGGCTACATCAGCCGGCCCGCCCTTTACCACCGATGACACATACGCGCCTGTGGATTGAGGAAGTTCCAGAGCTTCGATCATCGCCAGCGACATGCTCGAGTAGCTCGTCATGCCAAGATAAGGATAGGCGTAGCTGCCGGTCTCGATCAACGAGGGTACAACCTTGCGCACAATGTTGGAGGATATTGCGAAGCCGATACCGGTATTGATAGCCTCACCGCTCAGGCTCATACCCGCTGTCTGGATTGCCCGGTTCACACCGATCACTTCTCCATTCAGGTTTAGCAGCGGTCCGCCGGAATTACCCGGATTGATCAAAGCGTCAGTCTGGATAGTATCGCCCGATGAGTAATACGTGCCTGCGGAAGTCTGACGCATCGAATCCAGCACACGTCCACGTGCGGAAACAACACCGACTGTCATGGTGCCACTCAAGCCGTAAGGATTTCCGATTGCAACCACTGTCTGCCCAACCTTGATCAGATTTGAGTCGCCGAGGGTCAGCGGAACCAGCTCATCCGGATCGACATCCACCTTGATGACCGCCAGATCAGAGTCCATATCGGAACCGATCACTTCCCCGTAAACTTTGAGCCCGGATGAGAAGTGCACCTCAAGTTTATCGATGCCACTGGCAACATGGTAATTGGTAACGATGTGCCCCTCTTTATCAATTACAAAGCCAGTGCCCTGACCAGCGCCTTCGGCTGTGGTAAATTGCAGCGAAACAACCCCAGGGCTGTACTTCTCATAAATAGCCTCCAGGGTACCTTCCAGGGCAGCGTACTGGGGCACGATAACTGTCTGCGAACTTTGAGTGGGTAAGATAGACGGTGGGACCGTTTGCTGTATTTGAGTGTCGGTCGATGGCTCGTCAGACGTTGTGACCCCAACGCGGGTCAAAGAACACGCTGTGGCAACAACTAATATCGACAAGATAAAAAAAAGCGTGCGTAGTTTGTTTTGTTTTGTCATAATTCACCTTCTGATAGATGCAGTCGTTAGAATTCGGCTTTTCATGAACTATATCATATGCAAAATTCATTAATAGATTATATAAATTTGGTATAGATTGCTGTCTATCCATGTATAGCCTTGACTGCACCCAAAAAATGGTTGGATTTTCAAATCTAACAGAACGCTATTAACCGGAACAATCATTGAATTGACGGCACTGTGTTAACAAAGTTGATAATTCTTTGGAAAGGAATAAGAATTTGCTACACTAATAACAGATAGCAGACGACTAAATATTGAAAGGAAAAGCATTATGAAAAGTCGCGTTATCTTGGCAATCCTATTCATTGTTCCAATGATACCACCATCGACTGTGATGTCATCGTATTACGTGGGAAATCACTATGTGTCAGCATACGGTGGAAGAGTCAACATTTATACCCCTCCTTATCCAATAAACGTTTTTCACTATGGGCAATTTCACTATGGGCAATCGAACTGGATCTCACTGCCATTACCTTACTGGATTCAAACTGGGTGGAGGTATTATTCGGGGTATCAATTTCCCGAAAAATATGTAGAGTATTATTCCCCAGTAAGCAATTATGAAATCTATCCTCAAGGAAATCAGAATTGGGGAACAATGATCGAGTATAAAATCATTAATGTAGGCGATGAAGTTTGGTGTGCGTACATAAAACAATCTTGGGATAGGATGCAGAGACATAGTTTATGCTCCTTCTGCATTGCAGACGATGTCAGAAGTTCACAACGATCCCTTAATAGAGTTGCATACACAATTCGAAGAAGCATCCTATCGAGATTCGAGTGGTAATTACCATTTGTTCAATCAGGCAAATTGGACTGAACAGTTTCCATATTCTTTAGTCATTGAAAGTGAGTCAACTTTCCTGATTTATCGGATTTACACATGGCAACAATATCTTCCATTAATCATTATGAATTAATCGAAAGAAGATATAATGAATAAAAAACAAGTTGGGCTGATTTGTGGATTAACTGCAATTGTGGCACTTGGGTCTTTCTTGATTATTAATCGTGTGAATGCGAACAAGGCTGAGCAGCTTGCAGAACAACTTGCTAATAGCCTCGTTGCGGAAGGATTGCCCCTGATAAGTGTGCGTGTGGAAGAACAAGCCCCGCTTACACTCGAAGTAACCCTTCAGTACCCAACCACTGATAGCCCTGAGCGAAAAGCGGAAATCCTCCGTGGCCGTCATGCAGTACGATGGAACTGTGCCGAGCTAAATCGCGAAAAATACCAGATCAGCAGTTATATTATTTTGATTCTTGATGATGTTGGCAAACAATTAAGCTGGGAACAAAATTTCCTTTATCAGAGTGATCCAGAAGACGTTCCAGTTGAGTACACAATGAATCTTGAGGAAGCCGCGAATTACCTGCGGGAGACTTTTAATCCAGGGTCCGCCCAGGTGGAGCGATTCGAGTTGATCCAGGAGCAAAAAAACAACACCATCATTAACACGCTGTACATCCTCTTAGTCGAGCCAGATCTACAGACTCTCAATAACGATTTACCAATGAGGCAAATCGAGCCACTAATTAAAGGGGTCAACCAACAAAAGCTCTACCAGGTTGACATCTGCTGGCTCGAGATTCATGGACCAAATTCTGAAGTTTGGGTGGATTATCTTTATGATTATAGCTTGTCAGTTCTTTCGTGGTGGATGGCAGACGGTGTCAGCACTGATTGGTTTCCACATCCTGCGCCTCTACCCAACCAGGAACCCACCATAATAGCACCACCCGAGAAGACCTACCCTGTAGAGACCCTCGAACCAACCGTTATCGTCCCTTACCCCTGAGTTTTTTACGTTTGATCCAGGGAATTCTTGTTGAGAATCAAGGAGAGTCTAAATTGGAAAATTAATCAAAAGCATCCCCATCACTGAGGATGCTTTTGATTTAGAAAAAAACGTCTAACTCAATCCCAGTATCTTACCCGTCTCAAAATCGATGTCGATGTCATAATATGCCGGTCTGGTCGGCAGGCCGGGCATGGTGCTCATCGTTCCCAAAAGGGGATAGACAAAGCCGGCACCAACCGACGCGCTGACATCCCGGATGGGGATGCGGTAGCCCTTCGGCACGCCCTTTAGCTCAGGGTCATGGCTGAGGGAGAGGTGGGTCTTTGCCATGCAGATCGGCAGTTTGTCATACCCCAGCCGGGTGTATTCAGCGATACGCTCTTCTGCCAACTCGCTGTAATCCACACCGTCCGCGCCATATACTTCGCGTGCAATTGTTTCGATTTTTTGCTTGATCGGGACATCTAACGGGTAGATGAATTTGAAGTCCGCTGGTTTCTCCGAAGCTCGTATGACCGCTTCCGCCAGCGCGATGGCACCCGCCCCACCCTGGCTGAAGTGATCCGCAACTACCGCGTCTTCCACGCCAGGGTGCCCCAGCGCGATTTTACGCACCAATTCGAGCTCGGCATCGGTGTCCGTCGTGAAGCGATTTATCGCCACAACCACAGGCACGCCAAATTTCTGCGCGATGCTGGCATGCGCCAGCAGGTTCGCCGCGCCTTTTTCTACTAATTCGAGGTTCTCTTCGATATACTCCGGCGCAAGCGGTGCACCAGCGGTTACCTTCGGACCTCCGCCATGCATCTTGAGCGCTCTCACCGTCGCCACTAACACCACCACATTGGGGATGTTACCAGAGTATCGACATTTGATATCAAAGAATTTTTCCATGCCCATGTCCGAGCCGAAGCCAGATTCCGTGACCACAAAATCCGCCAGCTTCAGAGCGATCTTGTCGGCTATGATCGAACTGTTGCCGTGAGCAATGTTGGCAAAGGGACCCGCATGCACGAACACTGGGGTGCCTTCGAGGGTTTGCATCAGGTTCGGTTTGATGGTGTCCTTCATCAGCACCGTCAGAGCGCCCGCCACACCCAGATCATCAGCAGTAATGGGTTCACCCTGCCTGGACTGCCCGATCACGATCTTCGCAATCCGTTCACGCATGTCCTGAAGGCTGGTTGCCAGTGCCAGGATCGCCATCAACTCACTTGCGACGCTGATGTAATAGCTCGTTTTGAGCTCAAAACCTTTTTCAGCCTCTCCCTGCCCCACGGTAATTCCGCGCAGCATGCGATCATTTACGTCCACTGCCCGCCGCCAGGTGACCGTTTCGGGGTCAATATCCAGCCGCGCAAAGCGCGCCTTTTGCTCGTCGGTCAGCAGATCGGGATCGGTCTCGGTGATGCCGAGTTTCTTCAGCCGTCCCTGCATACCCACTGAGAAATGACGTTTGCCTTTTTTATCCTTCGGGCACAACCTGTTGAACAGCCCAAGGTCCGTCTGACTGGATTCATGGAACATGCGGGTGTCGATCGCAGCCGCCAACAGGTTGTTCGCGGCGGTGATGGCGTGAATGTCGCCGGTCAGATGCAGGTTGAAGTCCTCCATTGGGACAACCTGTGAGTAGCCACCGCCTGCGGCGCCGCCTTTAATGCCAAAGGTTGGTCCCTGGCTGGGCTGGCGGATGCAGGTGATTACACGCTTGCCCAGGTGGGCTCCGAGCGCCTGGCTTAACCCAACAGTGGTAGTCGTTTTCCCTTCTCCGAGCGGGGTGGGAGTGATTGCGGTCACGTCGATATATTTGCCATCGGGCGCGTCCGCCAGGCGGTCCAGCACTTCAAGTTTGATCTTCGCCTTGTAGTCCCCGTAGAGTTCCAGTTCGCTTTCTTCCAGTCCCATTTCTTCCGCCACCTGGCGGATCGGTTTGAGCGTTGCCGCCTGGGCAATGTCAATATCCGCTGGCACGGGGTTTTTGGGGTGAAGTGGGGTCGGGACAAACTTACGTCGTTCTGGGTGTTGAGTCAATGCGCACATACTATTCTCCTTGTATTATTGTCCAATGGTCACATCCTTTGGGATGCTGACCGAAGCGTTTATTTTGAGATCTTCTAATTTTCCGAGATAAATAATGGGAACCTGCACGGTTATTGAACTGTTGGCATGAATGGTTCCGCTTTGGTTCGATCCACCGCCAACGATCTTGCCATCCGCATCCGTGATTACCACGTAAACCACCGCGCTTGAGATATCGGCGCTTAAATTGTTTATGATGTTCACACTGACAGCCTCGCCGCCTGCATCCACCACCGGCACACCTGCTACCAGGGGGTCATACCCGAGTTGGAACTGCCCGAATTCTCCCGGCACGATGATCATATCCACCTGCTGCGCCGCACAATCCAGCGGCAAATCCAGGATCCCGGGTGAGAACACCAGTTCCTGTTCTGGCCAAAGCAGGTCAATGTAGCCCTGCTCTGCCAGGCAGACCTTGTCCGCTGAGTCTGTAACCGTCAGAAGGTAATATGTCTCAGTCAAAAGGCGATCGGTCAGGTTCCTGAGCAATGCGCCGCCGGAAACATGCTGATAATCATCGGCGATAAAGTTCCACTGCTTGACTTCAATGTTTTCCCACCAGCTGCCGCCTTCCAGGGAGGCGGACTGAGCCGTGATCCACGGGTAGATCTCCACCAGCGCGATCTCCTGGTCTGCTTTGATCTCTGCCGGGACGGATATGCCTGTGCGATCTTCTTCGGGCACGAAGTCGATTATGCCGCGCCCGCCGCCAATGATCACGCCAGCGGCGTTGTAGGCAATCGCGTTCAACTCGACTTTGGTGTAGGTATAGGGATCCGAGTTATTGATCCACCCCGTCAGCCTGATCCCGTCTTCAGCTTCCACCCAACTGGCATTCTTCACAAGTAATGGCTGGGAATATCGCAACTGGCGGTCCTCCAGCCCCTCTTTAACGCGCACCTCAACGGTGTAGGTTTGCAGCCCGGGAAGCAATTCGAAGTCCTGGACCAAACCGGTGGTTTCGCGCGGGAAGAGGTAGCGCACAGTGCGAACTTCCTGGGCGATGCGGCTGCCGCTGGCATCCAGCGCCAGCACCTCCACCTGCACATCCCGCAGGATCGCGTCCGTGAGGGTGTTGAAGAGCTTGGCGATGATCTGCAGCTCAGCGCCTGTCTGGACGTATTCCAATTCAGTAATCCGGACTGGATTTGGGTTAACCAGATCAGGGGTCGGGGTCGGATTGACAGGCTCCACCACCACCTGAGGCGTGCCGTCCACCAGGATCACAGTCGGTTGAATGAGCGTAGCCGTAGGAGGCACAGGCGTGGCAGTCGGGTCGGCAGTTGAAAAGCCCCCGCAGGCGCTTAGGCTGAGCAGGAATACCAGGACGACCAGGATGAGTGTGTTTTTCCGTTTCACATTGTCTCCGCCACCACGCGATCACATGACAGCTATTCTATTTTATCTGTTTGCCGGTGTTTTGGGTAGTTACGATGGCAACA
>WOYI010445287.1_pt1 | contig 10005 bp, 7 predicted proteins | sample 6423411 | NCBI WGS metagenome assembly WOYI01 (sample SAMN13441803, study PRJNA592873) | oil field metagenome | biome: oil field; feature: oil-well bore; material: oil-contaminated soil; isolation source: oil-contaminated soil from oil-well borehole | place: Germany: Wietze | collected 2016-10-18 ...
GAAACAGCCATCATGGGAACCTATACCCTTGCACAGCTATTGATAATTGTGAGACTCTTACAACTAAAGGGGGTAATATAGATGCAAAACAAGAAAATCATGCCTCACTTACATAAGAAAAAGGAAGGAATGAGGCCAGGATCGCTTGTCTATGTCGGAGACTCAGAGTGCGAAGAGACCAGGATTCTGACCCATATCTACGATTCTGATACTTCAGAAACCTTTAAGGGGTTCTCTATGGAACAGCCTGACAAGCAACGGTGGATAGAAATCTCAGGCCTGTCAGACATCAAAGGCATAGTTGCTGTAGCCAATGAGTTCAACCTCTCAAACCTCAGCCTTGAGGACGTATTCTCCACAGACCAGAGGATGAAAATCGACTACTATGAAAACTATTTCTCTTTAACCCTCAGAATCCTTGATACCCCCCAGAAGGCAGAAGAGCAGCTCAGCCTTTTTGTAGGTGACAAGTGGGTCATCAGCATCGCAGAGCATGCAAGTGACATCTTTGGGCCGGTAGTGACCTACCTCAAGGATACCCAGACAACAAAAAGAAAGGCAAATGCCCATCTGCTCTTCCATGCCCTGGTTGACAGGGTAGTCGACCAGTACCTGGTACGTGCTGATGAGCTTGACCAACAGACTGAGGATATGGAGACTCTGGTCATCAAAACCCCCGAGAAGGTCACAGCCTCAGAAATCCATAGGCTCAAGCGCAGAATCCTTCACCTGAGAAGGATCACCCTACCCTTGAAAGACCTCCTAGCCAACCTTATCCGATCTGAACAGGTCGAACTGGGCAAGCCCACCATTCATCTCTTTAGAGACACCTCAGACCATGCCCTCTGGCTCAATGAGGAGTGTGAGATGCTGCGTGATACGGTAAGCGGGCTGATGGAAGTCTATCTCTCCAGCCTCGATGTGAAGATGAATACAATAATGAAAGTGCTCACCATCATCAGTACCACCTTCATCCCCCTTACCTTCCTGACAGGTCTGTACGGGATGAATTTCTCCTATATGCCCTTCTCCACTCATTATTGGGGGTTCTATGCAATGCTCCTATGTTGTATTCTGGTAGTAGTCTTCATGGCAGGATGGTTTAAGAAAAAGCGATGGTGGTGACAGATACATTAGAGAACGTAGATATCAAAGAACTCACGCAAGCCTATAACCTAGGCTTCAGTGATTACCAGATTACGCTCTCCGTAAGCGAAGAAAAACTACAGAGAACACTTGCAAGAAACGGATACCGAGCCGATAGTTCGATCGGGCTTTTTGATGAGAATAGGTTAGTGGGATTTGTGCTCAATGGGGTACGAGGCAATTACTGCTATGACGCAGGCACTGCCATCATCCCCAGTCACAGGGGCAAGGGGTATGCCCACTTGCTTTTGGGAAAGGCCCTCTCGCTTCTCAATAGCCAAGACATACATACCTGGGTACTGGAAGTGATCACCAACAATACAAAGGCGATCAGTCTCTACAAGAGCATAGGCTTTACCCAACAGCGAGGGTTCAACTGTTACCGCATCACAGCTGAGACGATGAGAGGGAAAAAGACAACAATCGAGCTTACAAGACAGCAAAGCATAACCATACCCAAGGGAGAGTGCCTGCCCAGCTGGCAGAATGAAGAGGAAGCTATCGTAATCGGGGGTGTCCCTACCTGGGATATCAAGACAGAGGCAAGAAAGGTAGGCACGCTTTGCTATGATCCCGAAACAGGAATGATATCCCAAATACACATCCAAGACGGAGATAGGCGCAAAGGATATGCAAAAGGGGCTATCATCAAGGCAGCAAAGATTTGCAAGACAGAACACCTGCGCTTCCTCAATATCGATGATTGCTACCAACCCTTAAACAACCTTTTAGTGACCATAGGTTTTGCATGCTTCACCACCCAGATTGAGATGGTCAACACCATCAGGGGAAGGGCATGAGTGAATATGCCATCGCCCTTATCCGTGAAGAGCAGATAGCAGAGACACACACCTTGATGAGCCGATGCTTCGAAGCTAAACTTGCATCAATCTTCTACCTCCATCCAGAAACAACCTTGGTAGTCACCTATCAAGCCAAGGTTGTTGCCGGCATCAACTTGGAGGTCTATCAGGTGAATAGTCAGGTGAGGATGGGCTATATAGGATGGCTCTATACAGATAAGGACCACCGTGGGAAGGCCCTTGCCGGAAGACTGCTCGGAGAGGCTATCACCTTTCTGAAAGAGCAGGGATGCACCTCTCTCTCAGCCTGTGTGGAAGGGGACAACCCGGCCTCCTTCAAGCAACTTGCAAACCAAGGGTTCTCGATCCTATCCCTTTGGCAACAGCTGAAACTGTTCAGGCTTGGGACTGTGAAAGTCTACCACCGGGCTTCACGCTTCTTTGATATGGGATACTTTCTCTGGTACAGGAGTCTGACTGGGAAAAGCATCAAACAATCAAAGGGGGGAATGAAACCACTTGCGCGTACCCTGCTTGGCAATACACTTCTATTCTTTTTCTGCTTGAAAGGATGGAATCTGCTCAACCTGACTGGCTTGTATCCCCTTGGGCCGGCCTTTTCTTCCCTCACAACACTACAGCTGATACCACTACTTGTATTTCCTTCCCTCTTCCTACTTGTAAGGACAGGGGCAATGGCCATCCTTGCAACAGCCGAGAAAGAAAGAGGGAACAAAGCAGTAAGAGCTATCACAAAAATCAAAGGGAATAAGAGAAAAGAGGGTATCTACCGTGGTTGGGACACCGCATGGATCCTAGCAATCTTGCTCACTGTAACCATAGGCTTCCCCTTCCCTGTTCCTGGCAATGTCTATATCAAGGGAACAAAGTGGAACCTACAAGAAAAAGAACATCTTCTGGCAAGGATGTCCATAGCAGGACAAGTAGCTGTTGCCCTTATCTGTCTATTTGCCTCTAAGTGGATACCCCTCCTGTTTGGTCTGAGCTTGCTCGCTCTTGATGGGTTTTTCTTCTCTTACCCCTTTTGCGGATTTAATGCCAGTAGGGTAAAACGCTTGGGAACAAAAACATATGGCCTTTACTTGGCCATTACGCTTGCGGTAATGCTATTGCTATTGGTATACTAGGCCCATTATGGAAGACCCGTTACCTAGTTTAGGGTGCTCGAGTGAACACCCACCTTATTTCAGAATGCTTCGGATGTGCTTATGAACACACATCTGATAGCCATTTTTGTGTTGCTCATTCTCTCAGCCATGTTTTCTGCAACAGAAACTGCCTTTACTTCCCTTTCTCTCATTCAACACAGGACACTTCAAAACAAACGAAGCCGCAGCGCTCGCATGGCCTATGAGCTGAGCCAGAAGCATGACGTACTCATTACCACCGTCTTGGTGGGTAATAATGTAGTCAACATCTCAGTCTCTGCCTTGGTGACTACCTATACCATCCGCCTGTTTTCCAACAGTGCTGTGGGGTATGCAACAGGTCTGCTTACCATTGTCATCCTCATCTTTGGCGAAATAACCCCCAAGCAGATAGCAATGAGCCATAACATGAAAATCGCCTCCTTCATGGCCTATCCCATCAAGGTTCTGACCATCATCCTCTATCCCATTATCTGGCTGTTGATTCACCTCTCCCACCTCATCACCCGAATCTTTGCCAAAAACACAGACCCTGCCATCACTGCAGAAGGCGTCCGACATATGGTAGGGGCAGCCGAGGACTATGGACTGGTAGACCAGTATGAGTCTGACCTTATGCACAGGGCAATTCAATTCAGTGACACCCAAGTGAAGACCATCATGAGCCACCGGACCAGCGTATTCTGCGTCAGTGATGAACTCTCCATAGGAGAGGCGTTTCCTTCCATAGTACGCTCAGGATTCTCACGTATCCCTGTATACCATCAGAGCATAGAGGATATCATAGGCATCGTACTGATACGGGACATCCTGCGCGCCCAACTGGCTGACAAACAGGATAAAAACATAACATCAATCATGCTCAAACCTCTTTTTGTCCCTGAGCAGATGCATCTCGACAATGTATTCTTCCTTTTCAAGAAGGACCGATTGCAACTTGCCATTGTCCTTGACGAGTATGGCGGCTTCAGTGGGGTAGTCACCATGGAGGACGTTGCAGAACAGCTCTTTGGCGAACTGTATGACGAGCACGAACGACGCTACCCTGATAGGATTGTGGAACAGGAACTGAGGCCTGGGACCTATCTGGTCATGGCCGATACGCCCTTCCTCCAGCTAGTCGATGAACTGTCCTTGCATTATGAGAGCGAAGGCTCCAAGACCAGTACCGTTGCTGCCTACCTGATGAACCTTACAGGAGACATCCCAGAATCGGGGGATGTGCTACAGACCCCCATAGGGACCTTCAGGATCATGACCATGCAAGGCAACAGGGTTGCTGAAGTGGAGTTTTCTCCAGCCATCGACGACGCAACCCTATAAATGGTGGGTGTTTGGCGTTGACCTAACATTGTTGCAAATGTATTATTGCTCCTATGAGCAAATACCCCTTCCAAGAAATAGAAACCAAGTGGCAACAGTACTGGCAAGAGAATCAGATTTTTGCCGTTACAGAAGATGAGTCCTTTCCCCCTGAAAAACGCAAATATGTGTTGGACATGTTCCCCTATCCATCAGGTGCAGGTCTGCATGTAGGGCACCCTGAAGGGTATACCGCCACGGATATCTATTGCAGGTACCTCAGGATGAATGGTTTCAACGTCCTGCACCCCATGGGCTTCGACTCCTTTGGGCTTCCTGCAGAGAACTATGCCATAAAGACTGGAAAACATCCCTTGGGCACCACTGAAAAAAACATCGAAAACTTCCGCAAGCAGATCAAGAGTCTGGGCTTCTGCTATGACTGGAATCGCGAAATATCGACCCACAGCAGCGACTACTATCGCTGGACCCAGTGGATTTTCCTTCAACTGTTCAAAAAGGGCCTCGCCTATGAGTCCTACACCCCCATCAACTGGTGCGACAGCTGCCTTACAGGCCTTGCCAATGAAGAAGTCAAGGACGGCAGATGCGAACGTTGTGGGACTGTAGTCGTACGCAAGAGCATCCGCCAGTGGGTTCTCAAGATCACCGAGTATGCGGACAAGTTGCTCACTGACCTGGACAACCTCGACTGGCCGGAATCAGTGAAGCTTATGCAGCGCAACTGGATCGGCCGCAGTGAAGGGGCCTCCGTAACCTTCAAGGTGGAAAAGAGCGATGAGTCCCTGGAGGTCTACACAACCCGTGCAGACACTCTGTTTGGGGCGACCTACATGGTTGTCTCCCCTGAACACTCCCTCGTTGACATCCTTACCATAGCAGAGAAAAAATCTGAGGTTGCAGCCTATATCGATGCTGCAGCTCATAAGAGTGACCTGGAGAGAACTGACCTTGCAAAGGATAAGACAGGAGTCTTTACCGGCAGCTACGCCATAAACCCTGTCAACAATGAAAGAATCCCCATCTGGATCGCAGACTATGTACTTAACAGCTACGGTACAGGTGCCATTATGGCAGTACCTGCCCATGATAAGCGCGACTGGGAGTTTGCCAAGAAGTTTGGCCTCCCTATCGTTGAAGTGCTGAAAAGTGAAGTCGATGTACAGGATCAGGCTTGGACCGAAGATGGAAGCCATGTCAACAGCGGATTCCTTGACGGCCTGAACAAAGATGACGCCATCGAGAAGATGCTCGCCTGGCTTGAAGAGAAAAAACTCGGCTCAAAAGCCACCAACTACAAGCTTCGCGACTGGATATTCAGCCGACAGCGCTACTGGGGCGAGCCCATTCCCTTGGTACACTGCCCAACGTGTGGAACCGTACCTCTTAAGGAAGAGCAGCTTCCCCTCCTGCTGCCTGAAGTGACATCCTATGAGCCAAGCGGTACAGGAGAAAGTCCCCTTGCCAAGATTGACGATTGGGTAAATACCACCTGTCCTGTCTGTGGCGGTCCGGCAAAGAGAGAGACCAACACCATGCCCCAGTGGGCAGGGTCGTGTTGGTACTACCTGCGCTATCTCGATCCCAATAACACCGAACGCTTTGTCTCTGAGGAGAAGGAACAGTACTGGATGCCGGTAGACCTCTATGTTGGGGGAGCCGAGCATGCAGTGTTGCACCTTCTCTATGCACGATTCTGGCACGAGGTGCTCTATGATTTGGGCTTTGTCTCTACAAGGGAGCCCTTCCAAAAATTGGTGAACCAAGGGATGATAACTTCCTTTGCCTTCCAGAGAAAGGATAAGAGCCTGGTTCCCACCGATATGGTGGAAGAGATAGCTCCCGACCAGTTCATCGAAAAAGAGACGGGCGAAAGCCTTGAACGTGTTGTTGCCAAGATGTCCAAGAGCCTGAAGAATGTCATCAACCCCGATGATATCATCAATGAGTTTGGTGCAGATTCGATGCGTATGTACGAAATGTTCATGGGCCCTCTGGAAGTCTCAAAACCTTGGGCTACAACTGGCCTCAGTGGGGTATACCGCTTCCTTGACCGTGTCTGGCGCTTGCAGGAAGATAGGGCAATCAGTGATGAAGAACCATCCGAAGAGATACTCAAGCTTCTTCATAAGACCATCAAGAAGGTGACCCACGATACTGACACCCTGAACTTCAATACGGCAATAAGCCAAATGATGGTTCTGGTCAACGAGCTCTATAAGACCGATACCCTACCAAGGGTTGTCTGGGAGACACTGATCAAACTACTCGGCCCCTATGTGCCACATATTGCAGAAGAGCTCTGGGAACTTGCCGGTCATGAGCCTACCTTGGCAAATGTCCCTTGGCCTACCTATGAGGAGAATCTCACTATTGACAGTGAGGTTCAGATCATCATGCAGGTAAATGGAAAGGTACGTTCCAAGAGTATCCAGGAAAAAGGCCTGACCAAGGAAGAGATGCTCGCTCTGACAAAAAATGACGAGAAGATACAGGCCTGGATCGCAGGAAAGACCATCGTCAAGGAGATTGTGGTTCCTGACAAGCTGGTTAATCTGGTGGTGAAGTAAAAATTCCTAGCAAACGAAAAACGTATCCGGTTTGATAGCAAAGAAGAGGGGGCCTTGGCCTCCTCTTCTTTTATCACTATTCGCTACTCTTCATTGTATGATATCTTTGTATACAACTAAAACTAATGTCATACCTTTTATTTCTGCTGTCCAGTCCTCTTTCTTATTTATTTTTCCTACACATCCAGTGTCAGATGCACAATAACATTACTTCTATAGGATGTTCGATCGCCTAGTAATGGCCTTGCTAGGTTTGCAGAAAGCTTCGTCATAGGGATAGTCAAAGGTAAGTAAGGACTAGAACTGTAGGAAAGGACATCAGGAAAGTTTTTCTGGAGATAGTCACAGAACAATTGGTAGGGAACCTCTTCAACTTCATTTACCAAAGGTGTATGGAAGATTTGTAGGTATCCTTTCCCATAATGTTTTGCCGTGATGACTATCGAACACAGGGGAAGCTGTAGCGAAGTGAGGGGAGTGTTATTCCGCTCCTCTATCCGATCGGTCATAAAAATCTTAACCTCTGTTTGTGGGGTCTCCATCACAATGGCGGCAAAGACCGGCTGCAAAGCGCAGAGACACAAGACAAGTAAAACACACTTGTCGCATCTCCTGCTAGCCCGGCTATTTCTACCCACTTTATGGTTCCTTATGTCATATCTATATATCCATAGTACCATACATTCTTCAAAGCATGTAACTATGGTTTTCAAGGGTATGTATCTTACTATACGGTATTTGTGCTGAATCGTAGGCTTATGAGAGTACTTTTGCCAGCCCACCTTTTGAAGTTTCACGGTAGAGGGAGGGAAGAGCCTGACCGGTCTCCATCATAACCTCCACCACATTGTCGAACGATACTTTATGCCTGCCATCACCAAGCAAGGCAAAGGTGCAGTGGTCTATTGAACGCATTGCACCCAAGGCATTTCGCTCAATGCAGGGGATTTGCACCAGACCCCGCATGGGATCGCAAGTTAGACCCAAATGGTGTTCCAAACCCATCTCAGCTGCATATTCAATCTGGTGTATAGTCCCCCCCAGTAGCTGGGTCGCAGCCCCACTTGCCATAGCACAGGCAACACCGACTTCACCTTGGCAACCTACCTCGGCTCCACTGATCGAGCCGTTGGTTTTGACCAGGTTGCCTACCAGGCCTGCTGTCAGCAAAGCACGTAATATCTTAACCTTAGAAAACTTATAGTGTTTGGACAGATAGTAGAGCACCCCTGGAAGGACCCCGCAACTGCCACAGGTAGGGGCTGTGACTATCTTCCCTCCCCCAGCATTCTCCTCCGAGACCGCAAGGGCATAGCTAATTGCTATGGCTGTATTGCCCAAAGGTCCGGTGAACTCTCCAGCCTTGGAGTTGTACTGGCTTGCCTTTCTTGCAAGCTTCAGCCCGCCTGGAAGGACTCCCTCCGCATTGACTCCCGCCTCAACAGCATCACACATCACACTCCAGACCTCATTCATATAATCCAGGATCTCATTGCCTTCGAACTGCAGGACAAACTCCCACAGCTGCAGGCCCTCTTCAGAGCAATAGGCAAGGATTTTTGCCATGGTCCCATACTCCTTGGGATAGATATGCTTCCTCTCGTCTTGACTCTCACCTTCAATGACAACACGCCCGCCACCTACACTGTAGTAGGTCTGTTGGACTAAAATTATATCTTCTTCGCCAAAGCCAAAAAACGTGAGGGCATTTGGATGGAAAGGCTTCTCCTCATCCGGATACCAGCTTATCTCCACTTGCTTTTCTGTCTCAGCAAAGATTTCCCGTATTGCCCTGTCGGTAAGGTGGCCCTTGCCTGTAGCGGCAAGGCTGCCATAGAGAAACGCCTCATAGCGTGCAGCATCGGGGCAAATCCCAAGGAAATGTTGGGTGGCAAAACGAGGGCCCATGGTATGGCTACTTGAGGGACCATACCCTATCCTATACAGTTCACGCAATGATTCCATATATGAACCTTACATTTTTACCCAATAAAAGGAAAGATAGCCAACTACCACAACGGGCCCCTTTGCACTGAGGGAAAAAAAGCCTGCTCCTTGAGGTCGACAAATACCCTGAGCAACAAGGCATCCTCCTTGTTCCAGAAACAGTGCAACCCTGCCCCTAGGCTAAGGGCTACCCCTTCGTTACCCCAGTAGCTCCAGAACGAAGTATCTCGTACCCTTTCACCAACCCAATACCCTTGGGGGATAGTTGAGATAACTACAGCCAAAGGCTCTTGAACTTGAATCGAAGAGGATCTGAGCTCCCCATTTACCAAGTCCTTTTGCAGACGATTGGCATCGAGGAGAGAGAAGTCATCAACCTTGGAGCGAATCTCCTGTAACAGATGAGGATAAACCAAACCACCTAAGGCTCCTGTAGTAAGTTTGGTACTCTCGATCAGCAGATGACAGAGCACCCCTTCCTGCTCATTTAGCAGAACCTCTTGCCCTCCATCAGCGGCCAAAGCACCTCCTACAGGGGAGAACTCCCCCAAGGGATAAGCACAGAATACCACAGTCTCTCCCCGCCTTACCCAAAGATTCACCCGCCTCTCCCCTGCATTGATGTGTTGCCTCTTACATTCCCCCTTTTCTGTCCAGACGAGAGTATACCAGAAGCTCTTGTTCTGCATCACCTCCCACCGATGTTGCATAGGGATGACCACCGTTACAGCCCTCATGGATAGGGGGTCGTAGGTGCAACTGACAGAGAGGAATGAAACCAGTGCTACACTCACAAGGAGTAGGCAGACAGTATGCTTGTTCACATGTAAGAAGAGGTAAAGCATCGGCTTTCTCTTCAGAAAGAGGATAAAACTACAGAGAGGAGAGAAAGGGTTGGCTTTTGAATAGGGTATGGTTTGCCGTTTTGGTCTGGTGTTAGTTTTGGTATTGTGTAATGTAATCCTGTAATCCAAATCCAGAAATCCAAGCAGAATGAAAGGTATCAATACCCCAGGGCAAGCCCTGGTCCCAGGAGGCGTTGCCTCC
>WOYI010907373.1_pt2 | contig 9997 bp, 11 predicted proteins | sample 6423411 | NCBI WGS metagenome assembly WOYI01 (sample SAMN13441803, study PRJNA592873) | oil field metagenome | biome: oil field; feature: oil-well bore; material: oil-contaminated soil; isolation source: oil-contaminated soil from oil-well borehole | place: Germany: Wietze | collected 2016-10-18 ...
CCCCGGCAGCGTCGCCGCTGCCCCCCGCCGCCCCGCGGCCGGCCGAGGCCACGGCGACCGACGAGACTCCGGCCACGGAGATCGCGGTTGCGTCGGCCGAACCGGCCGCGACAACGGCCGAAGCCGAAACGGTCGTCGCCGCAGAAGCGCCCGCCGCAGCCGAAGCCGCCGAACCCGCCGTCATCCTCGCCGCGCCGGACACGCCCGCGCCGAAATCGCGCCCCGAACAGATCGTGCTCGCGGCCTTCACCCCGGACGAACCCGTTGCCGAGGAGCTTGAGGTCGTGACCCGCGTCTCGACCTCGGGCGGACGGCAATGGTCGATCAATGTCGGCCATTTCGGCTCGCGCTACAACGCCGAGCGGGAATTGCTCCGGACCGCCCTCGTGGAGATGAACACCCTCGACGAGGCGCTTCGCAAGGTCGTGGCGCGCAAGGGCGGCTATGACGCCAACTTCGTCGGCATGACCGAAGAGATGGCGAACCTCGCCTGCCGCCGGCTGCAGGCCCGGCAGACCGAATGCACGGTGATCGGGCCCTGAGCCCGCCGCCGCTTCGGACAAGGATCAGGGTTTCGGGTGATCGTCCCAGTCGGTGCTGAGGATCCGGTTCGCGTCGCCTTCGGGGTCGTCGTATTGCCGGTGCTTCAGCGACCAGAGGAAGGCTGCAAGCCCGATCCCGCCGAGCAGGAGCGAGACGGGGATGAGGTAGACGAGCATCTCCATCCGTCCGTCCTCACTTCAGCCGGAGCGCGTTGAGCGAGACCGTGATCGACGACGCCGACATCGCCAGCGCCGCGATCAGCGGCGTGGCGAGGCCGACAAGCGCCACCGGCACCGCGATGACGTTGTAGGCGAGCGACAGCCCGAAATTCTGCTTGATCCGGCGCCGGGCCACCCTTGCGATCCTGAGCGCGTCCGGCAGGGGTGACAGATCCTGCCCCAGAAGCACGATATCCGAGGCCGTCCGCGCGGCGTCGAGCGCCGTCGCCGGCGAGATCGAGACATGGGCGCCGGCCAGGGCGGCGGTGTCGTTCAGCCCGTCGCCGACCATCAGCACCCGGTGCCCCGCCTCGGTCAGCGTCGCGATCCGCGCCGCCTTCTCCTCGGGACGCATACCCGATTGCCAGTCGGGTATGCCGAGCGTCCGCGCCAAGGCGGCGACCGGCGCCTCGCCATCGCCCGAGAGCAGGATCACCCGCTTTCCGGCGGCGACGAGCGCCCGCACCGCCGTGTCGGCGCCGGGGCGCGGACGGTCGGCGAAAGCGAACTCGACGGGCGCCGAGGCGCCCTTGCCGAACCAGGTCGCGGTCCGCGCGCCGGGCGCCGCCCCGAGCCATTCGGCCCGGCCGAGCCGCACCGGCATGCCGCGCCAGCGTCCCTCGACACCCGATCCCGGCACCTCGCGCAGGTCGCCCACAGCGGCGGGTCGGATGCCGGCGGCGGCGAGCGCCCCCGCGAGCGCCCGCGACAAGGGATGGGCCGAGGCCCCGGCCAGCGCCGCGACGATCTCCAGATCGGCGCGCGGCCGGGTGGCGAGGTCCAAGGGCTCCGGCGCGCCCATCGTCAGGGTTCCGGTCTTGTCGAAGACCACCGTGTCGACCTCCGCCAGCCGTTCCAGCGCCGTGCCGTCCTTGATCAGGAAGCCCTTGCGGAAAAGCCTGCCCGAGGCCGAGGTGACGACCGCCGGCACCGCGAGCGCCAGCGCGCAGGGGCAGGTGATGATGAGAACCGCCGCCGCGACGTTGACGGCAAGCCTGAGGTCGCCGGTCAGATAGATCCAGACCGCGAAGGCGGTGAGCGACAGCAGATGGACCGAGGGCGAATAGGCCCGCGCCATCCGGTCGGCGAGCGAGGTGTAGCGGGTCCGCGCATTCTCCGCGACCGCGACGAGATCGGCCATGCGGTGAAGCGAGGAGTCGCGCCCCGCCGCCGTGACGCGCACGGTCAGCGGGCCGGTCAGGTTGACCTCGCCCGCGCTCGCGACGCTGCCCTTGCCGGCCCAGACCGGCAAGGTTTCGCCGGTCAGGAGCGAACGGTCGATCTCGGACGTGCCCTCGGTCACGGTCCCGTCCACCGGCATCCGCGCGCCCGGTCGCACCCGGACGAGATCGCCGACGGCCAGTTCGGCGATCGGCACGATCTTCTCCGCGCCATCCACGAGCGTCGTCGCGCGCGGCACTTCGAGCGCCGCAAGCTCCTCGGCCGCCGAACGGGCGGCGGCACGGCTGCGATAGTCGAGATAGCGCCCCGCGAGGAGGAAGAAGCAGAGCGACACCGCCGCGTCGAAATAGGCGTGACGACCGCCCTCGAAAGTCTCGTAAAGCGAGATCGCCGAGGCGAGGATCAGCGCCAGCGAGATCGGCACATCCATGCCGAGCCGGTGCGCCTTGAGCGAGGCCCAGGCCGAGACGAAGAACGGCTGGCCGGCGAAGGCCAGCGTCGGCAACGCGATGGCGGCGGAAATCCAGTGGAAGAGGTCGCGCGTCGCGGCCTCCGCCCCGGACCAGACCGCGACCGACAGAAGCATGACGTTCATCATCGCGAAGCCGGCGACGCCGAGCCGCATCAGAAGATCGCGGCCGCGCCGGTCGGTCTCGGTCACCGACAGCAGGCCGGGATCGAGCTCGTGCGCCGGATAGCCGATGGTCTTGAGCCGCGCGATCACATCGTCGGCGGTGACACCCGGACGGGCCGCGACCGAAACCCGCTTCAGGGTCAGGTTCACCCGCGCCGAATTCACCCCCGGCATTGCCGCCAGCGTGCGTTCGACATCCGAGATGCAGACCGCGCAATGGGCGGTCGGCAGCGACAGGACGAGGCCCGCCTCCTTCTCGGCCCGCTGCGCGGCGATGGCCTCGGCGGCGGGCGCCGCGACGCAGGCGGGACAGGCCGAGATCGAGGGCGCGGCCGAGGACATGGGTCAGCCCTTCACGAAAAGATCGAGCCGCTGGTGGAAGCGTGTTCCGTCCTCCGCGAAGGCTTCGAGCAGGATCATCCACTTGCCCGGCGCGAGATCCGCCGGCGCAACGTAGTCGCCGTTCCGCCAGACGAATTCGGGCCTGAGGTCGTCGGAGGACTCTGTGGTGCGCCCGACCGTGGCCGACAGCCGCTCCACCCGGACCGGCAGCCCGTCGCGGTCGCGGAAGGCGAGCCTGAGCGCGCCCGCCTCGTGGCTCTCGGTCAGGGTCCAGCCCAGCGCCTTCTGCGCGGCGCGTTCGGCGTCGAATGTCTGGCTCGCGACATAGGAGTTCTTCACTTCGAGCCCGGGGAAGGTGGCGATGGCTTTCACCGCCATCAGCACGTTGACCCCGATGATCACCGCGAAGGCCGACGCGGCGATCAGGAAGACCTTGCGTCCGGTCAGAGGGGCCGCCATGTCACCGTTCCTTCCCGTTGAAGACCGTGTCGACGCTGACGCGGTCGTTGCTCTCCAGATCCTCGACCCAGAGACGGATCGCTGTCCGGTCCTCGGTCGCGGCCGGGCTCCCGGCGGGGGCGATGACATAGACCCGCTCGGTCTGGGTCTGGTCAGCCGGCACGGTCACGACCATCTTTTCCGTCCCTTCGAGCGCGATCTGCAGATCCGCCTCCGAGGTCAAGGATATCTGGAACGGCCGGTCTTCGCCATGCTTGTTCCTGAGCCGCACCTCGTAGGTATTGCGGATCGAGCCGTCGGCGAGGGTGACGAAGGTCGGATTGCGCACAGGGGTGACATTGAGGTCGATCGGAGAGCGGACGAAAAGCGCGACGATCATCACGACGCCGACGGCCGACCAGAGCGCGGTGTAAAGCAGAGTCCGCGGCCGGAAGATATGCTTCCAGATGTTCTTCGGATGGCCGCCGGCGCGTTCGGCCGCCTCGTCCTTCAGTGCCATGTAGCCAATCAGGCCACGCGGCTTGCCGACCTTGTCCATGACCTCGTCGCAGGCATCTATGCACAAGGCGCAGGTGATGCATTCAAGCTGCTGGCCGTCGCGGATATCGATCCCCATCGGGCAGACATTGACGCAGGCCATGCAGTCGATGCAATCGCCGAGCTGGTCGGCATCCTCGGCCTTGCGGTGCTTGCCGCGCGGCTCGCCCCGCCACTCGCGATAGGCGACCGTCAGCGTGTCCTCGTCCATCATCGCCGCCTGAATGCGCGGCCAGGGGCAGGCATAGATGCAGATCTGTTCGCGCGCGAAGCCGCCGAAGAAGAAGGTCGTGGCCGTCAGGACCGCCATCGTCATGTAGGCGATCGGATGGGCCTGACCTGTCGCAAGATCGACGAGCAGCGTCGGCGCGTCGGTGAAGTAGAAGACCCAGGCGCCCCCGGTGGCGAGCCCGATCAGAAGCCACAGCACCCATTTCGTCATCCTCAGGCGAAACTTGCGGAAATCCCATTTCGCGTTCCAGAGCCGCACACGGGCATTGCGGTCGCCCTCAACCCAGCGCTCGACGAGGATGAAGAGGTCGGTCCAGACGGTCTGCGGGCAGGCATAGCCGCACCAGACCCGGCCGAGCGCCGATGTGAAGAGGAAGAGCCCGAGCCCCGCCATGATCAAAAGGCCGGCGATGAAATAGAACTCGTCCGGCCAGATCTCGATCATGAAGAAGAAGAAGCGGCGGTTGGCGAGGTCGATCAGCACCGCCTGATCCGGCAGGCTCGGCCCCCGGTCCCAGCGGATCCACGGCGTGATGTAGTAGATGCCGAGCGTCACCGCCATGATCACCCACTTCAGCGAGCGGAAATTGCCCTTCACACGGCGCGGGAAGACGGGCTCCCGGGCGGCATAGAGCGCCGGAGGGGTTTCGGTGGAATTCATATGCGGATTCCTAAATCTTTCTGTTCGCGCAGCTTACCTACGCCGCACCCTCCCGCACAGGCCTTGATATAGGTCAAAATTCCTGCCGGGAATGCGGCGAATGCGCCGGTCCTGGGTCGCGCTGCCCGTGTTGCGGTCCGTGGGTCGGTCCGGTGTCGGCGATCATGTCGGGGAGGACTCCGGCCACCCGGCCGCCGACGGAAACCGGCGCGGGCGAGATCGACGCTGGCAAGTCGGCCGGGATCGGGTAGAAAGAGAGAAAGGCACCGGCGCCCCCAGGAAACGCGCGAACAGGACGGGGCGCCGATGCTCTCACCCGGGGGGGCTTGCGCCCCCCCGAATTCCGTTACTCGCCGCCACCGCGGCTGTGGACCCAAGCCGCGACCGCGCGGATGTCGGCCTCGCTGAGGCGTCCGGTCCAGGACGGCATCACGCCGAAGCGGGCATTGGTGACCGTCTCGGTCAGCGTCACCTGATCGCCGCCATAGAGCCAGATCGCATCGGTGAGGTTGGGCGCGCCCTGCATCCGGTCCCCGGTGCCGTCTTCCATGTGGCAGACCGCGCAATTGTCGGTGAAGACCACCGCGCCCTCGGTCGCCAGCGCCGCATCATGCTCCTGCCCCGAGATCTGCAGGACGTATTGCACGACCTGATCGATCTGCGCCGGCTCCAGCAATGCGTCGGCGCCGAACTTCGGCATCTCGGAATAGCGGGCATCGGCATCGGTGGTGTTGCGGATACCGTGGCTGACCGTGGTGTGGATATCCTCGATCGTGCCACCCCAGAGCCAGTCGTTATCCAGAAGGTTCGGATAGCCGACCGCCCCGGCCGCGCCCGAGCCGTGGCACTGCGCGCACCAGGTGCGGAAGACCGCGCCGCCGGCGTTCTGGGTGTAGTTCACCAGTTCCGGATCCGTCGTGATCGCGGGCAGGTCGGCGGCGACCAGCTTCGCCTCGATCGGGGCATTGGCGTCCTCGTAGCGCTGGATCTCGGCGGCCACGTCGGACCGGGTATCCTGCCCCAGAAGCCCCTGCGTCGCGCCCGAAACCAGCGGCCAGGCCGGGTAGGCGATGGTGTAGAGAACCCCCCAGATGATCGTCAGGTAGAAGGTCCAGAGCCACCAGCGCGGCAGGGGGTTGTTGAATTCCTGAATGCCGTCCCACTCGTGGCCGGTCGTTTCGGGATCGACCTTGGAGGTCTTTACGGGTCTCTTGCTCATTTGAACCCCTCCTGCGCCTTGGCGCCGATGCCGCCTTCTCGCGCGGGTTTGTCTTCATGCCGGAACGGGATGTTCGCGATGTCCTCGTGGACGCGCCGCGATCCGGGCCGGAAGGCCCAGAGAACGACGCCGAGGAAGACGAGGAAGAGCGCCAGAAGCACCCAGCTGTCGGCGAATTCCCTCAGAAGCGAATACAGGTCCATCGCCTCCTCCTCAGCGGTTCGGGTCGGGCTGGAAGGTCGTGAAGTCGACCATCGTGCCCAGAACCTGGAGAAAGGCGATCAGCGCGTCCATCTCGGTGATGCCCGGCTGGCCGTCGAAGTTCGACACGTTGGCCCCCGGATAGCGTTCGATCAGCCCGTCGGTATCGGCGTTCGGATCGGCCTGCGCGGCGAAGTCGGCCTTGGCGAGCTCGATCATCTCCGAACTGTAGGGCACGCCCACCAGCACATCCGTCGACAGCCGCTCCGCGATCCAGGTCGGCTCGATCAGCCGGTTGGCGAGGAAGCCGTATTTCGGCATCACCGATTCCGGCACCACCGATTGCGGATCGGTCAGGTGGTCGACATGCCATTCGTCCGAATAGCGCCCCCCCACCCGGGCCAGGTCCGGCCCGGTGCGTTTCGAGCCCCACTGGAACGGATGGTCGTACATCGATTCCGCCGCGAGGCTGTAGTGGCCGTAGCGCTCCACCTCGTCGCGCATCGGGCGCACCATCTGGCTGTGGCAGACATAGCAGCCCTCGCGGACATAGATGTCGCGCCCGGTCAGCTCCAGCGGTGTGTAGGGCCGCACGCCGTCCACCTTCTCGATCGTGTTCTCGAGGTAGAAGAGCGGCGCGATTTCCACGATGCCCCCGATCGTGACCACCGCGAAGGCGCCGATCAGCAGGGCCGTCGCGTTGGTCTCGAGGAACTTGTGCTTGTCGAGAATACCCATGATCCGGGCCCCCTTATTCGGCCGGGACAGCGTTGGAAGCGCCAGCCACGGCCGGCTGCTTCGCAACGGTTGCCCAGAGGTTGTAGGCCATGATCAGCGCGCCGGTGAGGTAGAGAACCCCGCCGAGACCCCGCACCACATACATCGGGAACTTCGCGGCCACGGTGTCGGCGAAGGCATTCACGAGGAAGCCCTGGCTGTCCACTTCGCGCCACATCAGGCCCTCCATGATGCCCGTCACCCACATCGAGGCGGCGTAGAGCACGATCCCGATCGTGGCGAGCCAGAAATGCCAGGAGACCAGGCTGAGGCTGTAGAGCCGCTCGCGGTTCCAGAGCCGCGGTGTCAGGAAGTAGAGCGCGCCGAAGGTGATCATGCCGTTCCAGCCAAGCGCGCCGGAATGGACGTGACCGATGGTCCAGTCGGTGTAGTGGCTGAGCGAGTTCACCGCCTTGATCGACATCATCGGTCCTTCGAACGTGGACATGCCGTAGAAGCCGATCGACACCACCATCATCCGGATCACCGGGTCGGTGCGCAGCTTGTCCCAGGCGCCCGACAGCGTCATCAGGCCGTTGATCATGCCCCCCCAGGACGGCATCCAGAGGACGATCGAGAACACCATGCCCAGCGTCGAGGCCCAGTCGGGCAGCGCCGTGTAATGCAGATGGTGCGGACCGGCCCAGATATAGAGGAAGATCAGCGCCCAGAAGTGGATGATCGAGAGCTTGTAGCTGTAGATCGGCCGCTCGGCCTGTTTCGGAACGAAGTAGTACATCATCCCGAGGAAGCCCGCCGTGAGGAAGAAGCCCACGGCGTTGTGGCCATACCACCACTGCGTCATCGCGTCCTGCACGCCGGCGAAGACCTGCACCGACTTGGACCCGAAGAGCGACACCGGGATCGAGAGGTTGTTGACCACGTGCAGCATCGCGATGGTGACGATGAACGACAGGTAGAACCAGTTCGCGACGTAGATATGCGGCTCTTTCCGCTTCACGATCGTGCCGAGGAACACGACGAGATAGGCGATCCAGACGATGGTCAGCCACCAGTCGACATACCATTCCGGCTCGGCGTACTCCTTCGACTGCGTCGCGCCGAGGATGTAGCCGGTCGCGGCCAGCACGATGAAGAGTTGATAGCCCCAGAATACGAACCAGCCGAGGTTGCCACCCCAGAGCCGGGCGGCCGAGGTACGCTGCACGACATAGAACGACGACATGATCAGCGCATTGCCGCCGAAGGCGAAGATCACCGCCGAGGTATGCAGCGGCCTGAGCTTGCCGAAATTCAGGTAACCTTGCGTGAGTTCCGAGAAATTCAGCGCCGGAAAGGCGAGCTGGAAGGCGATTGTCACGCCCACGAGGAAGCCCACGACCCCCCAGAGCACGGTCGCGATCACGCCCGCGCGCACCACGCCGTCATTGTATTCGTTGACCGGCGTCGGCCGGCCCTCGCCAGTATGGCGCAGGACCCAGATAAAGGTCAGCGCGGCGGCGAGCATCACCGTCAGCGCGTTCACCATATAGGCCAGGTCATGCGCGTAGTTGGCGGCGATCGCGGCCAGAACCGCGATGGCGCCAAGCACGGCGAGCTTGATGTAATCCCACATGTCAGCGTTCCCTCGTCATGCCTTCCCCGCCCGATTCGTTGGCGACCGGGCGGTCTTCGACTGGCCGGGTTTTGGACGCGGGGGACGGGGGACGCCTTGATCTGGGTCAAATCCCGCGCCTCGCCCCGCTTGATCCTTGTCAAAGCCGGCAGCCCGGCGATCCCGCTAATGTCGCGGTCACACCATAGGGTGTATCAAAAGGAGAAGTCCGATGGCCTTCAAGTCCATTCTCACGATCGTCACCGACCCGAAGGGCGCGGCCTCCCAGATCGACGCCGCCGTCGCGCTGGCCCGGCGCGAGGACGCGCATCTCGACGTCCTCTGCATCGGCGTCGACCGCACCCAGACCGGGTACTACTACGCCGGCGCCACGGCGATCCTCACGCAGGAAGCTTATAACCAGGCCAAGGAAGAGGCCGCCGCCGCCGAAGCCGCCGTGCGCGAGCGGCTGGACGCGGAGGACATCCGCTGGGGCGTCGACACCGCCGTCGCCCAGGTCGGCGCGCTTGGCGGGCCCGTGGCGATGCTCGCGCGATTCTCCGATCTCGTCGTGCTCGCCAAGCCCTACGGCAAGACCGGCAATCAGGCCGCCGAGGCGATTCTCGAAGCCGCGCTCTTCGAAGGCCGCGCCCCGGTCCTCGTCCTGCCGGACGGCTACGAGGGCGCCGATTTCGGCAAGCGCGTCGTGCTCGCCTGGAACCAGAGCGACGAGGCGCTGATCGCAGCGCGCACCGCGCTTCCGCTTCTGAAGGCCGCGACGGCGGTCGACATCACCATCATCGACCCGCCGACCCACGGGCCGGAACGTTCCGACCCGGGCGGGATGCTGTCACAGCTTCTCTCGCGCCACGGCGTCCATGCCGAGGTCTCGGTGCTGGCCAAGACCCTGCCCAAGACCTCCGAGGTCCTCTCGCGGCACGCGCGCGACATCAACGCCGACCTCATCGTGATGGGTGCCTACGGCCATTCCCGCTTCCGCGAGGCGATCCTCGGCGGCGCCACGCGCAACATGCTGGAAATGGCCGAGGTCCCGGTCTTCATGGCGCACTGACCCGCTTTCGTAAGGTGGGTTTCAACCCACCTTGCCTGGCTGTCAGATCACCTCGACCGCCCCGGCATAGGCCGCGACGATGTGCTCGTCGGCATGGGCCGCGAGCACCGCGATCTCGCGCAGCTGGGCCTCGTTCAGCACGCCTTCTTCGGGCGCCGCCGCGATCGCCGCGAGGGCCGCATCCCGCGCCGTGTCGAAGGCGCTGCGGCGGCCCGACTTCTCGTAGTCGTCCCGGCCCTGCCGCAGGAACACCCCCGGGGATAGCTGGTCGGTGGGGTGCTGTTCCATATATACCTCCCTGGAGACAGAGATAGATACGGCACACACCGATCAGGCTGACTGCCTGCCGACTTCAGCTGCCGCGAC
>WOYI011344815.1_pt1 | contig 9995 bp, 15 predicted proteins | sample 6423411 | NCBI WGS metagenome assembly WOYI01 (sample SAMN13441803, study PRJNA592873) | oil field metagenome | biome: oil field; feature: oil-well bore; material: oil-contaminated soil; isolation source: oil-contaminated soil from oil-well borehole | place: Germany: Wietze | collected 2016-10-18 ...
ATAGAGGGGTTTATTATATTCGATCTAAGGGTGATAAGACTCCTGATAAATTATTCTTTCCTACTTATACTCCCAGATATAATATTATTTCTCCCCGATACTCCGACAAATTTTATTTCTTCCTTGATATTAACAGACCACTGCCTATAATCACTAAAACCATCAAAAGAATGTTAAATGGTACTCCTGTCTTCTGCATAGGCACCTTGTTTGATGATGGGAGATTTGGAGGGTTTGGAGGGTTTGGAGGGTTTGGAGGGTTTGGCGGTACTGGGCCTCCAGTGATGTTAATCAGGATTGAAACAGTCTGATCATCAATTGCAGCTGAAAAAATACCTGTACCCATATTTGTTGCGGTGTAGATGAATGTTGCCACACCATTTACCATATAAACCGATATGGGGGTGACTACTCCAATTGATGGCCGTGTATATCACCACTAGTCCATCTGGTACGTGGCCATATCTGGGGTCATGGTAAACACCATCGGAGTCGTGCAGTAAATCCACGGTTATGATTACCCTACCACCCACCGGGACAGTTGTACGGTCTGGTGTAACAGTCAACACCAACCAAGGGCCGACTATGACGTTTCCACTAACCCTATGGGATGGGTCCTTATCAGAACCCCACCAGTTTTCTGTGGCATCCACTGGATTTCCAGAAACACCGTTAACTATGTCCCGGGCACCATTGGCATTATTGGCGATGCTGTTGTTATCGTGCACCTCACCACCACCGTTTGCGCTTTGAATAGCACCTTCCCATCCAAATCCAGCGCTGTTACTTTGTAAGGTTGAACCTGTAACTTCAAGGTGTTTAAATTTGTATAAATAGCCCCTCCACTCTCAAAGACAGAGTTGCTTGTGAAAGTTGAATCAATCACAGTCAAGCTACCATCACCAATGGCATAGACCGCACCTCCCCTGGCACCTCCCTGGTTGCTGGTGAAGGTTGAACCGTCTATAACTACATCGGTTGAGCCTGTTGAGTAGACAGCACCACCTTCCTGAAATACCTCGTTGTTGCTGAAGGTTGAATCAGGTATAGTCAGGCTCGTACCATCGTTGTTGTAGATAGCACCACCGGCTGTGTTCGCCAGGTTTGCACGGTTACCCCCGAAGGAAGAACCATCTACTGTCAGATCTCCTCCGTTGTTGTAGATAGCACCACCGTTCTGGTTTACATGATTACCGTTGAAGGTAGAATCGGTGATTTCAACATCACCGCCGTTGTTGTAGATAGCACCACCTTCCTGGTTTGCCTGGTTATCTATGAAGGTGACCCTAGTAACTGTTAAACTACCATCCTCAACGCTCACTGCACCACCATGGGTGAAGCCTCCGTTTCCACCGTTTTTAATGGTTAAATCCTGGATGTTGAATACAACTCCATCTGTTATAGTGAATATACGGTTTTGGCTCTGGCCGTCGATGAGGGTTCCGGTCTGGCTCTGGCCAGCTATGGTCAGGTCTTTATCTATGGTTATGCCCCGGTCGCCTGTTTGGTTGTAGATTCCATCTGCTACGTTCACTGTATCGCCAGAAGCCGCAGTACTAACAGCACTCCCCATGGTGAGTTTTGCAGTTGCCGGTGACAAACCGTTGTTGGAATCGCTTCCACCATTTGCGTTTACATAGATATCTGCTGCAGCTGAATGGTCACTGATACTTACAACCATGGTTAGGATTAATAAGATAATAAAAATTAGTATTTTGGGATTTAGAAATTTAAAGTCGGATGTACTTTCATTATAGATGTAAGGTTCCCTTTTCATCCCCCAATCCCATTAAATTTCTTCTATGTTACTTTGTTAGGACTTGTACTTAACATTGCTGATTTCAGCTGATATTCATATAATTAGTCGATATGGTACTACCAATAAGGATGCCCCTATTAAAAAAACAATCAGTATCAAAAGGAGATTAAATAAAAACAGCCTATATCAGACGGAGTTTAAATTAAAAACAGTCTGTTCAGAAAGAAATTAAATAAAAAATCCATATCAGACAGGAATTAATAAAATGCATTCTATTTCAAAGAAAAATAATAAAATAAAAATAAAAAGATTTTAGGTTTTTATTTAAAATGGTAACTCTGCGTAAGTTCCTTTTAATTTAACTGTGCTTGTATTCCAGTTCTTTATCGATCCAAAGGTGTTTGCGTCGTTGATGGCGTCTGCGTTGTACCATTTACCATCCACATATACCTGGGCCCATACATGTCCAAACCATCCACTTGAAAATTGACAGTCCCCGTGCTGATATCTGGCAGGTATTCCAGCTGCTCTTGTCAGCGCGACGAGCAAGTGTGAAGTGTCACAACAGTTAGCGCTTCTGGAGCTGTAAGCACCTAGAGCGCCCTTTATAGTGTTGTAATAGAAAGAATAGGTCAGTTTGTCCCTCACCCAGTTGAAGATGGCCTGAGCCTTAGCATAGGTTGTTGTCTTACCCGAGGTTATAGACGTGGCTAAGTTTTTGATGGTGGTACTGTTTGATGGGGCGTCGGTTGTTGCTTTCAGATACTGTGACGAGACTGTTGTGCTGCTGCCTTCCGAGGTGGATTTCACGGTCCAGGGAGTTACTGAAAGAGTGTTTGGTAAACGTTTGTTGTCACCGTAGAAAATGATGACCTTTGAGTAGGAGTAGATCAATGATTCATACCTCATGTTCCCCTGGCTAGTGGTCAGGTAGTTAGGTAATCTCTTGTTGGTGTCTATGAATTTTTTCAGGTCCCCTGCATATTTAACATAATTTGCTTTGGTAAGTGTGCCTGATTTAACCGTTTGTGAAGGGTTTGTAGGGTTACTTACAGTTTTAACTGAAACCGAAGATGTTTTTTTACTGTTTAAGTTGGTAACACCATAGGATAACAGGTATAAAAACTGTGGCATGGAAACCTTTTTATTAGAAATAGTGACGTAGTTGGGTAATCTTTTATTGGTATCGATAAATTTTTTCACGCTTTCTGCAGACTTATCTAACTGACTGATGGTCACTGATATGGACGTAGTGGTTGTGGTAGTGGATGAACCGGCAGCTTTATATGTTGAAGTTGTGTTTTTTTGGGTTGTGTTGGCTGCTGCTGCAGTACTGATGCACAGTGTCAGGATTAAAGTTAGCAAGACTGCTAAAACAATCGATCTTTTCTTAATATTTACCGCCTCCAAAGTCCAATTTTTATAGAGAACCCGTAGGAACCCTATTTAGGACAGACATATGTCAATTAGAAATTGCATATAAATGTTGCGGTTTTTTTCTTGTAAAAACACCGTTAATGAATCTGTTTTTTAAGTTGAAGCCTTTAAAGAAGGTTTTTTTATAATTTATCTGGATTCTGGGTTTTTAATTCTTTTTTTAGTAAATGGAGCACTCTGGAGATTGATTTTATAAATATTAGAGCTTTCAAAACCGAGATGTCATAGAAATCTTTTCTTAACTTTTTATTTTGAAAGTTGTCCCTTTGACATTGGCAGAGCCTGATATCATAAGGGGAATGACAGGTTAAACAATGAGTTTAAAGCTTTTAATCAGGTTTAAAGAGTGTTAATGGCCGTAAATTAAATTTTAATAAATTGGAGTGTAAAGTTAACACTGACTACTGGGTTAAACCCAAAAAAAATAAAAAAATAAGGGGGGTTGTTTAAAATGGCAGTGCTGCGTATGTGCCGTGTAGGGTGTACGTGTTAAGGTTCCAGTTATTTATGGTTCCAAAACTGTTTCTACTACTTACGGCATCCGCGTAGTACCATTTTCCACTTACATACAACTGAGCCCATACATGTCCGAAGGTTCCACTGGAGAATGTACAAGTTCCGTGCTGGTATCTGGCAGGTATATTCGCTGCTCTGGCAAGTGCCACTACCAGGTGTGCCATATCACAGCAGTTAGCGCTTCTGGAGCTGTAAGCACCTAGAGCGCCTTTCTGGGTGTTGTAGTAGAAGGAATAGGACACGTGGTCCCTCACCCAGTTGAAGATAGCCTGAGCCTTGGCATAGGTCGTTGTTTTACCCGAGGTTATGGATGCTGCCAGATTCTTGATGGTGGAACTGGTGGACTGGGCATTAGCTGTAGCTACCAGATACTTCTGCAAAGCGGGATCTGTAATAGTATCTCCTGGAGTAGTACCGCCTGTCTGGCTGGTCCATGATTTCACTGACACGTAGTTGGGTAACCTGCTGTTGTCACCGTAGAAAGCCACCACTCTGGAAAACATGTACACCAATGATTCGTATCTGATAGTCCCTAGAGAACTGTAAGCATAGTTAGGCGCGCGGCCATTGCTGTTCATGAAGTTCAGGATATTTCTGGCCAGTTTAAGATACTCAGATTTCAGAATATTTCCTGATTTAACTGATTCTGTGGGATTTGTAGGTTTTGACACACTTCCTACTGTCAGTGAACCGCTTGAACCGTAGAGATTCAATGTTTCCTGGTTTACCAACTGCAGATACTGGGACATTGAAACTTGCCTACTGCCGATGGTTACGTAGTTGGGTAGCCTGTCATTTTTTTCAATGAAGTTTTTAACCCTTTCTGCTGCATCCTTAATCTGACTGTCACTAAAAGTCGAGGTACTTCCTGCACTGGTAGTGGTTTTCACTGTTGTGGAAGATCCTGCTGCTTTGGTGGAAGATCCTCCCGCTGCTTTTGTAGACGTTGTACTTGCTACCGTTCCTGCAGAGGTTGGTTCACCAGCCGCTATTTGTCCGCCATTTGTCTGTGCTATATTTTTATCCGTATTTTCGGTATGATTTCCCGTAGCTTCGGTATGATTTCCCGTAGCACTTTGGTCCGCCAACACTGTCTGGTTTCCTGGTTGGTCAGCCGCCGCTATAGTAGTCATACCAGAGGATAGTGTTAAAGTGAATAACATCAACACTACCCATTTCTTTTTCATATAAATTATACCGCCTCCATGGTCCAAAAATGTTGATTTTCCAAATTTAATATTATTTTTGGACAATAATACCTAGAGAAATAGGACCTTTATAAATATTTCGGATTTTTTACGAAAAAATAGCCTTTAGAGAACTTTTTTCTAAGCATAAGGCGCGGTGAGGTGATTTTATAATTTTCATCTACGAAGTATTGTCTCTCGTTTCCCCATTTATTAATTTAAACCCGATTTTATCTTTTTCCTGTATAAATCATAAATCAGGGAGGGAATATCCCTGAAAAAAACTCCTATTTTTCCTTGAAACTTGATATGCTATCATGTTTTTTGGAAATAGTTATATATAAAATTGATAGGGGAAAATTAGGTTTATTCCTGTGACTGGACTTTGATCGTCCTTCTAATTTTCAATAACGGGTTGATAGTAATAATTTCTTAAAAATAGTGTGTAATAAGCCGAATAAAGCGGTAAGTTACCAATAACTTTTGGTGACAAAGGTACATGGACTTTGGGATGTAAATTCCGATAAATTGATACTACCTTCCACGTTCAATTATCTGCCAGGTCGATACTATCTACTGCCCGGAGCAGCTGTTCCGCCCGATCCTGACCAGTTTCAGGTGAATCGTATTCATAGGCCTCACACAGGATGGCCGGTGTTCCGTTCCTGATTAAAGGAATGGTAACGTATTGCGGGCTGGTTGCTATGGGGGGATCGTAGGATCCTATGGCCGGAAGTTTATTCCGAGTTCCTGGGCTATTCTATTGGTACGATCATCGTTGTAGGGCACGAATAAGAACCAGTTCACCGTATAATAATCATCCCTGCCCTTGTTGGAGTGGATATCCATGACCAGCTGATAGTTGTTCTCCAGTATATCTGGAATCACGTATTTTTCGGCCATTAATTATCCGTGGATCCGGCCGGTCTCATAACCGGCGTTAACACCACCGGTCACGTTGACCTGGTAGATGTAGTAGCTGTATCTGAGTGTTTTATCCAGTTTCTTAATCGCCTTCACCGCATCTTCATGAGAAACATACTCTAATGGATACACACCTACGATGTAGGCCACTTTAACATGAGAAGAAGCGTTGCCATAGGGACCTTCCTTGGTGACGTTGCCGTAGCTGTTGTTGGCCAATATTTTAGTGGTAGGAGTTACAGATGTATTGGTTGCAGGTGAGTTTAGATAAGAGTGGATAAAGTGCTGCAGCCAGACATACTGCCAGAATTAGTAGGAGGAATTTAATGGAGAATTTGATCATCAACAGTGATTTCATTGAATATGCATTTAACTGTTTTCATCTTGGAAATTAATTTTATAGGTCGAAATTTACTTCTCTGGAACATTACAATAAAGGGGGTGTTCAGTTTAACACTTCAACATCATCTTTAATTTTCAATTTTTTATCCAGTGTATAAAGTGGAATTTTTTTACTTCTAGCCGCATCCAAAAATAAAGCGTCATATACGGTAATTTTTTCTTTAACTGCAATTTTAAAGGATGATTCAATTAACTCATCCATCTCTATAACTTCGCATGAAGTGTTGATAAATTCTATGCTTTTTTTTAATGCTTCTTTTATTATATCTTTATTTTCTTCAAAGAAGGTAACCCTTTTCCAAGCTACGTTTGCCACTTCTACAATGGCTAAATCTACTGTGAACAGGTCTTTGTCTTGAACTAATTGAACAGCTTTTTTTGATGCTTTTTCTTGGAAAAAAATAGCAGCTATAATGCTTGAATCTAATACACATTTATCGGGCATCTCTGTCCTCCCGAATTAATGCTGCAGATTCTATATCATTCTCCATAGCCTTTCTTATCTCCTTTGATTCTTTAAGAAGTCTTTTTTTATTTTTTTCCTTAATCAATTCCAGGGTAACTTCCCTGATTTCTTCCTGCCAGTTCACATCTCCCATTTCGTCCATAATTTTACGAAATTTGGTTGGTATTCTAATACTATAAACAGATTTTGTAGACATAATTTTATTGTATACAATTTTAGTTTATAAATATGTTTGGGCTTATTGTACCTGTTATTAAATAATTATAAATAAATATTATTTATAATTAACTGATATTCCACAAACGTCTATTGATTAATAATTCACACATTAAATACAATTCTTACACATGTTAAAGCTGAAAAATTAATGAAAAAGGTAGAAATAAAATTGGAACTGAAAATTAATACCTCAAATGTTTAATCATGCCCAGGTTAGCGTCTCCGTAGTTGGTGGGGTAGTTTAAAACACAGTGGAGGAGGATCACTTCATTATCACCTATATTTTCAATCCATTCCAGCGCCCGCCAGATCTCCGAGATACTGGAAGCCCCTGTAGATAGTAGTATTGGTTTCTCTTTTTCTGCTATGTATTCTAGGAATGGTTTATTGGTGATATTCGCCGACGCTATCTTATAGAAGGGTACCAATGGCTCCAGGAAATCCACGCTTTCCGTGTCGAAGGGTGTCGCAACTGGAGGTACCACCATGATTTTTTAAAACAACTATACAAAAAATTGATAGGGAAAAATAGGGTTTATTCAGGGGATTGGAGATTGATCGTCCTTTTTATCTTCAATAACGAGTTGCTACTGGTAATTTCTCAAAAATAGTAAGGTAATAAGCTGAACTACGGTATGTTACTAGTAACTTGGTGTTAAGGTATATGAAAACTGGGCAGATACCTGAATATTAAGTTTTTGATGAATAGAGGTGGGAATTACCTTTTTAAAACCACCATCACATTCGATTACCTGCTGCCGAGACCAGTACTGTCTACTGCCCGGAGCAGCTGTTCCGCCTGATCCTGGCCAGTTTCCAGGGATTCGTACTCATATGCTTCATACAGGATAGCGGGTGTCCCATTCCTTATTAAGGGAACGGTAACATATTCCGGGCTGGTTGCTATGGGGGGTTCATAATCTCCTATGCCCGGGATCTTATCCCTCAGTTCCTGGGCTATTCTGTTGGTATGACTGTCGTTGTAGGGCACGAATAAGAACCAGCTCACTGCATAATAGTCATCCCGACCCTTGTTGGAGTGGATGTCCACGGCCAGCTGATAGTTGTTCTCCAGTATATCAGGGACCACGTACCTTAGAGCCAGCAGCTGTCCGTTCATCCGGCCGGTCTCATATCCAGTATTAACACCGCCGGTCACGTTGACCTGGTAGATGTAGTAGCAGTACCTCAGTGACGTATCCAGTTTCTTGACTGCCTTCACCGCATCCTCATGGGAGATGTGTTCTAAAGGATGCACCCCTACGATATAGGCCACTTTGACCGGGGAAGAAGCGTTACCATAAGGGCCTTCCCTGGTTACGTTGCCATAGTCTGTGGTGGCCAGGACATCTGTGGTAACTTTGACCGTCTCATTGGTCTCAGGAGAGAATAAATAGGGATAGGTAAACACTGCCACCAGACACACCGCCATAAAGATTATGATATATTTAATGGGGAAGTTGAAGTTGGTCATGGTCTGCCTTTATGTTCTAAATTTTAGTTAACACTCTGTGGTTCTAAATTTTAGTTAACACTCTGTGGTTCTAAATTTTAGTTAACATAATAAATATGGTAAAATTTGTGTAGTAAATTTGTACCGGGAGTCCTTTGTGTCTGTTCTTTCATTAGGTTTATCTTCATCCCTTAAAAATGGTCTTATTTGTAATTTCAAAAAAAATTATGGATTTTTTTATTCAGGGTGATTTTAATCACTATTAGATGTATTATGGTGTGATTAGATGAAATAGATCAGAGTAATTTTGTAGATCCCTGAAGTAGCTGAATATAATTCATTCTCGAAGACTTGATAAATACAGTTGTTGTGGCCTAATGAACATCCAGAACCTCCTCTTGATATTCATACTGGTTATCGGTACGATGAAAGCGGGGAGTACATGCATGCATTCATCGTATGGAACGGCCAGGCATATGACCTCACTATTAAACCCCCCACGTTATGGAGTAGATTATAACCAGTACATCAACGAATTAAGAGAACACGGATTTGCAACCGTTGTTGAGTAGTTTTTTAATCTCTATCTCTTTTAAAATCAAGGATACCTGTATACACCAGCTGTTTAAGTACACTTTTAAATGCAGGTCTATCTGTTTTATACCTGTTACTTATTATTATTAATGCTATTACCATTAGAATCGTTATTGTGTTTATCTATTCAAATAATCAAGTATTTGTCTGATAAACTCTTTAAAATCATCAGTTTCCTTTTCCATGAGTTGGAAAAGTCTTTCATTTTCTATGTTTATGTAATGGTGGACCCGCACATTCCTGAATTTGGCCATTTCCTGCATTTTCCGAGATAGTGTTCTATCCAGGATATCCTGCTCTCCCATAATCAAGAAGATATCCTTATAATCCATAGGCCTTCTGAAACCCTGGATGGAGATTATATGGTTACTGATATCTATACAGGCCTCTATTGATTCTAGTAAAGCCTGTTTAGCTGCCAGTTCATCACGGTAGTTGGACTTGAAGTGAGAATATCCTTCCGCTGTTATTTCCTGTATCTCAGCCAAATTTCTCTCTATAACATCAATCCTCAAATTGATGAGTTCTTTATCCAATTCTATATCTTTCCAACCTTTTCTTATCGTATTCATTGGTTATTGGAAGAAAATCCAGATATTCATTGATATTTCTTACTTCAAAATTTATTCTCAATGGTTCATCCCTGGAGAAGAGTAGAATCCCCTCTTTTAAGACCTGGTTCGTGAAAATAGCCGGGGCATGATTTATAATGCGAACATCCACACTTCTATCCAGTGTCTGTTCCAGTTCCAGGGAAATATCGGCCTCCAGCAAGGGATCCTGCTTGGGATTTTCTAGAAAAACAGCTATATCCACATCACTATCCTCCCTCATAGTCCCCCGGGCGGCAGATCCGTAAAGATAGGCAAAGATCACTCTTTTATCTTTTTCGAGTTTTTCTGTTACCTTACGAAGTAATTCCCTGTTCACTTGCGTAGCCACCTCTTAATTCTAATAATTTTTTTGAATTTACTCCTACTTTAAACTATTTTATAAGTAGAACTATTTTTAAAGATCCACAAACTTGGTACAACCTAT
>WOYI010410102.1_pt1 | contig 9984 bp, 8 predicted proteins | sample 6423411 | NCBI WGS metagenome assembly WOYI01 (sample SAMN13441803, study PRJNA592873) | oil field metagenome | biome: oil field; feature: oil-well bore; material: oil-contaminated soil; isolation source: oil-contaminated soil from oil-well borehole | place: Germany: Wietze | collected 2016-10-18 ...
CACCTTGTCACGAACGCTTGGCGGCGCTCTCGCTACGGCGCTCGAATTTTTCTCGGCCTCTGCGCGGCCGCCGCGGCAACGGGGGCGTCCGATGCCGTGGTGCAGCATCGGGTAGAATGGTGGCTTTCCCGTACAGCGCCATTCCCCCCCGCATGATCGCTTTCGACGGGCAAACCGCCCTTTCGCCGTTCCGCCTCGACCGCCTCAACGCCCGTCTCGATGCCCGCATCAAGGCGTGCGCATCCAGGCGGCGTGGTTCGTCTATTTCCTCGACGCCGAGCGCGCTCCCGAAGGCGCCGAGCGCCAGCGCCTGCTGGACGTGCTCGAGGCCAAGAACACCGAGCCGGAAGAAGCCAGCCTGTGGGTGGTGCCGCGTCTGGGCACGATCTCGCCGTGGTCGAGCAAGGCCACCGACATCCTGCACGGCGCCGGCTTCGACGTGCGCCGCATCGAGCGCGGCCTGGCCTGGCTCGCCGTGGGACTGCCCGAGGCGGGCACGCCCGACCACCACGCGGTGATGGGCGTGCTGTGCGACGCGATGACGCAGTCGGTGCTGACCGAGATGGATCAGGCGCAGGCGCTGTTCCTCGCCGGCACGCCAGGTGACCTGCTGCACGTGGCGCTGGACGGCGACGCGCGCGCCGCGCTTGCCGACGCCAATGCGCGGCTGGGCCTGGCGCTGGCCGAGGACGAGATCGACTACCTGGCCGATCGCTATGCCGAGCTCGGCCGCGACCCGACCGATGCCGAGCTGTTCATGTTTGCCCAGGCCAACTCCGAGCATTGCCGGCACAAGGTGTTCAACGCCGGCTGGACGCTGGATGGCGAGGCGCAGGATGCCACGCTGTTCGGGATGATCAAGCACACCCACACGCACGCGCCGGCGCATACGTTGTCCGCCTACAAGGACAACGCGGCGGTGATCGAGGGCTCGACCGGCAACCGCTTCTTCGTCGACGACGACGGGGTGTGGCGCCCCCACCATGAGCGCATCGACTTCGCGATCAAGGTGGAGACCCACAACCATCCGACCGCCATCGCCCCCTGGCCCGGCGCAGCCACCGGTGCCGGCGGCGAGATCCGCGACGAGGGCGCCACCGGCCGCGGCGCCAAGCCCAAGGCTGGCCTGACCGGATTCTCGGTGTCGGATCTGCGCATCCCGGGCCATCCGCAGCCATGGGAAGTGGAACGCCCGCTGCCGCCGCGCATGGCAACCGCGTTCGAGATCATGCGTGACGGCCCGCTGGGCGCCGCGGCATTCAACAACGAATTCGGCCGCCCCTGCCTGGGGGGTTACTTCCGGACCTACGAAAACGAGCTGCCGGGCCAGGCGGGCTTCCGCCGCGGCTACGACAAGCCGATCATGCTGGCCGGCGGCCTGGCCAACATCCGCGCCGGCGACGTGCACAAGCGTGCACTGCAGCCCGGGCACAAGGTGATCGTGCTGGGCGGCCCGGCGATGCTGATCGGGCTGGGTGGCGGCGCCGCCTCGTCGGTGGCCTCGGGCACCTCCAGCGCCGAGCTGGACTTTGCGTCGGTGCAGCGTGACAACGCCGAGATGGAACGGCGCTGCCAGCAGGTGATCGACAGTTGCTGGTCGCGCGGCGAGCGCAACCCCATCGTCAGCATCCACGACGTGGGTGCCGGCGGCCTGTCCAACGCGATTCCGGAGCTGCTCAACGACGCCGGCGTGGGCGGCCAGATCGACCTCTCGGCGATCCCCTGCGACGACCCGTCGCTGTCGCCGATGCAGGTGTGGAGCAACGAGTCGCAGGAGCGCTACGTGCTCGCCATCGCGGCCGACGACCTGCCCGAGTTCGAGGCCTGCTGCGCGCGCGAGCGCTGCCCCTATGCCGTGGTCGGCACCGCCACCGAGAAGCGCCAGCTGGTGCTGACCGATCCGCGCCGCGACCTCACCGTGATCGACCTGCCGATGGACGTGCTGTTCGGCAAGCCGCCGCGCATGCATCGCGATGCGACCCATGTGCAGCCGCGCATCGACCTGGTGCCGGACCTGTCCGGCGTGGGCATGGACGAGGCGGTACTGCGCGTGCTGCGGCTGCCGACGGTCGGCTCGAAGAACTTCCTCATCACCATTGGCGATCGCACCGTGGGCGGCCTCAACCACCGCGATCCGATGGTCGGTCCGTGGCAGGTGCCGGTGGCCGACTGCGCGGTCACCATGGTCGATTTCGACGGCTACCGGGGCGAGGCGATGGCGATGGCCGAGCGCGCGCCGGTGGCCCTGCTCGCCAGCGCCGATGCGGCACGACTGGCGGTGGGTGAGGCGATCACCAACCTGGCGGCCGCGGCGATCGACGCGCTGGGCGAGATCCGCCTTTCCGCCAACTGGATGGCCGCGGTCAACCACCCCGGCGAAGACGCGGCGCTGTTCGATGCGGTCAAGGCGGTGGGCATGGAGCTGTGCCCGGCGCTGGATATCTCCATTCCGGTCGGCAAGGACTCGCTGTCCATGCAGGCCATCTGGCACGACGGCGAGATGGAGCAGCACACGGTGTCGCCGGTGTCGCTGGTGATCACGGGCTTTGCCCGCGTCAGCGACGTGCGCCGCACGCTCACCCCGCAGATCAAGCTCGACCGCGGCCCGTCCGACCTGTGGCTGGTCGACCTCGGCGGCGGCCGCGACCGCCTTGGCGGTTCGGCACTGACCCAGGTGTTCAACCGCGCCGGTGGCGTGCCGCCGGACCTCGAGGACGTCAAGCGCCTCAAGGGCCTGTTCGAGCTGGTGCAGGAGGCGAACCGCGGCGGCCTGCTGCTGGCCTACCACGACCGCTCCGATGGCGGCGTCATCACCACGCTGATGGAGATGGCCTTCGCCGGGCACTGCGGCCTGGAGATCCATCTGGACGGCTGGGCCGAGGCCACGCTGCGCGCGCTGTTCAACGAGGAACTGGGCGCCGTGCTGCAGGTGGCCGAAGCCGATCGCGAGGCGTTCGAGGCGCTGCTGCTCAAGCACGGCCTGGCCGGCATGAGCCACCGCATCGGCCAGCCGAAGGAAAAACTCGGCATCAAGCTGTATCTCGGCAACGAGGTGATGTTCAAGTGGCAGTGGGTCACGCTGTTCGAGGCGTGGAGCGAGACCAGCCACGCGATGCAGCGCCTGCGCGACAACCCGCTCAGCGCCGATGCCGAGCTGGAGTGGCGGCTCGATGACACCGACCCGGGCATCAGCCCGAAGCTCACCTTCGACCTCGCCAAGGATGTCGCCGCGCCGTTCATCGCCAGCGGCGCGGCGCGCCCGCGCGTGGCGATCCTGCGCGAGCAGGGCGTCAACGGCCAGGTGGAGATGGCTGCGGCGTTCACCCGCGCCGGCTTCGACGCGCTCGACGTGCACATGTCCGACCTCGTCTCGGGGCGGGTCAGGCTGGCCGACTTCCGCGGCTTCGCCGCCTGTGGCGGTTTCTCTTACGGCGACGTGCTGGGCGCGGGCCGTGGCTGGGCCACCTCGATCCTCTACCACGCCGACCTGCGCGCGCAGTTCGAGACGTTCTTCGCCGATCCGTACCGCTTCGCGCTTGGCGTGTGCAACGGCTGCCAGATGCTCAGCCAGCTCAAGGACATCATCCCCGGCGCGCAGCACTGGCCGAAGTTCCTGCGCAATGCCTCGGAGCAGTACGAGGCGCGCGTGGCGACGCTGGAGATCCTCGATTCGCCCAGCCTGTTCTTCAAGGGCATGACCGGCTCGCGCATCCCGGTGGCGGTGGCGCACGGCGAAGGCCGGGTCAGCTTCCCGCAGGCGTGCAGCCCTTCCAAGGCGCAGGCGGCGGTGCGTTTCGTCGACAACCGCGGCAAGCCGACCGAGAACTACCCGCTCAACCCGAACGGGTCGCCCGGCGGCCTGGCCGGCTTTACCGCGGCCGACGGTCGCGTGACGATCCTGATGCCGCATCCCGAGCGTGTGTTCCGCAGCGTGCAGATGAGCTGGCACCCGGAAGCCTGGGGCGAGGATTCGCCGTGGATGCGGATGTTCCGCAATGCGCGTGCATGGTGCGGCTGAGCGGCGGTGGAAAATCGCGCGTCTGCCGCCAGCGCCGCCCGCCGCCCGTGGCGGCGGCGCGGCGGGGGGCAATCCGCCGCATGGGGTTCACTCAATGCCTCGGATGTGCCTGCCACGCCCCTTGCCTCGCGCGCCTGACGACGCGCTCGCTACGGCGATCGAATTTTTCACGGCCGCTGAATCGGGTTTGGTGGTCGACGGCCGCCCGGCGCGGCGGCTGAGGCGTGCGCGGCATGCGCTGGCGCCGGGGGATCGCTTTCGCGCTGTGGCTGGTGGCGCTGGCGCTGCTGCCGTGGTGGCTGGGCCTGCCACTGCTGCTGGGCATCGCCGCCGCGCTGCTGGTGGGCGCCGAGCGGTTGCAGCCATTCGCATCGACGCTGCGGCACGCGCTGCGCTGGGGCCTGCCCGGCGTGGTGCTGGCGTTCAAGCAGTGGCTGGGCGACGACGCGCTGGCGTGGACGCTTGCCGCCGTCGCTGCACTCGCCGGTTTCACCCTGCTGGCCGGACTCGAATCGTGGCTGCACCGCGCGCGTCGTCGCGAGGCCGTGCTCGCGGATGCCGATGCCCCCCGCAGCGCGGAATGGCCGGAACTGGCGCTGGCGCCGCTGCGCGTCGGCGGCATCGTGGAGCTGGCGCCGGTGCGCTGGCATGCGCCGGACGAGGCGGTGAACGATGGGCTCGACGATGGCCATGGCGGCCGCGTGCGCTACCGGCGCGAAGCGGGCTTCGCCGGCTATGTGTTCGATGACGGCGCGCGCATCGAAGCCTCGCCGGGGCGGCTGTGCTTCAGCCCGCGCGGGCGCTGGTTCGCGCTGGAGGCGCAGCCCGGCGTGCTGCTGTGGGATCGCGAGCTCCGCCAGCTGCATCGCCTGCGCCGCCACCAGCTCTGCGGCTGGCACGAGGACGCGCCGTGGCTGCAGGGCAGCGATGCCGGCATGCCACTGTCGCTGCGCGACGCCCTGGGCTGCGAACGCCAGCGCTGAGAGGCGTTTTCGATTCGTCCGGCCGCGCGCATACTTGCGCGGTGATGATCTCCCCCGATTTCTCTCCCGCGCCCCCGGCGGGCGCGCCGGACGTCAGCGTCATCGTGGTCTCGGCCGACAGTGGCCAGGGCCTGCACGAGTGCGTGCGCCGCGCGCTGGCCTGTGCCGCCGTGCGCGAGCTGCTGCTGATCGACAACGGCTCGCGCGACGGCGTGCCCGAAGCCGTCGCCCGCGCGCATGCGCAGGATCTGCGCCTCACCGTGATCTTCAACCATGCCAACCTCGGCTTCGGCCCGGCGGTGAATCGTGCGGCCAAGCGTTCCAGCGGCTCGCGCCTGCTGGTGCTCAACCCGGATTGCCTGCTCGAGCCCGATACCGTGGCGCGCCTGATCGCCGCGTTCGATGCACAGCCGGGTGCCGGCCTGGTCGGCGCCGTGGTGTGCGACGCGCACGGCGTGCCGGACCCGGCCTCGTACCGCCGCGATCCGCTGCTGGCGCGCACGCTCACCACGCTGTTCAAGCGCCCTGGCGAGGGCATCCATGTCGAAGGGCCGATGCCGGACCACACGGTCGAGGCCGAGGCGGTGTCCGGGGCGCTGATGCTGGTGTCGCGTCGCGTGTTCGACGGCCTCGACGGCTTCGACGAGCGCTACTTCCTGCACTGCGAGGATCTGGACCTGTGCCGCCGCGTGCGCGACGCCGGCTATCGCGTGCTGCTGGCCGGCGACGTGCGCGTGCTGCACGGCAAGGGCGGCTCCAGCCGGCACCGGCCGGTGTTCGTCAGCTGGCACAAGCACCGCGGCATGTGGCGCTGGTTCCGCCGCTTCGATCCCGACGCGCGCAAGCTGCAGCTCGCGGCGATCGTCTGGCTGGGCATCTGGGCGCATTTCGTGCTCAAGGTGCCGGGGCAGCTGGCGCGCCGATCCAGTGCGCGCTCGGCGGCGGAGGGCGTCACTGCATGAGCGCAGCGCAGGGGCGCGGCGCGGCGCTGGCCACCGTCGCGCTGATCGTGGTGACGGCGGTGTGGGGTTCCACCTTCTTCCTGATCAAGGACGTGGTGCAGCGCGTGGCGGTGGCGGACTTCCTCGCCGTGCGCTTCGTGCTGGCCGCGGCGGCCATGGCGCTGATGTTTGCCCGTCCGCTGCTGCGCCTGCCGCGACGGCAGTGGCTGCAGGCGCTGGCGCTGGGCGTGGTGTACGGCATGGCGCAGCTGCTGCAGACCACCGGGCAGATCTACGCCTCGGCCAGCGTCAGTGGCTTCGTCACCGGCATGTACGTGGTGTTCACCCCGCTGCTCGGCACCGTGCTGCTGCGCCAGCGCATGCCGTCGGTCACCTGGATCGCCGTGCTGCTGGCCACCGGCGGCCTGGCGCTGCTGTCATTGCAGGGTTTCAGCGTGAATCGCGGCGTGGTGCTGGTGCTGCTCTCCGCACTGCTTTATGGCCTGCATATCGTGGGACTGGGTCAGTGGTCGCGCCCGGGGGATGCCTTCGCGCTGTCCACGGTGCAGATGCTGGCGATCGCCGTGGTGTGCCTGCTGGCGACGTTGCCGCACGGGCCGAAGCTGCCGCCGGATCGCGGCGTGTGGTTCGCGCTCATCTACATGGCGCTGGCCGCCGGCGCCGGCGCGATGCTGGTGCAGACCTGGGCGCAGGCGCACATGCCGGCGACGCGGGCGGCGATCGTGATGACGCTGGAGCCGGTGTTCGCCGCCGCCTTCGCCGTCGCCTTCGGCGGCGAATCGCTCACCTGGCGCATGCTCGCTGGCGGCGCACTGGTGCTGGCGGCGATGTACCTGGTGGAGCTGGCGCCGCGCCGCCATGCGCGCGCGGCGGCCGAGATGCCGGCCGAGGCGATCCATCACGAGGTGTGACGGGAACCCGTAGGAGCCCGCTTGCGGGCGATGCCGTTCGCTCTGGCTATCCATTCGGAGCCAGGAGCATCGCCCGCGAGCGAGCTCCTACACGGCGTCGTCGAGTATGCCCAGCACCGCGTCTTCCGCCACGCCGCTGACGATCTCCGCGTGGCCGATGCCGCGCCACAGGATCAGTCGCAACGTGCCGGCGGTGTTCTTCTTGTCCAGCCGCATCAATGCGAGCAGCTGTTGTGGGTCCATGCCCGGTGGCACGTCGGTGGGCAGGCCCAGGGTATCGAGCAGACGCTGCAGGCGCAGGGTGTCGTCCAGCGTGCCCATGCCGAGCTGCTGCGAGAGCTGGGCGGCCAGCGCCATGCCCACGGCCACCGCCTCGCCGTGCAGCAGGGTGGTGTAGCGGCCGGCGGTCTCCAGCGCGTGGCCGAAGGTGTGGCCGAGGTTGAGCAGGGCGCGCTCGCCCTGTTCGGTTTCGTCGCGGGCGACCACGCCGGCCTTGTAGGCAACCTTGCGCGCGATCGCCTCGGTGACCGTGGACGGATCGCGCGCGGCCAGCGCCTCGGCATGCGCTTCCAGCCAGGCGAAGAAATCGCGATCGCCGATCGCCGCGCCCTTCACCACCTCGGCCAGCCCCGCGCGGAACTCGCGCTCGGGCAGGGTCGCCAGTGTGCCGATGTCGGCGAACACGCCACGCGGCTGATGGAATGCGCCGACCAGGTTCTTGCCGACGGGCAGGTTCACGCCGGTCTTGCCGCCGACCGAGGAGTCGACCATGGCCAACAGGGTGGTGGGCAGCTGGATGAAGTCGATGCCGCGCATCCAGCATGCCGCGGTGAAGCCGGCGAGGTCGCCGACCACGCCGCCGCCCAGTGCGATGATGCAGGCGTCGCGGGTGGCGCCCAGCTTCGCCAGCGCGGCCAGCGCGCGACCGACGTTGTCGAAGGTCTTGTGCGCCTCGCCGTCGTCGAGCAGGAAGCTGTCCCACTGCAGGTCGTCCAGGCCACGGGCCACGCGGTCGAGATACAGCGGCGCCACCGTGGTGTTGCTGATCACCAGCACGTGGCGTCCGCGGATCGCCTGGCGCCAGCGCGCGTGCTCGTCCAGCAGGCCAGTGCCGATGTGCACGGCGTAGCTGCGTGCGCCGAGGGGGACGTCGATGGTGTGCGTGGCGGGGGCGTTCATGCGGCCTGCGTGCGGTTCCAGTGGGTGTCGATCAGTGCGATGCAGCGCTCAATGGCGGCGCTGACGTTCTCATGCTCGCCGCTGACGGTGAGGTCGGCGATCGCGCGATACAGCGGCGCGCGCATCTCGCGCATGGCGGCGAGCTTGCCGCGGCGATCCTCGCCGGCCAGCAACGGGCGCTTGGTGTCGCGCGCGAGGCGTTCGAGCTGCTGCTCGATGCTGGCCTGCAGCCACACCACGTAGCCGCGCTCGGCGAGATGGCGGCGGTTCACCGGATCGAGCACGGCGCCGCCGCCGGTGGCCAGCAGCACGCCGGCGCGCCGGCTGCACTCGTCCAGCAGCTGGCTCTCGCGCTGACGAAACCCGGCCTCGCCCTCGATCTCGAACACCGTGCTCACCGGCACGCCGCAGTGGCGCTCGATCTGCTGGTCGAGATCGACGAACGGCAGGCCATAATGCGCGGCGAGGCGCCGACCGATCGAGGTCTTGCCGGCGCCGGTGGGACCGACGATGAACAGGTTGCACGACGGATTCATGCGCAAATGCTAGCAGGGCGCACCACGCAGCCGAGCGGGACCATCACGCCATGAGCGAGCGCGTGCTGCTGGCCGGCTGCGGCGACCTGGGCGAGCGGGTGGCGCGCCGGCTGCTCGCGCGCGGGGATACGGTGTTCGCGCTGCGCCGCCAGCCGCCGGCCGGCTCGACCGGCGGCATCACCTGGCTGGCCGGCGACATGACGCAAGGCGAGCGCCTGCCGCCGATGCCGCCGGGCATCACCCAGCTGGTGCACCTGCCCACGCCGGGTGCGCGCGACGTGGCGGCGTATCGCGCCGTGTTCGTCGACGGCCTGCGCCACGTGATGGCGGCGCTCGATGCCGCGCCGCTGAAGCGGGTGCTGTTCGTGTCGTCCAGTGCGGTCTACGGCGAAAGCGCTGGCGACTGGGTGGACGAGGACACGCCGCCCGATCCGCCCGGTTTCAATGGTGCCGTGCTGCTGGAGGCCGAGCGCCGGCTCGCCGCGCTGCCGGTCACCGGCATCGCGCTGCGGCTCGCCGGCGTCTATGGGCCAGGCCGGCTGCCGTTGATCGACCGGCTGCGCGCGGGCCAGACACGAGTGCCGCGCACGCAGACGCACTGGGCCAACCGCATCCACGTCGAGGACGCGGCCGCGGCGATCACGCACCTGCTCGCGTTGCCCGCTCCGCAGCCGGTCTATCTCGGTGTCGACGACACCCCGCTGCCGATCGACGTGCTGTACGACCATCTCGCCGCGCTGACCGGTGCCCCGCCGCCGGCCGCCGGCCCGGGGCCGGTAGGCGTCGGCAGCAAGCGCCTGCGCAACGCACGCCTGCGCGCCAGCGGCTGGGCGCCGCGCTGGGCGGATGCCCGCGACGGCTATGCCGCGCTGCTGGGCGGTGCCCCGGGTGCCGCCTGATCCCGACCGGCCCTGCGCCGGCCAGGCCATGCCGCGCTGCGGCATGGCGCTCCGCCGGGCCGGGCACACGCTGCGTCGGACAGCGGGGCGTGCCGCACCGCTCGTGGCGGCGTTGCCGAGGGTCATGCCATGTCAGTTGCGAAGGTCATCGAAATCAGCACCTCGTCCAGCAAGGGCATCGAAGACGCCGTGCAGCACGGACTCACCAAGACGGCCGAGTCGGTGAAGCACATCAAGGGCGCGTGGCTCCATGAGATCAAGGTGGTCACCGACGCCAAGGGCAAGGTGACCGAGTGGCGCGTGAACATGCGCGTGAGTTTCGTGGTGGAGTGAGAGGCTGAGAAAAAATCGCCCGCCTGCTGCGAGCGTCGCCAAACGCCCGTGCCGGCGGCGCGCTGCGGGCAAATCTTAGGTCATTGGGCTCACCCAACTCCCCGGATCTGCCCCCAACGCACCTTGTCACGAACGCTTGGCGGCGCTCTCGCTGCGGCGCTCG
>WOYI011380348.1_pt1 | contig 9984 bp, 7 predicted proteins | sample 6423411 | NCBI WGS metagenome assembly WOYI01 (sample SAMN13441803, study PRJNA592873) | oil field metagenome | biome: oil field; feature: oil-well bore; material: oil-contaminated soil; isolation source: oil-contaminated soil from oil-well borehole | place: Germany: Wietze | collected 2016-10-18 ...
CGATTTTCGGCGATTCGCCGGCCCATAGTGGTTCTATGGGCCAAGAAGCGACGGACATAGGGACCGCACAGGCGGATTTGCAGACCGGCCGGCCAAAGTCCGACAGGCTCCTAGTCATGCGGGCAAGTTTCCAGACGCATTGGAGGCAAAGAACATCAAATAGACCAGTCGCCCGTTGACAAGACAATCCCCGAAACCAGGGCTGGCCGAGTGCCAGAACCACGGCCGCATGAGCAATAGCCGGTTGAATCGCATGGAAACCTGCATTGTCAGCTCCCACTGATCCAGATCGTTGCTGTCCCGTTCAAGCACGTCTCGGCGGAGTTCGTCGAGTGTCGAAAAGCCAGACTGAGCCAACTCGTCCAGCGTGATCGGCCAGCGATCCAGTCCACTACGACGGTGCCGATAGAACTCGGTGCCACCGCTGCAATCCTGATCCCGGCTCAGATACAGAATACCCGACCAATGCGAGCGGTCTACATGGATCCGGGAGCGACCACGCTCCTGGGTCAACGTAACGCGACACTTGCCATGCGAATGCATCGGTTCAATGGGTACGAGGGGCTCTCCGGTAAGTCGTGAAGCCTGCTCGGCCAAGCCGGAAATGGAAAGTCGCTGCATCGAATTGCGCCCAGCGAACATGGCATCTTGAAGCGGATAGTGGAGGTTGAGCGCAGCCTCACGTACGGTCAGCGGATCCTGCAAGAAGTCATCAACGATGATTACGGATGTTGGCATTCTGCTAGCTGTCTCCGGATTTGCGTGAAATAGAACTGGTGGCGCCCTACCGCTGGATTGGTTGAGCGCCGCGCGCGGTGACTGAGCCCCCTATTTCCTGGCGGGGGGGAGGGCCTTGCCCGCGACCTTTCTCGAATGCAACGGTGCGGGGGCTGGCTTCTTGGTCTCCTGCATGACCACCACAGTCATCAGCTTCGATACGCCATTGTCTTCGTTGAGAAAGCCCTGCGAAATATCCTTCCACTCCCCCATGTCACTGACGATCACCTTCAACAGATAATCGAATGGTCCGCTGACACGTACCGCCTCCACAATTTCTGGAATTCCTTCCAACACCTTCTCAAAGTGAGTGAAGACCGTGGATACATGCTTCCCCATGGTCACTTCGGCATAAATCAACATCACCTCACGTATCGACTCGAGCGCCAGATGAGCTCGATAATTCAATATAACTCCGGCATGCTCAAGCGATCTCAGCCTTGCCAGGCAGGCACTTGGCGACAGTGAAACAAGCTTGGCAAGACGGCTATTGGAGATTCTTCCATCTCGCTGAAGAATTTCAAGGATCTTCAGGTCAGTCCGATCGAGCGCTTGGTTGTTCATGGTGGGTGACTCGCGGAGATTCTAATGTTAAATCAAGCGGTTGGACTTGGTGGACGTACGTTTGACTCAAATATAGCTCACTTCACGAATTTCTTGCGGAAACGGTTCGGCTGCGCGGCATAAAATGCTGACGTGGGAGAAGATATCAAATAAAAACAACGACTTGCTATAGATGATGGCCGCATGGACAAGGGCCGCGACTCGATGATAAAAATACGACGGCCGTCGGAATTTAGCGCCGGCGTGCATCAGGGGGCATTGGTTTCTTCTGGAACCAACTGATCGGCCAATTTGGCCAATTTAACAGGCACCTGCCGTAGTAGGCACTCCGATAACTCGGATGTCAGTGCGCGCGTGTGTCCGAAAGAAAATGTGTCAACCATCCTCCGGGGAGAGATTCATGGCATCTAAAACGTCCTTGCTGTCATCCGCCATCAGAAGCGCATTGGGCATCGGCCTGATCTGGGGATGTGCATGCGCACCAGCTGTGTTTGCGCAGGATGCATCAGTTGCGGCCAAATCAGATTCATCTGCCGGCAACTCTGAAAGCGCCTTAAAGAAAAAGCCAGCACCTGTTGTGGGGCTGAAGGCCGTCACCGTGACCGGGTCGCGTATCCCAAGTGTCGATCTGGAAACGCAGCAACCGATCTTTTCGATGAGTCAGGAAGACATCAAGAAGACAGGATTGACCAATGTCGGAGATATCGTCCAGCAGATGACGATGATGAGTCTGCCAGGGACGAATAAATCGTCTGTATTAAGCGGTGCATCGGGCGCCTTCGTAAACATGCGTAACCTGGGTTCGCAACGCGTATTGGTTCTGGTCAATGGGAAGCGCTGGATCTCCGGGATCAATGGCGCTACGGATATATCAAATATACCGGCTGCACTGATCGATCGTATTGAAGTGCTCAAAGATGGTGCTTCCGCGGTGTACGGGTCAGACGCCATCAGCGGCGTGATCAACTTCATCCTCAAGGATCGCTTCAATGGGGCGCAATTTAATGCCTACTACGGGCAAAACCAGGGCGGTGATGCGGAAACTACACAATACAGCTTCACTACTGGCGCGCACACCGACAAGAGCTCCATCGTCTTCAATGTGAATTACAACAAGACCGGCGTGGTTTGGACAAATTCCAGAGATATTACGCGCTATGCCTACAGTCCGAATCACCCCTATGGAACGCTTGAGGCAGGCCCTTGGGGCCTGATCTACAACAGTCCCGCAAATCCCGGACAATACCTGATGCTCAATCACTCGGCAACGCAGAGTGCCGATCCTCGTGACCCTGCAAATTATCATGTCTATACCGGCAACCCTGCTGACCAGTACAACTATACTGCTCAGAAGATGTATCAGATGCCGACAGAGCTGAACTCGATCTTCACCCATGCTACCTATAACATTGCGGACAACGTTACGGCTAAGATGACCGCAATGTACTCCGACCGCCGGTCCAGCGATCAGATCGCCGGTAATCCGCTCAATTACAACTCACAGCGCAACTTTCCCGTTTATGTCGACGCGCAAAGCTACTACAACCCGTTCCCCGGTACGAATCTGCAGTGGAACAGGATGATGACCGAGATTCCCCCATATTACAAGCAGGACTATAAGTCATACCACTTGGACGGAAGTATCGATGGCTATTTTGAGCTTGGTGATCATGAGTGGGATTGGTCAGTCGGCTTTAATTACAATCATGGGCAGGGAACTACGCACGGCACGGGCGAATGGAATTTGCTCGCGCTGAAAAAGGCCTTGGGGCCCTCCTTCCTCAACGCCGATGGGGTGGTGCAATGTGGCACCCCCGCGGCACCTATCCCCCTTGGGCCGAGTTATCAGCTGGGTCAATGTATTCCGGTTTCGATTCTTGCAGGTCCCGGCGATATCCCGACTCAAGGGCTGGCTTACATTCTCGCACCAAGCACGGACACATTCGGTTCAACAGATCGTAGCTACAATGTCGATATCAACGGCACCTTGTTCGATTTACCCGCCGGGGGGCTCGGCTTCGCGGGTGGTGTTGAAACTCGCCATTTGTCGGGATACAGCCGGCCGGATAGCTTCGCCCAGACGGGTTATACGAGTAGCAATGCAGCCAACTCCACGGTGGGCAAGTACCGGGTGAACTCGGCGTATGTCGAATTCAACGCACCCCTGCTGAAGGATTTGCCCGGCATCCAATCACTCTCGGTTGATTTCGCGAGCCGGTACTCTCACTACAGCAATTTTGGAAGCACCACCGATAACAAATACAGTTTCGAATGGAAGCCTATTTCCGATCTGCTGGTCCGCGGCAACTACGCCGAGGGCTTCCGGGCGCCAACCTTGCAGGATTTGTTTGGCGGCGGCGGGCAGGGCTACGATCATTACCTCGATCAATGCGACAGTGTTTACGGCGGGGCTGCCACGAATGCCTCTGTCGCCGCCGCCTGTGCTGCGCAGGGGGTTCCGGCAGACTTCCGGCAACGCGACCGCCAGGGGCTTCCTATTACTTCCGTGGGAGCAACGCAGTCCGCGACACCGTCCTTCATTGGCGTAGGAAACGCCAACCTGAAGCCGGAAACCGCAGTGACCAAGACGTTGGGTGCGGTGTACAGCCCAAGCTATGTTCCTGGACTCGACCTCACACTGGACTGGTACTCGATTCGTATCAACAACGAGATCCAGAGCATCAGCGCTCAGTACGTCATCAATCAGTGTTACCTCTACTCATCAGCTCAGTACTGCGGCCAGCTAGGTCGTGACGCGACCACCAGCCAGATCACGACGCTGAGCCGAGGCAACGCCAACCTCGGACACATCAGTACCAAGGGCTACGACTTCTCGGTTTCGTACCGCTTCCCACAGACACGGTTCGGTGGGTTCATGATGCGACTGGATAGCAATTACGTCTCGCAATTCCAATCCCAGAGCGGTGCGGGGGCTACGATCGTCAACAGCGTCGGAATCATTCCGCAATACCGCGTGCGCGCGAACCTTAGTACGAGCTGGAGCCTGGGCTCATTCGGTGCGACGTGGCGGCTGCGATACTTCGGTGCCCTCCGGGACGAGTGCTATACCAGCACCGAATGTAACCAGCCTAATTATCGCAGTCCGAGTTGGCCATTCGGCGTGGGCGCAAACCGCAAGGGTGCCATTGCCTACAACGATGTGAGGGGATCTTGGGACGCGCCTTGGAACGGGACGATAGCTATCGGTATCAATAATGTGTTTGACAAAAAGCCTTCTCCGCTCTATTCGGCGAAGGATCTCGGTTATAACGGCGCTGTGGGCTTCGATCCCGAGCTCGACATCAGTCGGTACATCTACGTGAGTTACCAGCAGAAGTTCTGATCTGTTGGTGCCTGCCCGCCTCCCGACAAGGAGGCGGGCATTGTCGTATCCGACAAATCAATGGCCGCAGTTTCTGCAATGTTTCGCAGCTGCAGCTGCATACTTACACTGGGGGTGTGATCATGATCTGGAAGCACGTTGGCGCTTCGCTCTTCGGCTGTGCTGTGGCGTTCGCTGGGCACGCGCAGGGCGCAACCACCACCGAGAAAGATGTGATCCGGGCACTGCACCCGAGCGCTGGCGATTTCATCATTAAGGATTTTACCTTTCGATCAGGGGAGCGTTTGTCAGAATTGAAAATCCATTACCGCACGCTGGGCATACCGCAAAACGGTCCAGGCGGTCGTGTGAAAAATGCCGTCTTGATTCTGCACGGGACCGGCGGATCTGGCGAACAGTTTCTCGTTCCGCGCTACGCGGGCGAGCTATTTGGACCTGGTCAGCCATTGGACGCCTCGAAGTATTTCATCATACTGCCAGATGATATTGGGCATGGTAATTCGTCAAAACCGAGTGACGGCTTACATGCGCGATTTCCCCATTATGTCTATGCCGACATGGTGCGGGCAGAACATGCGCTCGTGGTCGACCGTCTGAAGGTCAATCACCTGCGCCTCGTTTCCGGTACCTCCATGGGATGCATGCACTCATTCATGTGGGGCGAGGATTACCCTGACTTCGTTGATGCCCTGATGCCGCTGGCCTGCTTGCCCGTGGAGATTGGTGGGCGCAACCGAATGTGGCGTCAGATGCTGATGGACGCGATTCGGCAGGATCCGCAATGGAGCCATGGCAATTACTCCGCTGAACCGAAGGACGGCTTGCGCGCTGCTGTGGACATGCTTTTCATAGCCGGGAGCGCCCCGATTACGCTCCAAAATGATTTTCCCCGCGGAAAAATGATGCAAGACTACTTGGCGGCACAGGTCCCGAAGATGGTTGGTCATCTGGATGCCAACGATCTTCTATATCAGGTTGCGTCCTCTCGCGACTACGATCCGTCGGCGAGACTGTCTGACATTCAAGCCAGGGTTATGTGGGTCAATACACAGGACGATTTCATCAATCCCCCCTATCTGGGCATCGCTGAGCGCGAAGTCCAAAAAATCCCGCATGCCAGGTACGTTCTTATTCCCGCCAGCGATGCTACTCACGGGCATGGAACCCACACTTGGGCAGCAGTCTGGAAGTCGTATCTAGAGGAGTTACTCGCTGACTCGAAGGCGGACGCTCCCGAGGCTCAAAGTGACCGCTGAGCCGCCGATGTGGACTTCCAAGGGGAGATGTCGCGGCTGATCATTGGGTCTGCGAGTATTGCATGCAGGCGCATGCGATCATCCGCGGATGAATGCGCACAAGGCTAGCCACGTTGCGGTGATCGGCGGCGGGCCGGCCGGCCTGATGGCCGCCGAGCAGCTGCTCGACGTCGGCATCACCGTGGACCTGTACGACGCCATGGGCTCGGTGGGTCGCAAGTTCCTGCTCGCCGGCAAGGGTGGGCTCAACCTCACGCACGGCGAAGCCTTCGATGATTTCGTCAGCCGCTACGGCGAGCGGGCAAGCGAGGTCGGTCGCTGGCTGCGCGATTTCGATGCCGATGCGCTGCGCGCCTGGGCGCGCGGGCTCGGCGTGGAGACCTTCGTCGGCAGCTCCGGCCGGGTGTTCCCCGCGGACATGAAGGCTGCGCCGCTGCTGCGTCGCTGGGTGCGCCGCTTGCACGCTGACGGCGTGCGCTTCCACATGCACCACTGCTGGCTGGGCTGGGATGACGACGGCGCGCTGCGCTTGGCCACGCCGACCGGCGAGACGACCGTGCCCGCCGACGCCACCGTGCTGGCGCTCGGCGGTGGCAGCTGGCCGCAGCTGGGATCGGACGGTGCCTGGATGGCCACCTTGCAGGCCGCCGGCGTGGACACGGCGCCGCTCGCGTCGGCCAACTGCGGCTTCGAGTGCGCATGGAGCGAGCATCTGGCCAGCCGCTTCGCCGGCGCGCCGCTCAAGGCGGTGGTGGCGCAGTGGCACGACCGCCACGGCTGGCGGCACCAGCGCCATGGCGAATGCGTGATCAGTGAGTACGGCATCGAGGGCAGCCTGATCTACGCCATCGGTCCGGCGCTGCGCGAGCAGATCGCCGCGCGCGGTGAGGCGCGGCTCACGCTGGATCTGGCGCCTGGTTACCCGCTCGATACGTTGGTGTCGCGGCTGGCCGCGCCGCGCCGCAAGCACAGCATCGGTGATTGGATCCGCCGCCGCGCGGGGCTCGATGCCGCCAAGTGCGCGCTGGTGTTTGAAGTGGCCGACAAGGCCACGCTGGCCGACCATGTCGCGCTGGCCGGATGGATCAAGGCGTTGCCCTTGCGCCTGCGCGCGCCCCGGCCGATCGCCGAGGCGATCAGCACGGCCGGCGGCGTACGCCTCGAGGCGCTGCTGGACGACAGCCTGATGTTGCGCGCGCGCCCCGGTGTGTTCTGCGCCGGCGAGATGCTCGACTGGGAGGCCCCCACCGGCGGTTACCTGCTCACCGCCTGCTTTGCCAGCGGATGGCGGGCCGGGCGCGGCGCCGCGAGCTGGCTGTGCGGGCAGGGGGCACGGTCGAGCGGCGCGGCGGAAGGGCGCTGAGCTCCAACAAGGCGGTCAAGCACACTTCCGCAATGCAACATCGGGGTCGCACTGGTGGCGGTGGAGTTTCGGCGTTAGGCTCGGGCAATGGGTGAGGTCGGAGACCGCTCGTCGCGCCCGCCCCGGGCGCTATGCGCTTGTAGGCGAACGCCCGGTGTGTCTCGTTATGAAGAAGAGGATGCACGACATGAAGATGCGTTCCCTGTCCGCGTTGCTCGTGCTGGCCGTGGTGGCCGGTGGCGCCATGGCGGGTGAAACCGTCCGCGTCGCCACGCAGGAGGCCGCCCCGGTCCCCGCCGATGCGGCCCATCGGGCGCTCGGCCCGTCGCCGGGCGCGCTGACCGACGTCGACGTCGCGCGGCGGGCACGCTCGGCCGTCGACATGCCGGCCTGCAGCACTTGTCACTGACCCTCGCGTGATCGCGCGGCGCAGGCCGCAGCGCGATCCGCTTCGTTCCGTGGGCGACCCTCGGCTTGTCGGCTGGCGCTTCAGCCCAGCGCGCGCACGCGGAAGTTGCGCCCCTTGATACGACCCGCCCGCAGGCGCTCCAGCGCCTTGTTGGCCAGCTCGCGGCTGATCGCCACGTAGGCACGGGTGGCGAATACGTCGATCTTGCCGATGTCGGCCGCCTGCAGGCCGGCGTCGCCGGTCAGTGCGCCGAGGATGTCGCCGGGGCGCAGCTTGTCCTGCCGACCGGCATCGATCACCAGGGTCTTCATCGGCGCCAGCTGCAGCGTCTTGCCACGCGGCGGCTGCACCCTGAGCGTTTCGCGCCGCAGCGGCGTGCCCAGCACCTGCTCGATGTTGTCCGCCTTCGGCCCCTCGCGCGGCGTGACCAGGGTGAGCGCGAGGCCCGATTCGCCGGCGCGGCCGGTGCGGCCGATGCGGTGGGTGTGGGTGTCCGGGTCGTGCGCGATGTCGAAGCTCACCACCAGCGGCAGCGCGGCGATGTCCAGGCCGCGCGCGGCCACGTCGGTGGCCACCAGTACCGCGCAGCTGCGGTTGGCGAAGCGCACCAGCACCTCGTCGCGGTCGCGCTGCTCCATGTCGCCGTGCAGCGCCACTGCGGAGAAGCCGCGGCGGTCGAGCTCCTGCGCCACCGCATCGACGTCCTTGCGCATGTTGCAGAACACCAGCGCCTGCGCGCGTGCGGCCGGACCGCTTCGCTCGGCAGTGAGCAGTTGCGCCAGCGCATCCAGCTTCTGCGCCGGTTCCACCAGCAGGAAGCGCTGCTCGATCGACGGCCGTTGGCTGACCGGCGCCGCCACTGTCACCTCGACCGGATCGCGCTGCACGCGCGCGCTCACCGCGCGGATCTCGGCCGGGTAGGTGGCCGAGAACAGCAGGGTCTGGTGGTGCTTGGCGAGGCGCCCGACGATGTCGTCGATCGCCTCGGAAAAGCCCATGTCGAGCATGCGGTCGGCCTCGTCCAGCACCAGCACCGTGATGCCGCCGCCATGCAGGCTGCCGCGCTTGAGGTGCTCCTGCACGCGCCCGGGCGTGCCCACCACGATGTGCGGATCATGCGTGAGCGAGGCCAGCTGCGGCCCCAGCGGCATGCCGCCGCACAGCGTCAGCAGCTTCACGTTGGGAATGTTCGCGGCCAGCTTGCGGATCGCCTTGCTGACCTGCTCGGCCAGCTCGCGGGTGGGGCACAGCACCAGCGCCTGCAGGCGGATGGTGTCCGCGTCGATGCGCTGCAGCAGCGAGAGTCCGAAGGCGGCGGTCTTGCCCGAGCCGGTCTGCGCCTGCGCGATCACGTCGTGCCCGGCGAGCATCGGCGGCAGGCTTTGCTCCTGCACCGGCGTCATGACGGTGTAGCCGAGGTTGCCGAGGCTGGCGAGCAGGGCCGGCTTGAGCGGGAGCGAGGCGAAGGAAGTCATGCGCCATGATCGCACGGCGTCGCATTTTACCTGTCAGGCATCACCACTGCGTGCGGTTCGCCAGCAGGCCCTTCAGCTCCACGTCGGGGAGGTTGCGCCACTGGCCGGGCTTGAGGTGGCCGAGCTCGATGTTGTCGATGCGCACGCGGCGCAGCGGGGTGATGCAGTCGCCGAACGCCGCCGCCATCAGCCGGATCTGCCGGTTCAGGCCTTGGGTCTGCACGATGCCGAAGCCGAACCTGGCGATGCGCCGCACGCGACAGCGCTGGGTCATCTGGCCTTCGATCCGCGCGCCCTTGGCCATGCCGGCGAGGAACTCGTCGGTGACCGCCTTGTTCACTGCCACCAGGTGCTCCTTCTCGTGGTGGTTCTCTGCGCGCAGGATCTCGTTGACGATGTCGCCGTTGCTGGTGAGCAGGATCAGGCCTTCCGACTCCTTGTCCAGTCGGCCGATCGGGAAGATGCGCTGTGGGTAATCGACGAAGTCGACGATGTTGCCGTCCACGCTCTGGTCGGTGGTGCAGGTGATGCCCTCCGGCTTGTTCAGCGCGATGTAGACCGCCTTCTTGGCCGACGGCGTGATGGCCAGGATGCGCGCCTTGACGACCTCGCCGTCCACGCGCACCTCGTCGCCCTCCAGTGCCTTGGCGCCGGTGGACACGACCTCGCCGTTGATCGTCACCCGCCCGGCAAGCAGCAGCTCGTCCGCCTCACGGCGTGAGCACAGGCCGGCTTCGCTGATGTATTTGTTGACGCGCATGCAACAGCACTCGTGTAGGAGCGCACCCTGTGCGCGA